>Ga0099793_10000054_pt1 | contig 21762 bp, 18 predicted proteins | sample Rivendell_Oct201_9_FD_77319 | JGI IMG/M metagenome (GOLD analysis project Ga0099793, IMG submission 77319) | Vadose zone soil and rhizosphere microbial communities from the Eel River Critical Zone Observatory, Northern California to study diel... | ecosystem: Environmental > Terrestrial > Soil...
CCGGCCCCAATCAATCGAGCCGAGCGCTGTGTCCCGCCGTAGCCGGGGACGAGGCCCAGGTTAACTTCCGGCTGACCGAAGATGGCGTTCTCCGATGCAATACGGATGTGACAGGCGAGGGCCAGCTCGCATCCGCCCCCGAGAGCGTACCCGTTGACGGCCGCGATCACCGGTTTGCCCAGATGCTGGATCATGTCAAAGACCGCCTGGCCGTTCAGGGCAAACTCTTTGCCCGTCTCCCTGTCGAGAGAAGAGAGTTCATTGATATCGGTTCCCGCCGCGAACGCCTTTTCCCCCGACCCCGTCACGATCGCCACATCTACTTCGCGGTTTGTGTGCAAGTCGGCGAACAGTTGCCTGAGTTCCTGTTTGCAGCGGAGATTCAGGGCGTTCAGTTTCTCCGGCCGGTTAAGGGTTATGAAACAAATGCGTTTCTCGGTTCTCACCAGCAGTGTTTGATAGTTCATTTCGTCACCATGCCACTTCCACCCGGCTCTGGTCGCCGATCATAAATCTGTGAACGTGAGGCTTGCCCATCGCATCAACGATTTCCACGTCGTTGCCGAGAATGCTCCCTTCGATCCGGATCCGGACGTTGAGTATCTTACAGTCCCCGAGGACGATACTGTACTCAACCTCGGAATTACGTATCTGCGTCCCGTCGCCGATCGAAGTGAACGGCCCAACATAGCTATTCTCGATCGTGCAATTTTTCCCGATGATCGCGGGGCCCCGTACGACGCTGTTGATCAGGCGCGCTCCCTTTTCCAGTACGACTTTTCCCGCGACGGTGGACGACTTGTCAACGGCGCCGTCGATTCTCGCCTCGAGGCTGTCGAGAACCATCCGGTTTGCCTCGAGCAAATCCGATGGCTTGCCCGTGTCTTTCCACCAGCCGGTAATTTCGCTGTATCCGATCTTGTATCCTTTGTCGATCATGTACTGGTGCGCATCGGAGATCTCCAACTCTCCACGCTTGCTCGGCCTGATATGCTTTGTTGCTTCGAAGATATGGCGGTCGTAGAGGTAAATCCCGGCGACCGCGAAGTGGCTTCTCGGTTTCGCCGGCTTTTCCTCAACACGGACGATCTTGCCGCGTTTGATCTCGGGCACGCCGAATCGTTCCGGGTCCTTCACCTTGGCGAGCGTCAAGAAGCAGTTGGAGTCGCTCCGGTCGAACTCATCGATGAACCGCTTGATGCCGCCCACCACCATATTGTCGCCGAGATAGAAAATGAATTTGTCATTCCGGATAAAATTCTGAGAAATCTTTACGGCGTGCGCCAATCCCAGGGGGGCCTTCTGCCGAATGTACGTTATCTTTGCGTCCCACTGCTTTCCGTTGCCGATCGATCGCTGGACTTCGTCGCTGTCGGCGTTGCAGACAATTCCGATCTGCCTGATCCCTGCATCGACCGCCGCTTCGATTGCATAGTGGAGTATCGGTTTGTTCGCGATCGGGATCAGATGCTTATTCTGCGTATGGGTGAGCGGGCGCAGTCTCGTCCCGCGCCCCCCGCTTGTGATGAGGGCTTTCAACGCTTCGCCTTCCGTTTGTTGGTGAATGGATTGCTCTTGAGGAACCGCCTGAACCGGGCGATGACGCCGTTGAACTCACCGCGGCTCATACTCCCTCGCATGCCGGCAATCCGCGCGACTTCGATTCCGCCCATTGTATAGAGCGGCAGAAATTCGGGCGCATAACGGGAGAGTGCGCGGAGGTGAAGATCGACGGTCGACAAATCACCGCGTACGATCGGACCTGTGAGCGAAGCTGCCGCCGTTTGCTTTACGGCATTTTCCATCGTGGCGGTCATCAGGGGGCCGAAGATTTCCGTCCACCCCGGCTGTACGCTCAGGATTTTCGTCAGCTCCTCGATCGCATTGAGGAACACCAGCATGTAATTCGACGCCATAACGCAAATGACATGGTAGAGTGGTTTCATCTCCTTCTTTATAACGACTACTCTGCCCTCAAGATCATCGACCAGCCGCTTCGTGCGCTTGAGTGCCTCAGGCTCCCCTTCAATTCCGTAGTAAATCCCGCGAAGAGGAGTCCGCCGCTGATGCGCGTGCCGGCCGGAGGGAAACGTCTGAATCGGATGCATGGACGCGACGAGAACCCCCCGCCGCCTCAATGGTTCCAGAACGTCAGCAGCATACACGCCCGAGCAGTGAACGGCGAACAGTTTCCTGAATTTGAGGGAGCGCAGCCTTGAAAGCTGTCCCGCGACCGCGGGAAGGGCGCCGTCGGAGACGGCGAGAAGGATGCACTCGCTCTCCGGGGCAACGTCGCCGATTTGGGTTGAAACCCGGCTGCATTTCACCGAACGGGCGAGCGCGATCGCACGATCGCCCGTCCGGCTGATGACGGATGCGATCGGATACCCCTTCTCGAAGAGCGCCCTGCCGATCGAAGAGCCGACGGCACCGGCGCCGACGATCGAAACTCGGGGAAAACGTGACTGAGGCATGCCTGGCTAGTTCGGGCTGAGGAGGGCCGCAGAGAGGTAGCCGACCACACTGTGACGATCGCCCGTAATGTCGCCTGAATTGCAGTGGTAGAGAATTTCGGCGCGGCTTGCCCCAAGCCGGTGGGCGGCGTCGAGAACCGCGACCATAGGTCCGCCCCCGCAGGCTTCCGCGCGCTCCGACTCGAGGTCGTTCATCATCTTTTCATAGTCAAATTGCGCGACGTCGCCGATGATGATTGCGTCGAGTGACTGCGCCTCCTCATACGGATGGTAGTGGGAAAGGTCGCTGCTCGCGATGAGCAACACCCTCTTGTGCCGGAGGACATCCGCGAGCCTTTTTCCCAGATGAAAACAATACTCGCGCCGCTGCTCACCCATGACAATCGGAACGATCTTCGCGCCGCTCAGCACCTTTTGAATGAAGGGGAGTTGCACCTCGATCGCGTGCTCCCCGCGGTGTCCGGCGTCGGAGGAGACGATGACCGCGTCGTTTTTCAGAAGTTCGGTGCGCACATCCTCGTCGATTTTCAGATCGCCGAGAGGCGTGCGGTATGCCGACCCGCCATACACTGAAATGCCGTCGAAATATTCCCTGTGGCTCGGCGAGACGATCACAACGGTGTCGACAGGTTTTTTCCTGAGCAATTTGTAACCGAGGGAGGCGGTGTATCCCGAATATGCGTACCCTGCGTGAGGAAGGATCATCCCCACCACGCTCCCCCGCGACGGTTGGAGCTCCGCATGGCCCAGAAGAGTCTCGAGCTGCTTATCGAGAACGGCCGGGTCATCAGGATAGAACATCCCGGCGACCGCAGGATGGCGTATGCCCGGGTCTTGAGGTCTCACGGTGATTTCATCAGGCGATGGAGCGTCAGATCCGCTCGTGGATTTCCGACTTCTCATCGAAAATCTCTGCAGTGAAGAAATAGGTCTCCGCTTCGGGATTATTCCAGATCAAGGGCGGCAGTCCGGCTTTTCGGGCAGTCTGCGCGAGAAACGTTCCGCGATCCCAGCCAAACTCAGCCGGGACCTGCGGAAGCAGCAATCCGCGGCTTCTTTTATATTCGATAAGCAAGCCATGTTTTCCCAGCTCGATCTCCGTGATCTCTTTCATCCTCGTCAGGGGGGAGATCACCGAGATTTCGATGTTGATTCCCTCCAGTTCCCCCGGTGTTACCGGCGGAAAACGCGTGTCTTCAAGCGCCGCCTTGGCGGCGACTTCGCAAACCGTGATCGCCAGGGGTTTTATCGGATCGATGTACCCGATGCAGCCCCTCAGTTCATTTCCTTCCCGGAGCGTTACAAACGCCCCGCACCGCCTGACGAGGGACGGTTCGTGAGACTCGAAATACCGCGGCGGCGTTTTCCTCACGGCCGACACTACTGAAGAACGTGCTGCCTCCAGCAGGAACCGTTTCTCAGTGTCTGATAGCAAGGCTCCGGAATCTGATGGTGGAAGATCCTGCAAAAACTTACGGAAATTCTTTATGACATTCAACAGACCTCCGGCCCGGTCGATTCTTGACATTTATTCTCATCGGGAGTATATTCTTGGGGAGCAAGTTCAGCATTTTGATGAACTTACAACTCCCGTTCGATGTTGAGACTGGTACCGGAACGGTATGCGCGACGGCATATATAAAAAGAAACTCGAAGATCTTCTTATCGTTTGCCGGAAGAACCTTCGAACGGTCAACGAAGAGCTGATCCGGAAGGCCTTCGAGTTCAGTCTGGAGGCCCACAAGAACGACATCCGGGCGTCCGGCGATCCGTTTTTCAACCACCCCTACGAAGTGGCGATGGTTGTGGCGAAAGAAATTCCCCTCGATGACGTGTCCGTGGCAAGCGCGCTCCTCCATGACGTTGCAGAAGATACCGAATTCCAAATCAAGGACATCCGTCAGGAATTCGGCGATACGGTCGCCGACATCGTCGACGGTGCTACCAAGATATCGGACATTTTCCGCAGTCATGAGGTGACCCAGGCCGAGAGCTATCGAAAGATGCTGCTCTCCATGGTGAACGATATCCGCGTGATGCTCCTGAAATTTGCCGATCGGCTGCACAACATGCGGACGCTCGAATACCTCCCCCAGGAGAAGCAGCTTCGCCTGGCGAAAGAGACGCTTGACATTTATGCGCCATTTGCCCACCGGTTCGGCCTGGCAAAGATTAAATGGGAGCTGGAAGACCTCGCCTTCAAGTACCTTCATCCGGAAGACTATGAAAACATTGCGCGCCAGCTCAAAGCCCGTCGGAAGGAGAGGGAGTCGTACATCCGCAAATTTGTCGTGCCCCTCGAAAAGCGCCTTGTGGAGGAGGGGATGAAATTCGAAAGCGAAGGAAGACCGAAACACCTTTACAGCATCTATAATAAGATGGTGGGCCGGAGCAAGCCGCTCGACGAAATTTACGATCTTTTTTCTGTGAATAACACCGCCACCACCGAGAATGAGAATGATTGCTTCACCGCTTACGGGATCATCTCTTCTATTTATATCCCCATCCCGGAGCGCTTTAAGAATTACATTTCGGTTCCGAAGAAGAACGGCTACCGTTCAATTCATGCGACCGTCGTCGGGCCGGAGGGGAAGATGGTGGAGATGCAGATCCGGACCCGGACCATGCACGAAATCGCCGAAAAGGGAGTTGCAGCCCACTGGAAGTACAAAGAGAATCTCTCGACGCTGGATGAGGAGCTGGAGAACTGGATCTCCTGGGTGCGCGAGATCTTCGAGCACGCCGATGAGGAAGCGCCGGCGAAACAGCTCATGGAAAGCTTCAAACTGAATTTGTACCAGGACGAGATTTATTTGTTCACGCCCAAGGGCGAGCTGAGAATCCTGCCAAAAGGGGCGACCCCCGTCGACTTCGCCTTCGCCGTCCACTCCAACGTGGGCTTTCATTGCCTCAGCGCAAAGGTCAACGGGAGGATTGTCCCCCTCGATTCCCAGCTCCGCAGCGGCGATCAGGTCGAGATCATCACATCGAAACACCAGACTCCGAAAGCCGATTGGGACCAATTCGTCGTCACGCACAAGGCAAAGGCGCAGGTCCGCAAGTGGCTGAAGGAAGAAGAGCGTTCGGCAATCGCGGAAGGCCGGGAACAGTGGGAGAAGAAGGCCAAGAAGTTCAAGGCGCACATCGGCGAAGATGAGATGGTGAAATACCTGCACGACTTCAGGATTGACGATCTCCGCGAGTTCTATTTGAAGATTCATCGCGGTGAGATCAATCCCGAGGCCGTCCTCCAGGAAATCGAATTGAAGCAGAAGCACTTGCAACCGGAAGCGTCCAAGCCGGAGAAGACGGAAGGTTTGTTCAACAGGTTTCTCAGCACCGCCAGAAGCATTACCGGGGGAATCACGCTCTTTGGCAGCCACGACAACTTCATGCACAGCTATGCAAAGTGCTGCAACCCGATCCCCGGCGACGAGATCGTTGGATTCGTCACGAAGGGCGAGGGAGTGAAAATCCATGTGAAGTCGTGCAAGAACCTGACCTCCATGATTGCGACCGATCCCCGGCGGATTGTGGAAGTCGGATGGCCCGTCACCAACGGCGTCGAATATCCGACGGCGATCCGCATCTCCGGCGAAGATCGCGCCGGCATGCTCAACGAGATCACCCACGCGATATCGACCTATCAGAATACGAACATTCGCGGCGTCAAGATCGATGCAAGAGACTCCGCCTTCGAGGGGACGATTATCATCGGCGTCAAGCATACGGATCACCTCGCTCGCGTGATCGAGAAGCTGCGGAAAATCAAAGGCGTCTACAGGGCTGAACGCCTTATGGAATAGGAAGGGGGATTTAATGAACGGTCGGCGGGCGAGGACGTACACGAAGAGAGATATCATCAGGAAGGTGGCGCTCGCGAGCGGCGAGAAGGTGAATGCCTCCGCGAAGTGGACCGAGCGGGTATTCACCGCCGTGCGCGAAATCATGATGAGCGCCAATCCCGGGCTGCGCATCGAGATCCGCGACTTCGGAGTTTTTGAAGTCAAGCCCACAAAGTCGAAACCAAAAGCCCGCAATCCCAAATCGGGAGAAGTGATCTTCGTGCCCTCACGCCGGAAGTCCCATTTCAAGCCGGGAAAACTTCTCAAGAGTTTTCTCTCCCAGCCGCTTGAAGGCCGGATCCCATCGAACAATTGAGCCTGATCGGCGTTGGGGAAACGCGTTCTCGGCATCGATTATGGAAGCAAGCGCGTCGGCATCGCCGTCAGCGACCCGCTGAACATCATCGCACGCGGCGTGACGGTCCTGCCGAATTCGGAAAAATTGATCGGGGAAATCAAACGCATCGCAGGCGAATTTGAAGTTGAAAAAATAGTCGTCGGCATTCCCTTGAATCTCAAAGGCCAAAAGGGTTCAAAGGCGGAAGAAGTTGAGGAGTTCATTCGGGCGCTCGAAGCGGAGCTTGGAATTGAAATTGTCCGGCAGGATGAACTCTTCACGACACAGGAGGCGCACCGGACTCTCCGCGAGATGAATGTCGGGAAATTCAAGCGCAGGTCCCGGGGGACGATCGACGAGATGGCCTCGGCGCTGATCCTCCAGGGCTACCTCGACCGGCAGGGCCGATAGCCCTGGCACACAGCCCTCAATTACTGGATCTATTGGACATGAATTTTCGCGATGTCAATCGGCTGATCGAAGACGGCGAAGGATTCGGCATCGAATTCAAGCGGCGGATCTCATCGCCGGAGAAAATTGCCCGTACGATCATCTCGTTCGCAAACACGAAGGGCGGGACGATTCTCTTCGGGGTTGACGACGACGGTTCGATCGCGGGGGTCGAGAGTGAAAAATCCGAGGTTGAACTGATCGAGCTCGCCGGAAGAGACTGCTGCGACCCGGCGATTCGGCCGAGCATCACGATTGTGCCTTTTGATGGGAGGGACGTCATCGTATGCCGAATCGAGGAAAGCCGGAACAAGCCCCATTATTTTCTCGGAGCGCACGACCGTATGAACGGGGAGAATACACGCGTCTACATCCGGATGAACGACAAAACCGTCATGGCCAGCCGGGAAGTCGTCCGCATTCTCGAAAATGAAAATGTGAACGCGCCGCCGCTCAAAATAGCGATCGGGGAGAACGAGCGAAGGTTGTTTCAGCATTTGGAGCAGCACCAGCGCATCACACTCCGGGAATTCGGAAGGCTGGTCAATATCAGCGATCGCCGGGCGTCACGGACCCTCGTCGGGCTCGTCCGCGCCGGCGTCATCCGGATCCACACCCACGAACGCGAGGAATTCTTCACCCTGGCGTATGATGTGACGTATTAATCCGCTTTAGAGTGATGAACGACATACCCCACTTGAAGTGCCCCTGAAACTTTCCTAGATTCAAGCCTCAAAAAAACCCAGATTTAGCATATTTTGTTACATGTTGGAATTGAAGAAACCGATCTCGCCGCCGAAGCTGCTGCTGGATGACCGCCTGCTGGGTCTCATTCTGGAAAACGTGGATGAACTGATCGCCGTTCTCGACCTCGAGGGAAGGCGCCTCTATACTAATCCGAACTACCGGAGAATTCTCGGGGATACCGACGCCCGGGGAACAGACTCATTCGAGGATGTCCACCCCGAGGACAGGGACCATATCCGGCGGGTCTTCCAGGAAGCGGTCAAGACGGGTGTGGGCCGGCGGGCCGAGTACCGTTTCATGGCCAAGGACGGCCAGGTGCGGCACATCGAATCGCAGGGGAGCCTGAACCGCGACAGCAGGGGAAACCCTGCTCAGGTCGTCGTCATATCGCGCGATGTGACCGACCGGACTGAGGCCGCGCAAAAACTCAGGCCCATTGCCTATGCTCTGACGTGCACGCGCGACTCGTTCTGTTTGACCGGGTTGGACAACACGATACTATTTATAAATCCAGCCTTCTGCGAAATGTACGGCTACACCGAGGAGGAGCTGGTCGGGCGGAATATCGAGATCGTCCGGTCACCCGGTCATTCTCCGGATCTCACACGCCAGATTCTGTCAGCCACAATGGCGGGATCCTGGAACGGCGAGCTCGTCAACCGCCGGAAGGACGGAACCGATTTTCCCGTCGAGTTGTGGACCTCGGTAGTGCGTGACGAATCCGGAAACCCGGTCGGCCTCGTCGGGATCGCACGGGATATCTCCGAGCGACGGAAAGAATTCTCGGCATTAAAGGAAGCCCAGCAGGCGGCGATGGAGCGGGAAGAGAGCTTCCGCCTGATGTTCCGGAATAGTCCGCTCCCGATGTGGGTCTTTGATACCGGCACGCTGGAGTTTCTCGAGGTGAATGAATCTGCGGTGGAGAAATATGGATATTCCCGCGAAGAATTTCTCGCCATGCGGATCACGGAGATCCGTCCCACTGAAGATGCGCCGCTTTTAAAAGCCCGGTTGAAGGAACCGGACCCGAGTGTCCATCCTTCGGGGCCCTGGAGACATACTCTGAAAGACGGCACGGTCATCGATGTGGAAGTCAGCTCTCACAAGTTGCAATTCGGCGGCAGAAACGCACAGCTTGTCGTTGCCCAGGACATCACCGAACGCAAACGTGCCGAACAGCTTCAATCGGCCGTCTATCGTATCGCCCAGGCGGCGGATATCGCGCCCACGCTCGAGGAGCTGTTCCGGGCTGTCCACGGGATCATCCATGAGGTCATGTCCGCAAACAACTTCTATATCGCGCTCTATGATGAGCGCTCGGGCCTCATCAGCTTTCCGTATTTCGTCGACGAAGCCGACTCACCATCGCCTCCGAAAAAGCCCGGGAAGGGTTTGACGGAATTCGTCCTGAGGACCGGGACACCGCTCCTCTGCAACACCTCGGTACACGAGGAACTACGGCGGCGCGGAGAGGCCGAGCTGATCGGCTCGCCGTCGCCCATCTGGCTTGGCGTCCCGCTCGTCGTCGAGAAGAAAACCATCGGAGTCATGGTCGTTCAGCACTATTCCGATCCGGACGCTTACGGCGAACGGGAACAAAATATCCTTGAATTTGTCTCATCGCAGGTGGCGAGGGCCATCGAACGAAAGCAGGCGGAAGAAGCCCTCCGCGTCGGCGAAGAGCGCTACCGGAGGTTTGTCGAACAGAGTTCCGAGGGAATCTGGCGGTTTGAACTCGAAAAGCCGATCGGGACTTCTTTACCTGAAGCGGAGCAAGTCAAGCTATTCTATTCCCACGCCTATCTCGCGGAGTGCAACGATGCGATTGCCCATATTCACGGGTTCTCGCACGCGAAGGAGATTATCGGATGCAAAGTGGGAGATCTCCTTCCTCCGGATGAGGGCGGAGGGAACGGCTTGCTCGGTGCGTTCATTCAGTCCGATTACCGCCTCACCGACGCCCAGTCGCGGGGAACCGACAGAACCGGAGCCAAACGGTACTTCCTGAATAATCTCGTGGGCATCGTCGATAAGGGATTGCTGAAACGGGTTTGGGGAACACAGCGCGATGTGACGGAGCAAAAACGTTCGGAAGAACTGCTCCGGCTTTCGGAGGAAAAGTACCGGACTCTCTTTGAAGAATCGAAAGACGCCATCTTCCTGAGCGCCCCTGACGGAACACTGATGGACGTTAACAGTTCGGGAATCGAACTCTTGGGGTATGCATCGAAGGAAGAGCTTTTGAAGGTTGATCTGGACCGCGACGTCTATGTCAACGCCGGATACCGCGACATCTTCAAAGACAAGCTGGCTCGAGACGGGTCCGTCCTGGACTTTGAGCTGGAAATTAGACGAAAAAACGGGGAACGCAGGGTCGTTCTCGCGAACACCTGGGCGGTTCACGATCCGCAGGGGAAGACGGTCGCCTACCGCGGTTTTCTCAGAGATATTACGGAACGCAAGAAACTGGAGGAACAGTTCCGGCAGGCACAGAAGATGGAGGGCATCGGAACCCTCGCCGGCGGGATTGCGCACGATTTTAATAACATACTCGGGATCATTCTGGGATACACCACCCTGATGCAGCGCAACAAAGCCGAGCCGGCCAAGGTCAAGCAAGGACTTGAAACTATAACGGTTGCCGTCGAACGGGGCGCCTCCCTCGTCAGGCAGTTGCTCACATTCGCGCGAAGGAGCGATCCGTCGTTCCAATCGATCGATGTGAACGAGACTGTCCGGGAACTGACGAAGATGCTGGCGCAAACATTTCCAAAAATTATCACGATCTCCACGCAGCTCGAAGACAAGGTGCCCCCCGTGGTCGCCGACGCTTCGCAGCTTCATCAGGCGTTATTGAACCTGAGCGTGAATGCGAGGGATGCGATGCTCGACGAATCGAACGGGACACGCGCCCGGGTCCTGACCCTACGCACCTCCGTTTGCCCGGGATCCGTGGTCGCCGCCCGGTTTTCTACCGCCTCGGGCGGCAAGTATGTGTGCGTGAGCGTCGCTGATAACGGCCTCGGAATGGACGAGGCCACGAAGAACCGGATCTTCGAACCGTTCTTCACGACGAAAGAAGTCGGCAAAGGAACAGGTTTGGGCCTGGCGGTTGTCTACGGCGTAGTCGACAGCCATCACGGATTTATTGATGTCGAGAGCAGGCGCGGCGCGGGCACGACATTCAGCATTTTCCTGCCGGTGCAGACCGGCGCTGAGGAAACCGCGCCCGCAGAGGGCGACACCCGGAGTGAACCCCCGGGCGGCCACGAAACGATTCTTGTGGTGGAGGATGAGGTATTGCTGTGCGACTTACTCAAGGGACTCTTCGAACAACAGGGGTATCGTGTGCTCACAGCCCACGACGGGAAGACGGCGGTTGAGGTTTACAGGAACCACAAGGATGAGATCGCCCTCGTCCTGTCGGACATGGGTTTGCCCAAACTGGGAGGATGGGAAATGTTTCAGGCAATCAAGGAAATCAACCCGCACGTGAAGGCCGTTCTTGCCAGCGGGTATTTCGAACCCCGCTTGAAGATGGACATGGTAAAGGCTGGTGCGAAGGATTTTATCCAGAAGCCGTATATGTCCGACGCGATCCTCCAGCGCGTGCGCGAGATCATCGATAACCCCGCATAATCCCGCCGGTCCCGCCATGTCCCGCACCGCAGGACCATGCGGGACAAGTGGGAGGCTTCAACGGCCGTTCCACACCCGGACGAACTCAAAGAGCGTAATCCCCAACGCCACGGCGGCGTTCAGCGACTGCTTCATTCCGAACATCGGAATCTCGACTGCAAGATCCGCCTCCGCCATCACCTGCGCGGAAACGCCCGTGATCTCATTCCCGACAACGAGACATACCGGAAAAAGGTCGGGTGTGATGGAGTGGTAGGCCCGGCTCGTTTCGGTCTGTTCGAGGACGCAAATTCGGATCCCTTTGGACTTTAATTCCGCGATCGCCTCCACCGCGCTGGTGATATAAGTCCAGGGAACCGTCCCCGTTGCTCCGAGCGCAGTTTTCTCGATCTCTTTTCTCGGCGGATGGGGCGTGTACCCGCAGAGGATCAGGTTCGAAATGCGGGCGCCGTCTGCCGTCCTGAAGATTGAGCCGACGTTGTACAAACTCCGAATATTGTCCAGCAGGATGAAAATCGGGTACCGCTGCTCCTGCGAGAGCTGCTCAGGGGTGAGGCGTTTGGCCGATAGTTCGTCGTACGTCAATTTCCTCATATTATGAAAGATAAGGAATTTTAGGGCCGTTTCGGTATTGATTCGGTGGAGATTATTTAGTATATTGACCGGCTCAAGGATCCACCCAAAACGCCCGGATTTTGAAGAAACTGGTCATTGCAATCGACGGCCCCGCCGCGTCGGGCAAGAGTACCACCGCGCGGCTGACGGCAGACCGATTGGGCTACGTTTTCATCGATACCGGGGCCATGTACCGGGCGGTGACGCTCAGGGCGCTTGAGGAAAAGCTTGACCTGGGAGATGAGCGGCTCATCGGAAAACTCGCCAAAGAAATGCAGCTGACCTTTGAGCACTCCCGGGACGAATTCAAAGTGAAAGTGAACGGGCGAGATGTCACGCGTGCGATCCGAAGCCCGGCCGTCACCAAAGCTGTAAGCCGGGTGAGCGCGATCAAGCAAGTGCGTGAGATCATGGTTCGTCAGCAGCGCAGGATCGCTCAAGGAGGCGGCGTGGTGATCGAAGGCCGGGATATCGGGACGGTCGTGCTTCCTGATGCCGATCTGAAAATCTACCTTGTCGCGGACGTCAAAGAACGGGCCAGGCGCCGCGCCCGGGAACTGCAGGGCGGAGGGATCGAAGTCCCGGTCGATACGTTGAAGGGCGAGCTTGAAGAACGAGATCAAAGAGACGCGAGCCGCGTGAACAGTCCCCTTCGGAAGGCGCCCGACGCGATTGAGCTCGACACGTCGCGGCTCTCGGTTGAACAACAGGTTGAATACGTCGTACAGAAAGCGAGAGAAATTTTACGGAGCCGGGCGTGACAGTCACGATCGATAAGAGCGCAGGGTTCTGCTGGGGTGTCATCCGAACGATTGACATCGCCGAGGCGGAGCTCGGGGCGAATCCTCCCGGCGAATCGCTCTACGTCCTCGGTGACATTATCCACAACCCCATGGAAACCGAGCGGCTGAGAAAAAGGGGACTGAAGACAATCTCCCACGCCGACCTCCCGAATATCCGGGACGGAAAAGTTTTGATCCGGGCGCACGGCGAGCCCCCATCGACCTTCGCGCGCGCCCGCGAGGCGGGAGTCACGCTCGTCGATGCCACGTGCCCCGTCGTCTGGAAAGTGCAGGAGAGGATCAAGAAGTTTCACGACCAGGGTTATCAGGTCGTCATCTACGGGAAGAAAGATCACGCCGAGGTCATCGGTCTGGTCGGTCAGACCAATGGGCAAGCCATCGTAATTAAATCGATGGAGGAGATCGCCCAGGTTGATCTCAACCGGAAAACGGTACTGTTCTCCCAAACCACGATGGATAAGGCAACATTTTACCAACTCAAGGAAGAGTTTCAAAAACGAATCAAGGAATTGGTGATCGACAGCTTCGATGAGGAAGCCGCCGAGTTTCACGCGAAAGATACCATCTGCGGACAAGTCTTCGGGCGCGACAAAAAGCTCCGGGAATTTGCGAGGAGCAACGACGTGGTAGTGTTCGTCGCGGGCCGGAACAGCTCGAACGGAAAGGTTCTCTATCATATCTGCCAGGAGGCAAACCCGCGAACCTACTTTGTCGAGATGGAATCGGAGTTGCGGGCCGAGTGGTTTGCCGGCGTAGAGACGGCCGGAATCAGCGGCGCGACATCGACTCCCCAATGGCTGATGGAGCGAATCAAGCAAGCGGTCGAAGAGATGGCACCCCAATCTCGTCCGGAACGCTCTGGATCACCGGGCGAACCGCTCAGCGCACAAGTGTAAGAAAGTCATCCTAATTAACAATCATCAAGCAAACAGTTACAATCTTTTTCCGAACGGCGGGTGTTCAGATGACTTTCACCGCCGCCGCGAAAAAGAGAGTACGGTCGAGGCGGTAACCATGCGAATCGACCGGCAGTAAGGAGACTGAATGGCGGAAGATAGTAAGGACAAGATGCTTCAAGCGGCGGCACCCCCATCATTGAGAGACGCTGTAAGACCTTCTCATACACCAACCCGCTCCACCGGCAAGAAATTCAATTTTTCTGAAATTGAGGAGCGAGAGTATTCTCCGGAGGAATTCAAAGAGCTGGCCCGGCTCTATGACAACACGTTCAGCAGCATCCATGAGGGACAAATTGTCAAGGGCAAGATTGTGGCGATTACAGACAACGGCGTTGCGATCGATATCGGCTTCAAGTCGGAGGGACTCGTGCCGCTTGCGGAGTTTCCGAATATTGACGAGCTGAAACCCGGCGATGACGTGGAAGTGTTTCTTGAAGCCGTCGAGAATAAGGACGGCCAACTCGTTCTGTCCCGGAAGCGCGCCGATTTCATGCGGACGTGGGAGCGCATTACAAAATCGTACGAAACCGGCGAGGTGCTGACGGGGAAAGTCACCCGGCGCATCAAGGGGGGCCTGGTCGTTGACCTGATGGGTCTCGATGCCTTCCTTCCCGGCTCCCAGATCGACGTGAAGCCGGTCCGGGATTTCGACCAGTTTCTCGGCAAGACGATGGAATTCCGCGTGGCGAAGATCAACCACCCGAATGAAAACGTGGTCGTAAGTCACAAGGTTCTCATCGAGGCCGAGATGCAGGAGCAGCGCAGTCTGATCCTGAACAGCCTCGAGAAGGGCCAGGTTCTCGAAGGCACCGCAAAAGCGATCACGGACTTCGGCGTCTTCGTCGATTTGGGCGGGGTCGACGGTCTCATTCATATCACCGACCTTTCCTGGGGCCGGGTCAACCATCCCTCCGAAGTCGTGAAGCTCGATCAGACGATCACCGTCGTCGTTCTGGATTTCGACGAGGCAAAGAAGCGCATCTCACTCGGCCTGAAGCAACTGCAGCCCCATCCGTGGGAAAACATCGAGACGAAATATCCGGTGGGAACAAAGGTCACGGGGAAAGTCGTCTCGCTCGCCGATTACGGAGCATTCATTGAGATTGAAAAAGGGATCGAGGGCCTCATTCACATTTCGGAAATGAGCTGGACCCAGCATATCAAGCATCCGTCGCAAGTCGTCTCGATGGGACAGATGGTCGATGCGGTCATCCTCAGCCTGGACAAAGAAAACAAGAAGATCTCCCTCGGAATGAAACAGCTGGAGCCCGATCCGTGGATGAATCTTCTTGAGAAATATCCGGTCGGATCCAAACACACCGGCATTGTCCGCAACCTGACGAACTTTGGGGTGTTCGTTGAGCTCGAAGACGGCGTGGACGGTCTGGTGCACATTTCAGACCTGTCATGGACAAAGAAAATCCGGCACCCGGGTGAGGTCGTGAAAAAGGGGGACCGGCTCGAGGTCGTGATCCTCGGAGTCGATGTCGCTCAACGGCGCATTTCGCTCGGGCACAAGCAGGTTCGCGACAACCCGTGGGACGCTTTTGCCGAATCCTACAAATCCGGCACAGAGACGGCGGGCAAGATCGTCCGCATTATCGAGAAAGGGGTTATCGTCGAGCTTCCGTCCGGAGTCGATGGCTTCGTCCCCCTGTCACACCTGGCGATGAGCCCCGTAAAGAATATTGCCGACATGTTTCATGTCGGCGATGAGCTCACGCTCAAGGTCATCGAATTCGATAAAGACAGCAAGCGGATCGTTCTGTCTGCGGTGGAGTATCTGAAGGGAAAAGAGCAGAGGATCATCGACGAGTACGCCTCGAAGCATAAACTTCCGCCGATGACGCTGAAGGACGTGGCGAATATCTCGGGCAAGGCTGCCGATGCCCCCCCCGACGCTCCGGGCGAACAGCCGCCGACTTCTGATTTCATGGTGTGAACAGGAAAGTCGCGCTCCATACTCTCGGCTGCAAACTCAACTATGCGGAAACGTCGACGATCGGGAGGCAGTTCGTCGAGCGCGGCTTCGAGATCGTTGACTTCACCCAGCCTTCCGACGTCTACGTCCTCAACACCTGCAGCGTCACCGAACGCGCGGAGCGCGAGTGCAGGCAAATCATCCGCCGCGCCCTTCGCCAGTCTCCCGATGCCTTCATCATCGTCGTAGGCTGCTACGCGCAGCTTCGAGCCGGGGAGATCGCCGCGATCGAGGGAGTCGACCTCGTCCTCGGTACAAAAGAAAAATTCAATATCCTCGAGCACGCCGGGCGGTTTGAGAAACCGGCCACTCCGCAAGTATTCGTTTCCTGCATCGATGAAGCGTTGTTGTTCGCCCCGTCCTTCTCGGCCGATGCCGGGGGAAGGACCCGCGCCTTTTTGAAAATACAGGACGGGTGCGATTTCCACTGCACATTCTGTACAATCCCGATGGCTCGGGGGACAAGCCGAAGCCAGCCCGCAGACGCCGTCATCCGGCAGGCGCAATTGATCGCAGAAGAAGGGTTCAAGGAGATCGTCCTCACAGGGGTGAATGTCGGCGATTACGGCCGGAAAGAGAAGGGCAGCCTCCTGGAGTTGTTAAAGCTTTTGGGGAGTATCGGGGGGGTTGACCGGATCCGGATCAGCTCGATCGAACCTAATTTGCTCAGCCGGGAGCTGGTCGACTTCATCCTTGAATCAGAAAAGTTTTGCAACCACTTTCACATCCCGCTCCAGAGCGGCAGCGATCGGGTTTTAAGAAGCATGCGCCGCAGATATCTCTCGGATCACTATCGGTCGGTCGTCGACTACATTAAGCAGAAGGACCCCGACGCGGGGATCGGCGCCGATGTGATCGTCGGATTCCCGGGTGAATCAGAACAAATGTTCGAAGAGACTTGTTCATTTCTAGGGGAGCTTCCGCTGTCGTATCTCCATGTGTTTACGTTTTCGGAAAGAGAGGGAACCCCCGCTTCTAATTATAACGGCAGTGTCGAACCCCGGGAGCGAGCCAGGAGGAGCGAGGTTCTCCGCATGCTGGGGCGCAGAAAAAGGCACGATTTCTACGCGCGCTTCGGTGGAAGAACGCTTCCGGTCTTGTTCGAGGGTCAACTTCGAGCCGGGATGGCATCAGGGCTTGCCAGAAACTACGTCAGGGTGGGAGCGCCCTCCCGCGCCCCCCTGACCAATCAAATCAAGAACGTCGCGATCCGGAGCGTGGATGACGACGTTTGCATAGGAACCGAGGTCCAATGAAAACAATCCATTTCCTGGCTCTGATGGCCGTCTGGCTGCCCTCCGCGCTGACTGCGGGAGAAAAAGCCGGCCGGCCGGCCGCGGTTATGCAAACCCACGATGAAATCGCACGTGACCTCTTCACCGGTAACCGAAGCGCGGCTTCCTCTGTGATCGATCAGCAGGGATTGCTTATTCAGTCGGGAGAGACGGAACAGAAAAGCCCGGGCCTTGCCGTTCTCTACTCGCTGCTTCTGCCCGGCATGGGCGAGCTCTACGCCGGCGATTACGGCGCCGGAAAGTATTTTACGATCGCGGAGGGGGTGCTGGCCCTCGGAGCGATCTCGCTCGATCGGTATGGCAACTGGATCAAGGATGACGGGCGACAATTCGCGGTTACCCACGCCCACAGCGGACTGGACGGGAAGGACGATCTGTATTTTTCGGTTATCGGCGACTATCAGTCGGTGTATGAATACAACGAGGCGGTTCTGCGCAGCCGCGACCCGCAAAAGGCTTACGATGCCCACTCGAGCTCTTATTGGAGCTGGGACACACCGGCCAACCGTGAGCAGTACCGGCGGCTTCGCGTGAGCAGCGATGAGAGGTTCAACGACGCAAGGTTCGTCGTCGCCGCCATCGCGGTCAATCATATCGTGAGCGCTATCGACGCCGCGCGCGTCGCGATCCGTCATAACGGATCGATACAAGAAGGCGGCCAGATCGACCTTCACGCCTCCGTCATTGGAGGGATCGCGCGGCCGGAAGGGATCAGGGTCACTCTCTCCAGGAATTTCTGAGGCGTTGCGAAACATCAAGCTCCTCATCGAATACGACGGGACGAACTATTCGGGGTGGCAGCGCCAGGATAATGCGCGAACGATCCAGGGGGAAATCGAAGAGGTCCTTCTGAAGATTTTTCAGGAAAAAGTCGGCATCGCCGGCGCAGGACGAACCGACGCCGGCGTTCACGCGCGGGGCCAGGTGGCAAATTTCCACACGAAAACCGATCGCAAAAACCGTGAGATCGAAGCTTCCCTCAATGCGCTCCTGCCTGACGATATCGCCATTCGCGATGTTTCCGATGTTCCCCCCGATTTCCATGCGCGACACAGCGCAAGAGAACGCTGCTACTCCTACCTCATCACCCGGAGACCGTCCGCTATCCTCAGGCACTACTCATGGCGGGTCGGATATGATCTCGACGTCGGCCGGATGAACAAGTCGGCCGCCGCTCTGACAGGGTCGAAAGAATTCGGGTCTTTTTGTACCGGGCAATCCGAGGTGGGCGATGTTCGATGCACCGTGGCGAGCGCTTGCTGGGAGGAGCTGGATTCCAGCCTCCTGTTTAGAATCCGTTCAAACCGGTTCCTGCACGGCATGGTGCGCTCGCTGGTCGGGACCATGGTGGATGTGGGCCGGGGGTATACCACCCTTGACGATTTCTTTGCAATGCTTGCAAAGAACGACAGGCGCGAGGCCGGCCCCGCCGCTCCGCCCGGGGGCCTCGTCCTTGAATCCGTGGTCTATTGAACTTGCATACGGCCATCTCATGAACAGAATCCCGGCTGCCGTAGTACTGATTGCCCTCGCTTGCTTCGCTTTGCTTGCCATCGAATGCGGTGTCAACATCTTTTCCGATGACCAGGACATCAAACTTGGAAAACAGATCGATGAAGAGATCCGGAAAAACCCGAAGCAATATCCGATCATGACCGGCCACGCGGACGTCAAGCAGTATGTCGCGGAAGTCGGCAACAGAGTTCTTGCCTCTCCGGATATCACGAAGAGGGGGATTTATGCGTACACCTACGAGGTGGTTCACGATGACAGCACGGTCAACGCCTTCTGCACGCCGGGCGGATACATCTATGTCTACACAGGACTCCTGAAGTTCATCGACAACGAAGCGACCCTCGCCGGCATACTCGGGCACGAAATGGCCCATGCCGAGCGCCGGCATGCGACGAAACGAATGACAACCCAGTACGGGGCACAAATAGTCCTCGGCCTGGTTCTTGGCGATAATCCATCCCAGATTGCCGGCATCACGGCGAATCTGTTCACGGGCCTCGGACTTCTGGCGAACAGCCGGTCGGATGAGGCGGAAGCCGACGAGTATTCCCTCAAGTATCTTTCGAGCACACCGTATTACCCGGGAGCCATCACATTTTTCTTCCAGAAAATGATGGCAAAAAAAGGGGGGAAGGGGGGAGGATCATTCGAGCGGCTCTTGTCGACGCATCCGCTCGATCAGGATCGGATCGACCACGTTCAGCAACTCCTCCATTCGATGGGCAAGGAAAAATCGAGCGAAGCTTCGGTCTTCACCGAACGCTTTCAATTGTTTAAGAAAAAACTTCCCTAGCCGTTTCGCGCGGGCCTTTGCAAATCCGGGCCCGTCCCGCCCTGCGGGATTGGTTGATAAGAATCCCCATTTCATGTACATTGGTCGCATGAACTCATCCGTTTACGCATTGAATGGTTGAATCCCGGTGATATCCCAGATTATCGGTGATATTATTTTTGTCCTCGCCCTGGTGTGCGCGAACGGCTTCTTCGTGGCGGCGGAATTTGCGATCGTAAAGCTTCGCTCGTCCCAAATTGACTACAAGGTAAAGCGGGGCCATCAGAGAGCGATTCTGGCAAAGCACATCGTCGAACACCTCGATTCCTACCTCTCCGCGACTCAGCTTGGGATCACGCTCAGCAGCCTCGGACTCGGGTGGCTGGGAGAGCCGTTGTTGGCCGACCTGATCAGGGGCCCCTTCCAGTCGCTGGGATTCATGAGCGACCAAACGGTTCACGTCGTGTCTTTCATCATCAGTTTTGGGATCCTGACCTTCCTGACGATCACGCTCGGCGAGCTTGGCCCCAAGTACGTGGCAATCCAGCACACCGAAGCAACCGCCCTGATTGTTTCCATTCCGCTGCAGTTATTCTACAGGATTTTCGAACCCTTCATCTGGGTTCTCAACCGCGTCTCGCTCGCGATCCTCGGCTCCATCGGCATCTCCGCCCCCCAGATGGGACGGGTTGTGCACACGCCTGAGGAATTGGCAATAATTGTGTCCGAGGGTGCAAAGACGGGCCTGCTCAACAAGACGGAGCAGGAACTGATCTCAAGTATCTTCGAATTCTCCACCACAACCGCGTGGGAAATCATGGTGCCGCGCACCGAGGTGGCCGCCATCAATTATGATACCTCCCGGGAGAATCTCATCCGCATCGTGACCGAGGAGGGATATTCGCGGATGCCGGTTTATAAAGACTCGATTGATAATATCGTCGGAGTCATTTATACGAAGGACCTGATCAGTCTCCTGGAGCATCGGGATCTCATCGTGCTTCAGGATATTATTCGCCCCGCATACTTCGTCCCCGACGCGATCAAGATCAGCCAGCTCATGCGCGGCATGCAGGAGAGGAAGATTCACATGGCGATCGTCATCGACGAGTTCGGCGGCACACAGGGCATCGTCACCATGGAGGATATTCTCGAAGAAATCGTGGGCGAAATCCATGACGAATATGACGAAGTATTGAAGGATGTCGAGCAATCGTCCGACGGTACTGCGCTCGTCAACGCCCGGATGACAATCGAAGATTTCAACAAGAAATTCGGCGTCGAGATCCCGGAGGATTCGGAGTATGAGACCCTCAACGGTTTTCTGTCCAAACTGACTGGACGGATCCCGGAAGTCCAGGAAGAAATTCGATATGGAAACCTGCATTTCACGGTCGTCAAAAGGGGACAGCGACGCATCCGCCAGGTGAAGGTGAAGAAGGGCGCCCCGGCGTCTCAGTAATTCATGAGCGGTACGCCATCGCTGTCGATCCTCATCGTCACCTACAACGCCGAGCCGTTTCTCCGGGACTGTCTCGAATCGATCGCCCTCCAGAAGCCTTCCTTCGCTTTCGAAGTCATCGTCACGGATAACGCATCAAGCGACAAATCCGTCGAGCTCATCCGGTCGAATTTTCCCGGCGTTCAGTTGATCGCAGGCCCTGTGAATGCCGGTTTTGCCGCCGCGACGAATCGGGCGTTCGCAAAGGCAGCGGGCGAGTATATTCTGTTGCTCAACCCCGACACAATCCTCAACAACGATGCGCTCGAGCGTCTCGTCGACTTCCTTCGCCGGCGGCCGGATGCAGGGGCGATCGGGCCGAGGATTTTCAATCAAGACGGGACCCCTCAACGGACGGGCGTCATGGCTCCCTCGCTCTGGAATCTTCTGATAGACACGCTCTTCCTCAACGTCGTTTTCCCCAGATCAAGAATGTTCGGCAGGCACAGGCGGTTGTATGACGATCCGGAGCGCCCGCAGGAGGTCGATTGTCTGCAGGGCTCCTGCCTGCTGATCCGCCGGGAGGCGCTCACTGGCCGAACTGTGTTCGATGAATCCTACTTTCTCTACTTCGAAGAAACCGATCTCTGCACGCGCCTGAAAAAAGCGGGCTGGAAGGTGATGTATGTGCCCGATGCGTCGATTATCCATCTGGGAGGAAGCGGGGTTTCCTATTATGATGCCCCGAGGATCTTGATGTTTCATCAGAGCTTTCTCGTTTATTTGCAAAAGCACTCTGGATCCCTGCGGCGGCTGTTCTTCCGTGTGTTGTTGATCGTGCGGGCCCTCTCCCGGAGCTTCTTCTTCGGAGGCGCGGGTCTGGTGATCA
>Ga0099793_10000056_pt1 | contig 21563 bp, 21 predicted proteins | sample Rivendell_Oct201_9_FD_77319 | JGI IMG/M metagenome (GOLD analysis project Ga0099793, IMG submission 77319) | Vadose zone soil and rhizosphere microbial communities from the Eel River Critical Zone Observatory, Northern California to study diel... | ecosystem: Environmental > Terrestrial > Soil...
CAGAGAAAAGGGATGGGTCTAACAATCTCGAATCTTAGCTTGCTGGTTGTAGGTCCGTAGTGGATATTGCATCAACACCGTTCTTTTCCAGCTCGACGATTAGGCGATTTAGGCCCAACCAGTCGCTCGCGATATGGCCCGTAACTACAAGGTTTCCTCTTTTCCCATCGACGAGACGTGTCAGGTCGACGTCTGAAATATGAATGTAAGATACAGTGTCGACTCGATGCTGAAAGTAGGCCTCTGCCACATCATATCCTCCATTAGTATACGCAGCATGCGAAATCGCCAGTTTGCCCAATCTATTCCTAGCTGAACCCAATCTCACCTCGATCTTAGTCAGGGCGTTTCGGTACTCTGATAGACGATTGAGCCGCGACACCATGTCAGACACTCTAGCACCATGATCTAATCCTTTGACCGCCTGAACCATTATTTTTCTACCTATCTCGTCGCATGGACTATGAATAGACACCAAGGGGATCCGAAGCCTTCGCGCTGCCGAAGGAATCTGATCATAATTCCGTGAGTGGTGCTGGATCTCCAGCTGGTGAAGCTTCGACGTAACCGCTGTCTCGGCTGCTCTCTTGGGGACACCCGCGTCCATCAATTGGTCAACGTGTCGACGGAACACTTTGTAGCCTTCAAGCTGCGCCTTTCCACCGGCCGGATGGTGAGCGATGACGGCGTCACATCCAAGCTCGCGTGCTAGAAGGAGTTCGCTTGTTCCAACATCTATCGCGACTAGAACTCGTTTGATCCCATGTCCCTTGACATGTATGCCGCTGTCAGCTGGGACGTTCCTCATCCCGGCAAGTTTGAGAGCGAACCGCATTATTCGGTCTGTATCCATCAAGCCAGCAACACTTCTCGTGGACCGAATTGGTGCACGGTATTTGGCTTACTGGGGCCTTCCGCCCCTCGTCATTCTTTTGAGATCTAGAACTTCGTCGAGTTTTTCCTTCGGCAGGATTTTCTCTTCAAGTATTGCTTGTCTTACAGGTTTATTCTCGGCAACAGCCTTTTTGGCGATCTTCGCTGCGTTGTCGTAACCAATCGCTGGAGCTACGGCTGTGACGAGTGCAAGGCTCTTCTCGGCATACTCGAGACATTTCTGTCGATCCGCGGTTATACCCTTGACGCATTTCTCACCAAATAGTTTGGATGAGGTTGAGAGTATCTCAATCGACTCTAGAAGGTCATATGCGATGACCGGCATCATTATGTTGAGCTCTAACTGTCCGAACAAGCCACAAGTTGTGATTGACGTATCGTTTCCGACGACTTTAGCTGCGACCAATGTTACCGCTTCTGGAATAACCGGATTCACTTTGCCGGGCATGGCGCTCGATCCCGGTTGGGCAGCCGGAATCTCGATCTCTGAAATGCCAGTCCGAGGCCCCGAAGCAAGCAGTCGGAGATCGTTCGCTATTTTCATTAGACTGACGGCAATAGTCTTGAAGAAACCACTAGCCTCGACGCAGCCATCCTTCCCTTGCATGGACTCGAAAGTGTTCTCGGCTTTTCGGAATTCAAGCCCCGTTAGACGATTGATCTCCCGTATCGCAAGCTCTGCATATTTCGGATGAGTATTGAGTCCTGTTCCAACCGCGTTCCCGCCCAATGGGAGCTCAAGTAACGCATCTCGTGCCTTTTCAGCTCGTCTAATTCCGTGGTTTATCATGCTCGCATATCCACTGAATTCTTGGCCAAGAGTAATCGGGACAGCGTCTTGAAGATGAGTTCTGCCCGCTTTGACAATATCCTCGAACTCCTTCGCTTTGCCGTCCAAGGACTTAGCTAGAACCTGCAGAGACGGTAATAGCTTCCGAGTCACCGCTTCAGCTGCCGCGATGTGGATTGATGAGGGAAACACGTCATTGGTCGACTGTCCCATATTGACGTGATCGTTCGGATGGATGAGTCCCTTCTGCCCTCTCTCGCCGCCCAACAGTTCGATCGCACGATTGGCGAGGACTTCGTTCATGTTCATGTTCGTTGACGTCCCGCTCCCAGTCTGAAATACATCCACGACAAAGTGTTCGTACAGTGAACCTTCCATAACCTCCTTCGCCGCCGAGACTATCGCATTCCCTTTCTTCTCATCTAGTAATCCAAGTTGCATGTTGGCCTTTGCTGCAGCAAGCTTGACCAAAGCGAGTGCCCGAATGAAATCCTTCGAAAAACGAAGACTAGATATCGGGAAATTGTCGACAGCCCGCTGGGTCTGCGCGCCCCAGTAAGCCCAGCTCGGAACCTTCACATCGCCCATCGTGTCTTTCTCGATCCGATATTCCCCAGCAGCTTTCATCGCTACCATTCATTACACTCTCTTGTCTGGCCGAGTTGATTTTTGTCAGTGTCTAAAAAAGGCTCCCCAGTACAAGCGCATCAGTTTCGGCTTGCTCTATCATCTATCAGCGGTTGACCAACAAACGCGGCGCCATCTTGATTTCGCTCGATAAGATGCGGCAGAACAGTCTCGAATTGAATCGCCAGCTCCAGCTTGTGAGAGCTCTTCTGGACGAAATAGCGGAAACTCGGAAGAAAACTCTGTCCAAGCAATAATCGCATTAGAGTGCCGGAGAGGGCTTAAGAGCCGGCCTTTTCAGCCGCGTCCCGCATACAGGGCATTTGGAGAGAATCGATAACGCGACTCACAAGGTATCGAGACACGGACGGGCAGGAAAAAATCGGAGCCTCAACAGATTCAAACCAGATTGTTGAAGTCAAGAAATCAGGAGATTCTGGAGAGCCGCTACTAGAATTCCTTCAGGGACGGGACATTGAGAAGAAGGTGCAGTCCGCAATCAAGAATGGCGTCGGTGGCGGAAAGAATCAAGTTGTCAAGCTGGATCGCGTGACAGTGCTTCCGCCGGTAAGGAGGCCGGGCAAGATCATCTGCATGGGAGGCAACTTCTCTGATCATCTCAACGAGGGAACGAGCTCCCTGCCGCCCTTCCCTATCTCCTTCTTGAAGGCCCCTTCCGCATTGACGGGTCACTTGGCACCGATATTCTACCCGCCAAAAGTCAAGCTTCTCGACTATGAGGTCGAACTCGCAGCCGTGATTGGGCAGAGGTGTAAGGACGTGTCGAAGGAGGACGCGTTGGACTACGTCGCAGGTTTCAGTGTCTTTGATGATATCAGTGCGCGTGATATTCAATTTGCGGAGATGAAGCGTGGATTCTGTAACCTTGGGAAGAACTTCGCAACCTTCGCGCCAATGGGACCTTACCTTGTAACGCCTGATCAGGCTGGAGAACCGGACAACATGAAAATGGAACTACGGGTGAACGGTAGCACGAGACAATTGTCGAGCACTAAAATGATGGTTTTCAAGATCAGAGAATTGATCGAGTTCTTCTCCTCGATGACTCTAGAGCCCGGGGATGTAATCACATCTGGAACCCCTTCAGGAGTTGCTATCTATCGCAAACCGGACAAAGAGCCCTACCTATTGCGACCGGGAGATGTCATAGAGAGCGAGATTGAAAGCCTTGGCAGACTCAAGAATACAGTTGTCGAGGACAAGGCCGCTTACAGGGTCAGTTCAAGGAACCCTTGAAGAACCGTTTCGCGGATCATCTACTTCTTAACTGGGGCTTTGCCGGTATTTCCCCACTCGAACCAAGACCCGAGATAGTTTCGGACGTTCGGATAGCCTAACAGTTTCAGAACAAGATATGTTTGAGCAGCCCGGTATCCGGCCTGGCAATAGGTTATGATCTCCTTGTTCGGATAAACTCCCTCTGCAGAGTAAATCCTTCCCAGCTCGTTTCTTGATCTTAGAAAGCCCTGCGTTGACACCGTACGACTCCAATCGATGTTGCGAGCGGTTGGGATATGACCTCTGCGTGCTGCTCTGACCAGTGTCCCGTCATATTCTTCTTCGGAGCGCACATCAAGAATTGTCCTGTTCGGATCATTGAGGGACCCCAGTACATGGTTCATTGTCGCTAGTACCTCTGGATTGACATGGGCCTTGAAGCGGCTGGGTTTGGGTGCCGTTGGTTCAGTAGTTGTTTCGTGTCCTTCTTTTCGCCAGGATCTCAGGCCTCCATCGAGCATGCTTGCTTTCCTGTGACCAAGGTAGTGCAATAGCCAGACTCCACGTGCAGCCATCATCCCGCTTGTTTCTTCGTAGAATACGACGTGTTTGTTTGGTGTGACTCCAATAAAGCTCAGAAGTCGTTCCATCTGGTTTGTGAAAGCTCTGATACCGGTCGGGCTCGTGTCACTCCAATGATATTCGGTCATTGGCAGGTCCACAGCCTTAGGGATGTGTTCAGTGTGATAGTCGGTGAAGGGACGCGTGTCGACAAGTAGTATTGCGTGATTGTTTGCTAGCGCAGCTGTCTGCTGGGCCGAGAGAACGAGCGGAACCGACATGATCTAAATGACCAGAGTCGAGGAATGAAAAAAGGCTTGTCTGCTCTTCTTACATTGTGTGTGATATTGGTGGCGGGCCCGGCGGGAGTTGAACCCGCGACAACCGGGTGTCCTCCTTCAAAGGTAAAAGCCTCACCAGAGCCATGATTCGGCTCTACCGGTGCTCTACCTCTTTAGGATCCTGAAAGGACCTGGCTAAGCTACGGGCCCCATTATTCCTGACGCGACCAAGACGCCGATATATAGCGCATTTTCTCCCTCAACCCTCCAGATTGACAGTACAAGTCCAACCATTAACTCCGGCCGATTATGACGCGTTGGTCGCCCTTTGGAAAGAAGCAGGGCTCGAATACCGACCGAATGGACGGGACGGCAAGCTTTCGATAGTGATCCAGATGTCAATGGACCCAGAACTTTTCCTCGGGGCATTCCAAGATGGACGCCTTATCGGCAGTGTGATAGCAACTTTCGATGGCAGACGAGGATGGATCAATAGACTGGCTACGGTTCCTGAGGAAAGGCGGAAGGGGGTAGCCAAGGCGTTGATAGGGCGTGCGGAGAAGCTTCTTCGGCAAAGAGGAGCAATGATAATCGGGGCACACGTCGAGCGCGAGAACACTGCATCATTACGATTTTTCGAGAGCTGCGGTTACAACCTGCGCGGTGACATAGTTTACGTGTCCAAGCGGGATAGGCCTGATGTTTAGCTAGCCTTGATCACTGAGTGTAACTCGTTCGCATACGGTCTGACAGTGTCAGGTCCAAAGTCAAACGGCAGGTCAGCTGCACGGAACAGGTCGGGCAGCGGCTTGGATCCGCCCAACGACATCGCACGCTCATAGGCAGTGATCGCTCCTTTCTGATCCTTTCTGTACCGAGTCCAGAGCCCTAATGCTCCCAGGAAGGCGATGCCGTACTCGATGTAATAGAACGGATAGCCGAAAAGGTGTAGTTGTCGTTGCCAAAAGGTCGACCGGTAGTCTTCCAATTGAGTCCAATTCTCGGAGCCACCGAACTTGGATTGGAGTTTGAACCAGGCTTCTCTCCGATCATCATGAGAATGACCCGGGTTGGTATAGACCCAGTGTTGGAAGGAATCGATCGTAGCGATCCATCCCAAGAGTTTGATGATGCTTGAAAGATGCAACCTTCGGGATCGTGCAGCTTCCTCCTTGTTGTAGAAAGTGCCGTTGAAGTGTTCACCGCCGATTATTTCCATCGTTTGAGACGCTACTTCTGCGAACTCTATCGGGACGTTGTCAGATCGGTAGTAATAGAGCAGGTTCATTTCACGGGTTAAGAATGAGTGGAAGCTATGTCCCGCCTCATGCAGAAGGGTCCATACATCTCCGTCCCGGCCGACAGCGTTCATAAATATGAACGGCAATTGCACCTCAGCCATCTCCTGCGAGTAGCCACCGGGAGCCTTACCTTTTCGGCTTTCAAGGTCCAAGAGATTGAGTTCCTGCATCCTCTTCAGGTATCCAGCGAACCTCGGGTTCACCTTCTCGAAGATTTGAACACATCCCTTGACTAGTTCAGGAGCAGCCTCGAAAGGACGAAGGGGCGGTTTGCCCTCAGGGTCCACGGCTAGGTCCCACGGCCGAAGTTCGTCCAGTTCAAGGTTCTCTCCTCGCTGTTCGTCCAGTTCTCGGATGAGGGGTACTATGTATCGCTCGACCGCCTTGTGATATCTAAAGCAGTCCTCTGGTGTATAGTCAAATCTCTCCCGTCTAGGGAAGATGTAGTCACGATAGTTGCTGAAGCCCGCATTCTTAGCTATCTTCTGCCTTAGCTCTATGAGGTCGTCATAGATCTCGTCGATCTCTTGATGATCTTTTCGGCGTCGCTTTTCGCCGAGTAACCACGTCTCCTCCCGAACCTTTCTAGCAGGTTCCTCTTGATATCGTCCGAGTTGCTGCATGGTTCTTTCTTGTCCATCGTACATCACAGTCATTCCACCCACGATTTTCTCGTATCTTTGCCAGAGTTTGGCCTCTTCCTTCTCTAGCTCAACGTTCTCCTTACGAAATAGGGCGATGCTGTTCTCGCGCTTCCGATCGAGGACTGAGTACTTGTCGCGTTCTAGACTCTTTCTAGCTGGAGAGTCGACGTATTTCTTGTCTAGCTCGGCGAATCCGAGTTTAATTTGTGGTTCGACATTCTCAACGAAGAATAGGTAGGCCTTCTCTCTTTCGGGGTCATCTGTCTGGCAAGACATTCGTATGTAACGGAAAGCTTGCTCTTCGCTTAGTGCCGAGGCGAATTCCGACTCGTCCCAGAGCCACTTTTCCATTTCGCTGGCAGAACCTATTTTTCTCGAGTCCAACTGATCGAAGAATTTCTTCAGTTCGTCCTTGTTCGTCACCTCGATCTTGGAGGGTAGAAAGCTTCTTTGCTTCTGTCTCGGAAGTTTAGAGTGATCGAATGACAGTCCTAAGCCCCTCGATTAAGCTAGGCTCCCGGCTAAGGCTGACTAACAAATCTTTCTAGGGAAATAGCGGCAAGCAAAAAAGGGAGAAGGATCGGCTTAGGAGATTTTGCCTAGATTTGGTACGTTATTCCGATGTAGGAGTTGACTTTACCTGTCTTGTCCTTCGTGGCGAGAACTTGGAGGTGCGCTTGGAATGTTTGTCCGTTCTTCTTCTGGAAGGCTAAGCTGCCCTCGTAGCGGCCATTCGCTGCATCTCCTAGTATCTTCCCGAACTCTTTGACGCCCTGTTCAGTGTGCATTGTAGCAACTGATTTTCCAACTACCTCAGAGGCTTTCCATCCGAAGAGTTTCTCAGCCCCTTCAGAGAACGAGGTTATCTTGCCGCCGGCGTCGGTGACGATTATACTAAGGACCGGCACCGCTGGGACTTCTTGGAGAGTGTTTGTTGTCATGTTTTCCTTTGACCTGTGCCAGAAGGGGTGGATAGCAAGTGTTTTTGATGCTTTCGCTTCATAGACTGACGGAGCACGTTTGCCAGGGTCTGATACCGTCTCCTTCGAGAAGAGTAGTCTGGAATGGGACGGCAGGAAAATCAGCATTGTTACGGGTCTCCCTTCGACCTTTTCGAGTGGGGCATGTGTAGTCATTGCTCACGGTGCGGGGGGGCCGATGTATTCGCCGTTCATCACCTATTTCCACACTGAACTGGCAAGGAGAGGATTCCTAACGGTCAAGTTCAATTTTCCATACATGGAAGCTCGAAAGCGGATTCCTGATAGGAAAGAGGTTCTTGAGGACTCTTTCAGGAGGGTCGTTGAACAAGTCCGCACAGGTCCACACAAACCAACGAGCATATTTCTCGGCGGGAAATCTATGGGAGGCAGGATTGCCTCTCAAGCCGTGGCAGGAGGGCTAGAGAGTGATGGTCTATTCTTTCTAGGTTATCCATTGCATCCGCCCGGAATGCCCGCGAAACTTCGGGACAGCCATCTTTACCAGGTTAAGGTTCCGATGCTATTCGTCTCTGGGACAAGAGACCAGTTTGCCGGAAAGGACCTGTTAGATGAAGTTGTACAGAAACTCGGCTCGGGAGCAAGAATTCACTGGATCGAGGGAGGCAATCATAGCTTGGACCCTGGAAGGGGAAAGGCGGTGCTGAATGAGACGTATGTCTCGATAATATCACTCCTCTCGGACTGGTTCACCGAGCTTTCGAAGCCACCCGCTGGAGCGTAGTAAAGCAGGTCTTTAAGTACGAAATCGTCTACTGCTGAATTGGCTAAACATGTGTAGTACATGCGGTTGTTCGGCCGAACACGACGAGCCAGAATCCGAGGGCGAAGGAGAAGCAGCTTAGCCTCCTCTCCTGAGGCTTAAGGCTCGTAATTCCTCTGTTTTTGGACTAGCTTACAAGACGTACTGTCGTTCTATAATCCCGTCAAGCCTATCAATGAAAGCCCTAAGACCGCGATCACAACGACGAATATTATTATGGCTACTATTATCGAGACTATCGATACTCCTATCGCGCCGAGCCAGCCAGTGTGGTAGGATCCTTTCACTATCAAAAGGAACAAGATTAGTGCCGCGCCTATGGAAATGAGCAGTCCAAACTGTCCGAGTAGGATTATGGCTGCAACGACAGCGATCGTTCCGAAGAATGCGATTCTGATGGATTCACCGTAAGTGACTCTTCTTCCCACGACTATCTCGCCTGCAACCCATAGGAAGAAGGCCTCGATCAACAGATAGACGAGGAACAGTATTCCTAGGATGAGGAGTCCGTTTGTGAGTCCAAATGCGAATGAGATTTCTGGAACGGTGGGCATGTTGTGTCGGGAGAACATTGGTCCCTGCCTGGTTTTTATCACGATCGGTGAGGTTCTCAGTTTCTTTCTGGAAAGGCATATCTCCCGAGGCTGTCGGGTGTGGCCTTTGCTCAGGGGAATCGTTGCGGATATCTCCGCGCCCAATCCTTCATTGAGGGATGCGTTGAGGTAGTATAGTCCGGTCCGCAGCGGCGGGATTTCCTTTGGCTGGCCGAGAGTATGTACGGCTGTCACCCGTACGACACTTGAGATGGGGCGATCCTCTCGAGCGTGTTGCGGGTTCGAATCCCGCCCTGGGCGCCAGATTCACTAGCGATTCTAGGGTTCGAATCTTTAACTATGGCTCATCTTCTTTGGGGTTCCAGTTACGACCAGCAGGTAGATGCGTGGCTGGTCGGGCTTTGGTGAGAAATAGAATGGTATCAATTGTTCATTCTCCTCCTCAGGAGGTTATAGTGACGGGGTTGACTGGTTTTGGTACCCAACGTGATCTTGCTTCGATGATCGCGTTTGTGATGAACGTGTCTGGTCAGCCTATGGCCTTGTACTGGGCTGAGGGTGTTGTATTCTTGGCTGATTTTGTAGAGCCTGAGGCTTTACCCGAGGAATACATCAAAGGACGAATCTATGCCTCGAACGTTTCGCATGCTCCGATGGCGAAGTACAATCAGTCCATTAGGGTAGGAAATGTTGACGTGCCGGTAATTGATGTCACCAGTAACGAGGCGTTGCGTGAATTGGCCCGTTGGATTAGGGAGAATCATCATGCGGGTGGTTCTAGTTCTGGGAATCCTTAACTAGCTTAGGGTCTTCGCGTCATTCTTGGTCCCCGGGGTAGCTCAGCCTGGAAGAGCTTCCGAGTTCCGACCTAAAGAATCGGGACGGAGACGCTGTAGGTGTGCGCCATAAAGGGCGCATCCGTTCCAGCCTTCTAGGCTAACAACTGAAACCGGAGTGTCGCCGGAGAACTGGCTCGGAATAGATCCGGTTCGGCGAGTTCAAAATAGAGGCACTCTTGTCTCTAGGAGACTCCGGCTCCCGGGACCAATTCCACTAGGATGCGTTTAGACCCCTGTTTCTTCAACGCACTAGGCTCTTTAGGAACGCCACACGCTTGCCAAGTCATTTCGAACTTCTACTATCGAGAAGACTGCTGACGTAGTCTTGGAAGGGGCGGTCGAACATTCCAATCGAAGAACCGTGTACCTCGACGAACAGGGGATGTTTCATCATCGTTTCGAGCCAGGTGGCCCACTGGCTCCAAGCTTCCTTGTCTATCCATTTTCTGCTGTAGAGCATGTAGGCTCTTTCAAAGATTCCGTACAACAGAAGGAGATAGTTGCGGATACCCATCTCCTCCTTTGAGAGTGAGGCCGTTCTGGAGGTTGGAGCAATTGTCCTCGCCATTTCAACTTGGATCATGGCCAAATCTGGATTGGTGACCAGCATTCTCATGGCATCGGTTGTGTCGTCTAGGACTTTCTGGTAGGCGTTTTCTTTTGACGTCTTTTCCTGGCTGCGAAAGGATAGGATGAAGATTACGAGCGTGAGGGTTAGGACGATGGTTTGGGTTATGGTTCCCAAAACCGCTGGGTCGGTGATGTTGTCTAAGGATGCCAAACGCGGACCATCTATCGGTCCACGTGGCATTCCCTAGTTTTTTAGCCTTGATTTTTCATCTGAGACTTTACTCGGGATTGAATCTTGAAGCCCTGTGACTTGTCGTGGGGATTTTCAGGAAAATAGAAGGGGGAAATTAGGAGGTTTACTGGTGCAATTTAGTTGCTCTTTGTCTTGACCGGTTGGACAGTGACGCGTTCTAGCTCGCGGAGGATTAGCTCGTTCTGTTTCATGAGTATCTTGTTTTGGTCGGTCAGGATTCGTAGGGCACTTGCGATTAGTGAGAGGGATGGATTGTCCCATTTGAACTCGGCTTCCTTGGCGGCTAGTCCTTGTCTGCCTTTGAGGATTGAGCTTCGGATGCTCTCGTTGCTCTCGTCTTCGCCGAATGCGACTCGGTTTCTTTTGTCTAGTTTGTCGGTCATTGAGGATCCTACTTGCTCTCTTTTGGCGTCTGGGTAGCAGTCCTCGCAGAACCGCTGCCCTTTGAGTTCCAGTAAGGGATCGATTAGGCTGAGGGTCTTTCCACAGCGTGAACAGAATTCTCCCATTGTATTTGTCAGCTCTCTGTACTATTCTGGTTGGATAGCTGGAGCGTACTAATGAGTCTTGTAACCCGGGAAGCCTACTAAGAGGTACTTTACGGTGCATGTCTGCTTTGAGAGTGTCATGAATTCTGGGCTGATGGGCTGGGATTCCGTTTAGTCTGGTCTAGAGGAGATACTCAACACTCTACGCTACGATTCATATTGCCTAGAGAAAATCCCTTCCTCTCGATCGAAACTCCGGCATGTTTGCTGTATTTTACGATGGAAAGTATTCCCTTGTTTTCCGAAAGTATTCGCTCATTGTCCCTCGAACTCTCATCTCCCCACTCTCAGAAATTTTTGTTTGAAACCAGTACCCTCCCCCGGTCCCACGTTCAGTTTTCACGAGGGAAAGATCAGATTTTCGATGAAAAGTGCCCGTTTTCTAGAGGAAAACGGCTAGTTTTCGAAGTGTGATCGTAGTGAAAGTATTCAGAATGGAACCGCTTACGAGGCTCAGAATTGAATGGGGGTCCGGTCGAAGTACGGACTAGGTTAGACATCTCCTCTGAGCCGGTCAATTGAGACGGATGACCATTCCTTGAGGAGGTCCTATTCACAGCATGATTCTTGGACGATCAGCTCTCTGAATGTGCAGTTTGGATTATTGCACTCGATTAGTAAGCGGATGCCCCTAGGGTCTTGGGGCTGGGGTTCGAGAGTCCGGCCTTGGCAGAGGGGGCATACTAATTCGGCACTTTGTGTTTTCATGTAGCAGGTGGTTGAATAGGTTAGAAAAATAAATTGATGAGTTGTCGAAAACTATTGGGCGAGCCCTAGTTGCTCTTTTTCGAGATCGACCTTGTCTTACGAGGGTAGGGGCAATACTTTCGCACTGGACATATTGGGCATTTGGGACGCAGAGCAGTACAGTAGGCTCTTCCATGCGCTATCAGTAGCAAGTGAACCTGATGATACTTTATTCGGGGAAATAGACTCTGGATACTTGCTCGGACCTTTTCATAACCACCCTTCAATGGAGCGAGTCCTAATCGCCGCGAGACACGATCGACGTGAGTATCCACTGGAATCGTCGGCTGGCTGGCTGAAGTGACTAACAGGACGTCTGCAGTTTTCGGACCTACTTGGGGAAGATCCATCAACAGTTCTCGTGCCTCATCGAATGGCTTGCTTAGAATTTGATCTAGGTCGCCGGCGTATTGTTCAAGAATTGTTCGCGATAGTTGCCTGAGAGCTGGTGCCTTGTGCCATTGCAGGCCACCTATTGCAATCGCATTGCGAATTCTCTGAACCGGCGCAGCCGAAAGTTTCTCCGGCGATATTCCGCCAATCACCTCCTCGAGTTTCTCGAACGCTCTGCCTGCTGATCGGTCGGTAGAATTCTGGGAGAGGATTGTGACCACGAGGGTTTTGAAAGGGTCATGTTGCCGCTTCTCGACTTTGAGAGAAGCGAACTGGCTTGGTTTGATCTTGAAAACCTTGGATAAGGTGTTGATTATTTGTCGAGCTTTCGGGTTAGGATGGTCTCCAGTGTAGAACGTACCCATGCTCTCGCAGAATCAGATAGACGTGAGGCTATTCTTAAAGCGGGTTTTTGAATCGCCTCAACTCTTGATCTCCCGGCTAATGTTCTTGAGTTAGAAAGACTCAAGGAATCAGGACTCGTAAAGGTGCTAGCTTGACAGCCCAATCGTCTAAGGTTGAATCCCAAAAATCCTCGAATCCTCTTGTCGGAGTAGGATCAGGCTTTATTGAGACCCTAAACGGCGGAAACCCGGTAGAACAGAAGAGATTCTTAGCCTCGAACCTTTCCGACAATGCTCTCAAAGAAAGGTCAGCGTCGGAACGCGCCGTTCTACTGCAAAGGGCATCGGATCTTATACTGTAGCTGTTCTCGGAAACTATGATGCTCCGGCCGCGTCCAACCTAGCTAGGGGAATCCGTGAATTCATGGCCTTTCGGTAGGAAGGGTAACCCTCTTGATTGTTCATTGGCAGTTTGGCATCAGAACCAATCAGGCATCTTTCCGTTGAGCTTTCGAGCCCTCTACGCCGTAGCCTTCTCTGTCCCAGTACTCGATTCCTCCGATCATTTCCTTCACCCGGAAACCCAGTGCCGCCAATCGTACTGCTGCCTTGGTCGCCGCATTACACCCTGGGCCCCAGCAGTACACCACCACGAGTTTGTCCTTCGAAAGATTCTTTGTCGTTTCCGCAGTTATCGTCCCGTAGGGGACATTCATGGCTCCAGGAATGTGCCTTTCATCAAAATCTTCCTTGCTTCTAGCATCCACTAAAACAAAAGCACGTAGCCCATTTTCTAGATCAGCGTTGACATCAGACGGATCTGTCTCGTATGCTAGTTTTCCAGAATAATGTAGACGGGTCGCATCCGGCGCGGCTGCAGGATTTTCCAACACGAATGAAAAAGTTCTAGTTCTCTCAGGTTTAGCTAATTCTGCTTTGGACAAGCATAAACACTGCCTAGAGTCTCATTCAATGACTGCTATAAGTTTAGGCCCAGCGTGCGCCCGCCGGTCATCTACTGAAAACTAATTGCGTCGTCTTGTTCGGTGGTATCTGGTAACGAGAATCGGTGTGAGACTGCCAACAAAACGAATAGAAAAGGATAGTGTAACTCCGCGTTCTGAAGCTTGGTGGCCACTTGTTCAATCTCGCGGCTAACTGGTAGTTACTCGGTGAAGGAAACGTGAGAGACAGCCTATCTATAACAGGTGTCGCTCTGACGACCGTTATTCTTGTCTTCTCGACGATATTCGTAGCAGGAACAGGCTTCAGTGTGGCAGCTGGAGCAAGTTTGCCCTCGACGGCGCCAGCTCCACTTTCGATAGTCTCAATGTCACCAACCTCCACGGTTGTCTCAACCCAGGCTGCGACTCTATCTGTTGCCCCCGCCTTAGCGTATCCGACCAAAGTCAGCCAGCTACTGTCGAGCGCAGTTGTTGTGGTCAAGCAAACTTCGACTGCTGTTGCGAAAGGACTGGCCATTAACGGCGGACCGGGAATCGGACACGCGTATGGTGTAGTCAAACAGACAATAAGTTTGACGAGTGTCGTCATAAAGGATCAGGTCACGATAACCGGGATCAATGGCACTATACCCGGACACATGGACACGGTCCAGGTCCAGGCACACTACAATGGTGACACGACTCCATACTGCACCAAGACGATAATTTTCGATGCAACCGGCCTATCGTCCTACTCCACCAGCTTCCAATGTAGTTACTTGGGAGCGGGAACATACAATTTCAAGGTCACGGTCTATGACGATAATGGGACAATAATTGGAGACCCGACGTTCAGTTTAGTTCTGTAAAAGGGGAATCAAAACAGGGGAATGTCAGGCTGAAGACCGAAAAAGCGAGAAAGCGAGCAAGGGATATTTCCAGATTCCCTCTAGCGGTCCTCATAATCGGGCTCTCGCTTGCCGCAGCTCTACCCTTTCTAGTCAACGCTTTCCAAGTAAATGTGCCCACTTACTATCTCAATAGATCAGTTAGTCTAACTGGGAACGTGCTCAGCGCACAGAGCCCCTCCTCTCAGGCTGAGACATCAATTTCAATCCCTCAATCGTTCTCTATCTTCTTCTACACCCAACCTCTAGCTGAGGGCGAGATCTCGGGATCTACTTGGACGGTCACAATTTACGCCCAGGCGGTACCGGGTCAAACAGATACCGGCTCTCTGACCGCCGAGTTATCCATCTACTCGCTGGACGGTACGATTCAGAATGCGCTGATAGGAAGCTCAAGCGGCAACGCGGTCACGGCAACAACAACGAAAATTGACATTCCTATCCAAGGGGTAACTGCCGCAGTTAAGAACGGAGATCGTCTGACACTCCGTCTCTATGCTGAGAGTGTTGCAGGATCAACCGCCTCTCTGAAGATCTTCTACGACGGACAAGGAAACGAGTTACTCGGTGACGAATCACGCATCCAAACAACTGCCACCGTGGAGGAATCATGGAGACAGGATTTTGAAGCAAATCCGTTTTCATTATCCTCAGTCAACAGATATTGGCAAGCCTTCGGCACAGGGAGCGTGTCGCAAGTCTCGATACAATACTACACCGCTAGTCACTCTTTACGCGTCACCGACAAGTCTGGTAGCGGAACCTACGCGAGATACGACTTCAACACCGTGAATAATCCCTCAGAGGGATTGCCGTCGGGAACGATTCTTTCATTCTATTGGTTGGCAACTAGTGTTGATTCGATGGGAACTAGTGTTCTCAGCCTCCACCTGCAAATCAGCGACCAAGGAAGTTCTTACGAGCACTATTGGTACTGGAGTTCATCCAATACTACAATCCCCCCGCTGGTCTATCCCGGCACAAAGAAAGCAGCCGGTATGTACATGGGCCCTATCTCACTCGGATCTTGGACCAAACATGAACTATTGAACTGGAAGAAACAGGCAGAGATTACCCTGGGAGTGAGCCTTCAGAGTCCACGGGTCGTCTCAGTGTCTCTCCAGTCAACAGGTCTTGGCAAAGCGACAGATGTCTACTGGGACAACATCTTCGTTTCAAGCCATACCCCGAGCGCCCAACCCCAGAGGATGCAAGAAGGCCAGACCAACACCCTATCCCTTACAGTGACCGGTGCAATACCTTCCACCACATACCAATTCGAGTTCAATGTCACGGACCCAGCAGGCATAACGACTACATCCATGGTCAGTCACACCACAAGCTCCAGCGAGACGAATTTCATAGTCTCCAGAATCTATTCGGACGACTTCCAAGGCAGTGGAGTACTAGTTGGCAATTATAACGTATCAATTCGTCAAACTGGTCCAGTATACCTAATCCCTCAGGGGTCTGGTTTCATCACCGACTATGTGACGACTTCCACCAGCTTTACCGTGCATCTGGCTGATAGAGCAATTTACCAAAGAACCGATACACTACGATTCCAAGCATCGGGGTATGGAGCACTCGAAAGAGCGAACGTGACCCTTCTGGGTCCCGATCCTTCAAGCAATTATCTTGTCCCGGTACAAGCCGACAGCACAGGAATGATCGTGACCACATGGGTTATCCCAAGAAACGCCGCATTGGGTAACTATACTCTTACTGTCAAAGCCATTACGACTATCAAGATCCCCTCGGACTCGGACCAGTTCAACGTAACTAGTGCTGTTCTTCAACTGTCGCGCCTGAGTACAGATGCGACGGATTACCAAAGGACGCAGAACGTCACACTCCACGCGACCTTGCTCTACCCTGGACAATCGATTGTGCCAGACGGATACCTGGAGTTCCAAGTGGTGCAGCCAGACGGGTCCGTCTTTCTTACCTCAACAGCATTACCAGATGGCTCTGGAGGTTACGTAGCATCTTTCAAGATACCAACCGCTGCCCCAATAGGCTCCTGGCAAATCATTGTCCCGTCATGGCAATCCGGAGACCCCAGCGGGAACAATGGCCCGGCAAAGACCAGTGCGGTCAGATTCGCCGTTAGTCCGGCGGTACTCCAAGTGCAAACCAGGGTAAGCATCGATAACTCCCAGAATGGAAGAACGCTCCAGATCCAGGCAAGCATAACATACCCTGACGGGTCCCACGCATCTGCTGGGCAAGCCATGGCCCAGTTGGTGCACAATGGTGTTACCATAGTCTACGTACCTCTTATGTTCGATGCCGCGAAGGCCATGTGGATAGGATATTACCAGATTAAGAGTAGCGACCCCGAGGGACTGTGGCTTGTCGTCATATCGGCCCGAGACTTGGCAGGACCTGTGAGCAACAGCATCGACAATGTAGTCCATAACGTGCTCGTAGATGGCGCAGCATCGTACTGGAATATCGATATGTCGCTTGTCATGGCAATACTTGCTCCAGTGGGCGCATTGATCGCTTTCATAGCGTGGAGGCTTGTTCCAAGGCGGAAACGCCTCTCTGTAGCACTTGAGACCGAGAAAGTCATGCAGACCGTCAACAAGGTCCAGTCTACCGATTTCTTCCGATCCATAAGGGACCAGTTGGCAACCGCGTCTTCTCTCAGGAACGAGAAGTAGCGTGGAAGAAACAGAATGGGAGTGAGCATTGCTGTACACTCGTTCAAGGGTGGAACCGGCAAAAGCACAATCACCTCGAACGTAGCGGTCTCCCTCGCCATCAGAGGATGGCGGGTCGGAGTGATGGACATGGACCTTGAAGGACCGGGGCTTCATGTCATCTTCAACATTGACCCGGCCGATGTCCAGGCTACGCTAAATGACGTATTGATGGGAAGTGCGAACCCCGGCCAAGCAGTAATCAGATTGAATGACAAGCTGGGGTTGAAAACTGGTGAACTATACTTCATGCCGGCTAGCACGAACGTCACTGCTATGCTTCGAACTCTTCGAACGGGCTTCGAGATAGTGTCCTTCATGAAGGCTCTTGAAAGCTTGCAGAAACTGTTCGACCTGGACTATCTCTTCATAGATACCCATCCAGGGATTGAGAATGACACCCTCCTTGCGACTGGAGTCTGCGATCATCTTCTCATCGTCACACGGATAGATCAACAAGACATCTTCGGCACCAACGTGATGGTAGAGCTAGCCCGCAGCCTCGACAAGCCAGCTCACCTAATCTTCAACATGATCCCTCGCGGAGTAAGAGAAGCAGACGCTTCCAAGTTTGCAAAGAAACTCGGGACAAGACTTGGAGTGGACGTTCTAGGATTGCTTCCGTTCTCAGATGACGTGCAGGGTGCCCTCAGCAAATCTGTCTTCATCGTGTCGGCTCCGAACCATCCCATGGCTGCAAGGTATCACCAATTGGCAAGAGAGATTGAGGAGTTCGAAAAGGGACAACCGAAAGGAAACGATCAATTGATGAGTCCAAGTACGCGAGGCGTGTCCGCATCCTCTAACGGTTGATCTCAAAAACCGTTCGTATTCTCCGTCTTCTCCCTACTACTTTGCAAAAACTTTGTGGCAGTCCTGGCTTGCGTCCGGGTCGGAGACCGCCGGTATCTATATCTGGACGATCAGAACATTAGTCTTAGCAGGAACCTGCTCGAGTGGTTTTGACGAAATGGTGAGATTCCTCGTCGCGTTCTTTCTCTCGATGGTTGATTATTTCTACCTAAAGGGACTCCCCCTTTGGCAACTCCATCTCTGCCTCCTTGCTACGGCACCTCTCTGGTAAAGAACCGTTACATCACCGCCCATTTTACTACGAAGCAAAGTAAAATCAACAAGAATGCACCTAGTTTACTCTGGGATGCATGAGCCCGATCAAAGAGACGCAAGACCCTAAGAATTCTGAAGTGGCAACCTTGGGCTCAGGATGCTTCTGGTGCAGTGAGGCAGTATTCAGCCAGTTAAAAGGGGTTGAGAAGGTAGAATCGGGATATTCGGGCGGCAAGTCGGCGAATCCATCATACCAAGACGTGTGTTCGGGAACAACAGGACATGCTGAAACTGTTCAAGTCACCTTCGACCCAAGCATCATCTCATACGAGGACATCCTACACATATTTTTCACGACGCATGATCCCACGACGCTGAATCGACAAGGTGCAGATGTCGGGACCCAATACCGGTCCGTGATATTCTATCATAATGAGAAGCAGCGAGAAGCGGCCCAAGGGGTTGTCAAAGAGCTAGAGGGGTCCGAGGTTTGGAAGAATCCTATCGTCACTGAGGTCGTTCCCTTCAAAGCATTTTACACGGCTGAAGATTATCATCAGGAATTCTATCAAAGAAACCGGGGATATCCCTACTGCCAGGTTGTGATCGAGCCCAAGATTTCTAAACTTCGCCAGCATTACTTGACGAAGCTTAAGACAACGGTTGAGACAGAAGCCTAGCCAGAGAATTCTCCAACGTTCTGGGAACTGAGAGTTCCAGCTCATTGCCTACCTAGCTTCCAGAGATCGAAGCAGTCTTCCCAGAGGAAGCTTACACCAATGTTGTTTGCATTGAGTTTCTCGCTGAGGACGACGGAGGTGTCTCCATCGATTTGCCGCAAATGTCGAACTTCAGAAGTACTTGAGTCTGTTCTGGAATCATGTCGACGTGTCCTCTTGTCCCGCATGTCTCGGGAAGAGTTGACTCCTGATTACCTTGTCTCTTAGAAGTGAGAGCCGCTCGTCGAGCTTGTCGTAAAAACCGAAATCGATCTTCTGTGAATACTCTCGATATACCTCTGCGATTGTCTTATGCTGAACGACCCTGGAACTTGCGCCGAAAGACTTGGCGAGCACCTCAATGACTCGACTAAATTTTTCCGAAATCTCAGTGTGACCTATGCCATTGGTCTCCAATATGTCTAGAATTGTAATGCGGACAGTACGGCCTAGCATGGTTTCCAAAACCTCGGCGAAGCATCTGCTCACCGTGTCATGGAATGTAGTGGTTAGATTGGGCCGCATAGGCATCGCTCAGGCTTATAGGGCGAAAAAAAGTTCCTCCGTTGAGATACACGTGTTGTAACCGTTTCTCCTTAACTAACTAAGAAGGCGCGGTAGCACTCCTCTAAAGAAGAGAAGGATAGTCCGGCATCTTTTCTCTAAGTTACTCTCAGATTGAAATGAGAGTAGAGAACCTGAGAAGTAAACAGGAGTGGCGGGCCCGGTGGGATTCGAACCCACGGCCTTTAGCCGGAGACCCTCGCATAGTCTCCTACAGCTGTCTCCGTTCTGGTGGGACCCCATCTATGCTTAGGGGGCTGCCGCTCTATCCAGACTGAGCTACGGGCCCGGTGCAATAGCTTGGTTTGAACGGAAACATCGGATAATAATGGTTAGCCGACGAGCGATTATTCTAACTGGACGAAACCTTTCGGGTCTGAAACGTGCACCTTTCGTCCCTTCAACAACAATGCCTCAGCCACCTTGTGGTCAGTGGTGAAGAAACACCCGTCTCCTGTGTAGAACCGTAACAATCCGTGAGAATTGTTCTTGCAGACCAGGAAGTTGGCAAGGTCCCTGTCATCTTCCAGTTCTTGACTGCATATCGGACACTTGAACTCAACCCACAACCTAACGTCATCCCCCGGTTTCAAGGTTTGACTGTTCCCATATAAGCAGACACTCTTGAAGGTGCAACTGAGGCTGTCTAGTTTGGCCGAAGAGAAGAAAGTCACCACAATAAAGACGAAGCATGGAGAAATGACGCTTGAGCAATTAGCTGAGGTCCAGCCTGGAATGGCCCGGCTAATGAAGGAGGTAGGAGAGCGGTATCACATCCTCTACTATGCGGCTAAGGGTGGTAACTGGCTCCTCGCACAACACGAGCTCAACCAGGTTACAGCTCTACTGCGCGCGGGTAGTACGTTAAGGCCAAAATATTCGACGGACCTAACCAACTTTGCCCGTGAATACCTCAACCCGATAAGCGAGGCCATTAAATCGAAGGACTGGAAAAATTTCGAAGACTTGTATAAGAAGGGTGTCGATGGCAGCAACGTTTACCATGAAAAATATGATTATGGTTACATTCGGTACATCCTTCCTAAGAATCCGCCAGAGTTCTATGATCTTAGACCGTACGAGAAAAAGAAAAACTAACCTGGTTGGGCTAGCCAGCGGCTGGTGCAACGACGATCAGTCGCGCACCAGATTCTCTTTCTTCTCGCTCTTTTCTGGCGCGTCGTCTTCTAAGTGTTCGGGTGCGGAGCCTAAGGCTTGTATCACTTGCCAAATAATTTCCGACCTGTCTAGTGATACTTATCCCGGTCCTTCCTAATATATACCGCCGAAAAGCGTTTAAACCCTAAACCGTTTCTTCACCTTTGTACTTTCTTCAAGGCGATCCGCCAAAACTTCAACGCCAATCCCCTTCTTCTGAGGAACATCAAGGGTCCCATCATTGTTCAGCGTAAATTCGGGGTTGACAATATCCTGTTTGAAGTAGCGATTGCTTGCTGAAATATCGCCTGGCAACACGAAGCCTGCCAGACTCGCCAAGGCAACATTGTGGGCTCGTCCAATTCCAGTCTCCAAGAGTCCGCCGCACCATACAGGCATTTTCTTGGAGAGGCAGAGGTCATGGATTTTCTTGGAAACAGTTAGTCCACCGACCCTTGCAGGCTTGATGTTCAACACTCTACAGCTCCGGAGTTCCAATGCTGTTTTCATGTCGTTGAGGCTCGAAACACTCTCGTCCAGACATACAGGGGTCCTGATCATGCTTTGCAATAATGCATGCTCGACCATGTCATCCCATGCAAAGGGTTGTTCGATCATCATCAGCCCAAACTGATCCAATTGAACCAATTCATCCTTCTTCTCAGGAAAATAGGCTCCGTTTGCGTCCGCCATCAATCTCAAACTGGGAAATTGCGTCCTGACTGCTCCAACTTGTTTGATGTCCCAGCCGGGCTTGATCTTCAATTTTACCCGTAGGTAGCCCTGCTTGACATACTCTCCGACGACCTCGACGAGCTCGTTGATGCTCTTCTGGAGACCGACGCTTACTCCGCTCTGGATCTTTGTTCGTGTCCCGCCAAGCATTCGACTCAAAGAGGTCTTCTTTTTCTTCGCTAGCAGATCCCACAATGCCATCTCGAATGCAGCCTTAGTCATATTGTGACCTCGAATGTGGGATACTGCGCTCAAGAACGCCTGAGGATTGTCAAAGTCTTTACCCAATATTTTTGGAAGAATATGCTCCTCCATGATGTGCCAGGCAGTAGTCAACGTTTCAGGACCATACCATGGCCCTTGACTTACCGCACACTCTCCATATCCTATATCCGAGCCCTCTTCCAAAG
>Ga0099793_10000059_pt1 | contig 21514 bp, 22 predicted proteins | sample Rivendell_Oct201_9_FD_77319 | JGI IMG/M metagenome (GOLD analysis project Ga0099793, IMG submission 77319) | Vadose zone soil and rhizosphere microbial communities from the Eel River Critical Zone Observatory, Northern California to study diel... | ecosystem: Environmental > Terrestrial > Soil...
GACCTCGAGCAGCGACGGTTCAATCGGAGGCAATGCTTCCGGCGGTTCCCGGGGCACTACTTCCGGCTTCGGCTCGACGGCCCTCGGAGGCTCAATCACCTTCGCTCGAAGCCCGTACTGGGACGCCAAGTGAGGAGGCATCCACTCGCGAGACTGCAGATAGCGGCATAGGGCCGCAAGAGCAGTCCGTTCCTCATGCTTCGATGGGCTCGAACGACGCGCGTCGCGCAGGAACGTGTGAAGGACCTCCGCATCGCCCACGCTGACGATGGCCGACTCGTCCGAATCGAGGTGGAGAAGGCGCACAAGCCGAACCGCTTCGGTCGAGGCGGGTTCGCGCGCCGGCCGATGCCATTCGATCTCGGAGAGGTCCGCCCCAACGATTGCGACCTCGTTCGCGGCGGTGAGATCCAATAGCGATGGCCCGGGGAGGAGCCCGGGATCCAGCCACAGCGGGCGATCGGCCACGAGGAAATCGAGACAGGGCCCGCATAGAAAATCGCGACTCACGGCGCCGCATCGAGCGCAGCGCGAGGGGAGCACGAGCGCAACAACGACCGAGGGTCATATAAAAGCTGGGCAATGAATGACGAACGCCCGAATTTTGTTGCGACGCGATCCTCCGAATTGCAAAGGCCGACATCTTCATTCAGCGGGAGACCGTGTCGCGAAGCGGGTCTCACCGTGGACGTCCATATGCGACGGGCCCGACGCGCGGACGACGACGTCATGTGGCGAGCCACCTTGCAGACCGTGTGGGACGACATCCCGGAGGACGAACGCGCGCGACTGGATCGCGGCAAGTGGGAAGCCCATTTCCGAAAGAAGATCGAACCGTATATGACGGGAGATCGAACAGAACGGTGGATCGCCGAGACCGCAGACCACGAGCTCCTCGGATATCTCATCCTCGGGGAAGGTGGGTTCATGACGCCCGAGGCGCAAGGTTTCATTTACGACGTCTGGGTGACGCCGGAGCGACGCGGGACAGGGGTGGGGAAGTTCCTCGTCGAGTGGGCGAGTGACTGGGCCCGACGGCGCGGGTATCGAATGATCAAGCTCGAAGTGTCCGAGACAAACGCCCGGGCGCGCCACGTCTACGAGAGCCTCGGATTCCGCGCGGAACGCCGCTACATGGGGAAGCGGCTCGAGTGAGCGGGTGGAGATGCTCGGAGTCGCGCAACTAACCACCAAAGACTTAAATAACGGCGTCATCGTGTTCGGGGATTGCGGGGTAGTGCAATGATTCAAGTCACCCTGACCGAAACCGCAGCGAGCAAAGTCAAGGAGCTCATCCAGCGGTCCGATCCCGAGACCGGCCAGCCATTGGGCTCCCTCGAAGACACGTATCTCCGTATGTACGTCGCGGGCGGCGGCTGCTCCGGCTTCCGCTACGGTCTCGCGCTCGACCGGAAGATCCACGAGGACGACGAGGTCGTCCAAGTCCACGGACTCAAGGTCCTCGTCGATGGCAACAGCAAGGAATACCTCGACGGCTCAAGCGTGGACTACGCCGAAAGCGTCGCAGGGAGCGGCTTCCTCGTGAGCAACCCGAACAACTGGTCAACCTGTGGATGCGGGCAGAGCTTCAATCCGAAAGGCGAGGAAGCTGCTGACCAACACGAATCCCATCAGGGTCACGCGCACACACACTGAGTCGCCTGCGTCGGCTAGCTCCTTTATCTCAGAAAGACATCTTCGTCGCATTCATGGCCAGGGCGGTCGGAATCCGAGTAGAGACGAACAAGGCTGTCGAATTGGACGGCGTCCGCGTGACCAACAAGACCGCGAACTCGATCTTAGTGCGTCGGACCTCGAAAGGGATCGAAGTCACCGACTGTTGTCTCGAGGAACAGGGGAAGTAGTCCGCTCGACAGCGAGTCCCGTGGCGAGCTCGGCGACGAATTTTCGGACATCCTCGGCGTCACGGCGCTCCGCCGCGCGACGTACAATCGAACTTCCGATGACAACACCGTCCGCACCTGCGGCCGCAACCGCTCGGACATGAGCTCCCGTCGTTACACCGAAGCCCACACCGAGGGGGAGAGACGAAACACGGTGAAGGGCGATAATTCGATCCCTCAGGTCCTCGGGCAAGTTCGAGCGTACACCGGTGGTCCCGTACCTTGCGACGACGTACAGGAACCCGCGGGAGGCGTCCGCAATCGCTGCGGCCCTCGCGAGCGGCGTGGAGGGCGCAACGAGCTGAATCATGTCTACGCCAAGCGCTTCGAGCGCATCTCGAATCTCGGGCGACCCCTCAAGGGAAAGATCCGGGACGATGACCCCGTCGACCCCCGCGCTCGCGACTCGTTCGGCGAACGTCGGAAGCCCCATTGCGAGCACCGGGTTCATGTACGTCATGAGGATGAGCGGAATCTCCGTCTTCTGACGGATACGCGCCGCGAGTTCGACGACGTCACGCGGACGCGTCCCTGCACGAAGCGCGCGTTGCCCGGCCTCCTGAATCTCGGGACCGTCGGCGATCGGGTCGGAGAAGGGGATGCCGAGCTCTAATACGTCCGCCCCCCCTGCTTCGCAGGCCGTTGCGAGGGATTCCGTCATCCGGAGGTCGGGATCGCCCGCCATCAAGTAGGCGATGAGGGCGGCCCGGCTTTCTGCCCCGGCGCGGTGGAACGCCCTCGAGATTCGGCTCAGAGCTTCACTCCCATCGCGTCGGCCACCGTGGCCATGTCCTTGTCACCGCGACCGGAGATGGTGATGACGATGACTTCGTGGCGCTCCATCTCCCGCGCCCTTTGCATCGCTGCGAACACCGCGTGGGCGGGCTCGAGCGCAGGCAGGATTCCCTCATATGTCGCGAGGACCTGAAACCCCTCGAGGGCCTGTTCATCGGTGACCGCCACGAAGGACGCGCGCTTTGTATCTTTCAACGCAGATAGCTGCGGGCCGACGCCGGGATAGTCGAGGCCTGCGGAGATGCTGTGCGTGTCCAGCACTTGGCCGTCGGCGTCTTGAAGGACGTACGACCGTGCCCCGTGTAGGACGCCGACGCGGCCACCCGTCAGAGACGCCGAATGTTCCCCCGGCGACGCGCCGCGGCCGCCCGCCTCAGCGCCGAGCAGCTCGACTCGTTCTTCGTCGAGGAAAGGCGCGAACGTCCCCATCGCGTTGCTCCCACCGCCGACGCACGCGACGAGAAGGTCCGGAAGTCGGCCGTTGCGCTGAAGGCTCTGCTCTCGAATCTCTCGGCCGATGACGCTTTGAAAGTCTCGAACGATCGTCGGGTACGGATGCGGGCCCACGACGCTTCCGAGGAGATAGTAGGTGTTCTCAACGTTCGTCACCCAATCCCGCAGAGCCTCGTTAATGGCGTCCTTCAGCGTCTGGCTACCCTGTTCGACGCGGTGCACCATCGCGCCGAGGAGCTTCATCCGAAATACGTTCAGGGATTGGCGTTGGATGTCGACGGCGCCCATGTACACCTCGACGGGAAGGCCGAGGACAGCCCCGACCATCGCCGTGGCGACGCCATGCTGGCCCGCGCCGGTCTCCGCGATCACGCGCTTCTTCCCCATGCGACGGGCGAGGAGGGCTTGCCCCATTACGTTGTTGAACTTGTGGGCTCCGCCATGGCAGAGGTCTTCCCGCTTCAGATAGATTTGCGCCCCGCCGATGTGGTCCGTAAGGCGTCGGGCGAAGTAGAGTGGCGTCGGGCGCCCGCCGTAGTGTCGATAGTACGATCCGAGTTCCTCCTGGAACGCTGGATCCTCTCTTGCCTCGTCGTATGCCGCCTCGAGCTCGTGCAACGCGGGCATGAGCGTCTCAGGCACGTACTGCCCGCCGAATTGCCCGAAGTATCCCCTCTTCCGAACGACGTAAGTGTCAACCATGCTGCAGCTCCTGGAGTTTTCTCGCAGGCTCATCGTGATGCATGATCGACGTGCCGACAAGGACGGCGTCGGCCCCGGCACGGAGCATGGTGTCCACCTGCCCTCGCGTCTCGATCCCGCTCATCGCGATGACGGGTCGATCCTTCACCCGCTCCGCGAGAATCCGCGGTGTCGTCCCCAGGTCGATTGTCATCGTCGCAAGGTTGCGGTTGTTAATCCCCAGGATATCGGCAGGCGTCTCGACCGCCGCATCCCATTCCTCAAGCGTGTGGACCTCGAGTACGACTCCGACCTTTCGATCATGCGCCTCATCGATGAGCATCGGCATCCTCCGATGAAGGTGCCCCCGGCGCGCGAGCGTCTCGATGAGCAACAAAGCGGACGCCCCGCACAACGCCGCGGCATCGATCTGCCTCGAGTCGACGACGATATCCTTCATGAGCACGGGGAGACCCGTGCGCGCCCCGCGCGATACGAAGTCGATATCCCCGCCGAAAATCCTGGGTTCCGCGACGACTGAGAGCCCAAGGGGTTTCGCCGCGACAATCCCCTCCAGGATGGCGTCGAACTGCACCACATCTTTCTGGCTCCGCATGCTCGGCGACGCGAACTTGAGCTCCGCAACCACGTCTGAGGTTCGGGTCGGCGCGCCCAAGGCGTCCAAGAAAGATGGACTTCGGTCCGTTTCGCCTCGCACGTCGTAGTAACCCTCCTTGAGAAGGGTCTCGGCATTGGCGACGAGGCGCTCAAGAGCGTCCATCGTCCTCCACCTTCGACAAGTTTCCGCCAGTCGCCTTCACGAACGTGCGCAAGGTTTCGAACGCCCTCCCCGAGTCCAGGGCCTCCACCGCGAGGGGCAGCGCTTCCAGGAGGGAATCCACCTTCCCCGAAACGTAGATTCCGGCAGCCGCGTTCGCCAGGACCATCTCTCGTTTTGGCCCGAGTTCTCCTCGGAGAATCCGCACGGCCTCCTTCGCCGCGGTCTCCGGTTCCGCGCCTGCCAAATCCCTTGGGTCCGCGCGATCGAAGCCGAGGTCCGCCGGTCTCAGCACGAATTGTCGCGTCCGGCCGTCGGCCACTTCTCCGACTATCGTCGGGCAGCAGAGGCAGATCTCGTCCATGCCGGCTTGGCCGTGGACCACGAGGGCGTGCTCGATCCCGAGGCGCGCGGACACCTTCGACATGAGCGGCACCAGGTCCGGACTGAAGACGCCGAGGAGATGGCCTTTCGCTCCCGCCGGGTTCGTGAGGGGGCCGAGGATGTTGAATACGGTGCGCACGCCGAGCTCCCTGCGCGGCCCCATCGCGTGCTGCATTGCGGGATGGAACTTCGGGGCGAACATGAAGCAGAGGCCGTGCGCCTCAAGAATCCTCTCGACCTCCGACGGCTCGAGGTCCACCCGGGCTCCGAGGGCCTCGAGCAAGTCCGCGCTCCCGCAGCGGCTTGTGATCGCCCGGTTTCCGTGCTTCGCGACCCTCACGCCGGCGGCCGCGACGACGAACATTGCTATCGTCGAGACGTTGAACGTGGGAATGCGAGCTCCGCCGGTCCCGCACAGATCGACAGTGCGCCCGTCCTCGCGCGATCGAATCCGAACGCCCCGTTCCCGCATCGCGGTTGCCATGCCCGCGATCTCATCGGGTCCCTCGCCCTTCATCCGGAGTCCCATCAGGAACGCGCCGATTTGCGCAGGGGTCGCCTGCGCGTCCATGATCTCCGCCATCGCATCGTGCGCGCGCTCGAAGCCGAGAGATACGCCCGTCGCCAGGTCTCCAATCGCATCCTGGATCATCGCATGGCCCCCGCGAGGAAGTTACGGAGGAGCGCCGGCCCTTCCGGTGTGAGAATTGACTCGGGATGGAATTGGACGCCTTCGATCGGATAGCGGCGGTGCCGCACGGCCATGATCTCGCCATCGTCGGACGTCGCGCTCAGTTCGAGGTCCTGCGGCAAAGATGCGCGGTCGATCGCGAGCGAATGGTAGCGCCCGGCCGTAATGGGATTCGGAAGACCCTCGAAGATCGTGCGGCCGTCGTGTCGGACGAGACTCGTCTTCCCGTGGAGGATCCGCGCCGCATGGCCGACCTTCCCGCCGTACGCAGTCCCGATCCCCTGATGGCCGAGGCAAACGCCGAGCGTCGGGGTCGACGGGCTCAACTCCTCGAGGATATTTCGGCACACACCGAAATCCCGCGCGTTGGTCGGATGGCCTGGCCCGGGAGAGAGGACGATCGCATCGGGCGCAAGCTGCCGCACCTCTCTCATCGTGATTCCGTCGTTGCGATAGACGCGCGGGTCCGCTCCGATTTCCCCAATCTCTTGGTACAAATTGTACACGAATGAATCGTAGTTGTCGATGATGAGGACCTTCATGCGGCCGCCTCACGTAACGCAGCCCGCAAACCCTCGAGCTTGTGCTCCGTCTCGAGCCACTCCCTCGCGGGATCCGAGTCCGCGACGATCCCCGCACCCGCCTGTATGTAGTACGTCGGCCCGTCGGCGAAAAGCGTCCGGATCGCAATGGCGGTATCCACGTTTCCATTGAGGGAGAGGTAGCCGACGACCCCTGCATAGGGGCCGCGTGCGGTGCCTTCGAGGTCGTGGAGGATCTCCATCGCCCTCGGCTTCGGCGCGCCGCTCACGGTCCCGGCAGGGAACACCGCCGCAACCGCGTCGAGTGCATCGGTCCCAGGCGCGAGTTCGCCTTCGACGCGGGAAACGAGGTGCTGCACGTGGCTGTACCGCTCTACCGTCATGCACTGCGGCACCTTGATCGTCCCGAAACGGCACACCTTCCCGAGGTCGTTTCGGGCCAAGTCGAGGAGCATGTTGTGCTCCGCTCGCTCCTTCTCGTCTGCGAGTAGCTCCGCTCGGAAACGCTCCGTCTCCGGAAGGGTTGTGCCCAGCGGCCGCGTGCCCGCAATCGGGAATGTCGTCGCGGTGCGATCCTCCACACGGAGGAGCATCTCCGGGCTCGCCCCGATCACTCGTCGCATCCCAAAATCGAGGTAGTACATGTAGGGACTCGGGTTCAGTCGCCGCAGGCTTTCGTAGAAGGCGAGTGGATCCCCGGCCATCCGGCCGTATTCCCGGCGAGACAGGACGACCTGAAACGCCTCGCCCTCGTGAATCGCCGCTCTCGCCTTCGCAACCGCCTCCACGAACCGCTCTTGGTTAATCTGCCGTTTCGGAGAATCTGCGCTCAGCGCCGGGCTCCCTTCGTTTGCTTTCGGGAGGTCTTCAACCCGAGATCGGCCGTGGGCGAAGTACTCCGCCCGTTTGCGGACGTGATCCACGATCACGCCGTCGAGATAGAGCCCGAACTCGAACTCGGGGAACGGCGAGTCCGCGTGGGCGGGCACGGAATCGAGATTGCGGACGAACTCATAGGAGACGTATCCGACCAGGCCTCCGATGTACCGCCCCGGGACGCCCGGCGCCTCATACTTTGCGAGGAGCGAACGCAGGGCGTCGAGGGGCCGATCCGTCTTGACCGTCTCGCCGTTCGATCGCAGGACGCCGGACCGGTAGGAAATGATGATTTCGGGATCGAAGCCGACGAAGGTGTGTTCCGCGAGCCGCGCGGGACCCGTGAGACTCTCGAGGATGAACGCATGAGGGTGGTCGTCCCGCGAGGCCGCGAAGAGCGCATAGGGGTCGAGCCCCGAGTCCAGCAGGATGCGCTTCATCGTGCCGCCTCGATGATCACGGGCCGATCGCCCCCGAAGACCACGTCCGCGATCCGTTGTGCCATCGCGGGGGGATCTAGGGCCTGGAATACTCGACGGCCCACGGAAATTCCGGCCGCACCTGCACGCATCACCTCGCGCAGGGTGTCGAGGAACGCGTCCTCGGTCGAACCCTTTGGTCCGCCGGCCACGACCAAGGGCACGGGGCAGCTGTGGGCGATCTCACGCAGACCCTCCGGCGCTCCCGCGAAATTCGTCTGCACGACGGAAGCGCCCAGCTCGGCCGCGGCTCGCGCGGCGTGGGCCGCTGCGACGGGATCTTCGGAGGACTCACCGGGCTCTGCGGGCGCGTGGGCCATCAGAAAAACCGGCAGACCGAGGGATGTCGCCAGGTTGACGACGCGCCCCGCGTCCGCAATCATTCGGTCCTCGTGAGAATCGCCGAATGAGATCTGGACAGAGACCGCGTCGGCTCCGAGAGAGACCGCATGTTCGACCGTCGAGGCGAGGACTTTGGAGCCCGGCCTCGAACCGAGAAGGGTGCCGGCAGAGAGATGCACGATGAGACCCCAGGCGGGAGCGATATCGGCCGAGATGGAACGGACCATTCCTGGATTCACCAGGAGGCCGGAGAATGGGGCGGACCGCAGGCGCCGTACGCGGTCGCTCGGCCGTTCGATCCCAGGAACGGGTCCGGCGGCAACGCCATGGTCGAGAGCGAGAAGGAAGATCCGGCCCGCACCTCCTTCGAGGCGTCGTCCTTGTCTCTCAACGCGGAAAGGGGACATGTCTCTTCGCTCGCCTGCCCCTTTATGGAAGGTGTAGATAATATTTAGGCATTATTGTATTTTATATGGCTTCGATTATGGAGAATCCGTAGCCCGAGGGCCACCGGGCTAGCCATGGCCCGGGGAGCCCACCGGTGCCTCGGGCCGGAGATACCGATGCCCAAAGAACTCCTGGTGCACCGCTTGGACTGCTCTCTCGAGATCGTTGTTGTCGACGGTGAACGTGTATGCGACCATCGAAGCGCCCGCGGAGATAAGCTGCACGTTGATGCCGCGTTCCGCAACCGCGCGGAACACCCGCGCTGCAACGCCATGGGCGTATCCGAGGCCTTCGCCGACGAAGCTGATCAGCGACACGTGCGGCAGCACTTCAATCCGTTCAACCAGACCGAACGGGAGACGCGCAACCGCCTTCTTCGCACGGCTCAACGCATCCGCGTCGACGAGGAGCGCGATGCACGTCTGCGACGTCGCCGCGCTGTACACGTTCGTCCCCGCGGTCGTAAGGGCGGTCGCGACCTGTGAAAGGAGTCCCTCTTTCTGCCCGGCACCCGTCGCGAAGACCTTCAGGGTCGCGAGATCACGCACATATGAGATGCTCTTGACAACGCCGCTGCGGTCTACCGTGTCGGGACCGATTCGCGTGCCCGTCTCGTCCGGCCGGAAGATGTTTTTCAAGACAATCGACGCGCCGCAGGCCTGCGCGGGCTGCACCGACCGCGGATGGAGTGCCTTCGCGCCGAAGTACGAGAGCTCTGCAGCTTCGTCGTACGAAAGCGCGGAGAGGGGAAACGCTTCCGGGACCATCTTCGGGTCCGCGCTCATGAAACCGCCGACATCCTTCCAGATCTCAATCGTCGGCAGCTCGAGGGCGTGCGCAACGACGGCGGCACTGTAATCGGATCCGCCGCGGCCGAACGTCGCCGTCTTGCCTTCTCGGGAGAGGCCGAAGAATCCCGTGATCACGCTCACACGGCCTGCCTGGGCCTCGCGCCGGAGGAACGGCGCAAGGCGAGCGCGTGTTTCGTCGAGCAACGCCGTCGCGTTCCCGTAGGTGTCGTCCGTGATGAGACCGATGGCGTCTGCCTCGTGCGGCGCGGCGTCAATTCCAACCTGACACAGATTCGCCGCGACGACCTGCGCGGCCAGCCGCTCGCCGAAGGAGAGGACAAAGTCCCGCGTGCGCGGGGTGATTTCCTCCGTATACGCGACCCCGTAAAGAAGGCGCTCCAGCTTCGTCACGAGGGCGTCGATCGCCCCACCGCTCCCAGCCGGTCCTTCACGGGACTTCGGCAAGAGGCCTAGATGCTTGCGACGGAGCTCTGCGACGTACGGGTCGATCTCCTTCTCCTCCCTCGGCTGCGCCAGAATCGTGACGAGGGAGTCCGTTACGCCCGAAATCGCCGACACCACGAGGAACTTCCGCGTCAGGTCCTCGTGGACGAGGTTCGCGATCCGCTCGTACATGTCCACGGTGCTGACGCAATTCCCACCGAACTTCGCGACCTTCCACGGCTCAGTCAAGGTACCCTCTCCTGTGTGCGAGCTCCGCGTTGAGCAAGCTCCCGCCCGCGCCGCCGCGAATCGTGTTGTGCGAGAGGACGAAGAGGCGAACGACGCGGCCCACGACACGAATCCGGCCGACGGTTGCGGCCATCCCGCGCGCCCGCGCGGGTTCGCCTGCCATGAGGTCGAGCAGCGGCTGCGGTCGATTCGCTTCCGCGCGGACGATCACCGGCTGCGTTGGGGCCGTCGGCAGCTGCTGAACGTGCGGTTCCGCGCGGAACGATGAGAGGAGACGCGCGATTTCGCGTGAGGGGACCTCGTCCTTGAGAGGAATCGAGACGGCCTCGAGATGCCCGTCGCGCACCGCGACCCGGGCGCAGTTCGCCCACACGTCGATTGGACTCGGCAAGATGCCGTTGGACATCGACCCGAGGATCTTCTTCGCCTCCCTCCGCATCTTTTCCTCCTCGCTCTCGATGAAGGGCACGACGTTCGCGGTGATGTCGAGAGATGGGACGCCGGGATATCCCGCCCCGGAGAGCGCCTGGTACGTGGCCACATGGACATCCGTGAGGTCGAGCGCGTCCGCGAGGGGCTTCAGCGGAAGGGCCAGGCCCGTGATCGAGCAGTTCGGGTTCGTCACGACGAAGCCGCCCTCCCGAAACGTTGGCTGACGTTCGACGAGCGGGAGGTGGTTCGGATTCACTTCCGGCAACAAGAGCGGAACGTCCGCGTCCATACGGTGAGCCGACGCGTTGGAGAAGACTCGCACGCCCGATTGGGCGGCGTTCGTTTCGACGTCCCCGGCGATTTCCGCAGGGAGGGCGCTGAACGCCGCGACGATGTCGTGCGCCCGGAGGACGCCCGCGTCGAGTGGCTGCAGTTCCATCGACCCGACGTGCGGGGCGAGCGGAACGTCTTCGAGCCGCCAGAAGTCTTTGAGGTATCCGCCGACCTTTCGCTCGGACGACGTGAGGGCGGCGATCTCGAACGTGGGGTGGTCCTGGAGCAAGCTTACGAATCGCTGGCCGATATTCCCGGTCGCCCCCAGGACTGCCACAGGAATCTTGCTCAACGCGGCACCCTTCCCGCGAAGTCCGTTCGCGTTTGGCGGATGAGCCGGAGAAAGTCCGCCCCTTCCGACGCGGTGGCATTCTGCCACTCGTCCAGCGTCTCCCGGATTCGGCGATGAATGAACGGCGTGTGGGGGTTCAACGCCTGGATGTCTCTCAACAGGGTCGGAGGATCCGCCAAGAGCCCCGCGGCGGCAATCGAGAGGCGAGAGAACGTTGTGCCGGCAGGACTCTTCAGGTCGGCGAGGTCGAACGGGCTTTCCGCGACGCACCGCGCGAACGTCAAGAGGCAGAGCTGACTCAGCCCCAAGAGGAACGCCATCGACTCGTCGTGGTGGTCCAAGGAGATGTCAACGAACGACGCCCCGCTCGCACGGAACAGCTCCCTTGCTTCGAGCACCGCCTTGCTGTTTCCGCAATCGCTGAACGTGATGTTGCCGCTCGAGGGCGGCCAGAGATTCGGTCCAAACAGCGGATGGACGCTCGCGATCCGCAAGCCGGACCGGCTCATTGCTCGAAGCTCACGCTCGACCGGCGCCTTCAGGCTGCAGACGTCGAAGAGGAGGGCTTTCGGTTTCATTACGGCGATCGAGCGCAAGACCTCCGCGGAGACTGACATCGGAACGGAGACCGCGATAACATCTGCCTCTTGCACGCCTTTCTGAAGGTCTTGTTCGAACGCGAATCCTTCGAGTGGGCCGGCGATGTCATTCACGACGACGTCGCACCCGCGAGAACGGAAGTATCGGCAGAGCCACTGGCCCATGCGTCCCGCACCGCCGACCACCAGGACACGCTGGTTGGCTGGCACCGGTGGGAAGACTTCCGCCTGCCGAAGCACACTCTCCTCAATCAGGAGGCGGGCGAGACCCGCACCGAGCGATGAGCTGATTCCTCGCTTGGCAACTTCCGCCGAGAGGCGCGTGTGCACCTGTTCCTCGGCCCTCTCATCCCGCAGAGGCAGGCCGAGGCGCTTTTTCTCCAAGCCGACCTGGGCCGCGAGATCCAGGCGCTTCGCCACGAGGCCGGCAATCTCCCGATCGACATCGGCGATCTCGGCCCGCAGCCTTGCGATTTCCGTTTCGCTCAAACGAATCCCCCTGCGAACATGAGATCGAGAATCGCCATCGCGGCAGCGTTCTCCACGACGGGCACCGCCCGAGGGACGATGCAAGGATCGTGCCGTCCCGTGACGACGATCTCCGTCGGCGTCATCGTCGCGAGGTCGACGGATCGCTGCGGCTTCGCGATGGACGCGGTCGGCTTGACGGCGACGCGGAACGTGATGGGCATGCCGCTCGTGATGCCGCCGAGGATCCCGCCGGCGTGGTTCGTCTCCGTCACGACTCGGCCGGCCGCGACCGTGAACGGATCGTTGTGCTCGCTCCCGCGCATCGACGCCGCGCGGAAGCCAGCGCCGAAATCGACGCCCTTCACGGCGGGAATCGAGAAGAGGAGATAGGCGAGCGCCGACTCGACCGATTCGAAGAACGGCTCGCCGACGCCGGCCGGAACGCCCGTCACGACCGCCTCGATGATGCCGCCGACGCTGTCGCGGTCCTTCCGAGCCACCTCGATTTCCGCGATCATGCGGTCCGCCGCGTCGAGGTCGGCACACCGGACGGCGTTGCGTTCAACGTTGGTTTCGATCTGCTGCGGAGTGACGGGTCGAGCGGTGACCCGGCCGATCTGGGCCGCATGCGCGTAGAACCGAAGACCCATCGGCGCCAGCACCTGTCGGGCAATCGCCCCGGAGACGACCATGGGAGCCGTCATCCGGCCGGAGAGCTGACCGCCCCCACGGAGATCGCTCTTCCCTCCATACTTCATCGCGGCGGCGAAGTCTCCGTGCCCGGGACGCGGGACTCGCGCCACGTTGGCATAGGATTTCGATTGCACGTCCTCGTTGCGGATGAGGGCGACGATCGGCTCCCCCGTCGCAAGCCCGTCCGCGGTGCCCTCCGAGAATTCCACGCGATCCGCCTCCTTGCGCTGGCTGGTGACGAGGCTCTGTCCCGGTCGGCGGCGATCGAGCTGCGCCTGGACGAAGGCCTCGTCGATTCGTGTCCCGGAGCGCAATCCCTCGATCGTGCAGCCCACGAACGGACCGTGGCTCGTCCCGAAGATCGTCGTCCGGTATCGCGCGCCGAAGACGTTCATCCGACCACCGCGTGAAGGGCCCCAAGGGCTCGCATGTCGTCGAGGAACGACGGATACGAGACGCGGAAGCACCAGGGATCCGAGATGTCCACCGAGTCGTCCGCGGCGAGACCGGCAATCGCGGCGGCCATCAGGATGCGATGGTCTGCATGGGAGTCGACGAACGCGCCGCGGAGGCTAGCAGGTCCGTGGACGACGCAACCGTCCGCGGTGGGTTCCGCGCGGGCACCTAAGGCCCGCAGCATCGCGACCGTCGACGCGATCCGGTCGCTCTCCTTGACTCGAAGGTGCTCTCCGTTCACGAAGTGCGTCTCGCCCTTCGCCTGCGTCGCGAGGACCGCGAGGATTGGGAAGAGATCGGGCGTATCGTTGACGTCCACTATCTGTCCTGTGAGGTCGCCGCTTCGGACTCGCACGCGATCCGAGGCTACATCCACCCGCGCGCCGAACGACTCCAGGAGCTCAGCGATCCGGCGATCGCCTTGGGGCGAGCCCATGTCGAGGCCTTCGACGGTCACGTCTCCGCCCGTGATCGCAGCCGCGACGAGAGGGAAGGCTGCGGACGAGAAGTCCCCGGGTACATCGACATCCGTCGGGTGGTAGGCTTGGCCGCCGGGTATGCGGTACGCGTCCTGGTCGACGGCAATTTCCACATCGAATACGCGGGCCATTTGCCGAGTGACCTCGACATATGGCTCCGAGCGCCGCGGGGGAAGGACGCGGATTTCGGACGGATTCGCCGCGAGAGGGCACGCAATGAGAAGACTCGACAGAAATTGGGAGCTGATGGAGCCGGACAAGGAGACGCGGCCACCGCGGAGGACTCCCTCGACCTCGACTGGAGGACGACCGTCGCCGGAAAGGGACCGCGCGCGGGCACCGAGGCTCGTGAGGGCCTCGAGGAGCGTGCCCATAGGACGTCTCTGGAGACTCGCATCGCCCGAGAGCGTCGTCGAGCCGTCGAGAAGCGCCGCCACGCCCGCGAGAAGGCGCAACGTCGTCCCGGAGTTCCGCGCGTCGATCGGAGTACCAGGGGCGCGCAGGGAATCCGATGCGACCTGGAGGCCATCCGCGGTGCGTTCAATCTCAGCGCCGAACGCGGCCATACCTGCGATCGTCGCCGCGGTATCCTCCGCGAGGAGGGGCCGACGGATCCGGCAGGGGCCATGAGACAGAGCGGCCAAGATGACCGCGCGGTGGGTGTAGCTCTTCGACGGGGGCGCCGTGATCGACCCGGAGACCCGGGAGGCGAGGACTCGGTACCTCAGGCGACCACCTCCCGAGACTCGACGGTGTTCAGGCTCACGACGCGAACCTCGGACGAGCCGTCGTCCATCGCTTGCCGAACGACGTCCAGCTGTGCGGGCTGGGTTAACGCGAGGATGGAGGGGCCCGTGCCGGTGATTCCCGCGGCCTTCGCGCCCGCGGCCCGCGCGCGAATCGCGGGCGTCTCGTCGACGCCGAGCAGAGGCGCGTACGCCGCGCTATTGACTTCCAATGCGCGGAAGTAATCCCCGCTCAGCGCAAGGCGGAAGGCCTTCTCGATCTCCGGGCGGATAGGCACAAAGTCGATCCCTTTGAGACTCGGCTTCGTGATCGTCCGTCCGGGCACTTGGACGACCGCGATGAGGCCCTCCGGGAAGCGATCGTGGACAAGGAGCTTCCGCGCCCCGTTGTCCGTCGCTACGATGCCGCCGAAGAAGGAGGCGCACGCATCGTCGAAGGCACCGGTAATTGTCACACCGGCATCGAGGGCCGCGTCCACTCCGATCCCGATGATCTGGAACGGTTCGAGCTGCGCGCCGAGGGCGCGAGCGCACGCGAGGACGACGGCGTTGGCGACGGCAGAGCTGCTCTTCAGCCCGCGAGAGACCGGAATCTCCGAGGTGACGGTGATCTCGATGCCGACCTTTTGGGCACTCTGTCGAAGGACTCGCCGGGCACACGATCGGACCAGCGCTGGGTCGAGTCCGTCGGGCACATGGACCTGGACGCCGAGGGCCTCGGGCTTCGTCTCTGCGGTCGTCGTGACCCTCAGGGCCAGACCGAAGGCCGCACCCCTGCCGATCGCAATCGCGTTTACGATCGTGCCCGCACCGAAGCAGGAGGCTTGGGCTCTCACCGTAACGCCTCCTTCGCCGCCCGCTGCATCGCGTCGAACGGGGCGGCGTGCCCGGTCCAGAGCTCGAACGCCTTCGCTCCCTGATGGAGGAGCATCTCGAGCCCGGAAGCTCCCGGGCGGTTCAGCCTCTTCGCGGTTCGGAGGAGCGGCGTGACGGGCGGATTGTACACGAGATCGTAGATGAAACCCGCCTTCCCGATCACCGCCTCAGGCACGGGGAGGCCATCGGGGAGGCCATCGGGGAGGCCTTTCGTCCCGGCCGGCGTCGCGTTCACGAGGAGGTCCCACGGACCCTTTCGCGTTAGGACTCCGAGAGGGACGACCTCGATCCGATCGTCGAAGGATTTCGCAAGAGCCTCCGCTCGCGTCGCGGTGCGGTTCGTCAACTGAACGTGGGCGCCTTCCCGGAGCAGGACGTCGACGACCGCCTTGGCGGCCCCGCCGGCACCAACGACGAGGGCGTTCCGGTCGCCCAGCCGCAGTCCGAGAGACCGCAAGGAGATGCGGAATCCGTACACGTCCGTGTTGTGGCCCGCGGTCCAGCCGTCCCGAAGGACGACCGTATTCACCACGCCAAGTCGCTCTGCGTCGCCATCGAGTTCGTCCATGGACCGAGCGACCGCTTCCTTGTACGGGCTGGTCACGTTGAATCCGCGGATTCGAAGCCGATCAGCCGCGAGGAAGAACTGATCCAGAGATTCGGGCGGGATGTCGAAAGGCAGATAGGCGGCGGGCAACCCCAGAGCGGCTAGGGCTGCCTCGTGCATCGTCGAAGAAATCGAGTGCTCCACCGGATGGCCGATCAAACCGAGGATCATTGGCTCTCGGCCGCGGAGGCGTGTGGCGGTCCCCAGGGATAGTTGACCTGGAGCGGCGGATAGCCCCCAGGAAGCGTACTGGATTTCTTGGCCGAGTGAGTTCGCGAGGGCGCGGGTCACGATGCCGGCGGCGCCCATCGCAATCAGGACGAACCGATGGGGACGACCCGTCCGCGACCGGACCAGGTCGACGAGCTGGACCGCTTCTTCGAACTCGGTCACGGGGACCGCAACCTTTGCGATTTCGCCTACGGCGCTGCAAGAATCGAGGGCCTCCGAAACCCGATGCGCCTCTGCAGCCTGCGCGAAGTGGTGGGACACGATGACCGTCGTTCGATGACCCGATGCGAGGCGGCCCAGCGACCCAAGGTCTTCGCGGTCCGTTTCGAGTTCGAGGTCGACATACGCGAAGCGCGAATGGCAAATCTCCCGGAGAACGGTCGTGCGTTGGGGAGGATCCACGCCCGATGCGCCCCCCTGGCCCCGCGAGCGAAACGTCGCAATAGCCCGTCTGCCGACGCCGTTCGCCAGTTTCCGGATTGTCGACAATCCCAAATCTCGGACATAGTCCAGCCGTAGCTCGACGAGATCTGCGCCCTTCTCGAGGGCCATTCGGGACTGGCGTTCGGCCTCGGCCGCGTTGTCTGCCCGGATGACCGCTGCGACCTTCGTCATCTCATCGCTCCGCAATCGTCTCGTGAATCCGCATGCCGAAATGGCGGCCTCCTTCCTCGAGCCGCAGGAGCACTTCGTCACCGGCTTTCACCTGGCTCACAGGAAGCGAGCCTCCGTCCGGCGTCACAAACCGAATCGTCTCGGCGTTCTGGACGATCGTCGTATGGCGCCGGCCGTCCGCCTCCGCCTCGAGGAGCAGAAGCGGCCGGCGTTCGACCTTGACGCGGCCCACGACCACGGCACGGGCCCGGCCCTCGGAGTCCACCGCGAGGACCTCGTCCCCAGCCCGGAGTTCGCTCAGGTACTTCGTCTTGCCGCCCGGGAGATAGATGTATTCGTGGACCGCCCCCGCGTTTACCCGGAAAGGCCGGGCCGCCACGTAGCCCGTCTCGGCCGTCTCCGCGTGGACGAGGAACAGGCCCGCGGAGCTGTTCCCGACGAGCATCCCCTCCCCATCCCGCAGGAGGGAACACGTGTCGACGCACACGCGGTCGCCGAGCCCGATGGGTCGAATCGAGGTGACGGCCGCTCGCACGAGGGACACGTCCTCACGCACGGATTCGAGGAGTCCGCGGACCGCCCGAATCTCATTCGGCGAAGAGGGGACGAGGAGGATGCCGTGGACCCCGACCTCCATCGTCTCGAAGACCAGCTTCGCCTCGGCGGCGTCGTGGACCTCGACGAGGAGCCGCGTCTCGCTCCCCTGGAAATGAGCGATCAGGTTCTCGAGGGGGATGATTTTCCAGTCCTCCGTCCGAATCACGATGTGTTTCGTCGCGCTGCGCAACGAGCGGAGCGCGGTCTCGTCCTTCGGCGACCGAATCGTCGCGAGGCGGCCGATCTCGGCGTCGTCGAAGAAGAAGCTGTTACCCTTCAGGAAGATCGGAGAGAAGCGCCCGAGTCCCTGGAGCGACTCGTCCCGTTCCGTCAGGACGATTTCGTCGAAGCCGGCCTCGAGCGCAGCCGAGACGATGGACCGAACGTCCGCGTTGTCCTCGTGGGGAAAGGCCCCCACCCACACCAGGCGGTCCAAGGGGCCTCACCCGCGATAGACCTCGTCGAGCGAGACGCCGTCGAAGATCATTCGGGCGATTGCCCGCGTCATGCCGATCGGATCCTTCGACTGGAAGATGTTTCGGCCCATCGAGACACCGACCGCACCACCGGAGAGCGCTCCTTCGACCATCTCGAGGGCCGCGCGATCCGAGTCCAGTTTCGGCCCTCCCGCGACGACGACGGGGACGGGACATCCCCGGACGACCTCCTTAAATGTCTCCGGTGCCCCGGTGTAAAGCGTCTTCACGATATCGGCACCCAGCTCCGCGCCGACGCGGGCCACGTGCTTCACAACGTCGACATCGTACGGGTTCTTGATCTTCGACCCGCGGGGATACATCATCGCGAGGAGCGGGAAGCCGAATCGATCGCATGCCATGGCGGTCGTCCCGAGGTCTTCGATCATCCGGTCGTCGTCCTCGCCGCCGAGATTCACATGGACGCTAATCGCGTCGGCGCCATACGAAATCGCTTCATCCACCTGGGTGACGAGGATTTTTCGATCGGCATGCGTGCTGATTGAAGTCGATGCGCTGAGGTGCAGGACGAGGCACAATCCCTCGTCGAAGTAGTCCTTTGCGAATCGCACAACCCCTTTGTGAAGCACAACCGCGGTCGCCCCGCCTTTCGCGACATTCGCGACGGCCTTGCGGATATCCTCCAGCCCGGCGGCAGGTCCGGACGAGACGCCGTGGTCCATCGCGACGATCAGGGTCTTGCCCCCTCGCAAGATCCGTCGCAAGCGTATTTCCTTCCCGATTGAAGACATAGGCCACCCGTGCGAATCCGTAGCACGGACCGGATGCGGAGGACGTATTTCAAGCCTGCGCTCGGTGGCGTACGAAAATCGACTTCCGTCAAATGCCTGCGAGAACTTGCACGATCGTGCGGTCGTCCCCGGTGGCGGACGGCAGACTCGACCACGCGATCATCGCGTGCGGCGATCTCCGACGGACCTCCTGGAGAATTTCGGCCTCGTCCTTGTCCGGTTCGGGGACGGACATTAAGACAATCGCATGACTGATTTCCTCCGGCAGCGATGCGAACCACGGCGACGCGTACGCTTCTTCCACGGCGACGAAGCATCGATGCTTCTCCCGTCCCGAGCCCATCCCGAATCGCCATTCCCGCACACTCGCCAGCGTCCGGCGGATCGGCGCCACGTCAGAGCGGGCGAGAGCCGCACCCAACTCTCCGGCGGGCCGAGCCATGATCGCCCCTAGAGCAGCGAACGCTGTCGTCAGCGGCAGGTCCCGCGCAACCTGCAACAGTCGGTCGTTGCTGAACGTCACGACGCCGTCGGCGCGTTTCTGGAGGAGCCGGAGCTGGGACTCGGCAAGCTGCCGCCGGATCGGCCCCTCGATGGTGAACGGGACCGTGGCAAAGGCGACGCTGGCGTCGCCTAGGATTCGCGCGACCCGCCCGACCAGGCTCATCCCCCATCCGCCGAGTTCGCCGCCGAGGCCGCCGAGCATGACCACCATGTCCCGATCGAGAAGCGCGGCGGAGATCTCTTTCTCCTCGTCCGTCTCCATGTTCGGAACGGCCTTCTCGTCCATCGAGGCGTATGCCTGGAGGGAATCGGCGACCACGGGAATTCGAGTCGATAGCTCCGGCATGGACGGATGGATAGCGTCATTCACCGCGATACGGGTCGCGTTGGGCGACGCCGCGACGCGGCGTAATACGTTGCAGCCGGCTCCCCCGCAGCCCACGATGGCGACTCGGGCCCGTTCTTCCCCGACGCCGAGCCTCCACGTGTCCGGCACGCCCGCGCATCGGAAGTCCCCGGAGATAAAGGATTGTCATTCGTGGATGATATTTATGCCGAGATGGGAATAGAAATGCCGCGGAGAAAGCACGATAAGGCTGCACCCGATGCGGGACACCGTGGCGGCATCCGGAGTGCCACGCACGGCCGATGCGGTCGTCGTCGGTGGCGGCTGCATGGGGACGAGCATCGCGTGGCACCTCGCGCGGCGGGGCCTTGGGGTCGTCTTGTTGGAGAAGAGTCATGTCGCCGCCGGGGCCACGGGCCACAGCGGTGCCCTCGTCCGTCAACACTACGAGACCCGGCTCGGCATCCGACTCGCCCGGGAGAGCCTCACGCTCTTTCGGCGATTCGAGGAGGAGACCGGATTCTCCTGCGACTTCCGGACGACGGGCTTCCTGTCCGGCACTCGGGAACGGGACCTCCCGGCGTTCGAGGCGTTAATCGAGTTGCTGCGTTCGGAAGGCGTCCGCGCCGACCGGCTCACGCCGTCGGACGCGAAGACGATGGAGCCGCAACTGGAGGTGTCGGATTACGCGGCTCTCGTCCACGATCCGGACGCGGGATATGCGGACCCAATCGCCACCGCGCATGGATTTGCCGCCGCGGCGGTCGTGGAAGGAGCGAAGGTCTTCGACAATCACGAGGTCTCGTCCATCGAGACGCGTTCGGGGAAAGTCACGGGCGTCAAGATCCACGGAGCCGGACTCCTCTCCGCCGAGCGTGTCGTCCTCGCCGCGGGGAATTGGACGCGAAATCTTGCCGCGACGGTCGCCCCTCGATTGCCCGTGCGATACGTGCGCGGCGATGTCGCGATCCTGCGGCGACCCGTGGACTTTGGCGCGCCACCGAGAATCCACTTCGATTTCTACGGGAATACGTACTCGCGGCCGGAAGGGGAGAAGGACACCTTAGCGGGGTACATGAACACGGACCCGCGGAAGACGATGCCGAGATACGAGTTCGTGGAGTCGCTCCCCGCGGCCACGGTTCGCGACTTACGCACCCGGCTCGCGAAACGGTTTCCTCGGATCAAAGATGCGCAACCGAGAGGGGGATGGGTGGGGGCGTACGACGTGACGCCGGATTCGTATCCGATCCTGGACCGAGTCGGCCCCAATGGCCTCTTCGTCGCGGTCGGTTTCAGCGGTCATGGATTCAAGCTCTCCCCCGAGGTCGGTCGCCTCCTCGCCGACTATGTGGCGACGGAAAAGCGGCCCGAGCCGCTTGTGCCGCTCCGCGCGTCGCGGTTCGCTGAGAAGCAACTGGTCCGCGCCGACGCACCGTTCCCCGCCGGGAAGAGGCGGCGCATCCCCTAGGTCCGAGCTGCATCGTTCGATACGTTCGCCGACCGTCTCGTAGACATTATAAGTAGCAAGGGGGCCTTGCGCACGCCAGGATGCACGAGATCGTCTGTGTGGGCGATGTCCATGAGGGCCTGAGCTTCGACTTCCGGATTGATCCGGAAACGGGCATCTCGGAACGCGCGCTCGACCTTCACGGCAACTTCGCGAAGGCCGCTCGCTGGGCGATCGAGCATGGCGCGTCGCTGTTCTGCATCCTCGGCGACCTGTTCGACCGCGCCCACGTGGCCCCCGTGTTCCGGGAGATGGTCCGGAGGGATGTCATCGAACCCCTCGGCGCGGCGGGCATCGAGGTGTGGATCCTCGCGGGGAACCATGACCAGCCGAGACGGGCCGTGCGGTCCACTTCCCTGGATGACTACCGCGGGTACCAGCACGTGAGGGTGTTCCGTGATCCGAAGATGGAGATCCGCGAAATCGACGGCCGGAAGATCGGCTTCATCCTCATTCCCTACATGCATCCGGAGCAGGTCGTCGAACAGGTGCGGGAGACCCTAGCGAAGGAGGTCCCTCGCGAGCTGGCGTACGAGGCGGCCCGGCGCACCTGGCAGGAATGGATCCGTAACCGGGCGGCGGACCTCAAGGACGCGGACCTCCGGATCCTCTTCGGGCATTTCGAGTTTCAGGGCGTGCGGTA
>Ga0099793_10000061_pt1 | contig 21294 bp, 19 predicted proteins | sample Rivendell_Oct201_9_FD_77319 | JGI IMG/M metagenome (GOLD analysis project Ga0099793, IMG submission 77319) | Vadose zone soil and rhizosphere microbial communities from the Eel River Critical Zone Observatory, Northern California to study diel... | ecosystem: Environmental > Terrestrial > Soil...
TCGCCCGGGTCGCGGCTGTTCTTAGCCACCGCTCGCTGGAGCGCGGCAAAGTATTTTTCCTTTTCTCCCACCCTTCTATAGACATCGGCGATGTTCCCGAGAATCCGGGGGTTCTGGTCGGCGATCTTCAGGTACGCTTCATAATAGATGCGTGCATTCTTGTAGTCCCCGATGTCGAAAAAATAATTCGCAAGAGCCTCGTCGTGGACTATCTGTGACGTAGGCGAAAGAAACTTCGGGCTATTCAGAAGTTTCATCCGCTCAAGGTGACGATCCGAGCTCGCGTTCACGCCGATCCAGGCGCAGAAGTGAATCATTGTCAGGCCCGCGATCATGGCGAGAAGGTACTGGCGGGATCTTATGTTCAGAGGCCGGCTCAAAAGATAGATATCCAAAATCATGAGCGGAACGAAGAAGCTGGCCAGCAAATCCCAATCGCGGGCTAATCCAAGCGCAGAATTAATGATCCACGTAAACAACAGGCCGCAGCCGGCCGCGAGCATGAGAAACATGAGTTGGGGTTTCTTCCAGTCAAGCTCCTTTGCATGCGTCGCGAAGAGGATCACGGCGACCGCCAGGCCGAACGGCACGATCAGGAGGTTCGCGTTCAGCCAGTCCCAGAGGTGGGCCACCGAAAACATCGGATAGGAAAAGTTCCCGCCCTCGACGGTGAAGAGAGGCAGAAAATCGACACTACCCGAGGTCACGTGACGCAGGAAATCCTGGAGATTGAAGCCCATCAGAAACATGCCCGCCACAATCGCCGCGACGACGGCGCCGGATATGAGCATGGCTTTCAGCTTGTCATCCCTGAGTTTCCAGTAGACGATCATGAGGAGACTCGGGAAGAAAATCAGATTCCCGAGATGAAGCCCGGCCATGAGTCCGAATAACAGAACGGGAAGCAGAACCGAAGCGCGCCCCTCCAGCACGAACCAACCCGAGATCACGAATGCCGCGGTCACGACGTACTGGAGGACGTAGTTTTCGACGTACCCGAAGAAAAACTGACTTCCCGCTCCGAAAAAAAGAAAGCATCCAAGCATGACTTTCTCGAATGGCGGTCGATCGATCGTCCGGAGAAACCACACAAGGAGCGGGACGAAACACAAAGCTGCCAGGATATCGATCGCAAAGTAATCGTTGTAAGGATCTGTCGCCGCGCCTCCGGCGTGGAAGTTCATCACCCAGCGGAAGATCGAGCTCATCAGAGGCTGGTTGCGGAAACTGCTCAGGAGATCAGAGTTCCATGCCGCAGACTGGTAGATGGACCGGAGGAGAACCGCTCCGTCGCCCAGAAGATGCAGCCGAGCGGGGAAGAGGAAGGCCCCGCCCACAACCACGCCGGCGAGGATGATGGTGGTCAGTCCTGCCGGGATCTTCGATAACGCGCCGATCACCCTTTGCATGATCGGTGTGACTTTCGCCTGCATCCGCGGCACAATGAGAACTATCGATCCTGCCAACGCGATCAGAGCCACAAATTGGGAGTAAAATGCCAGGAGATGTGTGCCCCAATTGAAGTGCGATGGTTCGACGGCTCCCCAAACGTGGAGGAGGAGCACGAGAAGGGCGAATACGAGAAGAATCCTTGATTCCAACGTCATGTGATGGTTTTTAATATACAATAAAGGGTCTACACATTGCAATGCATCTCGTTTAGATTTTTGATGATTCAATGCGTCAGCTTGATTCTCTACGCTATAATCCGTAACTTTTGAAAAATTATCACGGAAAACCCTCATTTTTTGACCGGAGGCATCCGGTTTCTTCATCAAATATGCAACGCGGCGTGACTCCCACCCGTCGGCACCATCAACGGCGGACCCGCGGGGAGGATCCCGATCTCGTGGGGATGCGTTCCGGTAGAGGACTATGACTATCTCGGTGATAGTCCCGACGCACAACCGGGTCGCCTTACTCCAGCAAAACGTCGAAAGTCTCCTCCGGCAGGATTTTACCGACCGGGAAATCATCATCGTCAACGACGGGAGCACCGACGGCACGGATCGCTATCTGTCGGGGCTCGAGACTTCCATGAAGATCGTTTACGTGAGGCAGGACAACCGGGGGCCTGCAGCCGCGCGTAACGCCGGCCTCAGAGTAGCCCGGGGACGTTACGCTGCCTTCACAGACGACGATTGCCTCGCTCCCGCGGGGTGGCTTTCGAGAATCGTCGAGGTCTTCGAATCAGGCGGTTTCGATATAGTCGGCGGTGTGGTAAGAAACTGCGTGCGGGATAACATTTACTCGGAACTAAGTCAGGATATTGTGAATCATTTTGTGAAGTTTCTTTCGGAATCGCCCGACGCCTCCGGCTTCCTGACGTCTAATAATATCGCCTACCGCACGGAGGTCATCCGTGGAGCGGGAGGATTCGACGAGCGTTTTCAGAGGGCCGGCGGTGAGGAGCGTGCCTTGAACTACGCCATACTCCGGAAAGGGGGAAGGAGCACGCTCGTCACGGATCTTCTCGTCGATCACTACCATGCAATGACGGCGGGAAGCTTTTTCAAGCAGCAGTGCAATTACGGCCGCGGATCATACACCTTCTACCGGATCGTGGGGAAGAATCTCAATCCGCCACCTCCGATGATCCCCGTTTCGGCGTACCTGTCGCTTCTGCTCTCATGGCTTCGGATCCGTTCGCTCGCCGGGATCACCAAAGCGGTACTCTTTCTGACGGCACAACTTATGGTTGCTGCCGGATTTGTCCTTCAGGCCCTTGCCCCTCGCTGTCCTTCTCAGGCGGTAACAGCTTGATGCGTGCATGATCAAGCCATCTCCATCCGGCTCGAAGAAGAAGGTTCTTTTCATGAATTTATACACTGAGATGGGTGGAGGCGAATACGCCGTCTATTATCTTGTGAAGGAGCTGGACAAGTCACGTTTTCATCCCATCATGCTATTCAACAAGCGCGGAACGTTCGTGGAGAAGATCGAATCGCTTGGTGTCGAGACTTCAATCGTACCCTTTCCTGCGGTGATGCTGAAGAAGCTGATCGCCCCGAACGTACTTTGGAAGACCATGAAAGCATCGCGCGAGCTGCGGCGCTTCTTACAGAAGAAAGAGGTGGACGTGATTCACTGCAGCGATGTCCTGACCCTGCTTTTGATCGCTCTCCCCGCCGCCCGCTGCCGCATACCCGTGATTTACAGCGTTATTTTCTTTTATGAGCCGGCAAGAATGATCCTGTTAAACGTCCTCGGCCTTCTCGCTGTCAAAAGGATTATCGCAAATTCGACGGTTGTGAAAGAAGATCTTCTGCGACGGACGGTCCTTCTGTCAAAAAAGGTGGAAACCCTCTACCAGGGAGTCGACACCGATCAATTCAGACCGTCGAGAAACGGGGAGGCGAAGAAGCTCAGGCATGAGTTGCGCGTCGAACCCGGGACGAAACTTGTTGGCATGGTGGGAAGATTTGATCCGTCCAAGGGCCACAAGATTTTCCTGCGAGCCGCCGCAGCGGTGCTTCAGAAGCGGAAGGACATAAAGTTTGTGATCGTGGGAGGATTGCTGAACGAAGATGTGATCCCGTCGCTGCGGAGGTATCTGGACTCAGTGATCCGCCACGCCGAGGAGCTGGATCTTGGGAATCATCTCGTGTTTCTTTCGCATCGCGACGATGCGCCTGAGGTTATAAGGAGCTTGGACGTGTTGGTGTGTGCCTCGGTCAGTGAAGGATTCGGCCTTACGGTGCTGGAAGGTTTGGCGAGCGGTGTGCCGGTGGTGGTGAGCCGCTCGACCGGTGCACTCGAGGTTGTGGCCGGGATGGCCGGCGTTTTCGTTGCGGAGACCGGAGACCCGGCGTCGTTTGCCACGCGCATCCATGAAGCTCTTGTGGAGAGGAAGAATCCGGCCGTCGAATTGCAAGCGGCCGCGCGCCAGGGAAAATTCAAGGACCTTTCATGGCACGGTTACGCAAAGCGCGTCGAGAAGCTGTACGATGAGGTAGGAACTTTGGCAGAGCGAGAGTGAATCTCAACGTGAACAGAATCGAAATCGAAGCTGCCGTGAAGCCGGCGGGCGGGTTTGTGGCGATGCCTCACAGGAAAGTGGGCAATCTTGCCAAGTATGTGAACATCGTTCGAGAGCTTGCGGTCGCCGATTTCCGGCTGAAATATCATGATTCCGCTCTCGGCTATGCATGGTCAATGCTCAATCCAATCTTTCTTTTTATCGTCTACCATTTTGTCTTCTCCTATCTATTCGTGTCCCAGGTCCCCAAATTCACCCTCTATTTATTGTCGGGGATTGTGTTTTGGAACTTCTTCGGCGACGCGACGCTCAGCAGCATGAGTGCCCTGCAATCGAAGGCTGCCCTCGCGAAGAAAATTTATTTCCCAAGGGCGTTGATTATCTTTTCATCGACTGTCACGGCGATGATTTCGTTTGTCATCAACACGATATTGGTGTGGATCGTCGTGATGATTTTCGATCACACCTCACTGCACCAACCGCTGTTGGTGCTCCCCTTTCTGTTGATAATTCTTCTTGCCACGGGGATTTCCTTCATCCTCGGAGTTGCTTATATCTATTTCAAAGATATCCTGCAAATTTGGAATGTGTGCCTCAACGTGGGTTTTTGGCTTACGCCGATCGTCTATAACGCGCTCACGGCGCCCGCACCACTCAAGACTGCTGCCCTCTTGTTGAATCCCGTTGGCCGCATCCTGGTGATGCTCCGGGCCTTCCTGATCTACGATGATTTTCCATCAGCGGAATTCATGATCACGACGCCCATCTTCTGTCTTGTTCTTTTCTGGTTTGGCTACTGGCTCTTCCAGAAGCACGAGCATAGGATCACCGAGTATCTTTAAATGATTGCGGTCCAAAACATAACCAAGGAGTTCGCGATCCCTCACGAGAAGACGAAGACGCTCTTTCACAAGCTGACCTCGGTTTTTCGACCGGCATATGAATATGAAAAACTGTTCGCACTTCGCAATGTCTCCTTTCATGTCGAAGGCGGTGAGTTTGTCGGCGTCATCGGCCGTAACGGATCGGGAAAGACAACCCTGCTCCGCATCCTGGCGGGGATCTATTACCCGACCTCGGGTTCTTATACAATCAACGGTGAAATATCTCCCTTTCTTGACATCGGCGTGGGTTTTCAGGGAGACTTTTCGTGCAGGGACAACATTTATATCAGCGGCGCACTCTTGGGTTTCTCCCGCCGTGAAATTGATTCCCGCTTCAAACAGATCATGGAGTTCGCCGAGCTTGAGCGCTTCGCCGATGCGAAGCTCGAAAAGTTGTCGACCGGGATGCGGGTCCGGCTGGCCTTCGCGATCGCGATTATCTCGGACGCGCCAGTGCTCCTGGTCGACGAGGTCCTGGCCGTGGGAGATACGCTGTTTCAGCAGAAATGCCGCCGGGAATTCTGGAAGTTCAAAGCGTCCGGGAAAACCGTTCTCTTTGTGAGCCATGATGCAGCGACGATAAACGAATATTGCGATAGGGCACTCGTCATGGAGGGTGGGCAGGTCGTCCATGAAAGCGATCCCGGCCAGGCGATCGGCTATTATGAAAAGACCATCCTCCGGTTGTGACCACGGCGACCGATAAGAAAGTGTCCAACGACACGATCGAATTCACCGGCGAACGGTTTGTTCCGGGAAAAACGGATCCACAGCTCGCACTGGAGCACTATCACCGCTACCTGTTCGCTCTGCCATATGTGAAGGGGAAGCGAGTGCTCGATATCGCCTGCGGCGAAGGGTACGGATCAGCGCTCCTGTCTACTGCGGCGGCGAGTGTGACGGGCGTTGATTCGGATGCGAAGACGATCACTCACGCATGCGAACGCTACGGAACCTCCAAGAAGATCGAATTTCTGCAGGGCTCGTGCAGCCAGATTCCCCTTAAGGACGGATCGGTCGACGTCGTTGTATGCCTCGAGACGTTCGAACACCTCGACTCCGGTGAACAAAAACGCTTCTTGCAGGAAATTAAGCGCATACTTGCCGCCGGCGGGATGATGGTACTCTCGACGCCCGATTCTGAAGAATACGGGAAGGGAAGATCGGAGCCAAATCCCTTTCACAAACATGAACTTACACCCTCAAACTTGCAGGAAGTTCTTACCGCGTCGTTTAAGCGCGTAGATTTGTTCGGCCAGCGGTTGCTGACCCTTTCCGCGTTGTGGAAGCTTGACGGCTGGAAATCAAACACGTTCAGTTTCCTCGTTCGGGAAGACTTTTTCAAACCGGTCAATCCGGCCTGGCGTTTTGCTGCTCCAGTCTATGTGGTTGCTCTATGCAGCGATGGTGCCCCTCCGGAAGAGACGGGCGTGAATTCATTCTATTATGATACACAGGAAGTGGAGCAGGTCCACGATCTCGCTTCCTGGGCAGGGTCGCTGAACCGGGAACTGGATGACCGAAAGAATTATATCGCCAAACTCCAGAAGGAGTTCGACGAACGTTCTGCCTGGGCTCTGAAGCTTGAGCAGGAGATTAAGGAGCTTCGCAATGCTGCCGGAAGAATGCAGAAGGAATTTGACGAGCGATCTGGGTGGGCGTTGGCGCTTGATAGGGAACTTAGCGAGCGGAAAGATTACATCGGCAAGCTGCAGAAGGAGTTCGAGGAACGTACTGCGTGGGTTCAAACATTGGAGGCGAACCTTAGAGCCTCTGAGCGAAAGGTGGAAGAACTCCAACTCTGGGGATCGATGTTGGAGAAACGGCTCAATCGAGTTTTCACTTCACCCGTATATCGACTGCTCGCGACCATCGGTCTCTTGCCCAAACGCGATTCTTAGGTTGGTACGACGTCACTTGGATCTGGAGCGATAGTGAAAAGTTTAATGGGAGAACAAACATTCTTGGCCCGAATCCTGGGACCGGGTAGAATAAATATCATCGTCAGTCTAGTGCTTCTTGCGATTTTAGTTGGAAACGCGGCCGCTATCTGTGTCTCCCGATATCCGGAATTTGATGGTGCGATGAATTTCCAGGTCGCCAAGAACCTCATCGAAGGAAAAGGATACGCTACAACCTATCAAGGGGTAAAAGCGAATATTCAAACCGGCCCAACGCTTATTTTACCCACGGCCTTGTTCTTCAAGTTGTTCGGGATCTCCAAGTTTTCCTCTCAACTGACTAACCTGCTCTATTTTCTTGGATTCGTGGGGGTTCTTATTTTCTTGTGTAGGAGATATTTTCGGACTCCAGCTTCGATTGTTCTTGCCCAAATTGTTGCTTTGCCAGAGCTTTTTAAGTTCTCTCTCTTCGGTTATGGAGAAGCTATCGCGGCATTCTTTACACTGTCTGGTGTATGTCTACTCCCTGGTGCTCTCCAACGAGGGAAAAGCTTTGCATTCTTAGTTGGTTGTATTTTTGGTCTCGCCGCTGTCACCAAGGCCTTATCATTTCTTAGCCTCGGCGTGCTATTGGTTGCTCTCATCGGCCTAGTTCGACTTCTAAACGCAGAGATTGCATGGAGGAAGCTTCTTGGAGGCTGGCTATTGGTAGTATTTGGATTTCTTGTTGTTCCGGCCATTTTTGAAGTGTATAAGGCAACATCCACTGGTTCAGGTGAGTATCTAGAGCAGGTCGATAAAACAATAATGTCCATCCAAAACAAGCAAGGATTTGGTGCGCTGCAGGAGTCGACAAACCTACCATCAAACGTTGCTCGTGGCGCAGAGGTGCTCGGCGGCAAATTTGGCGTGCCTGCGCTCTTTCTGTATCTCGAACTGGGACTAGTCATCTTCCTGTGTCTGTGGGGCACGAGAAAATCGATGGCCTGGGAGAGCAGGTTGGTTGTGTATTCGCTGGTCATATACTTCGCACTCGGTATGTTGTGGTGGCATCTTTTTACGGGGCAGCAGTGGTGGCGCCGAATTTTCCTTTTTTATCTGATTTTCTTACCTGTGGTCAGTATTGCCTTTTCGAAAGTTTCACACCAAGCCAGGGACTTCATCTTGGCCAAGAGAGCCAAGCTTCAATTCGAATGGATCGTGTTCGCCGTTGTGATCATTTTGCTTTTGCTACCTATGCCTGTGAATAGTTATTACAACGCAGTCTATAATCTCGACCCGACCATCGGCGACGCCGAAGATGTTGATGTGCAAGTGGACTCCGTTCTTGCCTCGATCGCCAAGCTTCCCCCTAAGACCGTTTTCTTGGTCGACGAGTGGTGGCAGGGACCCATCGTAGCTCTGTTCTCAGGAAGGGGAGATCGTTTTTACGATTATCGAAGTCATGGAAAGGTATTCGAAGAATATAGAATGAAGAGGTCGGCTTATTTCTTGCTCACTTATCAGGAGAAGAAATATGATTTCGAAACTTATTTCAAACTTTATGACCTGTTGAAGGATGAGATTGTCTTTCGGACCGATGATTACGCTCTCGTTGACGTCTCTCCATTAAAGTATTATAGATTAATGTCTGGGCTGATCCCCTCGAATGAAATATGCCAATTAATCCAGGAGGACATCAACGCAGATGATAATCCTCCAAACATCAAGACCTGGAGTCACCTGCTCGATTTTTCGAAAGGGGGATTCCAGGACCAGCTTTGTGACACCTGGTTCCCTCTCGAACAGGGGGAGGGTGGGGGCTTCCGGTGGACGGGACGAACAGCTAGCGCTTTCTTGCCTCTGAGTAGAGGTGATAAGCCAAACCATTTGCTGATTGAATTGTTTTCTGTCCTTGACCGTGTCCCTGGTCGCGAGCAGAATATGCAGGTTTTCTTTGATAATCATCCGATATTGAAAGTAAAGCTTGTTGAGAATAAGCAGCCAAAGGTCTATAGAATCCCTCTGGGAGACTCGCTTACGCTTCACCATAATGTCGCTCGAGTTTCTTTGCAAATCGGTAACACCATACCCCCTACGGATCAGGATGCGCGTGAGCTTGGCATCATAATCTCAAAAATAGGATTGGAATAGCAACGAAGCTCATAATCCAAATACCGTGCTACAATGAAGAGCGTTATCTTCCAGCCACGCTCGAGGACCTTCCACGTAGGCTCGATGGGATTGATACTATTGAGCTGTTGGTTATTGATGATGGCAGTACTGACCAGACTTCGGAGATCGCAAAATCGCATGGCGTACATCACATCGTGCGTTTGCCTGTTAATCAGGGACTTGCTCGTGCTTTTGCCGTGGGCCTCGATGCGTGCCTCAAGCTCGGAGCTGACATTATCGTCAATACAGATGCCGATCATCAGTACTCCGGGGCTGATATAGAAAAGCTTGTGTCCCCGATCCTGCGGAGGGAAGCCGACATCGTCGTAGGAACCAGAGACATTAAGAATATCCCTCACTTTTCTCCAGTCAAGAAACTATTGCAGAGAATTGGAAGTTCATTCGTTCGGACGATTTCCAACACGACGATCCCTGACACAACGAGCGGATTCCGCGCCTATGACCGAGAAGCCGCGATGCGAATAAACGTGTTCTCCGACTTCACCTATACTCTCGAGACGCTCATCCAGGGAGGTGCCAGTGGGATGGTCATCACGCACGTTCCGGTTAAGACAAATACAGATGTTCGCCAATCGCATCTATTCAAGTCTCTTCCGGAATATATCGGCAGATCACTTGCGACGATCATCCGCATCTATACGATGTATAATCCCTTGAGAGCATTCACGGCGATAGCAGGTGTGTTTCTTGTTGCAGGGACTGTTCTGGTCGGGCGGTTCTTCTATTTCTACTTCACCCTCTCGCATGTCCAGACGGGGCACATTCAATCGTTAATCATTGCCGCCGTTTTATTGGTTATCGGATTCCAGGTATTTATCTTCGGACTGCTGGCGGACATAACTGCAAAAAACCGTCGCGTTCTGGAGGATGTGCTGTTAAGAATAAAAAAGATGGAGATGGAGACCGAACAGTCCGAGCCCTGTTGAACAACGTGGCATGAGGGTCCTGTATTTGTGTGGGAGAGAGCGCAGTTACCCCCGAGTCAACATTATTCGAAAGGGATTGGTTTACAACGGCGTTGAAATTGTCGACGGAACAATCGAGTCAAGATCGCTCGTAAGGAGATCGGTCGCCCTTCTCTGGAATTTTTTCTGTACTTCGAAGAAGAAATACGATCTCATTTATATTGGCTTCTTTGGTCAACCGTTTGTCCCCCTCATAAGAAAGTTCACGAAGAGAAAAGTATTGTTCGATGCCCATCTCTCCGCATATAACACCGCAGTAGATGACAAGCAAATGTTTGTCCCGGGGTCGATTGGGGCGAAAATCATGTATTATTGCGATCTTTCATCATGTCGAAGTGCCCATGCCATCTTGTTGGATACGGAGCAGCACATCCAATATTTTGTGGAGCACTATAATATTCCACGTAACAAGTTCCATCGTATCTGGGTGGGGGCGGACGATGAAATATTCAATCCAATAGATGTAACGGAGTCGACCCTTCGTACAAAGCAACCGGAAGACTTCATCGTCCTATTCCATGGCGCATTCATCCCCCTGCAGGGAGTTGAGTACATCGTGATGTGCGCCAAGGAATTGGAAAACAACCCGAGCATTAAATTCTTTATTATCGGTTCGGGACAAACTTTCAAGAAATGTGTCTCGCTTGCTCGCTCGCTTTCGCTGCAGAACATAACATTTGCGGGGCAATTGAAACAAATTGATATTCCGAAAGAAATTGCACGGGCAGATATCGGCCTCGGGATATTTGGGTCGACGGATAAGACACAATTAGTGATTCCCAACAAAGTATTTGAACTCGCAGCGATGAGAAAGCCCATTATCACCGCCAACACCCCTGCAATTCGGGAGTTCTTCGTCCACGGTGAAGATATATATTTGTGTAAACATGCTGATCCAAAGTCCCTGGCTGAGGCAATTCTATTTCTTAGGGAGAACCTCACATTGCGAATGTCAATGGCGGAGAAAGCATATAGGAAATTCAAGTTGCAATGTACACCTGAACTAATAGGCAGAGATGTAAGCAAAATTGCCGAGACACTTCTTCGGCATGGATGCGAGCCGGGTTGATCGATCAGCGCCCCGGCATCGAACCCACCAGCGAAAGGGTTGACGAAGAGCATTACCAGAGCTCAAGAGAAGATTATTTGATTTATCTATACCATCTTGCGACCTACCGATTCTCTCTTTCATATGTCAGATCGAAACGTATCCTTGATTTTGGGTGCGGGACTGGATATGGAACCGCACTGATAGCACCTGAGTGCAAATCAGTAATTGGTGCAGACATATCAGCGGACGCGATACGCTATGCGTCGAGCAAGTATTCAGATCCGCGCGTGCAATTCGTGGTCGTTAAGAACGTCGAAGAGGAAGATTTGCCGTTTCGCGAGGGAGAATTTGACGTTGTTCTCTCGCTTCAGGTGATTGAGCATATCAAAGACATCGACCGCTATCTCTCTGAGATTTATCGGGTGCTCAAGGTCGGTGGCGTTTTTATCGCAGCTACTCCCGATAGAACTACGCGGTTGCTCTCATTCCAAAAGCCCTGGAATCGATTTCATGTCAAAGAATACTCGGCTGAATCATTGGGCAGGATATTGACAAAACGGTTCAGAAGCGTGAAACTATTTCAGATGGGGGGCACAAGTAAAATAATCGATTTCGAACTTACCAGAACGCGAAGAGTCCGGTGGCTGACCCTACCGATTACGCTTCCCATTACTCCGGAGTGGCTCAGGATTTGCTCGCTTAAGCTGCTGAAGACGATTAGAAATTCAGTGCGCTTTACCAGAGATAGCGTCGGCCAACTCACTGAGTTTGGTTTCAGTGAGGAAGATCTTCGGATTGGCGAAGGAATCTCGCCAAGTATCAATATCATTGTTGTGGCGACCAGAGGATGAAAAAAACCATTAGCGTCGTAGGGGCTATCGTGGCGCTGCTTTCTGTAGCCTTTCTAGTCTCTCAACTGATCCAGCACTTGACTGAGATTCCCAGTTTCAATGTTAACCTGGCCTCGTGTCTGATTATTTTAGTGGCGGTGCTGGTCTTTGGAGTGGAATTTGCCTTGGGCGTCATTGCATGGGTCATTCTGCTTCGGGGGGGCAGCATCGCACTGCCATTTAAGGATGCTTATGCTATCATGGGAAAGGCACAGATCGCAAAGTATTTGCCCGGGAATGTCTTCCATTTTGTTGGCAGACTCACGGCGGGGACGCGGGCCGGGCTATCAACAGAGGGGATTGCGTTGAGCATGGGCCTTGAGACACTCCTTCTCGCCGCGACTGCAGGGATGATAGCTTTGATCGGGTTTCTCTCAGGTTGGGTAGCCCCTTATTGGTCGTTCGGTCTGGTCGGGGAGAAGAACTTCTTGCCGATAATCGTGGCGCTTGGAGCGATTCTTATTCTTGCCGGGTTCTCCATGTATATTCGAGGGGGGAAGGCCTGGGTACAACGGCGTTTAACGTACTTGCACCCCGCGATAATTGGATGTACCATAGCGATATATGGCGCGGCTTTTCTGGTTAACGGTCTCGTCATCAGGATGCTCCTGAATGGAGTGTGGATTGTCCACAGTGACTTACCCTGGTATCGCTTCTCGTGTGGTTATGCATTAGCGTGGGTGATGGGATTCATTGTTCCTGGTGCTCCCGGTGGTATCGGAATTAGGGAAGCAGTCTTTGTTGGCCTCTTCGGGAAAGAAATCGGCGAAGGGCTAGCGACAGGTCTCGGTCTCCTCTTGCGTGTAATAACAAGTGGGGCAGATCTAGGTACACTTGCAATTGCCTGGCGACTGAGGAGCCATTAGTGAAGTTCGAATCTGGGCCCCTAGCATTTGCGATTGAAACGAGTTTGCTGCCCAGCATTGATTGTGTTAAGCCGCGGATCTGAAGACATGGCGTCAAAGCTACAGATGATCGATTGCCCCCTCTGCGGCTCGAAACACTTCATAGAAGTCTATCCCGACAATCCATCAAAAATTGTTCGTTGCCGCGAATGTGATCTGGTTTTTTTCAATCCGCAGCCCTCACGTAATTTCTTGCGCGAATTCTATTCCTCGCAGTCCGGGTACATGAAGAGCATCGAAGAGAATCTGCGTAGTTACGAGAGAGATCCCTCGGCGTGGCAGATGACGGCAGATTTCATCTTAACAAGATTGACCCCCTATCTTCCCGAAAGAAAGGGCCTCCGTTTGCTCGATATCGGTTGCGCGTACGGCTTTTTTCTTCTCTTTGCTAAGGAACGGGGATTTGACCCTTATGGGCTTGAGATCTCCTCCGAAACTTCCCGATACGCCAGGGAACACGGATTGAACATTCAGGGTAGCACGCTGAGTGAAGCAGAGTTGGCCGACGACTTCTTCGACGTCATCATTATGAACAACGTTCTGGAGCACACGCCGGATCCCTCCGCGGAATTGAAAAGAGTCCGCTCAATTCTCAGAGTAGGCGGAATAGTATACATCGCCGTGCCTAACTACGACTCCTTGGTGGCGAAGGTAGATGGATACAATTGGAAAATGAAATCATGGCCCAATCACTTGTACTATTTCACGGGGAAGACTCTCTCGTATCTATTACAGAGAACGGGTTTTCGCGCTCAGGAGGTTTTTACTCACCGGGGAGAGTCAGACTGCGCAGACGATGTTCGAGTAATTCGAGAACGGTTGTTCTTGTCAAACGAAAACGAGATCAAGCAGGCAATTGAATTCATCTGGGGAATGCAAATGGGACAGGAAATAGTTTTCATCGCGCAAAAAATCTAGAAGATTGTGCGCAGAAGTTCTATCATCATCTTAAACTACAATGGGCGGGAATTGCTGGCGAACGGGATCCCCTCTGTCCTCGAGGCGGTCGAGCGTTCTGGAACTGTTCACGAGGTGATGGTTGTCGACAACGGCAGCACCGACGGCAGTGTCGATTTTCTTCGGGGAAATTTCCCGTCCGTCCGAGTTCTGGCACTAGATAAAAACTACGGATTCGCTGGCGGGAACAATCAAGGAATCCTCGTCGCAAGGTATGATGTCGTTGTCCTTTTGAACAACGACATGGTCGTAGACAAGGATTTCCTAAATCCACTCCTCGAGGGATTTGCGGATGAAACCGTATTTGCCGTTAGCGCACAGATCTATTTCCAGGACAAGGGGAAGAAAAGGGAGGAAACCGGAAAGACCCGATTTTTCTGGGACAAGGGAATGATCTATTGCTTCCACGAGGCGGTCGACGAGTCGGACTACCGTAGAAAATATCTCCCCATCGTCTGGGCAGGGGGAGGTTCTGCTGCATACGACAAAGCGAAGTTCGTAAAGCTGGGAATGTTCGATGAGCTCTATTCGCCTTGTTACGTGGAGGATCTGGATATTTCGTACATGGCGTGGAAGCGCGGGTGGAAATCGCTCTTCTGTCCGGAAAGCATTGTATACCATAAACACCGGGCGACGGCCCTCAGGCGATATACGAACGAAGAGCTCGAAGTCATCATTGCGCGGCACCGCCTCTTGTTCTTATGGAAGAATCTGACCTCTCCGAAGTATCTGCTGAGCCATCTCTGCTTGTTGCCTCTTCACATTGTAAAGGAAATCCGCCGTGAACGCCGGAACATTCTCCTCAAGGCGAGCATCGGCGCACTCTCGCGGATTCCGCGGCTTGTCCGAAGTAGATTGCGCGCGAGGCCGAAGGCCGTCGTTTCAGACGACATAATCTTCCGAGGTGAATACGTTCGCGGGTCCGCCCGATCCCCAGATCGGAAACTGAGAATCTTGTTCGTCAGTCCGTACGTTCCGTGCCTCGACGTTCACGCTACCGCGGCGCGCATGTATCACATCGCGCGCGCGCTTGCCGGGAGGCATGAGGTCAGCATCCTCACCTTCATCGAAGAACCATCGGAAAAAAAACACGTAGAGGCATTGGAGACCTTTTGTAATAGCGTCGAATTCATACAGAGACATCAATCCCTTGATACGCCCGACTATTTTCATATAATTCCGAACATGGTTGTCAAAGAATTCTGTCAGCCGGAAATGAAGGATCTCCTCTTCCGGCATCTCCTGAGCGGGCGTTATGACGTTGTTCAGTTTGAATACCTTCAAATGGCATACTTGGGCACGAAAGTGAGACAAATCGGGATACCAATGGTTTGGGTCGACCACGAGGTCCAGCACGCCGCACTCTGGAAAGAATTCCGGCACGAGCGGTGGTGGAAGTGGAATAAGATCGAATTGTTCTTCCGCTGGATGGTAATGCTCAGTTTTGAGCTCAGTATTGCCCGGCATTTCGACCATACGATTACGGTTACGGAGCATGATGAAAGGGAGTTGAAAGCGTACCTTCCGGCCTTGCGTTCATCGGTTGTTCCACTTGGGGTAGATCTCGGATATTTTTCTCCCGGTTCGATGAAGGTTATAACTCCCCGGGAAGAGGTCATCATCTTCACTGGTTACTTCCTGCACTATCCAAATGTTGACGCGGTGAAATACTTTCTTAAAGAGATACTGCCCCTCGTCAAAGAATCCATCCCTTCTGTGCAGTTTTGGATAGTCGGCTCATCTCCGCCCGTCGAACTTACCTCCATTTCCGGGGACGACGGAGTACGTGTGACGGGCTGGGTACCCGATCTCCGCCCCTACCTCGATGAAGCCGCTCTCTACGTCGCCCCGTTACGCTTAGGCGTTGGTATCCGGGGAAAGATCCTCGAAGCCTTGGCGATGAAAAAGGCGGTTGTGGCGACGAGGCTGGCAGCACAGGGAATTCCCGCCACGCCGGGGGAGGGCATTGTGGTCGCAGACTCAGCGAAAGAATTTGCCCGGGAAGTGGTACGCCTACTAAAAAATCCTCAGTTGCGCGAGGAGATCGGTGAGCGTGGGAGGGAACTTGTTCAGAGGAATTTCGCTTGGGACCGAATCGTCCACCTCAACGAAAGCGCGCTGTACTCCTCCCTGGGGATCGCAGAAGACCAGGACTAATCTGACGTTATCCTGAGAATCTCGATGTTGTATTTCCTCCATAATGTGACCCCGTCGGCTGCAGAAACAAAGTTGATTCTCTTCATCTGTTCTTGCACCTGGGATCATACCCTCCCGGTTGATAACTGGTTACAGGCTCAGTTTCCGCAGGCGCACATCACTTACGTCCTGCGAGACCGGTATCCTGAATCGTTTCGGGGCAGGGACGTCCATGTTTCTACCGCTGCTACATCATTATCTGGGAAACGGCGTCTGATCTCCTCACTCAGAGAGCAATTCTATGATATCATCGTGATCTGCTGGACAAACGAAGATAGTTTTGTTCCCCTCAAGACCTTGCCCTTCTTTCTCCGTGGGCGCTCGTGTATTGTCTTCAATGAGAATCATGATTGCTTCTGGCTTACAAGAAAAAACCTTAAGGTTCTCATTGGACACGCCAAGTGGCGATTCTTAGAGAGGGCAAAGGCCACAAGTACGGCGCGCTCGCTCATTAGTCTCCTGTCGCTGATTTTTCTACTCCCTCTCGGGATGCTGTACGTCGTTATAAGAGTGGTTTATTATTCGATGAAAAAACGCTTTCCGCTTCGTCTGGGGGGAATTCGAGGCCTCTGGTGAGGAAATGTCAGTTTCGTCCCCAATCGTGACCCACAACTCGGCCCGGGCGATCTCTGCTTCAGATCGGAATAGGCTGAGCCATTGCTTCTCGAACAGGCGTAGAATTTTCACATGAATTCACCTGGATCCAGCCCCCATTGATCTCCGTCATCATTGTCACGTACAACTCTTCCGAGGTGATTGCAGCGTGTCTTCGCTCTCTGGTATCCCAGCCATTGGATGCCCGTCGTCTTGAAGTAATTATTGTTGATAATGGGTCGGAGGATTCAACGTGTCATCTCCTCAGACGAGACTATCCGACCGTCAATCTCATTCGAAATGAGGAGAACGTTGGTTTCTCGTCCGCGGTGAATCAGGGTGCCGGTCTAGCCAAGGGAGACACCGTTCTGCTAATCAACCCCGACGCCGCCCTTCGACCTGGATTCTTCGATGAGCTCCTGGGATTCATGCAGCACAACCCTCAAGCCTCGATCATCGGATGTCGGTTCCTTGCAGAGGATGGAAGTCCACAGCCCTCCTGCTGGAAAACAGCGGGTCTGGGAACGGTGGCTCTTGAGGCATTCCTTCCTTACACGCTATCGCTTTCGCTCGTAGCGCGTAGTCCGGAATCAACGCGTGAAGTCGACATGGTATCAGGTGCGTGCATGGCTGTGAAGCGAGAGGTGTTCGAGGGCCTCGGCGGCATGGATCCGAAGTTTTTCATGTACTACGAGGACGCTGACTTCTGTCTGCGTGCGGTCCGCGCGGGGTATCATGTGTATTTCTGTCATGAGATATCCGCCACTCACCGGCTTCGCAAGTCCCCCGGGTCGTACTCCTCGTCATTTTTCCAAAATCTTTATTTGAGCAAAATCCTCTTCTTCCGAAAGAACTATTCGCGATCGTTCTATGTCGTGGCATGGCTCTTCATGGTCGCCGGAATTCTGCTGAGAATCCCCGCATACTTTCTCGCTGGGGTCCTGCTTTTTAATAAGCAATTGCTTCGCTTATCGAAATATCATACCTTTGTACTGAGAAATATTCTTAACCCGGAGGCCTCGAAGCGAAGTAGGCGATCAGACGGATCCACACGGTTCAAAGCCTGAACTTGTACCCCTTGAAATCGAGAGGAACGCGATTAAGGTACGGAAGGATTTTGGATGAAACAGCGAACCAGGCCCGGGAAAAATAGAAAAGAAAGCATAACCCACGCGGAGTTTTGGGCTTTAAAGTCCACCGACGAACGCCTCGGCGCGGTAGAAATTCTGCGGAGGCAGTGGTACAAGATGAATAATGAGCGTCCCAAAAGATTACGAAGAGTTTTTCGCGTTATTAAATCGGGAAAAAGCTAGATATCTGGTGGTGGGTGCCTATGCGCTCGCGTTCCATGGGCGACCTCGCTTCACCGGGGACATCGACGTGTTTGTCGCAATCAGTGAGACCAACGCAGAACGGTTATTGAAGGCGCTCGAGGGATTCGGATACGCGGATATGGGGATCAGGATAGAAGACTTCCTCCATAAGGATCGGAGCACGCAGCTCGGGTTTCCACCATTGAGGATCGACATTCTCACCTCAATTGATGGGTTGCAATTTCAGGATGCCTGGTCGCATCGGGCTCGCGGGCGATTCGGCAAGCAGCGTGTGTGGTATATCTCGAAGAGCGATTTGATACGCAATAAACGTGCGGCGGGGAGGCCTCAAGATGCACTTGATCTCGAGTTGCTTGGGGAATTGAAGAAGAAGCGTAAGAGCTGAGGGAGCGTTCGCGGTTTGCGCCGCCGTGATGGATTTGTCATTACCGAAAGGTTGAGTGCCTGACCAGTGGTTGTCGATGTCCTGATCATCGGAGGAGGGGTCATCGGACTGGCGTGCGCGGCGGAGACGTCGGCTCGGCGCTACCGTACATTACTGATCGAGAGGCATGAGTCGTTCGGCCAGGAGACCAGCAGCCGGAACAGCGAAGTCATTCACTCGGGCATCTATTATACGCCGGGATCCCTGAAGGCCCAGTTGTGCCTTGCCGGCAATCGGACCACTTACGAGGAATGCGAGCGATTGGGGGTTTGGCATAACCGGTGCGGTAAGATGATCGTGGCTGTATCTGAGGACGAGGAGCCCGAGCTCGAGAAAATCCATAACCGCGGGGTCGCCAACGGCGTGGAAGGCCTCAAACTGCTCAATGAGAAGGAGGCGAAGAAGATTGAGCCGAACATCCGCTGCCGTGCTGCTATCTTTGTTCCGAGCACCGGGGTTGTTGATTCCCACGAAATGATGAAAGCGTATCAGCAGGAGGCGAGGGCAAAAGGGGCCGATTGTGCGTTCGGCATTGAATATCTCTCGATGAGCACGAACGGTGCGGCCTATGATGTATGCCTCAAGGATACCACCGGAGAGAACATTCACATGACGACCCGATTTGTCGTTAATGCCGCGGGTCTCTCTGCGGACAGAATCGCTGCAACGTTCGGAATCGATGTCGACAAGGCGGGGTATCGGATCTATCCGAATCGCGGACATTATTACCGCGTCTCGATGGCCCGAAGTCGTTTGGTTTCACGTCTTGTGTATCCGGTTCCGAATCCTCAGCTTACCGGTCTGGGAATCCACGTCACGATCGATCGTGCCGGGCAGGTCAAGTTGGGACCCGATACGGAGTACCTCGACCATTCTACCCCAATGTCCGAATGGTATAAGTTTGACGACAACCGTAGAGAAAAGTTCCATCGCGCAGCCGCCCGGTATTTTCCCGCGCTGGAACTGAATGACTTATCTCCCGATCAAGTCGGCGTGCGGCCGAAGGTACAGGGACCGGGCGATCCCTTCAAAGACTTCATCATCAAAGAAGAGAGTGACCGGGGGCTGCCGGGGGTCATAAACCTCCTGGGAATCGAATCTCCCGGCCTCACCTGTGCTCGTGAGATAGCCCGTAAGGTTGCCGGGTACATCAAATCCGGGGATGGGGCTTGAAAGTATGGAAGTAACCACCCAGAATAACCCACTCATCTCCGTCATCATACCGGTGAGGAATGGCAGCAGGACGCTCGACGCCTGCCTCAGAGCCATTCGCCGGTCGTACTATAAGAATATAGAGGTCATCGTCGTGGACGACCATTCGACGGATGCGACGGTCGAGATCGCAAAGCGCTACCGGTGCACGGTGCTCGAAACGACGGACGGCCACGGGGCGAACCACGCGCGCAATTTCGGCGCGAAGAACGCAAAAGGAGATTTTCTCATATTTCTCGACTCCGACATCGTCATTTCGCGGGAAACGGTACTGGCCATCGTCGAGGAGCTCGAGGAGGAGGGGATCGATGCGGTGGTGGGCCTTTATACTGCGAAGCACCGCCACGAATCCTTCGTCTCCCAGTACAAGAACCTGTGGGTGCGGTACTCGTACATCAAGAGTCCGCCTGCCATCGACTGGCTGTTCGGGGCGATCTCGGGAATCAGACGCTCGTCGTTCGAGAAGCTTGGCGGGTTCGATGTCGAACTCCTCGCACGCCACGGGCACGACGACATCGAACTTGGGAAGCGCTTTGCCCAGGCAAAGCTGAATATCGTCCTGAACATGGACATCGAAGTGGAGCATCTGAAAAATTACAACCTCTGGTCTTTCATCAAGAACGAATACCATCGCAGCATCGGTTTTGCAGAGCTTGCCGTTCGGTTCGGCGAGTTGGGGAAATCCATCAAGTCGGGGTTCGTCAATGTCTATCCGATGTTTGTGCTCTCGACGATCACCGCTGCCTTGATCGCGCTTCTCGCGATCGGGTGGGTGGCCGGCTGGCTGCAGGATGGGGGAAGGATTTTGGTCGGTGTAGCTGTTCTGTATCTTCTCATGAACATCCGCTTCCTCAACTATCTTGAACAGGTCCGCGGGCTGTTCGCAATGTTCGTCATGATCCCATTTCTTTACATCGATCACCTCGTCTGCTTCTTCGGCAGCATTGTGGGAATACTCCGAGGTCTGGCGAAGCGGAGTTGACTTGAACATGGTGGCAAATCTCTCGTCGGGGGGTTGCGCGCGTTTGCCTTTCAGCACCCCTTTTAGGATATTTGTTTTGAACCGAGCACTCCCATGCACGAGCACCTCATCCAATCAAAACCACACACACTCGTCGTCAACGAAATCTTCCACAGCATCCAGGGCGAATCGAGCCACATGGGCCGCCCCTGTGTATTCGTCCGTCTGACTTATTGCAATATCCGCTGTTCCTACTGCGATACCGAGTATGCGTTCTATGACGGAAAGGAGATGCACGTCGATGAAATCCTCGATGCCGTACGAGGTTTTGGGTGCAAGCTCGTGGAGCTGACGGGAGGGGAACCCCTTTTCCAGGCGAATGTTCACGAACTGATGACCCGGCTTTGCGAAGCCGAATTTGAAGTCCTGCTGGAAACAGGGGGCAGCCTCGACATCGGCAAGGTCGATCCAAGGGTCAAACGGATTGTTGACTTCAAGTGCCCGTCGAGCGGGATGATGAAGAAAAACCTCTGGGAGAACGTGGGTCATCTCAAAGAGATGGACGAGGTCAAATTTGTGATCGGCGACCGCGAGGATTACGAATGGGCAAAAGCGGTGATTCAATCTCACGGAATCGACGGGCGTTGTCCGATTTTAATGTCCGTTGTTTTTGGAAAGCTGGAGCCCATTCAGCTCGCGGAATGGGTCCTCGAGGACAAACTCAACGTCCGGTTTCAGCTCCAGATGCACAAGTATATCTGGAGCCCGGAAACGAGGGGAGTGTAGCGAGACGTCTTCCAGCCGACATATGTGGAAAACGGACCAGAAGCCCAAGCGAAGATTGATGGGTGAATCATGAAACCCGA
>Ga0099793_10000065_pt1 | contig 21008 bp, 10 predicted proteins | sample Rivendell_Oct201_9_FD_77319 | JGI IMG/M metagenome (GOLD analysis project Ga0099793, IMG submission 77319) | Vadose zone soil and rhizosphere microbial communities from the Eel River Critical Zone Observatory, Northern California to study diel... | ecosystem: Environmental > Terrestrial > Soil...
TCCGGTGCTCGTGGCGGATCCGATTCTCTATATCATCATCCTGTTTGTGATCATATCGTTTGTCGTGCTCGTTTTGAATAAGGCGCGCGACCGTAGACTCATCGTCACGCCTGACAGGATTATTTTTCACAACAAATTTCACGAACGTGAAATACCGCTGTCGTCGATCGAGTGGTTTCACATCGGCCGGGAACGCAGAGTGCAGACGGCGGGCCGGTCGCAGGTGATTGTTTTCAAAGTGAAACAGCGCAGGCGCCTGTTCCGGATACGGGTGGGCCGCTACGAGCATGAGAAGGAACTGATTGCAGAGATGCAGCGCATTGCGCAGAGCGTCCCCCGGGGCAAGCGGTTTGCGCTCGGTACGCACTAATGCTGGTACAACTTCGGTAAAGGTAACTGGAATGGCGATGGCGAAGCGCTTCGGGACCTCTTTTATTATAGAGAAGGAGTGAAGAGATTATGGTGCAGGCGATCGAATTCATAGGCCTCGGACTTATTGTCGGCGTCCTGGCGGGAATGCTCGGCATCGGCGGCGCGATCTTCGTCATTCCGGCCCTCGTCTATATCTTCGGATTTAATCAACATACGGCGCAGGGAACCACGCTGGCCATGCTCGTACCTCCCATCGGGATCCTGGCAGCATGGACATATTACAAAGCCGGCAACGTTAACCTCCAGGTCGCAGGATTACTCTGCATCGGTTTTATCGTGGGGGGATACATGGGCGGCAAGTTTGCGAATCAAATTCCGGACGAAGCGCTTCGAAAAATATTCGGATTTGCGCTTCTGGTGATTTCAGCGAAAATGATCTTTGGAAAATAAACACAGCTAGTCTGAACACAAACAGTGTTAAGACTTGAAGCATAGAATGGACAAGAAAACGGCGATCACGAAATCGATGAATGTTCTATAATGTTCAGTTCCATCAAGAAAATACATTTTGTCGGCATAGGCGGCATCGGAATGAGCGGCATCGCCGAGATTCTGCTCAACGAAGGATTTAAAGTCAGCGGTTCCGATAAATCGCTCGGCGAAGTAACCGAGCGGCTGAAGGCTCTCGGGGCGGAGATCATGGAAGGGCACCGCGCACGAAATGTCGGGCGCGATGTCGACGCCCTTGTCTACTCGTCGGCGGTTGGGCCGGACAATCCGGAGCTCGTCGAGGCGGTGGAGCGGAAGATTCCGATTATCCGGAGAGCGGAAATGCTCGCCGAAGTCATGCGGCTGAAATACGGCATCGGTATCGCCGGCACGCACGGGAAGACGACAACAACCTCGATGGTCAGCCTGGTCCTGATGGAAGGAGGCCTCGATCCGACGGTCATTGTGGGCGGGAAGCTCAGCGGTCTCGGCGGGACCAATGCGCGGCTCGGTCACGGCGAATTCATCGTCGTGGAGGCCGATGAGTTTGACCGGTCGTTTCTCTCGATTACCCCGACCGTGGCCGTGCTTACGACGCTTGAAACGGATCACCTCGACACGTATCGCGACCTCGATGACATCAAGGGCGCGTTTATCCAGTTTGCCAATAAGGTCCCGTTCTACGGTTTCATCGTGCTCTGTCTCGATGAGCCTGCGCTGCAGGACATTATGCCGGGATTGACCAGGAAAAAAATCATCACCTATGGCATGAATCCCCAGGCCGACATTCAGGCATCGGACATGCGCTTCAAGGATGACAACTCAACCTTTATGGTTATTAAGGCAAACAGGGAGCTGGGTAAGATCTCCCTCCAAATTCCAGGCAAGCATAACATCCAGAACGCGCTTGCCGCAATTGCGGTCGGTCTCGAGCTGGGGATCCCGTTCTCTCGCGTAAAATCAGGGATAGAAAAATTTGCCGGCGTCTACCGGCGGTGGGAGAAGAAGGGTGAGGCGAACGGAATCGCAGTGTATGACGACTACGCGCACCATCCGACGGAGTGCAGAGCGACTCTCCTCGGTGTGAAGGGGGGCTGGCGAAGACGCGTGGTTTGTGTTTTCCAGCCGCATCTTTACTCCCGCACAAGGGATTTTTGCGAGGAGTTCGCCAAGGCGTTCCTGCTGGCCGACGTGCTCGTGGTGACGGACGTCTATCCCGCACGCGAAGAGCCGATTCAGGGCGTGACCGGCGAGCTGATCGTCAACGCTGCGAAACAGTACGGCCACAAGGATGTGCACTATGTCGCCGACAAGAAAATGGTGCCCGGAGCCCTGGCGAAGATTACGCAGGCGAACGACATCGTGATTACAATGGGCGCCGGAGACATCTGGAAATACGGCGAGGAATTCCTGAACCAATTGAAAACGAAAAAGGCGTCGTGATCAATCTTGACGAAATACGGAATCACTTCCGCGGCCGCATCAAGCTTGGCGAGCCGATGAGCAGGTACACCTCGTTCCGGATCGGAGGTCCGGCGGATTACTACCTCGAGCCGGCCGGCGCGTCCGACGTTGCGGTCATCGTGCCCTTCCTGCGGAAAGAAAACATCCCTTTCATCATCATCGGGAAGGGGAGCAATATGCTGGTCAGCGACAAGGGGATCCGCGGAGCAGTGCTGAATTTCGAGCACGGCCTCAACGGCATGCGCACGGAAAATGATCTTGTCTTTGTCGAATCGGGCGTTACCATCGCCAGGTTTGTCGATTTCTGCGTCCAGCGGGGGTTCCAGGGAGTTGAAATGCTGCCGGGAATCCCGGGGACTGTGGGGGGCGCGATCATGATGAATGCCGGGGCCTACGGGGGCGAGATCTCGGATTATCTCGTCTCGGTCAGCGTGTTGAGAGATGACAAGGTGGTCAGCGTTCCGAAGGCCGAGAGCGGTTTCGCATATCGCCGGTCGGGATTCGGGGATGACGTCATTCTGGGCGCTTCCTTCAAGCTCCCGGCGGGTGACAAGGCCGAGATCATGAGGAAGAGGCGGGAGCTTCTCATGAAACGCAACCGTGCCCAGCCGGTGAATTTTCCCAATTCGGGCAGCATGTTCAAGAATCCACCCGACAACTTCGCCGCCAAGCTGATCGAAGACGCGGGCTTGAAGGGAACGCGCCGGGGGGAAGCCCAGATTTCGGAACGGCACGCGAACTTCATCGTCAACCTTGGCGGCGCGACTGCCGACGACGTGCTGGAGCTGATCGAGCTGGCGCGCCGGACTGTCCACGATAAATTTCGTATCAATCTCGAGCTGGAAGTCAAGCTGGTCGGGTTTTCCAATGACGTACTCCGGGAAGTCTACCCATGATCCAGCCGGAGGAGCAAACGGATATGGCGTTCCATGAGCGAGTCCGAAGACAGTGGTCTCTTTTGATACCGCTGGTGGTGACGCTGATTGCGGTCTTTATCTTTTCAGTCCAATGGAAGCGGTCATTGAAAGTTCGTCATATCGAGGTTGAAGGATTGCGCGCCCTCGCGGCCCAGGAAATCGTCGCCGCCTCCGGTGTAAGGATGAATTCTTCCCTGCAGGAGACCGATCTGGCGGGCGTCCAGCGCCAGATCATGACTGAGCCGTTCGTGAAGTCGGTGAATGTCAGCCGGCACTATCCCGACGCGCTGCGGATTTCGATTCTTGAGCGGGAGCCGATCGCTTCCGTCAGCGGCGGGCAGATGTGGTATGTGGATGCGGCAGGAGTCATCCTTCCTTTCAGACAATCGGCATTAAATCTGCCGATCATTAGCGGGATCGTCGGGCTCCAGAATTCGCGGGCCGGAGACGTGGTGACGAACAGGGAAATCTCCGAGGCGGTCGAAGTGCTGGCCAGGGCGCGGTCGATCGATTCCAGTTTGTACCACTTCATCTCGGAAGTCAACATGAATCACGGCGGAGACATCACTCTCTTCTCCGTCGACGCCGGGGCTCCCATCATCCTGGGACGCGGCGGCGTGGCCAAGAAACTGTATATGCTGCAGGCTTTCTGGACCAATGTCGTGAGAGCGCGCGGAGTGGAAGAGCTTCAATCAATAGATCTTCGCTACGACGATCAGGTCGTGGTTCGGTGGGTTCAACAGGCTGACAAACCGCCTTCAAGGGTTTCCCTATAGAGCGAATTATGGAAAGGAATTGGTGAATGGATAACGAGATTATCGTCGGTTTGGATATCGGAACTACCAAGGTATGCAGCGTCGTCGCTTCGGCCGACGAGGGAGGGCGCTTCAACGTTCTCGGCGTGGGCAGGAGCCCTTCCGACGGACTGACTCGCGGCGTCGTGACGAACATCGACAAGACCGTGCGGTCGATTCAGAGCGCGGTTGCGGAGGCGGAATCCCGGTCGGGGATCAAGATTCAGTCGGTGATCGTCGGCATCGCGGGCGATCACATCCAGAGCTTTCAAAGCCGCGGCGTCATCGCAATCAGCCGAGTGGAGAATGAAATTACCCAGGCGGATGTGCACCGGCTGATCGAGGACACGAAGCGTGTTGCACTGCCGTCCGACCGGAGAATCATTCACGTGATTCCCCAGGAATTCATCATCGACGGCCAGGACGGGGTGTGCGATCCGGTCGGAATGTCCGGCGTGCGGCTGGAGGCGAACGTGCATATCATCACGGGCCTGGTAACCGCGGCCCAGAACATATACAAGTGCGTGCAGCGCGCGGGCCTCCACATTCGCGATATGGTGCTCGAACCGCTCGCATCCAGCTATGCAGTCCTCGAAGAGGAAGAGCAGGAAGTAGGAATCGCCCTGCTTGACGTCGGCGGGGGAACGACGGACCTGGCGGTCTTCGAAGACCGGACGATCCGGCACACCGCGGTGATCCCGGTAGCCGGAAATCAGGTCACGAACGATATCCGCAAGGGGCTGGGGGTTCTCACCGAACAGGCCGAAAAGTTGAAATGCCATTACGGATTTGCCTGCGCCGCAAGCGTCATCGATGACGAACCGATCACCATACCCGGCATCGGCGGTCGCCCGCCGCTGGAGATCGACAAACGGCTGCTGGCGCAGATCATCCAGCCGAGAATGGAGGAGATCTTCGAAATCGCGGCAATGGAGATCAAACGCTCGGGTTATTCCCGGCATCTGGCTGCCGGGGTTGTATTGACCGGCGGCGGCGCGCTTATAAAAGGCGCGGCGGAGCTCGCGCGCGATGTGCTCGGCATGCCGGTGAAGATTGGCATACCCGGCGGGTTCAAAGCGGGTCTCGTCCGCGAGATCGAAAATCCCATCTATGCGACGTGCGTTGGACTCGTCCTCCACGGGCTCCGGAATAAGGAGACAACTCCGCTGCACTTCGGCAACGGGCACAATGGAAACAGCTCGATCAAAAAGATTCTGGTGAAAATGAAGAGCTGGTTCGACGAACTTTGAAATCAAAAGCATACACTACAATCAACGCACACTCACTTATATAAGGAGATACGATAGTGATAGAACTCGATGCTTTCTTCGACCACGGCGCGAAAATTCGTGTGGTGGGGGTTGGGGGTGGAGGAGGGAATGCGATCAACAGCATGATCGAAAAACGATTGCAGGGAGTCGACTTCTTTGCAATTAACTGCGACATGCAATCGCTCGACCGAAACAAGGCTCCCAACAAGATCCAGATCGGAAAAAATCTCACGCGCGGTCTCGGCGCGGGAGCCGATCCTTCAATCGGCCAGCGCGCCGTTGAGGAGGACCGGGATGAAATTACCCGCGCGATCACCGGCAGCGACATGGTATTCGTGACCGCAGGGATGGGAGGCGGCACCGGCACCGGCGGAGGGCCGATCGTCGCAAACATTGCGAAGAGCGTCGGCGCGCTGGTGGTCGGCATCGTCACCAGGCCGTTCACCTGCGAGGGGAAGAAACGGATGAGTCAGGCGGATGGTGGAATCGAAGAGATGAAGAAGCAGGTCGACACGTTGATCGTCATACCGAACCAGAAGCTGCTTTCCATTGTGGAACGAAACACGCCACTTCAGGAAGCGTTCGACAGGGCGAATGACGTGCTCTATAACGCAACGCGGGGAATTTCCGAGCTGATTACGACTCCCGGACTGATCAATGTCGATTTCGCCGATGTTCGAACCATCATGCGCGAAATGGGCGATGCATTGATGGGATCGGGCGTTGCGACCGGCGAGAACCGCGCGATCGAGGCGGCACATGCGGCCATCTCGAGCCCGCTGCTCGAAGGCGTCTCCATTTCCGGAGCGCTCGGAATCCTGGTAAACGTCACCGGCGGACCGACCATGTCGCTTGTTGAAGTCGATGAGGCGGTCAGCGTGATCCATGAGGCGGGGGGAGAAGAAGCCAACGTCATCATGGGTGCGGTGATCGACGAGAATCTCGGAGACGAGATGATGGTCACCGTCATCGCGACGGGGTTTAACAAGCGGGGCGCCGGCGGCGTTCGTATCCCGAGACAAACGGCGAAAGTGATCGAGCGCATCCCGGTGGGATTGCAGGATCTCCAGCGGCTCGAAGAGCCTGCGTTCATCCGCAAGGGTATCGACATCACCGTGCACCCGTTCAAGTCGGATGATCTCGACGAACGGAAACCCGACCTCAGTCCCGATTCGGAGAAGCCCGCGTTTCTCCGGAAGATAATGGACTGACGATCGCTCGCCTGCCGAGTCGTCAGTGGACGAGACCTCGATCGACAGGTCTTAGTCTGAAGACTCCTCGGCTGACGGGTCGTGATCTGCCAAGTCCCGCCGCCGGCGGAAGGCGGCGCGATGAGCACTCTGTGGCGTAGTGTCCCGGAGTTTCCGCAGCGACAACATACTATCGTGCACTCCTTAACGGTAGCGCGCCGCTCCGCCAAAAGGCGCGGCGCGCCCATGCCGTGCAAATCCTCGGAAATTGCGAGGCCCTACTCACCCCTGTGGCCGCATCCCAAAAGGCCTCGAATCGATTTTCCATTTGAGGCAACGAATCAGTTTTCAACCCCCTTCGGTTACCTTTATCACAGGGCAACTCGGAGTCAATTCGGCCTGTTGCATCTGGACACGCCAATTAATAGATTATTATTGTATGAGATTCCCCCTCTTATTGGCCACTGTTCTCATATTTCTGGCCGCTGACCGCGAATTCGCTCAATCTCCGAAGACGAGCAGCTCGTTCAAGATCGCCCGCCTCAAGTACGCCGGAGGCGGCGATTGGTATAACGATCCCAACGAGGAAACCAATCTCCTGAAATTTGTGCGACAGCATACCCTCGTCGATGTCGATCCCGTGTACGAGTTTGTCGAGATCTCAAGCGACAAGTTCTTCACCTATCCGTTCATCTTCATGACCGGGCACGGAAACATGACCTTTACCGACCTGGAGATCAAACGGCTGAGAACGTACGTGGAAAACGGGGGATTTATTTACGCGGACGACGACTACGGCATGGATAAGCCGTTCCGCCGCGAGATAAAAAAGCTCTTTCCCGGACAGGAACTTGTCGAGCTTCCCTATTCATACGGGTTGTATCACTGCCAGTATGAATTTCCTCACGGTCCGCCCAAGACGCATGAGCACGACGGAAAACCCGCGCAGGGATTCGGCTTCTTTCATAACGGGCGGCTGGTCCTCTATTATACATACGAATCCAACCCGAGCGACGGTTGGAACGACGAGGAGGTTCATGGAGATCCGCCCGATAAGCGCGAGGAAGCCCTTCGATTCGGAACGAATGTCGTGACATGGGCGTTAACCCATTAAGCCCTAACATGGAACCCAGCCACACCTCAAAGTTCTATTCCGACATCCTCCGGCGCATCGGGTCGGTGCGGAAAAAGGAAAATCGCCTATCGCTCGTTTACGGAGTACTGGCGGCGTTCATGCTGTCCGCGATGTTCCTCCTTACCGCAGTCGTTCTCGAGGAACTTCTGGCATTCGGCATCGTCGGCCGGACCATCCTTTTCGTGATTGCGGCAATCGGGATTCTGGGATCGATCGCGTGGTTCGTCGGGCGACCGCTCCTGCGTGCTGCGGGGATCCTCAAGTCTGCCGATAACGCATCCCTTGCCCTGACGGTCGGAAAATACTTTCCGGAGATTCACGACCGCCTGCTCGATGCGATTCAAATATATGAGCAGCGCGAAGCCCTGAAATCGAACTACTCCGTTGACCTGATCGATGCATCCTTCTCAGATTTGTACGGGCAAATTGAGCCGCTCCGTTTCAGCGATGCCGTGAATGATTTCGGTGTCCGAAAGATGGGAAAGATTGCGGTTTTCGCGTTCGGTGTCTTCCTTCTCACTGTAGTTGTTTCGCCATCGGGTTTCCTGGGGTCGCTCTATCGCGTCGTCCATTACGACGTTTCGTTCGCTTCGCCGCTGCCGGTTCGGTTTCTGGTGGAACCCGGAAACACAGACGCGGTGCGCGGACAGACTGTTCCGATCACGATTCGCACGGAGGGGAAGCCCGTTCAGAACATTTCACTGCTCACCCGTCAAAAGGGCCAGATTGAATTTGACAGCCGTTCGCTTTCACCCCGCGGTGGCGTTTTTAAGACCGAGATCGCAGACATCAAATCGTCAACCGAATATTTTGCCTCCGCAGAAGATGTCACCAGCGATAAATTTATTATCAAAGTCGTCGACCGGCCGCTGATTCGTTCCCTCCTCGTGAAGCTCGTTCCGCCGGCTTATACCCGCCTCCCTTCGAAGGCGCTGGAAGAAAATTCCGGCGATATCACCGCGTACCGCGGGACGAAGGTAGGCCTCCGGGTAGCGTCAAGCAAGGAGCTTTCGGACGCGGCGTTGAGTTTCAGCGACAGCGCTTCGGTCAAACTTGCCCGGACCGGCTCGAGCGCCGAGGGATCGTTTGTCGTGAAGAAAAACGCAACGTATCACCTTCTTCTCAAAGACATCGACGGCCTTTCCAATCTAGATCCCGTCGAGTTTACGGTCAGGGTGATTCCCGACGAATATCCGATCGCCGAAATTCTTTCCCCCGGAAAAGATCTCGACCTGACGCAGGAGATGAAGCTGGATTTGTTTATTCGCATCAAGGATGATTTCGGATTCTCAAAGTTGCGCCTCGCCTACCGCCTCACCCAATCTCGCTACGAGCAGCCCGCGGAGCAATTCACGTTTGTCGAAATACCCCTTCGAGAGGGGAATCAAAGCCCGCAGGAGTTGTGGAATCACTGGGACGTTTCGGGGCTCCATCTGGTGCCCGAAGACGCCGTGTCGTATTTTGTCGAAGTGTTCGACAACGACAACGTCAGCGGACCGAAGTCCGGCAGGAGCGAGACGTATATCCTGAGGCTCCCATCCCTGGAGGAGGTATTCTCGGATGTCTCCCAGACGCACGACCAATCGGTAGAATCGATGCAGAGCCTCGCCAAAGAGTCGCAGGAATTGAAACGCGATATCGAGGACTTACAGCGCGAAATGAAGAAGAACCGCGACAAGGCCGATTGGCAGCAGCAGAAAAAGGCGCAGGACATGCTCCAGCGCTACGATTCGATGAAGAAAAAGCTGGAAGAATCCACGAAAAAGCTCGACGAGATGATGAAAAAAATGGAGGACAACAAACTCCTGTCGAACGAAACGCTGGAGAAGTACGCGGAGCTGCAAAAACTGATGGAGCAATTAAAGTCGCCGGAGCTTCAGGAGGCCCTCAAGAAGCTTCAGGAATCGATGAAGCAGCTCTCTCCCGAACAGATGAAACAGCAGATGGATCGGTTGAAAATGTCCGAGGAGCAATTCCGCCAGAGCCTCGAGCGCACGCTGGAACTTTTAAAGCGCATCCACATCGAACAAAAGATCGATGAATTGATCAAACGCACGGAGGAACTGAGGAAGCAGCAGGAGGATGTAAAGAATCAGACCGCCGGCGCCAATCCGTCGGATAAAAAGAAGCGCGACGAGCTTTCAAAGCGGCAGCAGGATTTGCAGAAACAGGCGGAATCGCTGGAAAAGCAGGCATCGGATCTCGCCAAGAAGATGGAGGAGTTCCCGAAGGAAATGCCGCTCGACGAAATGAAGAAAGCGCAGCAACAATTACAGCAGAACCAGGTCGGGCAGAAGATGCAGAAGTCTGCGGGGCAGATGCAGTCGGGCGACATGAAAAGTGCCCAAGAGGGCCAGCAGCAGAGCGAAGAGGCGCTGTCGGATTTCCAACAGCAGATGGAGCAGGTTCAGAAATCGCTCCATGACAAGCAATCGAAGCAAATTGTTAAAGAGATGAAGCGGCAGCTCCAGAACCTCCTGGAGCTCTCACAGCGGGAGGAATCATTGAAGGATGAATCGAAGGGGATGGATCCGAATTCTCAGCGCTTCCGCGAAGGTGCACAACGCCAGAACGAAATGCAGAACGATCTGGGAAATGTTGCCAATAATCTGGCAGAACTCGCTAAGAAAACGTTTGCCGTGAGTCCCGAGATGGGAAAGCAGATCGGGGACGCATTGAAGGAAATGGCTGCCGCAATGGAGAGCATGGAATCGAGGAATCCAGGCGGTTCGTCCGAGAAGCAGGGCGAGGCGATGGGCTCAATGAACAAGGCCGCCATGATGATGCAGAACGCCCTGAACGGGCTTCAGGGCAGCGGGGGAATGGGCATGGCAGGACTGATGGGCCGGTTGGGTCAGATGGCGGGGATGGAAGGGTCGATCGGAGAGGGAACACAACAGGCGATGGGGATGGGGGAAGGCCAGGGAGAGGGGATGACCGCCCAGCAACAGGCTGAGTACGAACGGCTCGCCGGCGAACAAGGAGCCGTCCAAAAATCGTTGGAGGAGCTATCAAAGGAGGCAAAAGACGCCGGTGAATACAGCAAGTTGCTCGGAGATCTCGACCGCATTGCGGCCGAGATGCAGGAAGTCCAAACCGACCTCCAGCAGGGGAATGTCAATCCCAACACGGTGAAAAAACAGGATCATATCCGCTCCCGGCTGCTCGATTCGCAGCGGTCGATGCGCGAGCGCGACTACGAGAAGCGCCGCGTTGCCCAATCCGGCAAGGACATCCGTCGCGCAAGCCCCCAGGAAATCGACCTCACGACACAGGAGGGAAAGAGCAAGCTTCGGGATGAGCTTCTAAAGGTTCTTGAAGGGAGGTACTCGAAGGACTACGAGGAGTTGATCAGGAAATACTTCGATCAGCTCGAGAAGGAAAATGTGAATCAGTGAGCTTAATCGAGGTGGAAGTCGCTCTCGAATAACGCCGAGACCGCAAAAGATTCCGTTCGAAGCACACGAGCCAGCCCGCGACATTGGGCTCGTTCTCTCATTGGGATGGGACTTTTCGCGTAAACCTATCTTGCGAGAATCATTTTCTTTACATCCAGGAACTTGCCTGCCTGGATACGGTAGAAGTAGATACCGCTGGCCAGACTTGACGCATTGAAACTCAAGCTATAGCGTCCAGCGGTCTTGTATCCGTCTGCAAGAACAGCAACCTCTCTCCCCAATACATCGTACACTACCAGGTGAATAAATTGGTTTGAGGGAAGGGTGTACTCTAAGGATGTCGTGGGGTTAAAGGGGTTCGGGTAGTTCTGCTCTAAGGCAAACTGCTTGGGGATGCGGGACCCTTGATCGGGGCTCTCCTCTCCTCCAGGCGGTGGTGGTGGAAGCTCGGCAGTGGCGACAATTCTGATCGCCCGTGTCATCGAAGTAGCATCGGCTTTGAGTAACCGCGCCTTGGTCAACCCGGGTTCAGAAGAAATGATTAACTGGCCGTCTTCACTCACTTTCACCCAGTATGCTTTTCCGGGCCTGACGCTGTCTGTTGTCGCATACCTGTCTTCGTAACCAAAAAAGTTTGAGGTGACCATTCCCGGCGGCTCGCTCGTAATGGAACTGATTGCAGCGGCTCTGCTGACAGAACCGGTCATGTTCCAGCCCGCCCTGACAAAAATGGTATCGGACGTAATCGCGCCTATCCCAACAACGCCGAAAGTATCACTAGGACTAAACTGGAGCCAGTAGCCAACGCCGTACCGGAGTGAATCGGCGATCTGGTATGCACTATTCTCGAAGGCGAAAGCATTCGACGCTGCGGTGGGGAACGCTTTCCTCCTCGACCTGTCCCTTACCTTCATGGGCAGGGAGACGAGATTCCACTTGCCCTTATTTGTTGTCATGACGAATGTCGTATCCGTCGTGGTGGTGAAACTAGAGACCTTTGAGAATGGGCTCGTCCCCGCAGGATTCTGGCCGCTCACCCTCCAGTAATAAGTGACGCCTTTCCGAAGCGGATAGACTCTTCGCAGTGTCTGCGTTACAAGAGGATCGTCTACAAGGATATTTGTTAACATGCTGTCGGTTCCGAGCTGGAAGTGATAGGTTCTTGCGGCAAAAGCTTGAATCCACTTTAGTGTTACGACCGCCGGTTGATCGGTATCTCCATTTATTGGTGAAATCAGATCGGGCGGGTACTTTGGCGCAGCGGCATAAAACCGGAAAGCAGGTTCCATCTTGTAATCAAGCGCATTACCGGCGCTGTCGACAATCCTCAGTCTCATCGAGACATAGCCATCTGGCAAGTCGGGAATATCCCCGACCGTGTAGGTGCTTCCCTGATGGATCAAGGACCCTTGACTCCAATTCGTTGCGCCAGAGGGCTGAAAGTATACCACGGCTGAATCGAGCCCAACATCGTCTCCGGCTTCGAATTCTATTTTCGTGGTATCCCGATGGTACTCATCGGAAATGTTTCCGTTTGTCAATATGTGTAACTTCGTCATGTAAGGGGGATTCGGATCTGAATTGCGGGTATCAAAATCCAGGCTCACCGTTGAATGACCCGCTGTGTCGCTAATCCGGTACGGGCTCGAGGAAAGTTGCAATCTGTAACTTCCGGCACTCGCAGACCAACTGTTGCTCGTACTTCCATCCCAATAGATGCTTCCTATAAACCCGCTTGCCACGGCATGCGACCCAGTATAAAGCGTATAAGCGGTTGGCTCGCCAGTACTCCCACCGCGACGCAGATTATACCACAAGGGATGTATGAAGAAGGTATACGACCATGTCGCGAGTTTGATCTCAGTGGTTGAGTTGTCTGTTTTTCCCGTCCACTCGGGGATTGCAGATCCAAGTTTAATCGACAGAGGGTTCGTTGTCGTCGAATAGAACGGAAACTGAGTGGTATCGGTAGGTTTTATATCGAATTGATGCGTGCTGATCAACGGATAGCTCAATCCGGTATTTGTCGCATTCAGGGAATAGAGTCCCCAGGAATGATCCGGCGCAGGATTCGGGAGGTAATATGCCGTAAGGATATGGGGTGGAGCAACATCAAAAACGAGGGCGGTCTCAATAAACGTATATCCCCCCATGGATCGACCGCCGTCGCTCGATCCTACGCGGATACTCTCGTTCGGCTCGTTCGAACTAAGGGAGTAATTGACGCGTTTAAACCTGGCCGGATCGTTTACGAGCGTCGTAGACGAGGTGAGCGGACCTTCAATGGTGAAGGGAAACACATAAAGATTTCCATTGTGCGGGTAGATTTGGTACGACAAATCAACGAGCCAGGTGGAATCGAGGTCAGGCAGGTCCATTTCTTCCAGGTGCCAGAGCGTGTCGACCGGACAACCGAAAAATCTTCCACAACCTAATGTATACCCAACTACGGGAGAGCTCTTTAATCGCAGGTATTGAGTCCATCCGTTAGGAACGGAAACGAGGGGGATAGCATTTCCGGCTTCATCAAGACAGCGCACGGTGATCTTGTTCTTTGAATCCGCCTTTCGAAGATAAGCGGTTTGGTTCGGTGCGTTCGGAATTTGTTTCACGATCTTCGTCTTCTTGTCGAAGAATGTGCCTACCAGGTAGTTTGGGGTGTGGGGCCAAACAGCCAGAGAAGTCCAGAAGTAGATCGTATCGTCAAAGACAGGCCAGAGGAAATCCCGGATGGCGTCATCATTCAGCCACGAGGGAGTTTCTTCGGCGATGATCCTGAAGCCCTTCGAATAGACGAAACAGTAAGGGATTGCAATTGTTGTCAGTGGGTTGGTTGAGGTTGTCGCAATGATCTTGGCGTTATACTCCAGGGGGCTTGCATTGGAGTTAAGAGCATTATAATTAACTTTCAATGTTACGTAAACAGATGTAGTCCCTCCCGGAAACATCGTTACCTGTCCCGGATTGAATGCCAAGGTGACACGATTGTTGTCCGCGTACGGAGGATCGGTAGCGCTCAGGCTGAGGGTTTGGGTTGTCGTTCCAAGATTTGTAAGGGTGAGAGTGACCGTTGTCTCCGCCAGCTCGCGGGAAAGATCTATCATCCCAAAGTGGATACTTGACGGTTCAACAATTATCTTCCGTGCCGCGGCATCATCGACCGAGATTCGCCCTCCCCCTTCAGTCCATACGTCCTGCCCGATGTCGTGGGCGGTTTCAATAAGAACACACTTGATCCGCGCGGGTGCCCAGTCTGGATGAAGCTGGAGAAGAAGAGCAGCCGCGCCTGCGACTTGCGGTGTTGCCATCGACGTTCCGCTGTGGCTGATATAACCACCCCCGAGCTTCGCTGATTTGATGTCAACGCCCGGTGCAACAACGTCGGGTTTTATGCCGGTGCCTAATCCCCAGGTGTACAATTCCGGTCCACGAGAGGAGAAACTGGCGATGAGGTCCGTGTTCGTCGTGGCGCCGACGGTAATCGCTCCTCGCGCGATGCCGGGGGATCCTATTGAAGCATAGTAAGGTCCATAGTTGCCCGCGGCCACGGCGCACACGATACCGCTGCTCACAGCGTTGTTCACAGCTTGCGCAAGGGGATCACCGCTCGGACTGATAATAAAGAATCCTGGATCCGTACCAAGACTTAAATTAAGAACCTTGATTGGCGAGGGAGTAGAGGGATCATTGTCAGGATCCATCGCTTTTTCAATCCCCGCAATGATCCAGGAAGAGTACCCCGCCCCCTGGGCATCGAGGGCCTTGAACGCCCACAGGCGTGCCTTGTAGGCGACACCGTGCAAGGTTGTCCCCGCATCTCCTGCCACAATGCCGGCAACATGAGTTCCGTGCCCGTTGTCGTCCATCGGGTCGGGGTCGTTGTTTACAAAGTCGTAGCCCCCAACGACTTTACTGTTGGGGAACGCGGCTTGGCCGAGGGCGGGGTGCAGATAATCGATCCCTGTATCTATGAGGCCAATGTCAATCCCTTCACCGTGAACATTGTATTTGTTCCACACCCTGGTGGCCCCGATCACGATGTTGCTTACATCGTCGGCCGCCTGCACACTTTCATCCAGGGATACGCGGGACACATAGGGGAGCTTCTGAATTTCTTCTCCAATCCATCGTTTGGTCGTAAGTGCTACCCCATTGAGCGCCGTTGTGTACTCAAAGCGAATTTGTATGTCATCGGATTTACTCACGCCTCGAACCGTCGAACTATTTGCCGCGGCAATTCTTTGGACCTCGGTAAAGAACCGTGCGTGTTCCATCTGGATCGCATTGAGAGACGACTCAAGGTTTAAGATCCGTTGTCCAGCCTTGACGGCGGCCATGTCGATCAGTGTTCCGAGCGCAGGGCTCCTAAACTGAACGATGAGTTTTACATCGGCTGTCGGAGAGGTATCGTAGGCTTCTTCACTTGAGCGGGCTCTGGTAAAGGATGCCGTTGTTGTCGAATACGATGAAGACAGGAGATCCCGATGGAAAGCATTACGAAATCCCTCGAGGGAATAGCGAGGAAGACGCGCACTCTCTTCCCCTGCCTCTCCCATAGACGAGGTCCGTGGGCGGGGAGGGAATTGGGCGAACAAAGCCGGCGAGAAGCCAAGCAAAAGCATCAACGCGAATATGAGCCTTCGCATGATTATTGGATGAAGTGAACCGTGGAAATCATTTGCCTACACCCTCTGAACACAGTTCCTCCGCGCGGTAAAACTTGTAGAGCTGCGGCACGCCCGGTCGGCAGACCTGGACCCCGCCATCCCAGTACATTCCTATGATCATCTCAAAACCAGAAGCTTCCGAACAGCCTGGAAGAGCTGCGCGCCGCTTCCGTTTGTCACGATCATCCGAAGAAAGTACACACCGCTCGCCATGCCTGTCGCATTCCAATTAACCGTGTACCTGCCCGGTTCCTTGGCTTCGTTCATCAGGATTGACGCCTCCCGCCCAAGCACGTTGTACAGCTGGAGCTTCACCTCCCCGGCCGCAGATATCTGGAACCTGATCGTGGTGGTAGGATTGAAGGGATTCGGGTAATTCTGTTCGAGTAAGAATTCCCTCGGTTTATCCAAACCCCCTCCTCCCTTAGCGGCCGGAGGCATCTCGAGCTCGAGCCGTTTGGGCTCCTGAACGAGCGCGCACGATCCCGACCCATTCAATTCTATCCGCCTCTGCGAATCAATAATCAGAAAGCACGATGGCCGCTCCAGGACCTTCCATCCGACTACCACAGGATAATGCGCCGAGGAGATCCGGATCGGTATGATTCTCGTTGATTGTGAGTCTGCCTCCTCCTGCATTCTGTTCGAGCCGAACCGGACATCAAATGCCCCCTCGGGCGGTAGCGGAGGCATCTCATACAGTTTATGGATCTCAGTTTCTTCTCTAGGCCGCATCATCGAATAATAGAGTTCTGCGATCTGCGCGCCTGCCGGGTCAGCAAACACTAGCGTGCTCAATGGGGGAGTTCCCGCATTCTCCGGCTCTCGTCGCTTCCCCGGAGGAGGTGATGAATTGAGAATCAGATCACCGTCTCTGCGGAACTTTGCCCAGTACGCCCTCCCCGGTCTTAAGCTGTCTAAAGCTATCCGGTAGCCCGACTGATAGGAAAAGAAACTGCTCGACCGGATGCCTGCAGGGTGCGTCTGAATGTCGCCCAGCGCTAGTGGCGCGCCGATCATCCCGACAAGGTTCCATCCTTCCGTCACCTTAACGGTTTCCTGAGAAAGGGTTGTCCCACCTACAACCGGAACGCTATCCACAGCCCCTGCAAAATGGAGCCAATAGCCCACCCCTGCCCGAAGCGAATTATTGACGAGGTATCCTCCTTGTGCCAGGTCGTAGCTAAAAGCAGCGGACGTTGCCACCGGGATCAGGACGTGCACGAGATTCGTCACCGGCTCGGCGCCGAGAGAGATCATATTCCAGCCGGCGGGGTATGTCGCCCGAAGGTTCGGTCCTGCGCCAATGATGAGGAACTCGGTCACGGAAGGATCGACCACTGTCACGCGACTGTCCACCTTCATATCAACAGGAGTAACCCCACCGCCCGCCGGGAGGAGAAGCTTCACCTGGCCGCTGTAGGACGACGCGACATCCCGATTCGACCACGTGAAAGTCATCGGGTACGATCCTCCCCAATCCGAACCCGGAAGAAACCTCACACGGTAGGTATCAACCTGTGACGAGGAGTAGAAATCTCTCATATCGGTCCATGATCCGAGGCCGAACGCACCTCGTCCGGCCGCGGCGCTCGGCCGCTCAAACCGTACATCGAACGAGCCCGGTGCCTTCGGGGGCAGCTCCAGTTCTCCCTCCGAACCGTCGATGAGACTACTATTCGGGTCGACTTTCCAGATCCCGGCCGTCGCCCCTGCCCGGACGCCGAACCATAGTTGCTCCTGAAAAACCCCGTTGGCTTCTGCGGCGGTCAGAACTATTTTGGCCCTTCTCGGTATAGGATGAACGGCGAAGTCGAGCCCGGTTGCGTGGGTGCCATAGTCAAAGATAGGGTAACCGTAGGGCTGCTCAAATAGGGGATAGATCTGATCCCATCCCGGCGCCATCCTCGCCCACACACGGTTGAATCCCAGCGGAACCTGGTCAAAGTGGAAAAAGCCCAGGTTGTCCGTAACGGTGGAGTCGTCGTAGGAAGATTCATGCACCAGAACCTTCCAGTTCAACAGGACTGGCTCCGTCGAATCCCTTAGTCCATTTTCATTCAGATCCTGAAAGACGGTACCGGACATAGAATTCCTGGGATAGAACCATCCGAAATCGAGCCCGGTGAGAGTGTCGCCCTCGTTCAGGTGAACGAGCCGGAGGTTCGTGTCGGGTTGCGTCGGCCTCCACGGGTAGTCGATCAAGCTTGTGACGGAGTACGAGCCGGAATCGATACCCTCGATGGAATAAAAGCCAAGTGTGTCAGTGGCGACCTGCCCCCGAGCCATCCCAGCAATGGAAATCGTGGAAGACGATATGCCGGACTCCGATGCTTCATCGAGTATCCCATTGCGGTTCCAATCGGTGAAGACCCTGCCTCTCATCCGGCCTCCGGCCGTTTCAAATCTCCATCCCGGGCTCCATTCGGAAACTGAACCGTTCGTGAATCGCAATGCCAGGCGCCAATAATACGTTTTGCCGCGGGATAGAGGGTGGACAACGAGCGTTGAATAGCTGTTTGCGATTAATGAATCGACTATCAGGCCTGAGAATCCTGAGTCGGCGGCGACCTGCACGTGCGTGTGTGTAATCAATGCGTCATCCAAGCGTGTCCAGACCAATTGCACAGAGCGAGGCGGCAAGGAAGGTTGAACCAATACCAGGTTCCGATCTCCGTCGCGGGGATACACGATGAGATTAGCGGTAACAGGATACCATCCGAAATTCATTCCCGCAAGACTGTCGTTCCAGTTTAAATGGACGAGCTGGGCATTGGTGTCGGGACGGGAGGGCTTCCAGAAATTCATCGGAAGACTTATGATTGTGTACGAGCCGGAATCAAGCCCGTGGATCGAATACCATCCGAGAGAATCAGCCCACACGTTTCCAGACTGGGGGCCATCCAAGATCATTGGCGACGCGGAGATTCCCGATTCGCCTGAGTCAAAAACACCATTGCGATTCAAGTCCCTGAATACTCTCCCGGTAATGCTTCCACCGGCAGTCGTGAACGACCATCTTCTGGTCCAGGATGATCTTGAACTGTCGGCAAAGCGCCACGCCAGGCGCCAGTAGTACGTTTTGCGCAGGTCAAGCCCGCTCAATCTGAGCGATGAGGACCTGACAGAAATCAAGGAATCAATCAGCAAGGAGACGAAGCTGCTGTCAGTCGATACCTGGATTTCGGTTGAGAACGATCTTGCATTTATGGTGCAGTTCCACTGCAAAGAAACCGAACGAGGTGGAACTGTAAAATGGTACAGTAAAAGACCGGGAGATCCGTCGGGTGGGGATACGACGATTTGATCAGGTGGGACTGCGCAATCGGCAGTCGACAACCGCAGCAGTGACGAGCCAGCTCCCGCTATAAATCCATGGCGGGGATCCGGGAGTACAACCTCGCTAAGCAAGTAAGGAAAGAGCTGTGCGTTCCAATGGACTCCCCGATCGCTTGAAGTGATGATCTCGCCTTGCTCGTACGAATTTCCAAGGTGTCCCCCAACACCAACTGCAAGGTTTGTGTCCCGCATTACCACCCTCCTGATATCTAATCCCAAACCAGAAAGGTTAGATTGCTGCGTCCAGCTTATCCCTCCATCTGTTGTCTGGTAGCACGCATAGGGAGAAATCCCTATTCCGATCTTTGGAGTTGCAAAGGATATACTCGTGAAGGCATTTGGAATAGGCAGAGCAACCCAAGACAATCCGCCATCGGTGGAGCGATGTAATACCGCACCCGCCGTGAATATTGCATGCAGTGAATCGATGAATTGAAGATTTCCCGTCGAACCGTAACCGACTATCTTATACGACCAATTCAGCCCACCGTCAGTAGTCCGAAAAACGAATCCACTATCCGTCCCCGGGTTATATCCTGTGCCCGGGTACCATCCGACGACGATCCCCCTGTTGCGGCCGTAAAAGGCCATCCCCTGAGGCCTAGATCCTCCGGGAAGGCCATGCCGTTGCCAAGTGTAGCCACCATCGCTCGAACGGAGAACGGCGTAGCTTTCAATGTAATCCTCTAGAGTAACAAAAATGATGTTTGTATCTACCATCCAGGTATTGTAGCCATACAAGCCATGAAAATCGGAGAATCCCCGCCAACTGAACCCGCCATCGTTGGTCCGATACACCTCCGTCCTACCATGGAAAACAAAGCCATGGAGCGAATCGGCCATCGACAAGCCTCTGAAGTTATCGCAGAGATAACAGTTGCTTGTGCTTCCGGTCGCCGAATAAAGCCAGCACTGGCCGTATGATTGTGGAACAGAAAAAAAGGCGAGGACTACTGTGAGGCTATAAAGGCAGAGCCGCAGCGCAGCTTTTGTCGGCAATTTCCTTCTGAGAATATCCAACAAATGTTCCGGGATTTGCGATGACGCAAATTCGGAAGGGTGAACAGGAAGAGCAAACAAGCTAGCGGGAGACCTTTTCATGAGGGGGAGGGCTCCTTGCCCTCCAATACAGTAGGATTAGCGAGCTTCCTACTGATGGCGAAGGCAATCTACGTCATCCGCCCACGAAAGTCAACACCAGGCATTCTGTCATCAAAAATCGACTTGAAATGGCATATTTGCCTCAAGTCTTAAAGACTATTTTTCCAACCGCACACTCCGAACACCGCTCCTCCACGCAGTAAAACTTGTAAAGCTGCAGAGCCCCCTGGTGAAGCATAGCCGTATCCAGGCTAAATCGCTCCTTGATTAGCTGGCGCTCGATAATTCCAGTTGCCACATAGTCGCCAGCCGGGGGGCATTCCCCGATCATCGCGATCGCTCCATCACGCAACGCTCCGTCCTTGAAGAGTCGCGCGTAGAGCAGACAAATCGGTAGGAGAACGTTCAAGATAATCTCCGTCGCGCGTCCTGCGCCGACCAGCGTTTTCACTTCCTTCTTCGCTTTCTCCCCGAACCGGTAATGCGTCGACCAAAACCCCATCGATGGAATGGTCAGAAATGATTCGAGAATCGCATATCGTTCTCTCACACTCAGGATGTCACCTTTGATGATTTGGACCGCGTATTTGAAGAAGCTCTTCCGCATCAGTTTGGGAATAAGGAGTGCGGCGCCGGCGAGCCTGACGGTCGGAAAGTTTTCCGGACGAAGCCGGAGGAATTGCCAATCTGCCGAGTTGAGCATCTCACCCCTGTAGTACGGCCTGCAGAGCATCCACACATTCCGGAGCGTTTTCATATGCCTTTTGCTTTCTTTGTCTCCCGTCTCGTCAAGGGGATGAAGCAATCCGGCGATCGAGAACAGCGCGGCTTCAAGTTTCGTGCAGGGATCACCCGGAGAAGCCGGCGAGAA
>Ga0099793_10000066_pt1 | contig 20954 bp, 24 predicted proteins | sample Rivendell_Oct201_9_FD_77319 | JGI IMG/M metagenome (GOLD analysis project Ga0099793, IMG submission 77319) | Vadose zone soil and rhizosphere microbial communities from the Eel River Critical Zone Observatory, Northern California to study diel... | ecosystem: Environmental > Terrestrial > Soil...
TATGGAAGTCAGAACGGGAATATTGCCGGCTGCGATTGCGTCCTTCAATTCCGAGGGATTGAGTCCGGAGAGAATACCCTGGGCCATCTTCGGTCCGATTCCCGACACCGAGATGAGCAGCCGGAAGAGCTCCCGCTCGGTTTCCGTCGCGAATCCGTACAACTGGATCGCGTCTTCGCGCACGTGCATGTAGGTGAGGATTCTGACCTCGCCGCTGGCGGGCCCGATGCTCTCGAACGTCGAGAGAGAAATATTGACCGAGTAGCCCACCCCGTTGACGTCGATGACGAGTTCGGTGGGAGATTTTCGGGCGATCGTTCCTTTCAAATGCGAGATCATCGCTTCAGCGGACGGGGGGTTGAGGCGATCTTATCGGGATGTGCGGAGAGAAAGCTTTTCCAGCTTCGTGAGCCGGAACGATGCATCGACAGCCGGCGCTGCAGGTGGCACATTGCGACCGCCAGGGCGTCGGTAACATCGTAACGCGGAGGACTCGATTTCATGTTCAGGAGAACCCTCACCATGTACTCCACCTGCTCTTTGGAGGCGCTGCCGTTACCGACGATCGCCCGTTTTACTTCCCGGGGGGAGTACTCCTGTGTGGGTATGTTCTGGGAAACCGCGGCGAGCATCGCTACCCCCCGGGCGTGACCCAGCTTCAGGGCGGATTGAGCATTTTTTCCGTAGAACGCCGTTTCGATGGCGAATTCATCCGGATGATGGAGAGTGATGACTTCACTCAGCGCATCGAAGATGCGTTTGAGGCGCTGGGGCATGGAAATCCGGCCGCCGTTCCGAATGCAGCCGGAGGCGAGGACCGTGAGCCTGCCGCGATCGTTTTCAATAAGACCGTATCCTGTCGCGAGCGTGCCGGGGTCGACGCCGAGGACGATCATGGGGGATTCTAGGCGTTGAATGAGGCAAGGACTTTCTCGTCGATATCGAAATTTGCGTACACATGCTGGACATCGTCGTGATCCTCGAGCGTTTCCATGAGCTTGAGAACCTGCTCTGCGTCTTTTCCCAGAACCTTCACGGTATTCTCGGGAATGCGCTGAATCTCCGCATCTTCAATCTTGATACCGCGCGCTTCGAGAGCCTGCTTGACAGCCTCAAGCTTCTCAGGTGAGGTGATGATTTCGTAGACGTCATCTTCGGTTTTCATATCATCCGCTCCGGCTTCGAGGATGATACCAAAGAGGGACTCCTCGTCGGAGGACGCTCTGGCGACATGGATGACGCCGCGGCGATGAAACATCCATGCAACCGAGTTCGAGGCGCCGAGCTTCCCGTTGTGGCGCTCGAGCATGTGGCGGATTTCCGAGACTGTGCGGTTTTTATTGTCGGTGACAGATTCGATAAGAAGAGCCACCCCGCCCGGCCCGTACCCCTCGTACGTCATATCCTCGTAGGCGACGCCGGGAAGTTCGCCGGTACCCTTTTGAATCGCGCGCTTGATGTTGTCGGCCGGCATATTCGCGCTCTTTGCCTTTTCAATGGCGAGACGAAGCCTCGGATTGGATTTCGGATCCCCTCCGCCCATGCGCGCGGCGATCGTAATCTCCTTGATGATCTGGGTGAACATCTTGCCCCGCTTGCCGTCCGTGATCGCCTTCTTGCGTTTTATCGTCGCCCACTTTGAATGTCCGGACATATCTCTAATGATCCTCTTTATGCTGCTTGAGATCTTTAATTTTCAGTTGGGGAAATACCTCGTTCCCTCCCGAATGCGGGTTGGAACCCGGGGCGAGCCATTCATGCTCGTCGACCGAGAACACAAGATCGAGCGCCCGGCCGTTGTTCCGGACCTCGCCGATCATCGAGCCGAGTCCGAATCCGATCCCATCGAGGACGCAGCCGTTCTGCCTGACCTTGAACCGGAGGTGATCTTTTCCAACGATCCGCGGAGTCCCCACGACTTCCACGTTTCGTGCGAGGAAGATCGGACGCATGTTTCCCGGGCCGTAGGGGGCGAACTCTTTGAGGATCCGGAGGAATCGTGGTGTGAGGTCCTTGAGCTCGATCCCGCAGTCGATCCGCAGTTCGGGGGTCTTGACTTCGTTCGACATGAGCTCATCGACGGCAACATTGAAGGCTTTGCGAAACTCATCGACTTTGTCCAGCTCGACCGCGAGCCCGGCGGCGTACTTGTGGCCCCCAAATTGGATCAGCTTGTCCTCGACGCGCTTCAGCGCCTGGTGAATATCGAACCCGACGATGCTCCGCGCGGAACCACGAGCCACGCCGTCGATCGTGGTCATCATGATCGTGGGCCGGTAATACTTCTCGACAAGCCGGGAAGCGACGATCCCGATGACCCCGGGATGCCACTCCTCCTGATGAAGGACGATGGCGGGATCTGTATCGATGTCGAGCAAGTTTTCGACGAGCTCCTGCGCCTTCACAAACGTATCTTCATCGATTCGCCGCCGATTTCGATTTTCTTCCTCGAATACCTGCGCGAGGATTGCCGCCGATTCCGCATCTTCCTGGGTGAGGAGTTCCACAGCCCGCGACGCATCTCCCATCCTTCCGACCGCGTTGATTCGCGGCGCGAGCACGAAGACGATTTGCCCGGTTGTGATTTTTCCCATCTGGGTGCCGGAGCTGTCGATGAGCGCCCGGAGTCCGGGCCGCGGATTCGTGTTGATCCGTTCGAGGCCGATTTTTGTGAGGATCCGGTTTTCGCCGATCAGCGGGACAATGTCGGCCGTCGTTGCCATCGCCGCGAGATCCACGTACTCATAGATATCTTCCTCCTGATCGCGGCGGCGGGCGATTGCCTGCATCAGTTTGAAACCGACTCCGCACCCGCAGAGGTATTTAAACGGGTACGGGCATCCGGGCTTGAGCGGATCGAGCACGGCAGCGGCTTTGGGGATTTCTACCGACGGTTCATGGTGGTCGCAGATGATGACGTCGATCCCTTTGGACCGGGCGTATTCTACCTGCGGTCCGGCGGTGATCCCACAATCGACCGCCACGAGAAGTGTCGCGCCGAACTCTTTCCCCCTGTCGATTCCGATCGCGGAGATTCCGTAGCCCTCCGTGACCCGGTTCGGGATGTGAAACATCGTCTCCAGGCCGATTCTCTTGAAAAAGAGGAAGAGCATGGCGGCGCTGTTGGTTCCGTCCACGTCGTAATCGCCGAAGACGAGCACGCGCTCATGCCGTTCAACCGCGCTCGCCACCCTGGCAACGGCTTCTTCCATGCCGTCCATGAGGAACGGGTCATGAAGATCAGCTAACTTCGGCCGAAAAAATTCCCGGGCCTTGTCGTAGGTGGTAATCCCCCGGTTAATCAACACCGTCGCGAGGATTTCGGATATGTTGACTTCCTTCGCGAGCTTTTCGGTGACGTCGGTGTCGGGGGATGCTGCGACGGTCCAGCGATATTCTCGTTTCATAGTCAATTCGATGCCGTTGCCAGATGCCGGAGGGCCGCGCAGGTCGCAGGGACGAACGCGACCCTGCGCTTTTGAATAAAAACCGCGCGTCTGTAAGCCGAATTCTGTATCCGTCCCCGGTCAAGGGGCCGGACTGCAATCATTTATCTTGTTCCGTTCTTGCAAACGGAAGCTAGCGACCTACCCGTCCTGTTTTCTTTCCCGCCAGAGGCGGTGCGGAAATGAGCGGACGACTCGTCGCTCAACGCTCCATCGTGTGATGGATCGCCGGGCGTACAGGACATACATGGTCTTGCTCCGAGCAGGGTTTGTCGATCCACGGCATTACTGCCGGGGCGGTGAGCTCTTACCTTTCCGCTGCGCTCCGAAGATCGCAGCGAAATTCCGGTGAGTATTGGGACCTTCATCGGAACGCCATTTCACCCTTATTCCGCTCAATATATTTCTATAGAGCGCGGAACGGTATCTTTTCTGTGACACTATCCGTTACCGACGGCTTTCGCCGTCAGCACCCCCGCTTTCGCGGGGTGCTCTGTCCTGTGGAGTTCGGACTTTCCTTCCCGTCGCGCCGAAGCGGGACGGGACGATTGCACGACGCGCAGTTTCTTCTTGTTCCCACCTGGTCTGTATGTCTTCAATGTCAGTGAATTACACTTTGAGCTTTCGCCTGCCGTCAATGCCGGCATTCGCGAGCAGATCTGCATCGCCGTTTTTTCCCCTCTCGACGTGGACGACTTCAACTGCGAAAGGGGCGGATTTGATCAACCGGGTTGCTTCCGTGTGATAGCGCTGCAGGTTTTTATCTTTGACGCGATATTCCCCCTGCAGCTGCCTGACCATCAACTCGCTGTCGGAACGGACGATCAGCTTGCTGCACCCGAGTTGTAGAGCTTTTTTCAGGCAGGCGAGGAGGGCCTGGTATTCTGCCGCGTTGTTCGTTGTTCTCCCGATGTAACCCGAGCCCGAGTATACCACCGTTCCCCGCTCGTCTCTGAGAATAATTCCGATTCCGCTTTCACCCGGATTACCGCGCGAAGCCCCGTCAGTATTCGCGTACAGGGTCATGTGGGGCTCAGGCTCATCTCGACGATATGGTCGGAGACGAGGATGCGCCCGCAGTGTTCACACTGGTAGAGTTTTAAGTTTTGCCGAATTTCAAGAATTTTCTGGGGCGGAACCCGGTTAAAGCAGCCGCCGCACGCCCCGCGCTTTACCGGCACGACGGCTGTGCCTCCCTTTGCCTTTCGGATCCGTTCGTACCGTTCCAGATCCTCCGGATCAACGCGCACCACAAGCTTCTCGCGCTCATGCTTCAGTTTCAGCTCTTCCTTCTCGTGCTCCTTGTTGACTTCGCGCAGCTCCTTCTGTTTTCCCTCGAGCTCTGCGCTCAGTTCCTCGAGTTGAGGCATTGTCGTTTCGATATCACCCTTCAGCTGCTGCATCCTTCCCTCCAGCATCTCCATCTCTTTCTCGAGTTTGAGGGATTTTGCTTCCGCCGCCTCGATTTCTTTGGTAAGCGCGTCGTACTGTTTGTTCGACTTGACGTGTAGCTGCTGACCTTTATACTTATCGATTTTTTCTCCGCATTCGAGGATCCCGACGTCCGCGTCGTCGCGATCGATCTTCGCCTGCTTCAGCGCGTCATTCAAGCCCTTTAGTTTCGATTTCAGCTCGCTCACCCTGCCTTGCAATTCTTCGACGATCGACGGCAGGTCACCCTTCAGATCCAGCACCTCCTGCAATTGCGTGTCGACCTGCTGGAGAGCATACAAATACTTTAACTCTTTCTCCACTGTTCTTTCCTTCATGAAATGTAATACTGGACGAAGTTCTTCATACGATTTGATGGGAATACTTTCACTCGCTCCCTGCGCCGGGCAAGCTGGCCTTTTATATACCCGACGAGGTGCGGCACAATCGGCTGCTCTGTTTCAAAGTGGCCGGTATCGATCAGCGCGACCCGGCCGTCGCTTTCCTGGAAGACATGATACGACACATCGGCTGTCACGAAGGCGTCCGCGCCCTGTCGTATGGCCTCCTGGAGATAACCCGATCCACTGCCGCCGCAGGCGGCGACGCGTTTTATCTTGCCTCGTAAGTTTCCCCTGAACCGCAGCCCGGGTACACGCAGGGTTCGGGTGAGATGCTCGAGGAACTTCGACAGCAGCATTTCCCCCGGCAACTCGCCAATCGCACCCGAGCCGTGCGAAGCGCTGGGATTCGAAAGGTCATACACGTCGTAGGCGACTTCATCGTAGGGATGGCTTCGCCTCATCGCGTGGACTACCGCATCCAGCTTCCATGAAGGCACAACCATCTCGAGACGGACTTCTTCGACCTTTTCCAGCCGTCCCTTTTTTCCTATAAACGGTTTCGCGCCCCGTAGCGGCCTGAACGTCCCCGTTCCCGGGGTCCGGAATGAACAGTGGTCGTATTGGCCGATCCTGCCGGCTCCGGCATCCGCCATCGCCGCCGTGACTGATTCAACGTGATCTGCAGGGACGAACACGACGACCTTTTTCAGGACGAACTGGTCCTTCTGTAGAAAGTCGAGGTTGCGGAGGCCCAACCGCCCGGCCAGCGCGAAGCTGACTCCGCCCTCCGCAAAATCGAGGTTCGTATGGGCCGCATACAGCGATATTCTATTCCTAGCCAGCTCGTGAATCAGACGCCCGACCCGGTCGTCGCCGCAGACCGACTTTACCGGATGGAAGAGCAACGGATGATGGCTGATAATCAAATCGATTTTTTTTTCACGGGCTTCTCTGACCACCTCGTCGGTAACATCGAGTGACACAAGTATTTTTTGAACCCGCCGGAGCATCGATCCCACCTGGAGGCCGACGTTGTCGCGCTCCCAGGCAATTTCTTTCGGTGCCCATGCTTCGAGTATTTCGTGAACATCGCGGACGATCATCCGGCCAGGGGCTTACAGCAAAAAAAATGTCCCGTTTTTCGGCGGGACAATCACGGCAGCGTTTTCAGAATCTGTCGTCATTTCTGCGATCTCAGTGACCGGGAAATTTCAAGTATTTTCTGCGGCCTACCGACCTCATCGCAGGGGACCGGGGCGGGATGTATCGTAAACCGACATTCATTACGCTTTATAATATAGTCATTCCCGGGCAAATAATCAAGCGAAAGCGGGTGGGGGCACAGGGTGCGCACGGCGTTATAATACGCCGGGCGACCCGACACCGGTCTCTTCCTGGTTTTCCTGATTGAGATCCCGAAGTCTGATGATTTGTTTTTCGAGGAGGGAGATATTCGAGTTGAGTTCTGCCAGCAGTCTCTTTTCAGGAGCCTCAATGTTCTGCCGCGCGAGGATGTCGACGCTGATCTTGATGGCCGCAAGAGGGTTGTTGAATTCGTGACACATCGTGACTACAAGCTCACGGATCGCTTCTGTTCTCTTCTGTGAGATCAACTTTTCCCGCTCCGCAGCGTGGATTCGTTTCTTGATTTTCGTCCGTTCGAGCACGGTGGCGATCGTGCGGGGGAGCATCGTATCCACCGCCTCTTCCCTGACGAGATACTCTTCCACGCCGAATTTCATCGCCTCGATGGCTATGCGGAAATCTCTGCCGGACGTCAATAAGATGATGGGAACAGAATTCGGGCCTTCCGAGATGCGCCGCGTGATTTCGAGGCCGTTCCCATTGGGCATGTCGTAATTCATCAGGACGATGTCGATCGGAGGCGCCGCTCCCAGCCGGGAAATGGCATCATCGCCGTTGGGTGCCACGTCAACGTTGAACTTGCTTCCCTGAAAAGCCTGAAGATGGTGCTTGACAACGCCCGCATAGTCGGCGTCGCTATCAACGATCAAGACTGTTATGGTATTCTTCTCCATTCGGGACCGGCGGTGAATCAGTATACTGTTTCCCGGCTACAATTGCAATCCGGGCGGGCGGACCATCCGGGGCCAACCCCGTAGAATCAGACTCATTCTCCCCTTTTCAATTGACTTTGAAGGCCTAATTGATTAAATTGAAACGCTTTGTGGCCATCGATGGAACCAGCGACTGAGAAGAAGTGATTTCGACAATCAAAAAGCGGATTCCTGACTTGATGAGCAGGATCAATTCGAGCGACGGGCTTCTCGTGGCCCTCGGCATCAGCGCGATCGTCATTGGAATTCTGGTTGACCTGTTTTTCATCCGGCTCCTGTGCTTGTTCGTTGTGATCGGAACTGCAATTCTCCTCTACGCGCTCATGCGTGTGCGGCAAATGAATCTGCATTCTGAAGGCGGAGGCGCGAATTCACCATTTCATTCACAATTTGCGAGTGAAGGAATGAAGAAACTCGTTTTCGACGATTTGCAACAGCAGTCAGGGGAGAAATATCTCATTCGTGAGATCGAAGAGGAGAGCGCCAGCCCGGAACCGGTCCCATCTGAGGAAACCGTGCCCAGCGGCCCTTCCGGCGTGACGCCGTATCAGGGCTTTGCAGCTCACAAACACGAGATTCTTCCGGTTGCGCGAGAGTTTCAGATTTCGGACTTCTTCGATATCGATTCCGATATCTACCGCGGGGATCCCGAGCCGAGAACTGAATTCAATTTTCTCCTTCATAAGGTCCTCACGGTTATTAAAGAAGTGCTTTTCGCGCACTCTGTGGTGTTCCTCTGGGCGAACCGGGAAAAAGGACAGATGGTGATCGAGGCACGGGTGAGCGACGGATCTAATTTTATCACCTCGCGGCGGTTCGTGATGGGACACGACCTCGCGAGCAAGGTGGCGGAGAGCGGCAAGCCCGAGCTTGTCACCGAAGTCAACCCGCGTTCGGAACTCGAGATGCTGCCGTATTACGACACGCCCGACTCGATCAAATCGTTTGTCGGCGTGCCCGTGTACTTCTCCCGCAGGATGAAGGAGCACGCAATCGAGCGGCCCGTTGGCGTAATCGCCGTGGACAGCAAGGCCGCCGACGAGTTCGGAGAGGAGACGCTTTCGCTTCTGGGGCAGTTCACGAAGCTGGTTTCCGCGCTGATCAAGAGCTATACGGACAAATACGATTTATTGCTGGATTCCGAGTTGCTCCGGTCGATCCGGCGGATGCAGGAGCGTATTCGAAAAAGTTTTTCACTCAGCGTGATCCTGCAGTCGCTCGCCGATGAGACTTCCAAGCTGATCAACTGGGACTGCCTCTCCGTGGTCCTCTATGATGAACGGAAGCATGCCTGGCTCGCAAAGAAGGTGACGAATCGGTCGCTCGAGAGCTACATCGTCCTTGAGCAGGCGATTGATTTTCCCGAAAGCATTGTCGGTCAAACCATCAGGCAGAACACCCATGCGTTGGTCGACGATCTTGAGGGGTCGCACTCGCCGAGGTATTTTGCCGGTGAGAAGGCAGAGCGTGCCGGCTCATTTATTTCGGTCCCGATCAGCTCGGTGAACAAATGTTATGGTGCGCTCAACGTCGAGAGCAGAGACAAGTACAATTTTTCCAGACAGGACGTCGAAATGCTCTACCGGCTTGCCGAGAACGCGGCTTCGGCGCTCGAAATCCTGTATCTGAAGGAAGTCATCAACGAGTACGTGATCGTCGACCCGTTGACCGGAGTCTATTCAAGAAAGTACTTCTTGCAGCGCCTCGACGAGGAGCTGCAGCGGGCCGACGATAGCGGCATCGAACTCTCATTCCTCCTTATCTCGATCGACAAGTCCAGTGAAATCGGCGATCGATTCGACCTTGAAGGCCTGGATCGGATCGTCTCTTCGCTTGCCAAGGCCATCCGCGCGAGCATCCGGCCGTACGATCTCGCGGGCCGGTACGACAGCGACTGTTTCGGCGTTATTCTGAATAACACTGCGGCGAGTGAGGCGTACCTGTGGGCTGAGAAAATCCGGAAAAACGTCGCGGGTCAGGTGATCAATCTGGAAGGAACTAGTTTTTCGATTACGGTCAGCATCGGGGTGTGCGGCGCCCTCGAATCGATGAGGAAAGAAGAGCTGCTCGGTGATGCCGCGGCCGTTCTTCATAAGGCGACTGGATCGGGCGGCAATGCGGTGCGGGTGTTTTAGTCGAACGAAAAAGTAATCAGGAAGGAACAACATGGCAAAGCAACAGACCTTTCAAGATAAAGTCACGAAGGCAGCCGCTCAGGCGGGCAAGAAATGCCCCAAGTGCGGTGCGATCCGAATGCCGATCCTCTACGTCAAGTCAGAACCTTCGAAGCACGGCAGCGTACGCTTCAGCAACCGGCGGATTCAGGTGTGCAAGTGCAATGAAAAAGAGGTGTATGCCTGAACTCCGGCTCCGCCAATGGCAAGGAGTGGAGCCGGGGATCCGCGGATGAACAGAACGATGTTGCCCTTCCCGCTGATTTCTATTGTGTTGATGATTTCCTTTTGAAACTTGAAACGCACCTTCGCGGGCATTCCCCCCCGGGTTTCTCCGGAGCCCACTCAGAGAGACCTCGGGCGAGAGGGCGATGGCCGGGCCGGGCAACCGAATCAAGCGTCGAACCGTATACACAATCATAGGGGATTTGTAAGATGTTTCTCGGGAAAGTAGTCGGAACGGTTTGGGCGACTCGGAAGGACGAGGAACTCGTTGGATTGAAATTCCAGATCGTCAAACACATCGGCCTGGATTATAAGCTGAAAGACACGTTCGTCGTCGCGGTCGACACCGTGCAAGCCGGAGCAGGCGATGTGGTGCTTGTGTGCAGCGGAAGTTCCGCCCGGCAGACAGCCCAGACTAAGAATAAACCGGTCGATGCCGTCATCATGGCGGTCGTCGACAAACTGGATATTGCGGACTGACGGACGCCGGTGCCGGCAGTCAGACCGATCACACATTTAACCGGCGTCGGGCCGGCATAGGAAATCACTGATGTACTTCGCTAAAGTGATAGGAACGGTCTGGGCGACCCGGAAGGATGAGAACCTGGTCAGCTTCAAGCTTCAATTTATTCAGCCGCTCAATGCCGACCTTAAGAATGTGGGTGATCCGATCGTGGCAGTCGACACGGTCGGCGCAGGTCCCGGAGAAACGGTTTTCTACATCACGGCGCGCGAAGCGACGATACCCCTGCCTGTCGAGATGGCTCCCGTTGACGCCAGTATTATCGGCATTGTCGACCGTGTGGATATCGATAGGGAAGGGCGTTGATTGCCGCGAGGGGCGCCCGGTACGGGAAATCTTCTGGCGGCTTGCGGCGTTATATGAGTAGGTGGGACAGTTTTTCTGAAAATGGTGCATGGCGAAGGTAAATAAGCAATATACAAATAGAGAAAGCCAGTCTCTCGATAAGTACCTGCAGGAGATCGGCAAGGTTGAACTGCTCGACCCGGAAGAAGAGATCGATCTTGCGCGGCGAATCAAGAAGGGGGACCAGAAGGCACTGGAGAAACTGACGAAGGCGAATCTTCGCTTTGTCGTCAGTGTCGCCAAACAATACCAGAACCAGGGCCTCTCGCTCGGCGATTTGATCAACGAAGGGAATCTTGGATTGATCAAAGCCGCCAAGCGCTTCGATGAGACGCGCGGCTTCAAGTTCATTTCCTACGCCGTATGGTGGATCCGCCAGTCAATTCTGCAGGCGCTTGCGGAGCAGTCGCGCATCGTCCGCCTTCCGCTCAACCGCGTCGGAGCGCTGAACAAGATCGGCAAGGCGTTCAGCACGCTCGAGCAGGAATTTGAACGGGAGCCGAGTGCGAGCGAATTGGCCGAAGAGCTCGACATGTCTCTCTTCGAGGTTGCCGATACACTGAAGATTTCGGGGCGCCATCTCTCGATGGACGCCCCGTTCGCGCAGGGCGAGGACAACCGGCTTCTCGACGTCATCCAGGACGAGAGGACGCCGCTCCCCGATCATTCACTCATAAAGGAGTCGCTCAGCAAGGAAGTCGAGCGGGCGCTCGGAACGCTGACTGAACGTGAAGCCGAAGTGATTCGCCTTTACTTCGGTCTCGGCCGGGAGCATTCGCTCACGCTGGAAGAGATCGGCGAGAAGTTTCAACTCACACGCGAAAGGGTACGCCAGATCAAAGAGAAGGCGATCCGGCGCCTCCGCCATGCCTCACGAAGCAAGCAGCTTCGGGCTTATCTCGGATAAAAATAGGCGTATTCCGGGAACCGAGACGTTTCCGGCAAATTTGCCTCCCCCGATGCCTCATTCATGAATCGATTTGATCGTCGATTCGTTGCCTCGCGTGAAAATCGATTCCAAATTGTCTGTTGTTTTTCGTCCCTCGGATTTTTATATTGAATTTGGGCGATTTGAGAAGCTATGTCCGTCCTTCCTATTCATACCTACGGCAGTGCGGTCCTCCGGAAGAAGGCGCAGCCAGTCAGGCAGCTGACGAATGAAACTGTGAAGCTCATCATGGACATGTTCGAGACGATGCGTAACGCCGACGGAATCGGTCTCGCCGCGAACCAGATTGGAGTTCTTCGCCGGGTCATCGTCATCGACCTATCGGATATGGAGGAGACAAAGGGCTTGAAGCCGATCGTGCTCATCAATCCGGCTGTCGTCTCCGAGGAAGGATCCTGGACAATGGAAGAAGGATGCTTGAGCATCCCCGAGGTCCGGGACGATGTCGAGCGGAGCGAAAAAGTCAAGTTCGGATTTAAAAACGCCGATTTTCAGGATGTCAGTTTGGAGGCAAGCGGCCTTTTGGCCAGAGTCATTCTTCATGAAATCGATCACCTGAACGGAATTCTCTTTCTTGATCACCTCTCCTCTGCGGAAAAAAAGCTGCACGCTCCCCGTCTGCGGATGATTCAAAAAGGGGATTTCGAAGTTTCCTACCCCGTTGCCACCGCGGCAGAAGTCGCGGCTTAGCACCCGGTGCTCCGTAATCCTGCAGGATGCATGCGGATTGTCTTCATGGGAACACCGGAATTTGCTCTTCCCAGTCTCAAAATTCTCCTGGAACATGAGTACCCGATAGCGGCAGTCGTCACCGCTCCAGATAAACCCGCCGGGCGGGGACTGCAGGTTTCGGGCTCACCCGTGAAAACGTTCGCCCAGGAGAGGAAGCTCGACATTCTCCAGCCCGAAAAGCTGAAAGAGGAGTCATTTATGGCGAGCCTCCGCTCACTGGAGCCCGACCTTTTCGTCGTCGTGGCATTCCGGATCCTGCCTGCAGAGGTGTTCAAGATTGCAAAGCTGGGCGCCTTCAATCTTCACGCATCTCTTCTTCCAAAGTACCGGGGCGCCGCACCGATCAACTGGGCCATCATCAAGGGGGAGCGCGAAACGGGAGTCACGTCCTTTTTTCTTCAAGAGACTGTCGATACCGGTACGATCATCCTGCAGGCGAGAGTGCCGATCGGGGAGAATGAAACAGCGGGTGAGCTACATGACCGGCTCGCAGAAGTCGGCGCGGAGGTCGTCCTGCACTCCGTACGCCTCATCGAGTCGGGGAAAGCCGTGCCGAAGCCGCAAGACGACTCTTTGGCAACCCCCGCGCCGAAAATTCTTAAGGATCATACTAAAATCGATTGGTCAAAGCGAGCGATTGAGGTTCACAACCTCGTGCGAGGGCTCTCCCCAAAGCCCTGTGCAATCGCCTACCACAACCAGACGCTCCTGAAAATTTACCGGACGGTCGTCGCCAAGGTTAACGGGGCCGGCGCGCCCGGTGAGATTCTCAATGCCGGAGATCTCCTCCGTGTATCAACAGGGGATGGAGTGGTTGAGATAACAGAGATACAGCAGGAAGGCAAGCGAAAGATGGCGGCGGGCGAGTTCCTCCGCGGCTATCGTCTCCCGGTGGGTGACAAGCTCCAATGACGGCCTCGTCAAAGCGGATGACGCTTGTGGGCGAGATCGCCCGCGTGTTTATAATGGCGGGATTGCTCGCCGGTGTCTATAATGTGTTCTCGACCAAAAGCATTCCGTTGATCCGGACGGCGGCACACAACGTTGCCGTTTCCGATTCGGAGCTCTTCGCCCGAGGCCCGGCCGACTCGGGCCGGATTAGGGTGATCGCTCCTCTGCATGACAGGGCGCTCGCGAGAGCAGATTCTGCGGCGATCGATTCGCCCAGGGCTGAGCAAGTTTACCGCATCATCAGTCTTGCGCAACTCAATCAGCTTCTACGGGACGGCCACGTCTTTCTGGCAGATGCGCGCGACTCGGCCGCCTACCGGAAGGGGCACATCACGGGAGCCCGAAACATTTTCGGCCTCGATGCCGACGAGCATTTTGCAGAATTAGCTCCGATGCCGCGCGATACGCTCGTGGTCATTTATTGCAACAATCCCGAATGCCACCTGGGCCGCATGCTGGCGGAGTTCATGAGTGCAATCGGTTTCAAGAGACTGTACCTGTACGACGAGGGATGGGACGGTTGGGTGAAAGCAAGGATGGCCGTTGACTCCGCATCGCCGGGACGATTGTAAAGGCCGTGAAAAAACTTCTCGAAAATAGATTTGTGCTCCTTCTTGCCCGGCTGATCCTCGGCGTGATATTCATTGTGGCGAGTGTCGACAAAATCGCATCCCCCGAAGCGTTCTCGGTGTCGGTCGACGCCTATCGCCTTCTTCCGTTTCCGACGGTTAACATTTTTGCGTTGTTGGTCCCGTGGTTGGAGCTTCTCTGCGGTGTTTTTCTACTTGCGGGATACATGGTTCGAGGGAGTTCGCTCATCGCAACCATTCTCCTGTGCCTGTTCACATTTGCGATCCTTTCCGCCATGGCCCGCCAGTTGAACATCGATTGCGGTTGTTTTGGAGGGGCCTATCGGACGCCGGTGAGCTGGACACGCGCCGGTGAAGACCTGGGACTCCTGGTTCTTGCACTGTACGTCTTTATCTTCTCTTCACGCGAACCTGCGCAAAATGCACCGGCGACGGCAGACGGCGCGACCGGGTCTCCTTCATAATTGCCCCCGCGAGCATTGCATAATGCGGAGAATAATTCTATATTGGGCAAGACTGTGGATTCCGGATTAATTCACTGCCCCTCACACTGAAATAGCAGCCGTTCTTGGATTTTCTGCTCTGGATTTGCCGCAGTCTCCATGTCATCGGCATCGTGATCTGGCTCGGCGGGTTGATGTTTCAGAGTGCTGTCCTGCAACCGATCACGGATTCCGAAACCGGACCCGATTCGGGAATCGTTCGTCATGTAAACAGACGCTTTGTCGGGTTCGTGTGGATGAGCGTGTGGTCGATCCTGATCTCCGGCGTTCTCATGATGCTGCTCAGCCCACATTTCATCTGGTTCCAGTTCAAAGATACCTGGTCCATGCTGCTGGGGTTGAAGGAACTGATCTTTATCCTGATGGTTTTCTATGCGATGGGATATGCGAGAATGCTGAAGTACCTCGATTCCCCCTCATCAAATGGCGGCTTTAATGAGAAGGCAGAGCTGTACCGCCACCGGCTGGATCAGTTCCGGAAGATGAACATTCTGCTGGGAATTATCGCGCTTTTTATTGGCGCCGCGATGAGCGTGTATGCTCCCTCTTTCTCGCTGCCGCAATGAGCGTGTATGCCTAAGATTATCACCATCGCAAATCAGAAGGGAGGAGTCGGGAAAACCACCACGGCGATCAACCTTGCGGCCGGACTGGCAGTCGCGGAGTTCCCGACCCTGCTCATTGACACCGATCCGCAGGCGAATTCGACCAGCGGTTTCGGGGTTGAGGCCCATCAGGATCGCCAGAGCGTCTATGACGCGCTGATCGGGGCCGTGGACCCGAACGAGCTTATCCTCAAGACCGATATGCCGTTCCTCTCGCTTCTTCCGTCGAACATCAACCTGGTCGGCGCCGAGCTGGAGCTCGTGGATGTCGAGCGCCGTGAATATATGATGGCCGCGGTTGTCAAAAAGCTTGCGGGTGAATATGAGTATATTTTCATCGATTGTCCTCCTTCCCTCGGACTCCTGACGCTGAACGGCCTCGTCGCGGCGGATACCGTGTTGATCCCGGTGCAGTGTGAATACTTTGCGCTCGAAGGGCTGGGTCAACTGCTGAACACAATTACCATGGTCAGGAACGAGCTGAATCCGAGACTGGAAATTGAAGGAGTGCTCATGACCATGTTCGACAGCAGGCTGCGGCTATCCAACCAGATCATTGACGAAGTCAAGAAATTTTTCGGGGACAAGGTCTTTAAGACTCTCATCAGCCGCAACGTGCGGCTGAGCGAAGCTCCTAGTTACGGCAAACCGGTGTTGTTGTACGAGGCGATTTCATCCGGAGCGAAAAATTATATGCAGCTCGCCAGGGAATTCCTCGACAGGCAGCAACCGGCGCCGCTCCATCCACAACCGACCTCCGGCAGCTATGTCCAAAGCTAAACACGGTTTGGGAAAAGGACTCTCCGCACTTATTCGCACCACACCGGCCGGCGAACAGGCGGAAGCCCCGTTTGCGCGTTCATCCGAGCTCACGGCTGCTCCGGGCGGCGTCATGCACATCGAAATCGCCAGGATACGGCCGAACCCGTTCCAGCCGCGTGCTGATTTCGACCAGCAGGCGCTGGACGAACTCAAGGAGTCGATCCGGGAGAAGGGGATCGTCCAGGCGGTGACAGTCCGGCGGGCGGAGGGCGGGATGTATGAGCTGATTTCCGGCGAGCGCCGGATCCGGGCATCGACCGAGATCGGTTTGAAGACCATTCCGGCCTATGTCATTGAGGTAAAGGACCGGGCGGAGATGCTGGAGCTCGCACTGATCGAGAATCTTCAACGCGAACACCTCAACCCGGTCGAAATTGCCATTTCCTACCAGCGGCTGCTTCGCGATGTAGGGCTGACAGCCGAGGATATCGCCCGAAAAGTCAGCAAAGATCGCACAACGGTGGTGAACTTTCTTCGATTATTGAAGCTCCCCGAGAAGATCCAGGAAACGCTTCGAAAGGGACAGTTAACGATGGGGCACGCGCGGGCGCTCGTCGCTCTCCCCGACGAAATCACGCAGCTTCGTTTCTTTGACCGCATCATGAAGCAGGACCTCAACGTGCGGCAGGTTGAAAAGCTTGTCCGGGATTTCGGGAAATCGTCCGAAAAGAAAGCCGCCCGGCCTCCGAGAGGCACGGCAACCGCTGTCGAGAGCATCGCGGATAGGATTCAGCAAATCCTCGCGACGCGCGTCAAGGTCAATATGAGTGAGGAAGGAAGGGGCGAGATTGTTATCGAGTTCTACTCGAGCGACGACCTGGGCCGGCTCTTCGACCTCATCGCCTCCATCGAACGCTGAGGCCGCCATCATGGCAACCTCGGTCGTACTTACACCTGATGCCCCCGCACCGATCGGGCCGTACAATCAGGGCGTCCTCGCCCGGGGAACGTTTTTGTTTATTGCGGGTCAGGTAGCAATCGATCCGAAGACCGGTCAACTCGTCGACGGCGATATTAAGACGCAGACCCGCCAGGTGCTTTCGAATATTGTTGCGATACTCTCCAAAGGAGGCTCCTCACCCGAGCAGGTCGTGAGAACGACCGTCTTCCTCAAGGATATGAACGATTTTGCGGGCATGAATGAAGTCTACGGAGAATTTTTCCGCAACAATCCCCCGGCTCGCTCCACGGTTGAAGTCTCTCATCTTCCAAAGGATGCGAAAGTTGAGATCGACGCCATCGCTCTTGCCGACGAGAACCGGTAGCGCCGGATACCGGTGAGTCCATGCCTCTAAGACTGCTCGGCGGATTACTCCTCATGTCCCCGATGGCCGTGTTGCTATCTATGGCGCAATCGGGCAATCGGTCCCCTGCGATTGACACGTCGTCGGCCCTGGCGAGGCAGGCAGCCGACACACTAGGCATATCAAGCCCTTTGGCCGGAGCGAAGGCATCAGGCCACTCCAAGTCTCCGTGGCTCGCAGTCGGCCTATCTGCCGGCGTGCCCGGACTCGGTCAAATCTATAATCAAACCTATTGGAAGCTTCCGCTGATCTGGGGTCTGGGAGGTTACTGGATCTACGAGTGGATCCATCTGAACGACAATTACAAGGACTTTCGGGGCCAGTACAGTAATAGCATCACCCCTGCCAAGCCGAACGGCGAAAAGCGACTTCTCGACCTCCGCGACTTCTATCGAGACGAACGGGATAAATTCGCCTGGTATCTCGGCGGGCTTTACCTTCTGAACCTTGTCGATGCCTATGTCGGGGCGAGCCTGTACGATTTTGATGTCAGCCCCGAACTCACCGGCAACGGGAGAATTGTTCCGCGAGTGAGAGCGTCGATCCACCTCACCTTCTAACTCCCGAAGAATCCCCTCTCCGCTCCGAGGTGCCCCCGGTGGACTTTCGCCGTGCGGGAACCGTTTTTCAAGACCTCCGCACAATCATACTCGGCCGAGGGCGGCGTCAATTTTTTTCAGCTCATCGGCCGTAAAATCGAGTCTCTGCAGGGAATCTACATTTTCTTCGAGCTGTTCCACCCGGCTAGTGCCAATCAAAACGGACGTCATCACATCGTGACGCAGGATCCAGGCAAGGGCCATTTGCGGGAGGGACTGGCCGCGCATTTCGGCAAGATCGTTGAGCGTCCGGATGATTTTCAGTTTCTCCTCGGTGATATCATCTCGTTTGAGGGTGGTGTCGGGCCTCGCTGCGCGTGAACGTCTCGGAACTCCCTGTAGGTACTTTTTCGTAAGAAGTCCCTGAGCAAGCGGTGAGAACGCGATGCAGCCAATCCCTTCCGCACGGAGGAGGTCGAGTAATCCGTCCTCGATCCACCTGTTAAACATGTTGTACACCGGCTGATGAATGAGGCACGGGGTCCCGAGCGAGCGCAGGATCGCCGCGGCTTTCCGCGTGTCTTCGACGCCGAGAGACGACACCCCCACATAGAGCGCCTTGCCGCTTCGGACGGCATGATCGAGCGCCGACATCGATTCCTCCAATGGCGTTTCGGGGTCCGGGCGGTGCAAATAGAAAATGTCGACGTAGTCGATCCGCATCCGTTTGAGGCTCTGATCCAGACTCGCAAGAAGATACTTGCGCGAGCCCCACTCGCCATACGGCCCGGGCCACATCCGCCACCCGGCCTTTGTCGAAATAACCAGCTCATCCCTGTAGTGCGCGAGGTCCTGGCGCAGGATTTTTCCGAAGTTGATTTCCGCCGTTCCGGGCGGCGGTCCATAGTTGTTCGCCAGGTCAAAATGCGTGATGCCGAGATCGAATGCGCGAAGAACCATCTGCCGGCTGCGGCGGAACGGATCCACGGCCCCGAAATTCTGCCAGAGGCCCAATGAAATGGCCGGAAGCTTTAGCCCGCTTCGCCCGCTACGGCGATAGAGCATTTCGTCGTAACGGCTATTGGAAGGTATTTGGTTTGCCATGGCGCGCTCCTTATTCCGATTTTATTCCCTCGTGTTCTAGGCGTGTCGCGATTTCAAAATACACCCATTTCAGGAGCTTATCAAGATAGATTTCGCGCATTCGTGGAATCCTCCGTGGGTCAGGATTGTCTGAATTCTTGTTGTTTTTGTCGATGGGGGTTTGTACAATCCCACTGTCACCGTGAGAAACATTCAACCTCTTTTGTATCCATGAGGACACTCAAGCAGATTATTCCTTCGGGCAAACTTCGGATCGCACTGCTATTGGCAGCTCTAGCCGGAGGCCTCATGATTGTGTACCATGGGATGGGCTTTTCGACAAAGCACCTGTCCGATTTTGCTGGCTACTACACAGCCTCGAAAATCCTCCTCAACGGCGATTCACTTTCTAAAATCTACGACGATAGTTGGTTTTTAGAAAAATCAAAATCGTTCGGCATCAGAGAAACAACAGGTATCTTCTACGTAAATCCACCCACGATTTCAGTTGTTTATACTCCGGTCGCCTCACTAGAGCCATTTACGGCCAAGGTAGTTTGGAATCTGGCGAGTGTAGCTGTGCTGTTGTTCATATGGCTTGGTTCAAGAGATTTTTTCGGCATTCCTTCCAGGGCGGGATATGACTTACTGTTGTTGATCTTGATGACATGGTCGATCCCGCTGCTTCGAAATCTGCAGCGCGGACAACTGTACATTGTTATGCTTTTCCTTGTCATGGCATTCTATCGGGGATACACCGGTAACCGGCCCTGGCTTTCCGCGACCTCGCTCGCGATCCTGATACTCCTAAAATATTTTGGCTGGCTCTTCTTGTTGCTGATCGTCCTGGAACGCAGATGGAGTGACTTAGCCAAAACCATTGCTCTCACGGGTGCAGGTCTGATCCTTAGCGTGTTCATACTCGGACCGCAGGTCTATATTCACCATGTCGAACGCTTGATGGAGGCCGTTCATAGTGGGGAGATAGCGTCATCGAACTTGCCATGCGTCCCGGCGCTTCTGGGAACGCTTATTGGTTTCCGTCAAGAAGCAAATCCCCCTCCCGGAGGCCTCCCCTTAGTTTCTTTACTCACCCTCATTGCGCTCGCGGGCGCAATAATATTCACATTTCGAGATGCAAACGTTGTCACCTCGCCAGCGAAAACGTACAGGTTCTTCGCCTTACTGGTACTCTCAATAATGTTTACTCCCCTGGCTTCTGAACACCATTACGTTATGCTGTCAATCCCGTTGTTCGTCTATTTGAGCTCCCTAGAATGGGAGCGATTGAGGTTCTGGAGGTCACTCGGCATCGCCCTCATGATATATCTCGTCATTGGTTGGTTTCCTTCTCCATCCTTATATCCTTGGGAGGCACTGAAAACCTTCACTCCGTTCCTTCGACTGTTCGGTGCCATCTCCGTATGGGTCGCTCTCGTACTCTCGGCTCGGACGCAGGCAAAGGGATAGGATCGGTGGCAATTTGGAGTTGACCTGCAACTTTCCACCGTAGTGCCCATCTTAATTTGCTTACTATCTTGTCCATTTCCGCGTTGCGAGTGATGTGCGATCTCTTCCAATTTGATCCATCAGGACCGTTGCCATCTTCGCTGCGACGATCTGGTTTCCCTCCTCTGACAGATGACAGAAATCCACATAGTACGTGCCGTGAGCCTGATTCAGCGCGCCGGATAGATCGTAAAAATTTTGCAATCCCGATTTCCCCAGGAGCGAATAGGTATCCAGGTACAGTTTTTTAAATCTTTCATCATGAACTTCCCTGTCGACGTTCAATTCTTCGGTGGTCGGGTTCTCTTTTGTGAAAATGACCGGCTGCAAGAAGCAGAAGATCTTAAAATGGTAGGAGGCAGAGAGCCTGAGGAGAAGATCATAAGACGCCTTGTATTCCTGTGCGATCGCACGTGACATCTCTTCGAGCTCCGATGCACTGTAATTCTTCCTGCCGGATCTGCTATGGGTTGGTCCGAAGAGGAGGCCCGCCAATCGATCGAAGGCTCTGAAAAGCAGGAGGTTTTCCTCCAAATAATCTCGGGTGATGACGCCAAGTCTTCTTGGAAAGGGTTGTTTCATGAGTTCAACAGTCTTGTAGAGCGGAGATAGAAGTCCGGGGGGGAACGGATGTTCGGCATAGTAGCAGGAAATGACATCATTCACGCCATCGTAAAAAAGGACGTCAGTCGGACGGCTGTTGTCACGCAACATCAATGTCAATTTCATGATCTCCTGCTTGAAGGTATAGCCCTGGTCGCCGTAATTGACGACGCAGCATGGGGCGTCCTGATTCGACAA
>Ga0099793_10000068_pt1 | contig 20722 bp, 16 predicted proteins | sample Rivendell_Oct201_9_FD_77319 | JGI IMG/M metagenome (GOLD analysis project Ga0099793, IMG submission 77319) | Vadose zone soil and rhizosphere microbial communities from the Eel River Critical Zone Observatory, Northern California to study diel... | ecosystem: Environmental > Terrestrial > Soil...
AGGTTGTGAAGAATAAGGTCGCCCCGCCCTTCAAAGAGGCTCAATTTGATATTCTGTATAACGAGGGGATCTCAAAGCTCGGCGATCTGATCGATATTGCGGTCGACCATAACGTGATCTCCAAGAGCGGTTCGTGGTTCGGCTATGGAAGCGAACGGATCGGCCAGGGGCGCGACGCTGTCAAGAAGTTCCTGCTCGACAACGAGAGGATGGCGAAAGAGATCGATCTCGTGATGCGCAAGAAACTGGGCTTGATCGAGGAGGACGCTCAGCCAAAGCATGTCAAGCCGGAACCCGCGGCCCCCAGGCACGAAATCGCGTTGAAAAAGCCGGCGAGGGTCTGACCCGCCGGGATCGGACCCTGCGTCATGCTCGTTACAAAGATCGAATGGCAGAAACGGGATCCTCACCGCGTGAACCTGTTCATCGACGGTGAGTTTGCCTTCGGCCTCCAGGACGAGGTTCTGCTCCGCAGCGGGATCCGCAAGGGAGATCAGCTCTCGGAGGAAGAACTGGAAACAATGCAGGCCTCCGGGGAATTTGCGCTTGCCAAACGACAAGCCCTGAGGATTCTCGCCCGCCGCCTCAGGAGCGAAGCCGAAATCAGGACACACCTTCTCGAAAAAGAGTTCCATCCACGAACCGTCGACCGCGTCATTCTCAAACTCCGGGAGCTGCGCCTGGTGGACGACCTGCGCTTCGCGCGCGCGTGCGTCCACGACATGCGGCTGCGGAGAGCCCTGGGCCGCATCGCACTCGAGCGTCAGCTTCGATTAAAGGGCGTTCCGCGATCGACGATCATGGAGGTGCTTGGCGAAGTCGGAGGACGGGAAGACGATGCTGCAATCGCGCTCCAGGCGGTAACCAAGCTTCTGAAACGCTATAGCACATCCCGAAAGAAGCTTTTGCCCGAGCAGCAGCGCGCACGGGCGATTCAGTTCCTTGCACGGCGGGGCTTCGACGGCGAGACGATCTCCCGGGTGATAACGAGAGCGACGCGGGAGGACCGTTCGTGAGGCGGGGGAGGAACAACGGCGCGCATCATTTTTGATATCGAAACACTCGGCCTGCCGATCGAATCGTTCGACGAAGCGCGCCGGGCCTACCTGTTGAAGTCAGCGGAGACACAACACGCGAGGGAAACCGAGGTCCAGAAGCTGAGCCTCAGTCCGCTGACGGCCCAGATCGTCGCGATCGGCATGCTGAATCCCGACACCATGGCGGGGAAAGTTCTGTACCAATCGGCAAAACAAGAGCAGTCCGGGCCTGACGAGCGCAACATCGAGTACCACGCCGGCACTGAAGAGCAGATCGTGCGCCAATTCTGGGATGACGTGAGGCACTACGATCAGTTTATCACTTTTAATGGCCGGAGCTTCGACTGTCCGTTTCTGATGATTCGGTCTGCCATGCTGTCGATTCCGCCTACGCGCAGTCTCATGCCCTACCGGTACGACTCATCGACTCACTGCGATTTACTCGATCAGTTGACATTTTACGGGGCCGTCCGCCGCTTCAATCTCGATTTCTACTGCAAGTCGTTCGGGATCAAGAGCCCGAAAAGCGAAGGCGTCTCCGGCCTCGACATCGGTCCGATGTTTCGTGAAGGCAAGTTCAAGGAGATCGCACAGTACTGCGCAGGCGATGTGATCGCCACGGCGGAGCTGTTCAGGAAGTGGGATGCGTTCATTAATATCAAAGCCTAGCTCCTGGCGATGACCGGGCAGATCCGCTCCGCCGGCGCTTCCTCTCCCCGGCTTGACGAAACAGATTTCCTGGTAGTCGACGTCGAGACAACAGGACTGTCCGCCGAAGGCGGGGATCGCGTCTGCGAACTCGGGGCTGTCAAGCTGCGGGGCGGCGCCGTCATCGCCACGCTCGGAACATTGATCGATCCCTGCCGGCCTATCTCAAACGGAGCGTACGCCGTCAATCACATCTCCCCCGAGATGCTTCGGGACGCGCCGGTCTTCACCGGTGTGGCCGAGCGGTTGTGGGGCATGATGCAGGACTCGATTCTTGTGGCCTACAACGCCCCCTTCGATCTCTCCTTTCTTGCCGTCGAATTCCGTCTCCTTGGCTATCCGCCCATCCTCAATCCCGTAGTCGATGCTTTGGCGATTGCCCGCCGTCTGCTTCCAGGGCTCGAACGATACCCTCAGGGAAATGTGGCACGAATCCTCGGAATCGGGGGCTCGGTGCAACACCGCGCGCTCGAGGATGCGATGGTCACCGCGAAGATCTTCACGGTTTTTTCATCGATCCTCAAGGCGTACGATTGCACGGCCGTCTCTGATCTGAACCGCAGGGATCTACTTCAGGTGCTCTACAACCGGAGAATGAGCATCCTGACCGATGCCCTGTCGAGCGCACGCGATGTCTGGATCAAGTACCTCTCCCCTTCCAACGGGGAGATTTCGGACCGGATCGTCTCGCCCAAGGAACTCAGCGGGAAAAGCCCCGGCGCGGAGGCCCGCTATCTCATCGCCTATTGCCACACGGCAAAGGGCGAGAGAGATTTCAGGATCGACCGCATCCTCGATCTCCGGTTGATGGATTCCAAATCGGTGTGACCCCGCAGCGGGGGGCGGGAATCAGGAGACGGGATGAATCGGAAGGCGGATCACGAACGCAGTGCCCTCGCGGGCGTCATTACGGGCTTCCACGCTGCCGCGGTGACTCTCCACGATCCACTTGACAAGCGCCAGCCCCAATCCTGTTCCCCCTCCCATTGAGCTCTCCGATTGCCCGCTCCTGAACGGATCAAAGATATTCGGGAGGATTTCGGACGAAATGCCCTTGCCGGAGTTGAAAAATCTGAAGACGAGTTCATGTTCCTCCGCCGTGTAGCTCAGGCGAATTCTTCCCTTGGCAGGGGTAAACTTGATCGCATTGTCGAGAAGATTAAATAGTATGTGGCGCATCTGGCCGGGGTCGGCCCGGATAGACACCGGGGGTCCCTTTCTCAGCACCATGCTGATTTTCTTCTCGCGCGTTAATATCTGCGATTCACGATAGAATTCCCTTAACAGGTCGTAGAAATTGATATCCGTTAGATCCAGTTTGAATGTGCCGGCCTGCATCCTGCTTAAACTAAGCAGCTCGTCGACGACCCTCGTGAGGTGGAGGACTTCATCGTACGTCTCGCTCAATGCCCTCCGCAGCGACTGGCTGGAGAGGTCGGGCCTCAGGGCGTTCTCGAGCTGACTCCTGAGGATTGTGAGGGGCGTGCGCAACTGATGGGAGGCCATCGATGAAAGACTCAGCGTTCGCTGAGCGCGCGCGCGAATCTTCTCCACAACCTCATTGATGTCCCGCGCCAGGTCATGCCTCCTCCGGGCCGGGTCTGTGCCCAGCCGTTGAAATCCTTCGGCGGAAGGGAGCCGCTCTTCGGAACCGGTATCGAATAGTCTCTCGATCCGGACGGCCGCCTGCCACAATACTTCTTCTGCCTTCGCGATCTCGCTGATATCGCGAGCGACCCCGATGAGGCCCAGGACCGTCCCTTTGCCGTCCCTGATCTGCGACGTGCTGAGAAAGACGGGAAAGTCCCTGCCGTCCTTCGTCCGGTTGAGCAGTTCCCCCGCCCAACCGCGCCGGCGGGAGTGTTCGAAGATCTGCCGTGAGAGCTCCGGCGATGTCGAGGGAGAACGAACGACATCCGGGAATTTCCCCAGGATTTCCTTCTCGGCGTAGCCGTACTTGTCAAGAAACGCCCGGTTGGCAAAGATGATCCGGTTTTCGAGATTCGTTATGCAGATCATCTCGGTGGTACTCTCCAGGGCCTGCGCAAGAAGCCGGATTTGTTTTTCAGTCTGCCTCTGCTGCGTAATATCGCGTCCGGTCGTCGAGGCTCCGCTGATCCAACCGGCCTCCTCTGTAATCGGCGAGACCGTGAGAGACAACATGATCCGCCGTCCGTCCTTATGCAGGCACTCTGTTTCGTAATGCTCCAGCGCCTCTCCGCGCTTGACCGTGTCGAGGATTTGCCGCAGATCATCGGGATGGTCCGCCGGAATCAGAGTCGAGATCGGGCGGCCGATCATGTCCTCGGCGGCATATCCGTACACGCGCTCAGCCCCCCGGTTCCAGCTCGTGATGATGCCCTCCGTGGTCTGACTGATGATGGCATCGTCCGAAGATTCGATGATCGCCGCAAATTTGATCAGCGCCTCCTGAGCCCGCTTGTGCACGGTCATGTCGACGATCGATACCAGAACCGTCGAATACGTTTCCTCACTCCCCGGCGGAACCGACCACTTCAGATAGATGTTGATCGTCTCCCCCCGGAAAGTCTTATTGACATCCTCGCTCTCGAAGACCGTCTTGCCCTGGGCGACCGCGGTCACCTCTTCTCTGAACACTTGATAGGATTCCCGGCTCAAGACTCTCTGCAGTCCCTCTAGGAAGTCCGATTTGCTTCGGGCTTCATAGAGACGAAGGGTCGCCTGGTTCACGTCGACCACTTTCACCTTCGCGGCACATTCCGCCACCGCCTCCGGGTGCGTTCTGAAATGCAGGGCAACGTCCGAAACCCCCTTCGCGCGCAATCCGTCGACGAACTTCTTGACCTCCGAGAAGTCTTCTTCCCAGAGCGAGATGGGTGAGTTTTCGAAGAATCCCCGGTATCGCTCCCTGCTCTGAAAGAGCGTCTCCTCCGCCTGGATCCGTTCCCCGATCTCGTGAGCGAGAGCGTCATTCACCCCCGCCAGTTCGGCGGTTCGTTCGCGAACGCGTTGTTCAAGCTCGTCGTTGAGCTTCCGGACTTCCTCTTCCGCCTGCCAGCGTTCGGTGATGTCCTGAGACGTGCCTGCCATGCGCTCGGGGATGCCGGCATCGGATTTGATCACCTTCCCCTCCCCATGGACGATGCGGACGATGCCGTCGGGACGAACGATGCGGTGGTCGAACGCAAACGGCTCTCCGGTCCTTTCCGATTGCTCGACACGGGCCTTCACTCTCGCCCGGTCGTCGGGATGGACAGCCGTCAGGAAGCTTTCGTATGTCCCCTCGAACCCCTTCCGGTTCACTCCGTAGATATCATAGAGCTCGTCGGACCACGTGATCCGGTTTTCAACGATATTCCACTCCCAGCTCCCGATATGGGCCTGCTCCTGCGCCTCGGTCAGCATTCTGTTGACCTCGCTCAGCTGCACCGTTCGCAGGCGGACCCGGTCCTCGAGCTCATCCCGGGCCGTTTGAAGGGATTCAATCGCCTCGCGGCGCTCGGCGCCTGCAGCAGCCAGGCAGAGAGTCGTCAGAGCTACGACCCCCATGAACATTTGCAGCGCCAAGAGGCGCTCGTCAATCGTATGGCCCTTGAAGGGCCCTGATCCCAATGACTCAAACCAGATCGCAACGATCGAGAGAACAAACGTCGAGGTCGTGGCTCCCTTCTGTCCGAACCGCAAGGCTGCCCAGATCAGGACGGGAAAGATATAGTAGGGTCTGATGTATCGTGCCAGAGCGGGCTGGAACCAATCGCCGAAATTTATCATCGCTACCGCGGCCAGAACGACGACGAGGATTGCAGCTTCGAGTTTTCGCAAAAACGAATGACCCTGGGGCGGCGTGCGAAGCCACGCGGTGATCAACGGACAAACGACAAGCGCTCCGATCGCATCGCCGATCCACCAGGTCATCCAGGTGTAGCCGAAACCTCCCGAATCAATTTTCCCGGCGATCCACAGGCTTGACACGCCGATGCTGGGACTGACGGCGGTGCTGAAGAGCACGCACAGGATCACAAAACCGAGAACATCCCGCACCCGTTCGAGCCCTACATGAAACCCGCCCCGGCGGAACAGGTAAACCGCAACAACCGCTTCCAGCATGTTGCCGATTCCGATCGAGAGCGCAACCGGGATCGGCGCGCCCACCGTGGCATTTGCCAGGAATGCGCCGAGCAGCACACCCGGCCACAGCCGGTATCCGAAGATCAGAAGGGCAGCAATGGATATTCCCGTGGGGGGCCAGACGAGCGTGGCAAATCCGGAGACCGCATTGATCGCTAATCCCAGTCGCGCCGCCCCGAAATAGACGGCAGCGAGAATTACAATCTCCACCGCTTGCCGGGCGCGGGAGGGCGTTTCAGTTCGCGGGGACATTGATATGGGGGGGAAAGGGGCCGGGGGCTTCACCCCGCCGGTTCGAGTCAACGATCGATGAGGATGAACCCTTCCCCATGCATCGTGTGGATGAGCTTTCTTGAAAAGCCTTTATCGAGGGCATTGCGCAGGTAGCTGATGTACACATCGACGATGTTCGTACCGGTTTCGAACTTGTACCCCCAAATCTGCTCAATCAGCCGTTTACGCGTGAGGATTTGGTTCTTATTTCGAAGAAGAAATTCCAGGAGTGAAAACTCCTTTTCACTCAGCGGAATCTTTTCGCCCGCGCGCTCCACGGTCCGCCGTACGACATCCATCGTGAGATCGGCTGCCTGCAGAACGGCTGTCCGGGAGAAACCGGAGCGCCGGAGAACGGCTTCGATACGCGCGACCAGCTCGCCGGAGTCGAACGGCTTTGCGAGGTAATCGTCGGCCCCGGTCCTCAGGCCTTCGATGCGGTGCTCGACCCCCTCCAATGCGGTCAGAATAAGCACGGGAGTCGCATACGACGCAGCGCGGAGATCACGCAATACCTCCAGACCCGACTTCTTCGGCAGATTGAGGTCGAGCACGATTATATCATATCCCCCTCGTCTCGCCCGCGCCTCTGCATCGATGCCATCCCCCGCGATCTCGACGAAATTGCCGGCCCGTTCGAGCTGTTCCTTGATTGATCGCGCCAGCTTCTTCTCGTCTTCGACGAGCAGGATGCGAATCATCGGCTTTCCATCTACCAATTCCCGACGCATGAGATTCGTCCGGTCATGGTGATCCAAAAGGGTGGCACTGCCACCGATCGAAGGGTCAGCGCCCGCTTGAAGGGCCATGTGCCCCGACCGCTGAGGCAAGCCCTGTTGCGCGGATCTGAAGCAACGAATGAGACAGGATCCCCTCGACGAAATGCCACGCCCCCGAAAGTCACGGAAATATAGGGAGCCTTGGGGTCATTGTCAATTTGAAATCCTTTTCCGGGATGCTCCCGGCCGCAAATGGGGCCGGAGCGATGGATATTCAACCGCCCGGGGGTAGCAAAGGGAAGGGTTTCTAAGAAAATTCTAATGAACATTAGCGCATTTTAACTTGCTAATTGCCAGGTTTGAGATTACCTTGAAATGGTGGATTAGTGGAGGCTGTACATGGGGTGATGGGAGGGTGAAGCATAGGTCGCCCTCCTTTTTTTTGCCCCCAAAGCTCCCGCTCTCGATCCAGGGAAGTGCGGGGTTTTTTATTTAATACCCCCCGCGAAACTTCTCCCTGAGATCGAGAATATGCAGCGCGATAGCGTTACGAACTTCCGCTGCCTCCCTCGTAAGATCGAAGAACACCTCACCCTCAACGATGCGCCGCTGCCTCATCTCACGGAGAGCGGCAATCGAGCAATTCGCCGCTGCGAGCCCGCGCTTGCAGTAGGCGATGTTGCCGCCCAGCTCTTCCAGATCGTCGCCGATCGACGTACCCCCTGCGATCTTTGCCGGAGCAATCATCGCGCTCGAAACAAAATCGACCACTGCCGAAGCGAGGCGTGCATGTTCGGGAAGCGAGTCGACGAGACGCAGTGCGCGCAGCGCGAACGATTGCGCGAGCAAATAGACGGGAATCCCCGCACAATCCCCTACACAGAACGGCTCATTTTCTCCGAAGCCCACGGAGGCCTTCCACTCCTCCCCCTCATCGAGCTCTTCATCCTCACGATCCGGTGCAGCGCCCCACTCGGGGCCCGGCATCCATCCCCATCCTATCGCACGCGCAATGGAATGAGCTCGGAAAATGAGGTCCATACACCACTCGACCTTCCTGTCCTGCTCGCGCATGAACTCCTCCCACCGAAACTCATCCCATATTTCCTTTTCGTCCATCAAGCGGCCTCTGTTGGCTGAAAACGTGGGTCGTATTTTACGACTGTCCGGGCGCGCGTTGAAGGAGTCTGCGGCGGACAAGCACCGCGGCGCCGAGCTTCAGCATATCCCAGAAAGAAAAAATCAGGAAGCCGTTCCGGAAGGCATCGGCGAAGTCATGGTCGTAGAAGACAAACAACTGAAGCGTGCCGAGGCTGAAGATTGTCAGGAGGCCGACCGTCATCGAGATTGCCGTCCAAAGAATGCTTCGATTTCGCTGAACGAGGTAGCCGACGACGAAGGCGGCGATGGGAAAACCGATGAGATAACCGCCCGTCGGCCCTGCCAGCTTTGCGAGGCCGTATCCCCAGTGGGAAAACACCGGGAGCCCCGCGGCGCCGGCGGCAAGATACATGAGCTGGCTTAGCGCGCCATTTCGTTTCCCGAGAAGGGCCCCCGCGAGCAGGACAAAAAACGTTTGAAGGGTGTAGGGAACCGGCTGATGGGGTATTTCAATCTGAGCGCCGACTGCGGTCGCCCCTGCGAACGCAAGCACCCACAGCGTTTGGGCCAGAGCGGATTGTCCTTCGAGAACCGATGACCGGATCGACGCAGCCTGAAGCATTTCCATAGGAGCTCCTAGATGATGTGATTGTGTAACCAGCCGACCGTCCATTCGATCACGCTGTCCAGAGTTCGGAATTGGTCCTCGTCCCTGGATGACGCTTTAAAAAGATGCCCGGCCTTCGCGATCGGTTCATACTCAGTCGTCGATTTGGGTGCGCGCATATACAGCATTTCCGCCTCTCTGATCGGAACCGAAACGTCCGCTTCACCGTGGAGCAGAAGCCACGGCACGCCGACCCTTCCAGCGGCATCTGCGATGCTCAGTTCACGCGGGTGCTGCTCCAGATCGTTGAGCAGATTGATACCTAATCGAAGCGGACCGGCAGCGGTATCCCGGGACAGCGGGAGATAACCGAGCTTTCTCCACGTCAGTTTCTGATGCTGCGTCCACCGGTCGAATGTCGACACTGCCGACCATGTGACAAGCCCGCCGACCCTTCGGTCGATCGCCGCGCGGATGATTGCCACTCCGCCGCCCCGCGAATGCCCCAGAATGACGATCTTGCCGGCATCGAGAATCCCCGGCCCGATCTTTCCGTCTGCTACGGCATCAATAACGGCCCCGAGATCCGCGATTTCCCGTGAAATCGTATTCGCCTCGAAGCGGTCGAATCTCGTGATCCGGTCTTCATCGTCTTCGACGCCGTTCTGCGAAAAATTGAACGTTATGGCGCCGAATCCCTTTTCGGCGAACTGTTCGCCAGCATGCGGAAAGAAGCCCCAATCCTTGAACGCCATGAAACTGTGGCAGATGATCAGAACCGGCTTCTTCCGAACGGCGCCGTTCTGGAACCGGAGGTCGCCGTGCAGGGGTTCGTGGGAAAGGTTCGTGAGTGTGAACGGCTCGCGAACGAGGAGAGTCTCGACCATCTTTGATCAAAATACGAAATCGGCACCCCCTTGTCAAGGTACTCTTGGCGGGCCGGGCCACCCCCCGCGTGCCTGAAAATGAAGCAATTTTAATGGTAAAAGGGCTTGAGATTACATCAGGCATTTGCTATATTTAAGAAGCGGTAACCGGGAAATTCCATCGCGACGGGGACTCAGCCCCCTTGGACTGCGCGCACTCACTCCGAAAATCGTCAACTCTATTGATGTCCGGACCTGCTCCGGGTCGGCAACTCGAAAGAAACAAAACTTCTGATCAAATTCTGTAAGGGTAGATCGGTATGAAACGCATTGTTGCGCTTTTTGCGGCTCTGATGGTGCTGAGCCATTTCGCTTCGGCGCAGGTGACGCCGTGGCAGTGGGTTAATCCCCTCCCCCAGGGAAATCTCCTGAACAGCATCTGGGCGTTCAGCACCGACACGGCGGTTTCCGTCGGCGAACTGGGAACTATATTAAAAACGTCGAACGGCGGCATGACCTGGAGCGTGCAGTTCAACGCTGCGGGGATTACCGACCAGTTGTTCGCAGTGCAGTTCGCCACGAGCACCATCGGGTGGGCGGCGGGGGGATCCGGGAGGATTTTGAAAACGACGGACGGAGGGATCACCTGGGACATCCAGAACCCGCTCGTACCGAATGACCTCTACTCGATTGATTTTGTATCGCCGACCACAGGATGGACATGCGGATTCCAGGGTGCGATTCTCAAAACAACCAATGGCGGTTTGAACTGGACCCCGCAGAACAGCACCTCAACTTCCACGCTCTATTCCCTCTACTTTTTAACACCGACCACCGGATGGGCCGTGGGAGTCGGGGGTACAATATTGAAAACGACCGACGCCGGAACTACCTGGGCGCAGGAAACAAGCGGAACAACCCAGCCGCTGTTCTCAGTCTACTTTACTTCCCCTTCGGTCGGTTTTGCCGTGGGGGCGTTTGGATTGATGTTCAAGACGAGCAATGGAGGAGCGACCTGGATACCGCTGACGAGCGGCACGAATCTCAGTTTGTTCGGACTCCAGTTCGCGTCGTCGTTGAATGGCTGGGTCATCGGAGAATACGGGACGATCATCAAGACCACGAATGGGGGGGTCTCCTGGTTCGCCCAGGCCGGCCAGACTTTCAACGACCTGTTCGGCGTGCGATTTATCTCAACTACAACCGGCTGGGCGGTGGGAGATTTCGGGACGATGATCAAGACGACTGACGGGGGCACAACCTGGACCCCCCAGTCGAACGGAATCAAGAACACCATCGCTGCGATCTCTTTTCCCAGCGTCAGCGTCGGTTACACGGCCGGGGATATCGGGACGATCGCAAGTACGACCGATGGCGGACGGACTTGGACCCAGCTGAACAGCGGATCGTTCCGACCCTTGTGGGGCGTCGACTTCATCAGCACCACAACCGGCTGGGTGGTGGGCGACAGCGCAACCATTCTCAGGACCACAAATAGCGGATTCTCATGGTCGGTGCAGCACAGCCACACTGATCCAAGCCTGTACTCTGTCTCTATGATAAATTCCACTACCGGATGGACCGTGGGAGATTTTGGGACAATTCTCGCAACCAGCAACGCCGGGATCACCTGGACGCCGCAAGTTGCCAACACGACGCAATCGCTTCTCCGTGTTAAGTTCGCGGATGCGACGACCGGCTGGACGGTCGGCTACGGCGGAACGATTTTCAAGACAACCAACGGAGGCACCACATGGACGCCTCAAACCAGCGGAACCACACAGCCGCTCTATTCCCTGGAGGTGATCAGCCCCTCCACCGCCTACGCGGGAGGCGACTTCGGTACGCTGGTCCATACGACCGACGGCGGGGCGACATGGACCACCCAGACAACGAATACGGACGCGACTCTTTATGGCCTCTCGTTCTATTCGCCGTCCGTAGGGTTCGCCGCCGGAGACGTCGGTACAATTCTGTACACGGCCGACGGGGGTGCAACCTGGACGCTGCCCTACAGTCCGACAGTGAATCCGCTCTTCGAAGCTCAGGTCGTAAAATCCGGAACGGGAGGAGTCGTATTCGCGGCGGGAACCGGGGGAACGATCATCTGTGCCGCCATCTCCCCTCTTCCGATCCGGTCCTGGACCGGTGCATTCGATTCGTTGTGGACAAGCCCCGGAAACTGGAGTCCGGCAGGAACCCCCATCAAGGGTGACAGCGTCGTCATCCCTTTGACCGCGAACAATCCGGTCCTTCGTGCTGTGGTACAGGAAATCAACCTGGGGGGTTTGTCGATTGCCGCGGGTGCGAATCTGACCATCGGCGCGGGATTGTCACAGCTCATCGTCAAGGGAAGCATCAGCATATTCGGCACGCTCAACATCGAAGCCAATGCTTCGCCAAAAATCACCGTGGGGGGTAACTTCTCCACCGTCGTCGGCGGTGCGTTCAATCCGGGAAATTCAACAATTGTCTTCACGGGCCCCGGACAGATCAAAGGCACGTTCAACGACATCGTCCTGAAAGAAAATGCGGTCGTGCAGACGGGCGGCAATGTCACCGTGAGAGACAACATCACCCTGCTTTCAAATCTTCTTCAGCGGCAGGGCGATACGCTCACAATATTGAACTCCAGTCCGGGTTCGTTTCAAGGTCCGGCATTCGTCACCGGCGGAACGGTGAAGAGAGCGCTGCGGACCGGATCGGTCGACCAGTACCGTTTCGAGAGCCCGGCCACATTTTTGCGCTTTTACGGCGTCGGAACTCTTCCGGATACAGTCCTGATGACGACCTTTCCCAACGTCTTTCCCCCCGGCCTGCCCGACTCACTGTTCGTGAAGCGATACTACACGATCACCGCGCTTGGCGGCAGCAATTATCAGGCTAGCCTCTCTCTGCGTTACGACAGCGTCGAATCTGCGATCCCAGTCAACGAATTGTCCCTCTTTCGCGACTCAAGCGGCGTGATTTTTAATATGGGAAGCTCGGACTATCTCGACAGCGACGTCGTGGCAATTTCTCTCGACTCCGTCAGGAGTTTCTCCAAATGGTACCTCGGGAGATCCGATTACTTTCCGGTGCACCCGTTCGCATTTCTGGATACACTGGTCCTGACCGATCAGGGCAGCCTGACCGGAAAGCTTGTCCTCGGGGCCCAGGCGGGTGCAAGCGACGGAATCGATCCCGCTTTCGGGGAAACAGAGCTGGCCGCGAGGCCCCCGGCGGGAACCTTTGACGTACGGTGGGTGATTCCGCCTACGCGGGGGACGAGCACCGACGTCCGGAACCTCCTCGCTCCTCCACAGCAGCGAGTGTACACATTCACGATCCAGCCCGGCGCTGGCGGTTATCCGTTCACCTTACAATGGAACAAGGCGGGCTTCTGTACGGGCACGTTTCTCCTGCAGGACCAAGGATCGCAGGGGGGCCTGTTCTCGGTGAGTATGAAAGCGCAGAATTCGTTCGTTGTAACGAACTCCTCGGTCGGCTCGCTTCAGATCGTCCATCTTCCCCCGGTCTACTATTCGTTCAACCGGTCCTGGAACATGGTGTCGCTGCCGCTCACGGCAACGAACGGCTCAAAGCGGAGCCAGCTGTTCCCGACTGCCATCTCACCGCTGTTCGGCTATAACGGCGGCTACTATATCAGCGACACGATGCGGAACGGGTTCGGGTACTGGTTGAGATTATCGACGGCCCAGACCCTCGGCTTCGACGGGTTGTCTCGGTCCCGCGACACGATCAACGTCGCAGACGGTTGGAACATGATCGGATCGATCTCCTCCTCCGTTGCAAAAACAAGCATCGTACAGATTCCCCCGGGCATTGTCGGCTCAAACTATTTTGGGTTCTCGAGCTCCTACATCGTTGCCGACTCGATCACGCCGGCACGGGGTTACTGGGTCAAAGTGCACGGTGCGGGAAAGCTCGTCCTCTCCTCCACGGGAGCGGCGAACAAGCAGATTGCGGAGAATCCGCCGGCGGACGAGCTGTCCAAACTCAACCTCATTGGGGTTGAAGATCAGCGGGGCGATCATCAGGCGCTGTACTTCGGTTCCCCGGGGGTGTCACCGGAGATCGCATCCTGGTACGACCTGCCTCCGACTCCTCCCGATCGATTGTTCGACGCCCGCTTCCAGTCGGGGAGCATGGTTCAGTCTATCGCCGACACAGGCGGAGAGTTCGCCGTCCGCGTCCAGTCCGACGCTTTTCCGATCAGGCTTTCGTGGAACCTCCGGCAGAGCACAGTACACTCGGTCGCGTTTTTCGACGCTCGATCGGGAGCGCAATTGTCTCAGGTGCTGACCGATCGGGAGGGCACCATCCTGATTAATGCGCCGTTCGCAGGTGTCATCGGGGTACGCGTGGGGACGTCGGGAGCGTTACCCCGGCAATTCGCGCTCCGCCAGAATTACCCGAATCCATTCAATCCGACGACATCGATTCGGTTTGACTTGCCCGTCGACGCGACGATTTCCCTCAAGGTCTACGATCTCGTTGGCAGGGAAGTGGCCGTGCTTTCGGATAATGAAAAATATCCGGCAGGGTCTCACGTCCTCCGGTTGAACGGAGGTGGATTCAGCTCCGGCGTTTATTTCTACCGCCTTTCCGCGCATGGCGCCGACAAGCGGGAATTTCAACAGGTCAAGAAGCTCGTGATGTTGAAGTAATCCGCGCCCGGCGGGATGACCCCACGAGTTCGGGATATTCTGCTGATTCTTGTTTTCAGCGTCGTGTTGCTTCTCGTGCTCGAAATGCTGACGCGTTTAGTCCTGCCTCAGGATTATCGGACGACGTCGTTGAATGGGCTCCCCACAGCTAAGGACGACCGCGTACTCGGCCACCTCAACCAACCCGGTACTCATGTCAGGCTGGACGCTCCCGAATTCTCCGTCGAGTATATTGTCAGCGATGAAGGTTTCCGGGACGAGGTGACTCATTCCCACCCCAAACCGGATAGTGTACTTCGTATTTTGCTGTTGGGGGATTCCTTCACCTGGGGCGCGGGTGTGGCGTACGAGGGAATCTGGCCTGTCGTGTTCGAGCACAGATGTCTGGCGGATGGGCTGTCCGTCGACGTCATCAAAGCCGGAGTGTCGGGTTACGATACCCGGCAGGAAGTGATCTACCTCGAAAGGCTCCTCCCGAAATACCGGCCAAACATCGTCATACTCGCCTTTCTTCCGAACGATCTTGTCACCAACCTCCCGATGAGCGGCAACGATTCGCTCGAAAGCCGGCAGGCCCTCAAACAGGATTCTCTTCTCGTCCGCAACCAGGGGGTCAAAGATTCACCGTTACACATCCTGACGCTGCTGAAGCGGCTGTTCATGTCAAACGATTTTCTCTACACGAAGCTCTATTTCAATACCGATCGATCCCAGTATTTCAGTGTCCCGATGGCCGATCGGCTGAAGGCCCAGATCATGATCACGAAAGCGCTCCTCGCGAGGGCACTCACGTATTGCCGGTCGAACAACACCGCCTTCATCGCGTATTCCATCCCCCAGCAAATTCAGGTCCTGGTCAGGGCTCGCAATTATCACCCTCCCGGAATTGATGTCGAGTTCATCGATCAGGAATTCTCGGCATTTGCACGCGATAGCTCGTTCACCTGGATCCCGGCCCTGCCGGCGCTTGTTGAGCGGTATCAATCCGATGGCAAGGATCTTTTTTTTCGATTAAATGGCCACCTGAACAGGGAAGGAAATGCCGCGGTCGGGGACTATCTGTACTTGAAATTCAGGGAACTACGCAGGAATGAAATCAGGTAACGACGAAGCGCTCCGGTTAATCATATCGATCGAGCTTAAACCTTTCTCCGAGGTACAACCTCCTCGCCTCCGGGTCATTCGCCAGAAACTCCGCAGTGCCCGACTTGATGATTTTCCCCTCGAACATCAGGTAGGATCGGTCGGTGATTGAAAGTGTTTCGTGGACATTGTGATCGGTCACGAGAACGCCGATACCGCGGTTCTTCAAGTCGTGGACGATCCGCATGATGTCCTCGACCGCGATGGGGTCGATGCCGGCGAATGGCTCGTCCAGCAGAATAAACTTTGGGTCCGTCGCCAACGACCTCGCGATCTCCGTGCGTCGCCGCTCACCCCCCGACAGCATGTATCCCTTGCTTTTCGCGACCTGCGTGATTCCAAAATCTTCCATGAGCTGGCCGCAGCGCGCCCGCTGGTCCGCCCGGGGTAGCTTCATTAACTCGAGAACGGCCAGGATGTTTTCCTCGACCGTAAGCTTCCGGAAGACGGACGCCTCCTGCGACAGGTAGCCGATGCCCATCCTGGCGCGTTTATACATCGGTTCCTTCGTAATCTCCCGGTCGTCGAGATAGACCTTGCCTGCCGTCGGTCCGATCATACCCACGATCATGTAAAATGTCGTCGTCTTCCCGGCGCCGTTGGGTCCCAGCAAGCCGACGACTTCCCGCTGTTTCAGTTCCACGCTGACCGTGTCGACGACGAGACGTTTCTTGTACCGTTTGCATAGTCCCTCCGATCGGAGCGTTCTCACGCCCTCCGCGGAATCCAGCGCACCGGCAGCCGTTGTTTCAGTCTCGCGCATCAATCGGTCTGTGCTCGGCACCGGGCGTCCGTTCGGTTGGAATCAATTTGGAACTGCAATTCTCTTCGAGGGCCGGTTCTCACGCCAGCTAAATCCGGGCAGATTGTACTCGCTTTCCCGCCGCCTGATCATCTTCTCCGGGTAGTACTCCCCTTCCGGTCCGGCGATCACCTTCAACTTATCGATCCGGCCGTTCGCAAACACAATCGTGACATGATCTCCGGAGGCTTTGTTCAGGCCGTTCGGTTTGCTTCCGTCGAAGAGATAATACAAGCTCGTGGCGGTCTTGTCCACATCGATACGCTGAATCTTATTGTCGACAAACCGCATGGTAATCTCCTGCCCGGTCATTTGATCGAAACGGGTGGGGTACTGCGAGTCTCCGCGCGAAATCGCGTACGCGTTTCCCCGGACATAGACCGTCCCAAGCTTCCGGTTCCGGAGCTTGATGAAGATCGAATCGCCGGAGACCTGATTCTCCTGCGCCCCCTCGCCGGTGTACCAGAGAAACGGCGACCGCCGGAGGATGATGCTGTCGGCCTGCGTATACAATGTGCTCGCGCCCGCCTCCGCGGCGATCACGCCGCGGACGATTCTCACGCTGTCCCTGGCAACGAGCTGACCGAGCGAGTCCTGGTAGGATTCCATGACACCGCTCGTCACAGCCAGCGTATCGAATGCTCCGTTCGAGGCGGTGTCGACCTGAAGCAGCCTCGGGTGATCCGTCATCCGGCTGTACCCCTTCTGCTTGAAATCCTCAAAATGGTTCCCGAATATCGTCATTCGATTGCGGCGGCCGGTGATTGTCACGTTACCCCTTGCATCGGCTGACTGCTCCCGGCGGTCGTAGATCAGTTCGCGAGATTTGAGGATCGACTGCGTGTCGGAGACCGTCACATTTCCCCTGAAATAGACTCGCTTTTGTTTCACAAAGTATTTGCCGTAATCGGCATTGAGAGTCGTATTCCGGTCTTCAACGGTTACCCGCTCGAAGGCTTCTGCAACTCTATCGTTGCCGTAATACATCCCGTGGCTGCACACCATTCTCATACTGCTGTCCCTCACCTCCACCTCGCCCTCGAGCTGGACAGTATTCGCCGTCAGGTACTGCAGGGCGCGTCTGCATGTCACGACGACGGACCCCTGCGTGAGTTTGACGTTCCCGATCAGCTCGCGCACCCGCTCCCCGTTGATTTCGCGGCCGGTCAGGCTGTCGGCATGGTTGAGCACCACAACCTTCTCGTCTTCCTGCGGCCTGGCAACACTCGGGAAGCAGAGAAGAAATCCCAACCCGATCGCAGCCCCGCGAAGATGATTCCGGCGCAGCCAATCCGCCTCAACCATTCGCTTTTGACTGCCCGGTCACTTTGAAAATCGTGTAATGTTTTAACCCCTGGTCGGATTCCAGCCCGCGCCCCTCGATATGCTCGGTGGGAGAAAGGATATCGACGAAAGCGGGGGTCGTGACCCGTTGAGCGGCATTGCTCCAGTACAGATCCTCGGTTTTCAGGGTCGTGCCGCTGTCGGAAACAACGACAACGTTTTCATGGGCCTCGAAGTCGTGGGTTAAATCGTTCACTCTCCCCTTTTTCGCCGTCAAGACGGAGGTGTGACGCTCGTTCTGATCATAAAAGTCAACAATAATCGTGGAGTCGAGGATCGTAAATCGCTGGTCGTTGAACATCGCGATATGACCCGCATGGAGGATCGCGGTCGTCTTCCCGGAGTCAGTGAACGTAATCGTTGCGTTCCAGCTTTCCTGCGAGGGAGTGCCAAGCCCCGAGCCAACGGCGGAAACGGAGGGCCGTACCTTCTCCTCCGAGCACGAAGAGAGCATCCACCAAAGCCCGGGGAGCAGAAAGAGGGGAAGCAAATCTTTCAGCTTTGGCATCGATTACGGAGTCTCTCCTCCCAATCCGGCTTTTACCAGCTCATGCAGGTGAACCATTCCCACGGGCCGATGTTCCCCGTCTACGACGATGAGCTGGGAAATATTGTGCGCCTCCATTTCCTGGAGGGCGAGCGCGGCGAGGACGTTTTCCGGAATTGTTTTCGGATGTTTTGTCATCACCATCTCGGCGGTGATGTGTGTGAAATCGGTTGTCTTCTGGAGGAATCGGCGAAGGTCTCCGTCGGTGATAATGCCGATCAGCTTCCCGCCGCCGTCGACCACGCAGGTGGCGCCGAGGCGCTTCGACGTCATCTCGATGATGGCATCGCGGATCGGGATATCCCGTTTCACTCGGGGGACGGCGCCATCTTTCACCATCAATTCTTCTATCTTGAGAAGCAGCCGGCGGCCGACGCTCCCCCCGGGATGGTAGAGCGCGAAGTCTTCCACCGTAAAATTCCGTAGCTGAAGCAGCGCCATCGCCAGGGCATCCCCGAACACCAGTGCTGCGGTACTCGAGGATGTGGGGGCAAGGTCATACGGGCATGCCTCCTCTTTGACCCCGGCATCGAGGATCATGTCGGAGATCAGCGCCAGTTTCGAGTTTGGATTTCCGACCATGGCGATGATCGGCACGCCGATGCGCTTGAACATCGGGAGCAGGCTGTGGAGTTCCGCCGTGTCGCCGCTTTTGGAAATACAAATAACAACATCCTCCTTCCTGACCATGCCCAGATCCCCGTGCAGGGCGTCGGAGGGATGGAGAAAGAGCGCCGGCGTGCCGGTGGAATTAAAGGTTGCTACAATTTTCCGGGCCACATTCCCGGATTTCCCCATTCCCGTAACAACGACACGTCCCCGGCACGCAAACAAGACTTCGACCGCCTTCGCAAAGTTTTGATCGATGCGATCTTCGAGCGCGGCGACCGCTTCCGCCTCGATCCGGACTACCTCCTTGCCTTTCTTGATGATATCCGCGGACTTGGTCATTGTCTGGAAAAAAGTTTGAGTAAGCGTGCCGCTAATCCGCTGCTCTCTTTATGTTCGGGTTCGATAACGCCTTCGATGTGAACTTTCGTCTTGATCTTATTGTAGGTGAAGAAGGCATAGGTCAGATCGGCATCGGAGTATTTTGATAAATCGGAGAAGAGGCGCCGTGACTCGAGCGCGATCCTCGGTTCGCGAATGTCCTTGTGGAGCATAAGATCGTTGTAATAATTCGTTACCGGAATCAATCGATTGACCCCGGTCGATGAATCATAAACCCAGACGCGCCTGTCCACGGTGCAGAAGGCGAGAACCAGCCGGTCCGCAACCGACGTGACGGGATGCATGCTGACTTCCCTTACCGCCTCTCCGCATTGCGGGCATCGGCGGCCGGGAATCCACGTTGAATAGGTCCACCTCCTCACCTCTTCGAATTCCGATGGGATTTCTTCGGAATGGTGGCTGACAATTTCCACAGAAATCTGGCCGTCCAACACTTCCCGCATGGTCACGGATAGCGTGCCGGTCTTTGTCTCGATGGCGCCGTAGGCAAATACGGGCGCCAGCGGGTTGGATAAATCGGGTGTCAAGCCTTCGGGGCCAAGGATGATTTCCCCCTCCCCGCGCCTGCCCTTTCCAATCACCACCATGCCCCTGACCAGATCGTGATAGTGCCGGTAGCCGGGCCGATCGAGGGGAAGAATCCAATCCATCCACTCCCGTTCAAGAGGGGAGATGGGCCTCGGATAACCCCGATCATCAGAACCGTCGCCCACCTTCACCTCGTCGGATGTTTCAATGAACGTCACTTCTGCACCGATTAGATAAGATTTTTTGCTTTTAATATGAGGTCAACTACTTCCCGGACGGCTCCCCTTCCCCCGCGCGCTCTTGCGACGTAGTCAACAAGGTCCCGTACAACCGGGACAGCATCGTCCGGAGCGGCGCTCAGCCCGACCGTTTTCAGCAGCGGCACATCGAGTTCGTCGTCGCCGATGAAGCAGACTTCCTTTTGATTGAAGCCGAAGCGTCCGCACACCTGGCGCGCGATAACCGTCTTGTCCTTCACTCCTTGATGAATCTCCGCAACGCCCAGCTCGCGGGCGCGTTTGGCGGTGGCTTTCGAGGAACGGCCGGAGACGATGGCGAACCTCAAGCCTTTTTGTGCCCCCCTCTCGATGCCGTACCCGTCATGAGCATCGAAAAGCTTGTACTCGCTCCCGTCATCCCCGTACATGATCCGTCCATCGGTTAAGACGCCATCGACGTCCATGATGACCATCCGGATGGGTTTGCACTTGCCGCGCAGTTGCCGGCCGGTGGTTCGGTTAGATTGCAATCTTCTGCTTCACAATGTGATCGAGCGATACGACCTGCCGGAGCAACTCTTCGAGGCGGCTCAGTTTCAGTTGACTCGCGGCATCGCTGAGAGCACGGCGCGGATTTGGGTGTGTTTCGACGAACAGGCCGTCGATGCCGACCGCAACTCCGGCGCGGGCAATGGGGAAAATGAACTCTGGCTGGCCGTCACTCGAATTCTTGCCGGCCCCGGGGAGCTGAACCGAATGCGTCGCGTCCAGAATCACGGGATACCCGGCGGTGCGCATGATGCTCAGCGATCGCATATCAACAACAAGATTGTTATAACCGAAGCTGGCCCCGCGCTCGGTCAGCATGACGTTCTTGTTCCCGGTCGCCTCCACTTTTTCCGCCTGATGGCGCATGTCCTGGGGAGCCATGAACTGACCCTTTTTGATATTGACCGGTTTGCCGGTTCGGCCGGCTGCGCGCAGAATGTCTGTCTGGCGGCAGAGGAATGCGGGAATTTGCAGGACATCTGCTACCTC
>Ga0099793_10000070_pt1 | contig 20651 bp, 14 predicted proteins | sample Rivendell_Oct201_9_FD_77319 | JGI IMG/M metagenome (GOLD analysis project Ga0099793, IMG submission 77319) | Vadose zone soil and rhizosphere microbial communities from the Eel River Critical Zone Observatory, Northern California to study diel... | ecosystem: Environmental > Terrestrial > Soil...
AAGGATAAAGCCCGGGTTGCGTATGCCTCTCTTGACGGTGGCCGGTTGGTGTACGAACTAGCGTGAAGGATAATGAGCCACCGCCGCTATTCATAACAGGTCTTTACCCGATATATTTTTCATGATTTGTACTGCGTTGAATACCCCTTTCTTACCCGATTCCTTTTCCCAGCACAGGGTTGAAAATAGCTTCTGCTCAACCGGGTTCATGTGACTCGAATGGCGGAGCCACGTATGGCCTTATGCGCCGTCGAGATCCAACATCGTACATTCCAGCCCTGGCCTGTCCCAGATGGATCGTACGCCATCGTGAGCTCGCGACAGGACAAGGCAGTTCATCCAGTGCTAACGCCAGCTCAACTGAAGAGTGCCCCAAGCTGGGAGCGCCCCGCAAAAAGTCGGGTAACTCCGATTACCATCCGGCCCGAAAGTGAAGAGCAATGAGCAGGAATTTTGAATTGATGAACCAAGGCGTGCAAGACTCCGGGGCGATCCAGCCTCCCGCCCATGGCGCGCTAAGTTCTAAACTAAAGCTACCAAACCGTTACACCCAGTGGATGGGGGATGTGCCGACGGAAGGATTCGCGGCCAGTCTGTGGCGAATCATCCGGAGCCGCAGGTGGACAGTCGCCGCGTTTACGCTTGTTGTCGTTACAGTTGTCACGGTAGCATCATTGCTGATGAAACCGCAGTACGAAGCAGTTGGGCGGGTGGTATTTCATCGCGAGAATGACACTGGCGTGCTGGGTTTCAAGGGCGTTGATACCTCGCTATTGGAAGATCCAGAAGACCGTGCGGCGATCGACACACAGATCGGAATCCTGCAGACCGACGCTTTAGCCATGCAGGTCATCCACGATCTCCGCCTCGATAAGAATCCGAAGTTCGCCGATCGAGTGGAGCAGTCCGGCAACGAAGATCGATTGGTGCAACCGTTTCACAAAAACCTCACGATCTCCAAGGTGAAGGGCACAAGGCTCATCGAGATTCAATTCCGAAGCGCGGATGCAAAGCTGGCAGCCGATGTCGTGAACGAGTTGGCTAAGGCATACGTCGACCAGTTTTATAGAAGTCAGTTCCAAGCCAGCACCCAGATTTCCGAGTTCCTCGCGAATCAATTAAAGGAACTGCAATCTAAAGTTGAAGAATCGCAACAGAAGCTGATCAACTACCAGAAAGAAAATGGGATCTTTGGCTTGGACGATAAGCAAAACATTGTGACGGCAAAGCTGGACGACCTGAACAGGGAACTCACTGCAGCGGAAGCCGATCGGGTCCAGAAAGAGGTTAACTACCGATTGGCGCGTCTGGGGCAGCCGGAGCTGATTGCGAGACTCGGATCCGAAAGCCTAATCACCAAGCTACGCGCGCAACAGGCTGATCTGGAAAACCAGATGGCGCAAGCCTCGGTTCAGCTAGGCCCAGCACATCCAAAGATTACCGAACTGTCGAAGCAAATAGCCCAGACGCAACAGTCGGTGGATGGCGAAGTCCGGAGAATCGGCAAGCAGATAACCTATGATTACCAGAGCGCGGTGGAACGTGAGCGCATGCTGCGGAATGCATTGGAAGCACAGAAACAGGCGGCCGACAAGCTGAGCGCAAATGCGATCCAGGGCAACATCCTGAAGCACGAGTTCGAGACAAACCGTAAGCTCTACGAGGATCTGTTGCAGAAGCAGAAAGAAGTGAGCATTTCAGCCAGCTTGAAACCGAGCAACATTTGGATCGTCGACCCTGCCAGACCGCCGAGACGGCCTGCTGAGCCAAATATTCCGCGGAACTTCGCGCTTTCTCTTCTGTTTGGGGTTTTAGGCGGCGTGTTAATGGCATTCGGTCTAGGAAAGATAAACGAGAAGATTAGTACCCTGGAGCAGGCAGCTATTGCGTCGCCACTACCTTCACTCGGTGTTGTGCCCCTTTTGGGAGCAAAGAAAAAGAATGGCGCGTCCCCCCAACTCCAGGACGCCGACGGTTGCGTGAAACCCGAGTTGGTAAGCGCCCTTCGGCCAATGTCGCTAACAGCAGAATCCTACAAGGCTATCGTGACGTCGATATTGCTTTCGCACCGGACTCACCCAGCCGTGATCCTCGTGACTAGCGCACTTCCTGGGGAGGGTAAGACCACTGTCAGTACGAACTTGGCGATTGTGCTCGCGCGACTGCGCAGGCGCGTGCTACTCGTCGATACCGACCTCCGGCGTCCCAGCGTCCACCGCGCTATGCGATTGAGTGCTAAAACCGGTTTGGGCGCGCTACTCAGGAAGTCCGCCCCATTCGATGAGCTTGTAGTTGGCTGCGCCGATGTACCCAATCTGTACGTCCTGCCAGCTGGGCCGATTAACCTGCAGGAGGATACGGAATTGCTGATATCCGGCTTCAAGGACTTGGTAGAGCGCTGGAGGGAGCAATTCGACCACATCATCATCGACACCCCGCCCGTGCTGGCGATGACCGACGCGGTTCGCATGTCGGTCGAGGCGGATTCGGTGATCCTGGTCATCCGCTCTGGTCAGATCGGAAAAGACGAGTTCTTGCGCGCTCAGGATGTACTCCTCAAGGTCAACGCCCGCCTTACGGGCTTCGTCCTAAATGGCGCAGAGCTGGACTCCTCAGATTTCCGGTACTTTTATGGCTACTACGACCGGGATGAGTCAAAACACCTCGGCGAAGGCGCGTAAGGATTTTATATCTCGCTATGCTCAGTTGTTCATGGGGCGTGCCACAGGGGAGCCAGCCTAAATCCCGAAGTGCTTTCCCCGCTTGTGGTCCTGATCTATGGAGGTGGTCATGCAGGTCAAACCCGTCGCTCTTACCGTGCTTGCGTTCTTAGTCCTGCCATCGGCCTATGGCTTCGCCCAAGATCGCGTGGCGCCATCAGAAGTTCGGACAGAGGCCCCCTGGCTTGCATCTCAGAGCGCGGCTGTTGCTTCAGAGAGTGCCAGCTCGCCGCCAGACCTGTTGATAGGAGCCGGCGATCTGCTCGAAGTCAGTCTGTACGGCATGCCAGATTTCAAAACCGACGTGCGCGTAAATTCTGGCGGTGAGATCTCCTTGCCGATGCTTGGTACGGTGGCGGTGAGTGGCCTCTCCGTCGAACAGGCTGAAACGCTGATTGAACGCAAGCTGAGTCAAAAGGGCCTTTTCAATGATCCACACGTTACGGTTTTCGAGAAAGAGTACGCGACGCAAGGGATTTCGGTGCTGGGCGAAGTACAGAAGCCCGGAATTTATCCGTTGTTAGGCTCGAGAAAGCTGTTCGATGCCATATCCGTTGCTGGCGGCACTACTCCGAAAGCTGGCCGCTATGCCCTGATTACGCGCCGCAATGATCCACAACATCCGGTTCAGGTACCGCTTTTGACGGGTGCGTCAGACGCGATGCAAAACAACGTCGTCGTCGAGCCGGGCGACACAATTCTCGTAAGTAAAGCGGGCGTGGTTTACGTTGTCGGCGACGTCCGCATGCCCGGAGGCTTTGTCATGGAAAATGGCAACGACATTACCGTGATGAAGGCCATCGCCCTGGCTCAAGGCACCAACCCGAATGCGGCTCTGAATGCGGCCAGGCTGATTCGCAAGACCTCAGAGGGCCCAAAGGATGTCCCACTCGACCTTAAGAAAATTCTGGCCGCCAAGGCACCCGATCCGCAACTCCAGCCTGACGATGTCGTGTTTGTACCTGGCAGTGCGGGGAAGAGCGCTGCCAAACGTGGAGCTGAGGCGGTCCTCCAAATGGCGACCGGCATTGCGATTTGGCGCGTACCGTGAGGTGAGTGTCACGCCAGCTTAAGTGAACAGAGCTAAGCTAGGGCGTCACGCAATGCCAAGGTCCTTGCCAAGACCAATCCCTGAACCCGAGGCTGTAAATTTGCATATGGCGGACGCGAACCAGAGGAACCCATGCTAGCACTCTTGACCGATAGGAAATCCGGGGAAGTGTCCACGTACGATGTTCCCGCGCCTGAGCTGCGCCCCGGGGGCATCCTCGTGCGCACCCAATATTCGGCAATCAGCGCCGGCACTGACCGGGCCACGCTCGAGTTGAGCTCGAAGTCGCTCCTCGCCAAGGCGAAAGCACGTCCCGATCTCGTCAAACAGGTTATCGACTACGCGCGCCAGAACGGAGTGAAAGCCGCGTACGAGAAGTTACACGCAAATCTGGATACACTCATGACACTCGGATATAGCTGCGCAGGCGAAGTAATTGCGGTGGGGGACGGCGTGCACGAGTTCCGAGTGGGTGATCGCGTCACTTGCGCCGGCGGCGGGTACGCCAATCATGCTGAGATCAACTTTGTTCCGCGAAATCTCGCGGTACGCATTCCTTCGGAGGTGTCTACGGTTGCGGCCTGTCTGACTACCATTGGTGCGATCGCGCTGCAAGGCGTTCGGCAAGCGAATGTGGGTATCGGCGAAACGGTCGCGGTGATTGGTGCGGGGCTTGTGGGGGTGTTGACGATCCAGATCGTCCGCGCCGCCGGGTGCCGCGTTGTGGCGATTGATCTCTCGCCCCAGCGGGTCAAGCGAGCGGCGGAGCTCGGCGCACATTTCGCGGCGGCTGCCAATGACCCGGTGCTGACCTCAAGCATCAAGGAGTTCTCTAGGTACGGTGTCGATGCAGCTATCGTGACCGCTGCGAGCGACAATGCCGCGCCGACTGAGATGGCGGCCAAAATTCTGCGTGATCGTGGTCGCATTAGCGTTGTGGGCGTCGTCGGCATTGGGGCGTCGCGCAGCAGCATGTACGCGAAAGAGCTGTCGCTAGCTCTCTCCCGCTCCTACGGGCCCGGAAGGTACGACCCGCAGTATGAGGAAGGCGGGATCGATTACCCCATCGGGTATGTCCGCTGGACCGAGCGGCGCAACATGGAAGCCTTCCTCGACCTGCTGGCAGCCGGGCAGATAGACGTCACACGGTTCCTCGAACGTCGCTACACAATCAACGAGGGCGCGAAAGCCTACGCCGACCTGAAGAATGGCCAGTACACTTCGATTCTGACATACAGCGGCGCGCCCGCAATGGCGCAGAGGACCGCGACCGCCCCGGCAGCAGCGCGGCCTCGCCTCGGCGATGAAGTGAGAGTGGGTTGCATCGGTGCCGGCAGTTTCGCGTCGAGCGTAATCTTTCCCAACCTGCAGTCCATCAAGGGCGTGCGCATGCAGTCCGTGGGCACTATCTCAGGTGCGGGTGCTGCTTCGGCGCAACGCGCCTTCAAGTTTCAGACTGCGGAACAACCCTCAGAACTCCTGAGTAATCCGAATGTTGATGCAGTCTTTATTTTGACACGCCATGACACACACGCACTCCAAACGGCCCAGGCATTGCAGGCAGGTAAGCCTGTATTTGTCGAAAAGCCCTTGGCGACCAAACGCGAACAACTGGAGCAACTGCAAAATGTGTTTGCGGAACAATCGCAGGCTGGGCGCGCGCCGTTCGTGATGGTGGGCTTCAACCGCCGGTTTGCACCAATGACCGAAAAAATCCGCCAATTCTTTATCGGCCGCCGTGAGCCCATGCTGGTCCACGCGCGCGTTAACGCTGGCTACATCCCGCACGACCACTGGATTTACGCGCAGGGCGGCCGCATCGTGGGCGAATTCTGCCATTTCGTGGATTGGGCGCGCTCCGTGATCGGTTCTCCTATACAGAGCGTGTCTGCAACAGGCCTGCCGAACGGGACGCAATACGCTTCGGATAACGTCGCGGTCGCGCTGAAGTTCACTGACGGGTCAATTGCAAATTTGATTTACCTGACTAACGGCGACCGCAGCATTCCTAAGGAATTTTTCGAAGTGTTCTGCCAGGGTGCCATCGCGCGGCTGCACGATTTCTGCACACTCGAACTGGCACGCAATGGGAAGGTCCAGAAGTTCAAGGGCGTGCAAGACAAAGGCCACCGTCGGGAGCTCGAGCTTACAATCGAAGCGATCCGCTCCGGCAAACCATCGCCTATTTCCTTCGAAGAACTGGTCGAGGTCACCGAGACGACTTTTCTGGTTCAGCATGCGCTTACCACGGGAGAGGTCATCGGGTTGGCGCAGGCCGCGCCCGTCGTTGAGCCCGACGCTTTGCTCGCTGAAATGTCCGATGCGGTGCAGCGACACTCTGCGTCCGCCGGGGACGGCGCATGCGCCTGACGAGAACCTCGCGAGTATCTGTTCCTTCAACTTCGATCCATTCGAGCTACGTTTAGGCTGATGGCATGAATTCCATTCCCGTGCTCAATTGCATACCTGCACTGGCGGAGCAGCGGACTCACTTATTGCAAGCTGCCCTTGTCCTAGTAGGCGCCGTTGCGGTTGCCAGCTTCATCCTGGTACCTCAGTTGGGCTTGCTGGTTGTTATCGGGTGCGCGGCCCTGTGGTTCGTCGGAATGGTCGGTGACGCGTTTCGCGGCAGATTGGACGGAATATTGTTATGCTACGCGCTGGCTTTTCCGTTCAGCTACTGCCTCCTATCGTTTCCCCAAGAACGCTCGATCGTGACGTTGGACCGCGTGGTTATCCTCGTCGCGTTCGTGGGACTATTTCTCGTCAAGCCCAGTACGCGCATGGGAGTTCCAAAGTCACTGCGCTGGGCCGGATTCGTTTGGTTTGTCTTTGTTGCGATTGCAGGTGTCAGCCTCGAAAGATTGCGAGATTTGCATGATGCACACATACTGTTTGACGGTTTCCTCCTACCACTCTTGCTCGGCTGGTGCGTCATTGCGCGGTTCGATGTTCGTCGTCGGCTCCCCACGATGCACACGGCCGTGTGCATCTCCTCAATCATGTGCGCAGTGATAGCGGCCGCCGAAATCGTCACAGGACAGGATTTATTCCCCAGTGAAAGTACTCCAATGTACTTTGCGGGAAGCCTCCCTCGACCAAACGGGCCGTTTGAGAGCGATTATACCCTTGCGACGGTCGGTGCTATCAGCTTTTTCTTCCTCCTCTTCCTTCGTGCGGCCCTTGGTCCCAAGTTGAGACCTGGTCGCAGAATGCTTCACTCGATTGGGCTGGCAGCGACGATTGGCATGGCGTTGATGCCGATGTTCCGCTCCGTCGCAATCACGCTCCTACTCGCGCTGTTCATCGATACCTTCTGGGAACAGAGGACGACCCGCCGTGCCTGGCGCGTCGTGCTTATGTTATCTTCTGCTGGGCTGATTTTTATCGCTCCCTTATTTGCACCCAAATCGGTTGTCGAAGACCGCAGCAATCCAGGGAACGTTTACAGCCGAGTCGCTGAATTCGAGGCAAGCCTTCGTGTGATTGCGGACCATCCTGTGTTGGGTGTCGGGTTTGCCAACTTCGGGAAGTTCGTAGTGGGAGAGCCCCGTTACGTTACATCTTACGAGGGCGTGTATTCGGTGGACACGCCGCACAATAACTTGACTCAGATATTCGCCGAGACTGGCATCCTCGGCTTCGTGCCTTACTTTATGGCACAGGTTTTGTTGTTCAAGGCAATATGGCAATTGCGCCAGTCGTCCAGTTCCGGGTACCTGGCGTGGAAATATTACGTTTATCTGTTCTTGAGCTTTTGGATCACCGGGCTTACTGAGTCGTCAGGCTATAGCCCCCTGAACCTGTGGTACGTATTCGTGGTTACTATTTGTTGTAAGTATGCGTTGTCGGACCCTGATTTGATGCAGCCTGCGGAAGTGCAGGTTCCTGACGAAGCTTTCAGCGTGCCTTTCTCCGATGATCAGAGAATCTAAAGTTTTCGTGCTCGTGATGGCGGGCCAGCAACGCGATGCACTCGCCTTTGCCCGGCGGCACTATCCGACCTGCGAGATAGTCACCCTGTCGAAGAACGTGCTGCGCGAGAGCGGCTGGATGAGCCAGCTGCGTATCTTGCGACAGCTTAGGGGCGAAGCGTTCCTGATATTTACCGATTCCCTCGAATCGTTGCAGGAACCGATGCTGTTCAAATGGACGGTGCTCGTGCATCGATGCCGAGAAACCGTTCTTGCGGACTCGTCCGGATCGTTTGAGGCAATTCGAAAAGCGGAATTGCTAGGTTTGCTGCCGCGATGCCTCATCGCCGCCCTGGCCGACGTAATTGTGCTTGCTTGTGCTTGGATCGGGCTACAGCTATTTCAGGTATGGCTCAAGTTTGGGCGCGCACCTGAAGCGCGTGCCGGCCTGCTTGACCTCGCGTTTCTCTACCCATCTCAAGCTGGTCTGGATGTCCCCGGGGGCGCACTGACTCACGTCACGGGTTTCCTTTCGGGACTAGCACAGGAAGGAGCAAGCTGCTTAGTATTTTCCGGGCGGCCGCTGCAGGCCTCTTTCGATGTACATCGTATCCCGGGATCTCGTCACCTCCATCTGTTCCGCGAGGCGGCGACGCTGTCATACAACTTCCGGTTCATTTCCGCGGCACGCAAGTTTCTAGCGAAAAAAAGGGCGCGCTTGCTGTATCAGAGGCACGGGAGATTTATGTTTGCCGGCGCGTTTCTGTCGCGTTTGACGGGAATTCCTCTGGTGCTCGAATACAACGGCTCTGAAGACTGGATAGCGAAATACTGGGACCCAACACGCTTCTCTCCCTGGCTCAGGCTGTGCGAGAAAGCCTCGATAAAGGCCGCGTCTTTGATCGCCGTCGTGTCAAATCCGCTGAAGCAACGGCTGATAGAAGATGGGGCGGCAGCAGAACGAATCCTCGTAAATCCGAACGCGGTCGATCCGGAGTGGTTTCACCCCGACTGCGGCGGTGCGAAAGTGCGGCACGATTTGGGAATTGGACCGAATGACATCGTTGTCTCCTTTGTCGGCTCATTCAGTTACTGGCACGGGGTCGCAGTGCTCGAACAGGCGATCCGGTCGTTGCTAGACAAGAACCAGCGTTTGGTTTGTCCTGTGAGATTCCTGCTCGTTGGAGATGGCCCGCTTGCGCCGAATTTGCGGAACACACTCGAGCCCTATGCGCAAAATGGCCTGGTGACTTTTAGCGGGGCGATTCCGCATAAGTTCGTCCGCACGTACCTGGATGCTGCCGACATTCTTGTTTCGCCGCATGTCCCCATGCCCGGGGGAGTTCCGTTTTTCGGCTCGCCTACGAAGCTGTTCGAATACATGGCCATGGGCAAGGCGATTGTCGCCAGCGCATTGGACCAAATCGCTGAGGTCCTGGAACATGGCAGAACAGCGTTGCTGGTCAAGCCGGGCGACCCAGGCGAGCTAGTAGAGGCCATCAAGCGCCTCGCCGACGATGAGCGACTCCGCACCGAGCTTGGGCGGAAGGCACGGGAGACAGCTCTGGAACGTCACACCTGGTGCCAAAACGCCAGACGTGTCCTCGCGTATTCTTCGGACACTCGGTCCATCCCGAACGAATTTTCGCTGCCCACTGCCGTCGCTGTCAGCTCGTCGTCCCACAGCACAAACTTGACAGAGCAGAATCTGACATGAGAGCTAGCGTATCAGCTGCCTTGGCTAAGCTGTGGCAAATAGCGGCGGGCACAGAGCTTCGCCGCAACGTCTTGGAGACCTACGGCACCCGGCTGCTTGTGGTAGCCGTGACGTTTGCAACTGCCATCGTGATTGCGCGAGAGCTGGGTCCAGCGGGTCGCGGGTTGTACGCTGTGGCTGTAACTTTAGGTGCGATCGGCGCGCAGTTCGGCAATCTTGGGCTGCATGCCTCCAACATGTACTACGTGGCAAGAGATCGAGCGCTCCTGCCTGCTCTCATCGGTAACACATTAGCGGTCGTCTTTGGGGCTTTTGTTATCGCGGCCTTGGGCGGAATCGCTCTCGTCTTCCAGCCGAGGCTATCGCCAATCCATGGTACGCTTTTGCTGCTTGCCCTGGCCTCCGTTCCGGTCAGCCTTGCCTACCTGCTCACACAAGGATTACTGCTCGGCGTTAACAAGGTGCGGGCCTACAACAACATTGAAAGCGGCGGCAAACTCTTAGCCCTGGTGTTGATTTGCATCCTCGCGCTGCTTCACGGTAGCACCGTCGAATTGTACTTCGGCGTGACCTTGGCGTGTGTAATGGTCACGTTCCTTTGGGCTCTTTTGCGCCTCAAGCGGGATGCGGCAGAGCCCCCTAAGCTATCTTTCGCAGTTTTCCGCCAGAGCATTAGCCTCGGGATGAGAGCGTATGTGATCGCATTCTTTGGTTTTCTTCTACTGAGAATTGACCTGCTAATGGTCAAGTACATGCTCGGCGCGACGGAAGCGGGCTACTACTCAATCAGCCAGGTTCTTGCCGAGAACACCATGATGTTTCCCGTTGTGGTTGGGTTGCTCTTGTTTCCCAAGCTTTCGGCCACAAAAGAGAAGGAAGAAAAGGTGCGCTTGGCAAACAAGGCCGTACTTGTTACCGCAGCGCTGATGTTACCGGTGGTCGTGATTGCCGCATTGGCCGCAGGGCCTATCATCTCCATGGCGTTCGGGCGAAGCTTCTTCCCGGCGGTTGCCCCTTTTGCTTGGCTGATGCCAGGGACGTATTTCTTGGGAATCGAAACTGTGATGGTCCAACTGCTGAATAGCGAGGGCTTTCCTCCAATCATCGTCGCCGCCTGGATTGCGGACACAATTGTCAACGTCGCCGTGAATTTCTGGGCCATTCCTCGCTATGGGATAACCGGTGCGTCAGCCGTTTCCTCTGTTTGTTATTTCCTTATTTTTCTAATCGTTTGTGGCGTGGTGTGGAAACGTAACTACGCACGAGGTCCAGCGACGGTGTGCGTACATCAAATAAATGATTCTGTGTCAGCCTGATTTCAAATGCCTTCCATAAGGATCCTTAAGCAGGAATCGCCCCTGGCGCTTGCTCGCGAACTGCCGCGGCGGATGAGATCCGTCGATGCCTTGACGACGAAGGCTCCTTTGAACGAGGAAGCAGCTCTTGCGAGCCAGGCTTTTCTGGAATTGCATCGTTACCTGCGACAACAATCCTACCGAGGCTGCGAATTTGACGATTTCTTGGGCTCCCCGTTGGTGCGCTTTCTTAGCCTCAGCAATCTTTTTCTGCAGCGGGTGGCTGTTCAGGTGGGCGAGCTTCTGCCGTTGAATGTGCGGCCGCTTCTGGGGATCGGGAAACTTGATAGCACAAAAGCGCGGGGCTTTTTTGCGAAAGCTTATTTGTATCGTTTCTTGGCCACTGGCGACGAATCGTGGCTCTCCGCAGCCGTGTCCTGCCTTGACTGGCTGCTCGAAAACAGTTCCCAACAGTATCCCGGGGCAAGTTGGGGCAATGCGTTCGATTTCGCCAGCCGCGGAGGATTCTGCCCGAAAGGCACGCCGACGATCGTCTGGACGGCTCATATTGCCGAAGCCTTCGACCTGGCCTATCACGTCACGAAGAAACCCGAGTACCTGAACGCGTTGGAACAAAGCGCAAGGTTCATCATCTCCGCCCTCGAACGCCACGAAGACGAACGCGGTATCTGTTTCGCATACGCTCCCGGCTCGCCCGCGTTAGTCTTCAATTCGAATTTGCTGGGTGCTGCCACGCTGATTCGCTGGTGGAATCATTCCGGGGATTCCACATGCTACGATCTTGCCCGTCGCGCAATGACGTGGACCTTGCCCCACATGAATCCGGACGGCAGTTGGTACTATGGCGCGGGCGAGAGGTATCGGTGGATCGACAACTTTCATACGGCCTACAATATCGATTGCTTAGTGACTGCCCATGACCTGGGCGGCGAGGGCCTGGTGCCGGAAGCGGTGATCGAGAAGTCGTATAGATTTTGGACGAGTAATTTCTTTCTTCAGGACGGAACTCCCAAGTACTACCATGCCCGGATTTATCCGCTTGATATTCAGTGTGCGGCACAAGCCATTGAAACGCTATCCAAGCTGCGAAGCCGGTTTGCCGACGCGGGGCCGCTTGCCGATAGGGTCTTGGCTTGGACGCTACGGCACATGCAAAAAAAGAATGGCGCCTTTCGCTATCAAATCCGGCGTTTGTGGGCGAATAACCTCGAAGCCATCCATTGGGGGCAGTCCACCATGTTGGCGGCCCTGGGCGCGTATCTATATTTTCTGCCGGCTGGTGCGCGAAAATCATGAGAATAGCGATTCTCAGCAGCTTGCCCTGGCTCGATAGGCACAGCTACAAGAATTTCTTCCTCGAGGAGCTTGCCAAGAAGCCGTGGGTTCAGCGCTCCGACGTTGTGCTGGTGTACGGAAGGACCAAGCTGATCGATTACATCAAGGAAGCAAGACGGTTCGGCATTACCGACGGGCTAAAGAAGCTGCGGAGTCTTTCAGGCCCGAAGGGGCCACGGCCGAGCGTTTCCCCCGTGAGAAAAGGGAGGCGGTTAACGCCGCTTGCGGCAGAACTCGGCATCGCAAGCCGCCGTTTTGACCGCCTCGGTGCTCCTGAGTGTCTCTCGTTTTTGAAAGCATTTCAGCCTGATGTAATGTGCAATCTCAGCGGACAGTACGTGCCCTCGCGGGTTCTCGGGATTCCCCGGCACGGTGTCTTCAGCGGACATTACTCGTTGCTGCCCGAGTTACGGGGAGGCGACACGGTGCGCTGGAGCATCTTCCTGGATCGGCCGGTGTTCGTTTGCCACATGGTTTTGGCGCCGGAAATGGACATGGGAGATATCGTGAGGACGAAGCGCGTGCCCGTTATCAGGGGGGACCGGTTGGAAGATATCTATTACCGCTGCCAGATGACTAGCGCGAAGGGACATTTGCAACTGCTTGATGACTTGGAAGGCGGACGCGTAACCCGCATTCCACAACGCAAGGAGCAAGGAAGTCTCTTTTACCGGATGGGACGCCATCTCAAATCGAAAGTAGACGAAGCTCTCAGGGAAAACAGGTACAGCCACTATGTCGAAGCTGATTCAGGCATCGTTTAGCCTGCTCCAGAAGATGTATGACCCGAAGCGCTGCCTTTTTTCCCATAAGACAGACATAGAGGGGGCAACGTATACCAGCGATTTTTCGTATCCCCACAGCCTACGTTATACGATCAACGTGCTGGCAGGAATGCAGAGGGCGCAGGAGCACCATCACGTTCACTGGGATGTATGCGGAGAGCTAGACAGGTTTCTGAACCTCCACGGCCAGCACATCGCCAATGCCGGGGATAAGGGGCTCTTGCTGTACGTGGCCGCTCACGGACGCTCCCGGCACCAATATCGCATCTTTACTGAGGTCCGTGATTTGGTGGACCAGCCGGCCCGGCTTCGCGCGTTGAATCTGCAGGAAGTGAGCTGGATGCTGAGTGGGCTGACTGAATATGCCGCCGTTTCCCAGCAGTCGGAGGCAGTGAAAGCGGCAGAAGACCTCTTTGGATTCATGGACAGGCATTTTCTAAACAAAGACACAATGCTTCCATTCCACGACCTGTCTCTCTGGAGAAGGCCTTTTGTCACGTTCGGAGGAATCGTTTATTTCCTCAAGGCTCTTGCCGAATACGCCGCCGCTTTCAACAACAAGTATGCCGAGGTGATCTTCAAAGAAGGCGTCAGCAAGATGCTCGAATTCCAAGGGCCCAGGGGGGAGTGGCCCTGGTTTTACAACGTGTTCGACTCCAAGGTCGTGGATTGGTACCCGATTTATTGCGTCCACCAGGACTCGATGGCGGCGTTGTTTCTGTTGCCGGCGTTGGATCTGGGCGTAGGCGGGACTGCTCAGGCCATTGAAAAAAGCTATCGCTGGCTCTTTGGCAACAATCAATTGGGTGAGCGGATGATGGTTACTTCACCCGACTTTTTTATTTATCGCTGCATTCATCGGCGCGGTGCTTTGGAGCGTCCAAAGCGATTCGGCCGCAGCGCGTTATTGTCGGCTATACGCAAGTCCGCAGGTTTCGCCGCCAATCGCCAGTTGGAGGTAATCAAGCACGGACGTTCCTATCATCCCGGCTGGATTTTGTTTGCGTGGTCTCCAAGGAGGGATTTCACGGAGTTTACGGACCTTCGCATGTTGCCGGAATTGAACGTGCCCGAGCCGGCCTCCCTGCAGCTTCAATAGGATGTCCGAAGTCGATGCCTCTGGTCTCGACTCGGAATGCAGAGGGAGTCGCGCCCCTGAGTATTGTGAAGTTTCCCGCGCTCGCGACGTTTCCATGTTTGACGAAAAATTCGCCGAGACGCCGTGAAAGCCGTTTTCTGAAGAAGAGCGCCATTTAAGCCGACAAGATTATGCGACCTTTGTCCCAGACGCTAAAAATGAGCTCCCCCTTGCTGCTGGCACGGGAGGCGGCGTGGCGGATTCGGAAGAGATGGATAAAGAGAAGCATTTTGGCGCAGATAGAGGAGCGAGCCGCGCCTATGACGTTTCGCAATGTAACCTACTGCAAGCCTGAAATTTCGACGCTCAGTTGTGTGAGTCGACAGCTCTTGATTGATTTTGCGAATCAAGTGTGTGAAGGACGGTTTCCATTTCTGGGATATCGAACCGCGGACCTGGGTCGGCGGCCGAGGTGGAATGTTGACTTTATTTCTGGCGCGGAATGGCCACTGATTCCCTTGGAAAACCGTCGTTACTTGCGGTTCGATGGCTCGGAGGTGAAGGTTCCGTTCGAACTGTCACGACTTCAATTCTTGCCTATTTTGGGGAAAGCGCACGTGCTTACTGGAGACGTGCGCTATCGCGAGGCAGCGAAGGACCTGCTCGCACACTGGATACAGTCAAATCCAATTCGCATGGGCGTCAACTGGACGATAGCAATGGAAGCTGCTTTGCGCGCCATGAGCATCTGCTTCCTTTTGAATTTGCTTTTTCCCTTTCGTCACGACGAGCAGACGTGGCTCGCCACTGTGACCCGCTCTCTCGCCCAGCACGTGCTTTACATCGAAGCGAACATTGAGTTTTCGCACTTATCTACCAGCAATCATTATCTGAGTGACATCGTTGGACTTTACTGCCTGTCTGTTTTCCTCGACGGCGAGCGTATGGCAGGAAGGCGCCACAAATACCGGCGGCGTATCGAAGCTGAAATGGCAAAGCAGGTATACGAAGACGGTGGGGATTACGAGGCTTCAACCGGTTACCAGGTATTGGTCACGCAGCTTTTTACCACTGCGCTGCTGCTGATGCGTAGCGACCGCTCTGCTTCCACCTCTCCAGCGTTCGTTGAGCGCCTCCGGATGATGTTCCGGTTCCTCAATACTGTTGCCAGCAGCTCCGGCGCATTACCCCAAGTGGGCGACTGCGACGATGGTCGCACCGAACTCCTGATTGACGACCTTCAGCAGATGATCCATTCCCCGGTTTCAGAGAGGAATTCTTTACGAGTTCCCCACTTGCTCGGGCTAGGGCACCGGCTGTTCGGCGAAGGAGCAGGCCCGGGTGACGACGCGGCATGGTACGGTCTTGCCGACGCTGCCCCAACTCCCAATTCCGAATCGCAGACGCACACTGGTTCAGCCTACGCGATCAGAGTTCTTCCGAAGTCCGGGATTGGCGTCTTGCAAAACGGTTCTGCTGAATTGCTGTTTTTCGCCATTCCAAATGGAATTTTTGGCAAGGGCAGCCACACCCACAATGACAAGCTCAGCTTCGTTCTGCGATTGGGCGGCCGGGAAGTCGTCTGTGACTCCGGCACGGGCTGCTACACGCGCGACGTAGCAACGCGAAACCGGTTTCGCAGCACCTCCGTACATAACACATTGCTGATCGATGGCACAGAACAAAACCGCATCTTCCCCGGCCCAATCGGGCTTTTCGCCCTCGGGGATGAAGCGGCTGTTAGTCAGATTCAAGAAGGGAGAGAAGCGCGCGGCGGCTTCCTGCGCGCCTCACATACTGGCTATTCCTCACTTGGCGTGGTGCACACCCGGACCATTCGCGTTGTTGACGGCGAAAGGGCCTTTGTCATTGAAGATCAACTCGATGGCCAGGGCGTTCACGATTTCGAGCTGAATCTTCAACTTGCACCGAATCTAAGCGCAGAAGTCCATGCGGCCAAAGATGGAATTTTGTGCCGCATACTCGGCGATCCGCAAATTCAGCTCGTCGTCGTCGGGCCTGCTGGTCTTCAGGGTTCAGTCGAGCCATCGCTTGTCAGCACGACCTATGGCGTAACTGTTCCAGCATCGAAGCTGCGATTCCGCGGAAGATCCGCCGTTCCCACGCGCATTACCACTCGCATCTCGTGGGCGGACGTCGCGGCCAGTGCAACCGGCCAAACCAGCAGCGCAAGAGAATCCAAGATTCGCGACGCCGTCGCTACGGAGGTATGCCAGTCATGAACTCCGTTCGTTCAGTGCCGGAGCCTGTCACCGCGGAAAATGAATTCGCGGCGGTCCTGCAGTCTCCCGACTATCCTCTCTCCGGTGAGTCCATCGTGTGTTTCGCTGGCGAGGACTGGTGGTACCACCATCCCCATTCGAAGAACCACATCCTGAAGAGATTGGCTGGTCACAATAGAGTCCTGTTCGTGAACTCCATCAGCATGGGCCTACCTTCGATCAGCAGTCCGGATTTTTTTCAAAAGATACGGCGCAAGCTCCGCAGCTATCTGCGCTGGTTGCGCAAAGTGCCCGAGGGGCTGTGGGTCATGACGCCGATAAATTTGCCACTGTACGGCTCACCTTTGGCACGAGCGTTAAATCGTCTGCTTCTCATCGTGCAGCTCCGATTCGTGATGCTGCTTCTTAATCTGCGAAACCCGATCGTATGGGTGGCCATGCCCACCGCCGCCGACATTGTGAGCTCGCTCGGCGCCAAGCTACTGGTGTATCAGGTTTCGGACAAGTACGATTTCAACGAAGACAGCGCTTTGTCGCGTGATGTAATTCGCGACATGGACGCTCGTTTGAAGCAGCGCGCCGCGGTCGTAATGTATTCCGGACGGAAGCTGTATGAAGAAGCCGAACCCCGCCACCGGTATTTCCTCGAGCAAGCGGTAGACTTCGAGCGGTTCGCCAACTTGCCTCTGGAGGCACGTTCGGACATAGCTGCAATTCCTCGGCCGGTGCTCGGATTTGTAGGCGGCATCGACTGGTACACGATGGATGCGCCCTTAGTCGAGCACGTGGCCAAGGTGCGGCCCGATTGGCACTGGGTTTTTATTGGCTTGAAATCGAATGCAGTTCGGCTGTCTGCACCCAACATCCATTTTTTCGGGCCCAAACCCTATTCCGAACTGCCCAGCTACTACCGTCACATCGATGTTTGCGTACTTCCTTGGAACCAACACAACGTATTTACGGGTTATGGAAGCGCCATTAAGGTGCGCGAATACCTCGCGACCGGTAAGCCTGTGGTAATTTCTCCTCTATATGAATACCTCCATACCCCGGGGGTCAGAATCTATCGATCGACCGACGAATTCATCGAGCTGGTAACGGACGCCCTGACCTGCGATACACCTGGCCAGCGCCAAGCGCGACAGGATGCTGTCCGGAACTGCACGTGGGATGTTCGAGCCAGGGAGGTGGCCAGCCTTTTTCGTCGATTGCTTGAGGGCCAAGAAGTTGGTGGCACGCTGCCCACTCGCATGCTTCTGAATGAAAAGTGAGTGTAAACAGAGCCACAGGCAAACAACATGCTTCTTACCTTGCCAGTCAGGAGAGTTTTGAACTTCCCCCCGCGGGTGTATGTGCGCAACTTCAAAGAGAGGAGTCGCCACAGACTGCGTAAGCTGCTTTATTTTGCTGCTGTGGAGGGGCCCTTGACCGCTCTCCGGAAGGCAAGATCCAAACTGGACGAGAGAAAGATCGAGGAGCAAATCAAGCTTGTGGTCGCCCATGTGGAAACTGCCGGCCAGGGATACGTGGGCTTCACGAGGTGGCTTGGCGGCCCCTATGTCTTTGACACGCGTCTGGTGTTTGCATCAGATTTGCTTGCTATTGAGGGGGTTCGACTGACGGATGCCGTCAAGGAATTGATGGAATCGTACCTGCCTGTTCCGTCATGCCCGTTGCCTGAAGAGTTGCCCAAACTGATCCTCGAATCGAATCCGCAGCTTAGGCGGGTACGCGATACTGTTCTGCTCAACGGGTATGACGCTAAATGTAACAAATCTCTTCCCGAGGGAGGTGGCGGAGGCGAGCGAAAGTTAGCGAGCCGAGATTCGCGGGTATACCTGCTTGGGTTTGGCTCGTACGTTAGAGAGTACATACTTCCGCATTTCAAAGGGCAAATTGCCGGAGCTCTCGATTACCGGTCGAGGCTTATGGAGCACCACCTTCGCGCCGGAGGAATTTCGCTTTATATAAACTTTGATGACATTCTCGAGCAAATCAAAGCAGAGTCACGGCCGTTAGTCCTGGTGGCTACATACCACTCCGATCATGCATGGATGACCGAACGAGTGCTGGAGGCGAATCCGGAAGCGCGTGTGTTCATCGAGAAGCCTCCAGTAGTGCGCGCTGAGGAAGCTGTGCGGCTCGCGGAAATACGGGCTCAGGGAAGGTGGATTGACGTCGGTTTTAACCGTCGTTATGCCCCTCTCATTCGCAAGATGCGGATGTACATTGGGAATCTTTCGCGCCCACTCATTATTTCGGCAATCGTAAAAGAGCCTAAAATCCCCCAAACTCATTGGTACTTCTGGCGAAATCAGGGGACTCGAATCACCGGAAATGTCTGTCATTGGATTGATTTGGCTTTTTACCTCACAGGTTCTTCTGCGAGAGAAATCAGTCTGCTCAATGCGGGAGATTCAGTCTCTATCGGGATTGCCTTTCAGGATGGCTCGCTGGCCACGATTGTTGCCAGTGACGTAGGGTATGACCTGGCTGGTGTTCAAGAACTGATTGAAGTGCGAGGGGGAAGCACCACGTTGGTGCTGAATGATTTTCGGTGTTTGTCGGTTCGGTCGGGCGCATCGCGTCGAACCGAACGATTGTTGTGGCGCGACAGAGGCCACGATGCAATGTACCGAGAGCTTCGGTGCAGGGTCTTAGAGAATGGAAGGCCAGGGTATCCGATAGAGGACCTGGTGCAGGTATCGAGTGTAACCGCGCGGTTGTCCGAAATGCTGCTTTCGGGAGAAAGCGATGTCGCCTTCCATCTGGCAGGGACACATTCGAACCGTGCTTGAGTGAGTTGCAGACCGGGCCTTGCTCTGACAGCAATGCGCAGATATTACGCGCCGTTGACGTTAGGTTCGGTAGGCAATCTGTAGACTGTTTTTCCTTCTTCTTCAGCCGACGAGGCGCCGAATAAAGATTGGAAGAGCAGGGATCATCTGCTTTCTTCGGGCTGTGGACATACTTTTTCAGGAGGAGCTTGCATCCGCAATGGCCTGTCAAAAGTGTTTCCCATCGGTCTGATTGTCTTAACACTGATTTTCCATCAAAGCATCATCGCGGCATCGTGGGCGCGCCAGGAACCTCACGGAGAGTGCACGCTATGCCACGCGGTTGAGGAGGGCTGCTGATGTGCGGCATTGTCGGAGTGCTTTCCTTCACTAACAGTTCTTTCCGGGTCTCAGAGCCCTATCTGACGCGCATGCGGGATGTGATGTCACACCGCGGACCAGACGGCGCCGGGATTTTTGTCTCTGGCGATCAGCGGCTCGGCTTGGGGTTTCGTCGGCTAGCGATCATTGACCTGTCGGAAAGAGCCATGCAGCCAATGAGCAACGAGGACGGCTCGCTATGGGTGGTTTTCAACGGTGAGATTTACAACCACGCCGAAATTCGTGCGGAGCTGGAAAGTCGGGGTGGACACCGCTGGAAGACAGATCATTCTGATACCGAAGTGATCCTTCATGCGTTTGAGGAATGGGGTATCGACTGTGTTCACAAGTTTCGCGGCATGTTTGCCATTGCTCTGTGGGACGCCAAACAGCGTCAGCTCTGGTTGATTCGTGACCGCATAGGAGTCAAACCGCTGTACTACAGCATTCACCATGGACGCATCACTTTCGGTTCAGAAATCAAAGCGTTGCTACAGGACGCGGAGCAGGAACGTGGTGTCAATGAAGAGGCCCTTTATTACTATTTGTCGTTCAATGCGACACCAGCGCCGCACACCCTCTTTTCGGGAATCCGGAAGCTGGCCCCTGGCACGTGGTTAAGAGTGAACGAGGACGGACACATCCAAGAATGCCGATACTGGGACGTTTGGGATTACACGCAACCATTGACGGATATTTCTGAGGAGGAAATTGCCGAACGCATTCTTTCCGAACTGCGTACTTCCGTTCAGCTTCGCAAGATCAGTGACGTGCCGGTAGGCGTTTTTCTCTCCGGCGGCATCGACTCAAGCACCAACGCAGCTCTGTTTTCCGAGGGGGAGGGGCACCCGGTCAGGACCTTCTCGATTGGCTATGACCGAGAATACGAGAGCTATCAAAACGAGCTTCACTACGCCAGGCGGATGGCCGATGAGGTGGGTGCCGATCATCATGAGCTGCGCCTCCGTGAAAGCGACCTACTCGATTCCCTTCCTCTAATCATTCGACATCAGGATGAACCTTTGGCAGATCCGGTTTGCATGCCGGTCTACTTTGTTTCAAAACTAGCTCGCGACTCCGGCGTCATTGTTTGCCAGGTGGGAGAAGGCTCGGACGAGCTGTTTTGGGGCTACAAGTATTGGAAGGACTCCCTGCGACTACAACGTCTTACCAATTTGCTCCCAATTCCCAGTCCCCTGAGAGAATTGGGACTTACTGGTCTCCATTTCGCGGAGCACAGCCGCGGGGCCTCTTATCGACACCAGTTCTCGTGTGAAGTTTTGAGGAGAGCTCTGTCAAACCAGCCCATATTCTGGGGTGGGGCCGAAGTGTTC
>Ga0099793_10000071_pt1 | contig 20588 bp, 12 predicted proteins | sample Rivendell_Oct201_9_FD_77319 | JGI IMG/M metagenome (GOLD analysis project Ga0099793, IMG submission 77319) | Vadose zone soil and rhizosphere microbial communities from the Eel River Critical Zone Observatory, Northern California to study diel... | ecosystem: Environmental > Terrestrial > Soil...
CTGCTCGGCGAGGTGTCTTGCGGAGTGGGCGGCAGAGAGGAGCTTGATCCGAGGCGCGGTCAGTCATGGTCGTGTGCTTTCTGAAATTCAACACTCTCCGCTCCTTCCAGGATCAGAAACTTCGATTTTTTCAGGTCGATCGCCAGTGTCAGGTCGTCAACTCCCGCTGCATTCCGGAACTCGGCGTAAAGAAACCCTTTCGTCCGGTGCTTGCCGGTCTTGCGGAAACCGAGATATTGTTTCGCGAGCGGATACCGTTCAATCTCGACGAGCGTCTGGAGGGCTTCAATGGTGGATTCCGCCCCGGAGTTTCGGTTGACGGTCGCGCTGTCCCGTATGCCGTCGAAACAGCGCCCGGTCGAGGAGTCGTACATCGGCTGATGCAGCACATTGTTTCCGAACAGCCAGGACGCGGCGAGTCCCGCCATCTTGAGATAACGGGGATCATCCGTTGCTTCATAGAGACGGATTAATCCTATCGCCATCGGGCGCACGCCGTAGGCGATCTGCTCGTATTCAATCTTCTTCGAGGAGTCGGCGACATCCATCTCCTTCATGAATCCTTCGATGAGCAACCTGCTGTAAAAGCAATCGGCCTCGCGTTTGGCGGATTGGATCATTTTCTTATTGGACAACGATTTTCCCGCCTGCGCGAGCGCTTGCGTCTGGCCGTTCCCCCACATATGCCATAGAGTCTGCCAGGACCGGTGCAACGCGTACGGAAACGTTCGCATGTCACCCTCCTGCATCGAGGTAAGGCCGGCGGAGAGTTTTTCGATGTACGACTTGACCCGCTGGTCCCGCGAGGATCCGTAGAATTCGATCAGGCCAAGCAATAATTCGGATGTCGCATCAGCGCCCGAGCCATAGAAGAGCCATGTCGGCAGGCGAAGTTTCCGCATCATCTCATGCTTACCGTAGGTTTTCAGCATGGAGTCGACGTTCGGAAGGGCTCGCCCGATCCCTTCCCGGAGGACGGCGGCGAACGCAGAGTCTCGGGTGTGCAGAACCCTGCATCCGATGCCCATCGACCAAGTCGCGCGGGCGGCCCACCAGCCGAATGACTTGAAGCTGGTTTTTCCGTTCGTATTGATCGAATGATCCTTCAGGATAAAATTATAGAATTTTCCATCGGGTGTCTCCATCTTGACGACAAATTTCAGGAGGGAGATCGCGCGGGCGCGGCTCTCCTCGCTGCCGGTCAGCTCGTAATGCCGCAAGTAAAGAACGGCTGCCCGGCCCGCATCATCGACACAGGCTATCCCCTCGGGGCCGGATTCCGCCGCCGCGATCCATCGGTAATCCGGGTAGTTCGAATAGACGTGAAGGATATCGATGCTATCGCCGAGGAGCTCGATTTTTTCCGTGAGATGCCCAAGATGACTGAAGTTGACGAGCGACGAGTGTTCCTGTGCTCCGAGATGCATGATAGAAGCCAGCATAATCAATGCGATCGTCGAAGGGCGGATCATGCGCGAGTCTTCCTGGACGCCAGGAAGCGTTCGACTTGCCTCCTGCTCGGTAATGCGGAGATCACGCCCGGTCTCATCGCAGTGAGAGCGCCTGCCGCGTTCGCAAATCGGCAGATCGATTCGAGCGTTGATGCAGAGAAATTCCGGATTTGGTTTCGGCCCGCGAGGCTGCCGAACAAAAGCGCGGCGAGAAAACCGTCGCCGCAGCCGGTCGTATCGACCACTGCAACCTTGAAACCCCGCACGAAAACAGAGTGCAGCTTCGTGCATGCATAACAGCCTCTTGCACCCAGCGTGATGGCCACGAGGTTCGGACCTTCCGCCAGCAGTTTAGCGCCCGCGCGCCGGTAACGGCGGCTCCCCGTCAGAAAGTATGCTTCCTCACTATTCAGCCGTAGGACGGAAGTGTGTCGTACCATTCTTAATAGATTCCGTCTGGCCTCGCGTGCCGATCGCCAGAGGGAAAGGCGGAGGTTTGGGTCGAATGAAACAATGCTTCCGAGCCGGGAAGCTTTTTCTGCGATGTGAAAGGCCGTCGAGCGCGCCGGATCTTTCAACAAAAGGAACGAACCGATATGGATGATGGAGGATCGCGAGAGGCGCGCGAAGTCGACATCCGATCTTTGAAGCTGTTCATCGGCAGGGCTCGACCCCCAGAATACGAAATCCCTCCCTCCCGAGCGTGTCCGGGAGACGAATGCCAGTCGAGTCCGGTGCGAATCGTCGATGCGAACGCGCGCCGTGTTGACCCCGTTCTTCCGGAGCTCCGAAGCGAGAAAATGCCCGAATGGATCGCGGCCGACCCTTCCGATGAAGGCAGTCCGGACTCCCAGCTTCGCCAGCCCGACGGCGACATTGGCGGCCGCCCCTCCCGCATGTTTGGTAAAGCCCGGCGCTTTCGACAACGTGGTCCCCGCCCGGGTCGATACGAAGTCGACAAGGATCTCACCCACACTCGTGATCGATGGAGGTGACGTCATGAGTTCGGCAGGATGATGCTTTTGATCGTTATTCCCTCTCTCTGATAGCGAAGCGCTTCGTGGACTCCGTCAAGCGGAAACTTGTCGGTCTGGAACAAGTCGACGCGGACCTTTTTTGCAACGAGCAGAGCGATCGAACGGTCAAAGGTATTCGGGTTGACGTAGGAGCCTACGATCGTAAGTTCTTTATAGTAGACCTGATTCGGCTCCAGAGGGATTTTCTCGCCGATGGGGGCCACCCCGAAGAACTCCACTGTCCCGCCCCGCCGGGCCAGCTCGATTGCAAGCTGCATCGTCTGAGGTTTGCCGACGCACTCGATCACAACGTCGCCGCCCTGGATCGCGGCATCGCGGAGGAGTGTGGACGGATTGTCTTGCAATGGATTCAGAACGACATCGGCCCCGAGTTCGGTCGCGATGCGCCTCTTATGCTCCAGCGGCTCCAGGACGATCACGCTCGCCGCTCCGGCGTTCCTGGCGAGCTGAAGCATGATCAACCCGATCGTTCCCCCGCCGATGATGATCACCGTATCGCCGGCTTTCACGCCCGCCCTGTCGATTCCATGAACGGCGCAGGAGACCGGCTCGATGAATGCGCTCGTCTCTTTCGCCATTGCGGGCGGAATGAAATAAATCTGACGTTCCGGTACGATCGAGTACTCGGCCATGCCCCCGTCGATGTCGACGCCGAGCGCCTTCAGGTTCGAGCAGAGATGCACAAGGCCCCGCCGGCAGAAATAGCATGTTCCGCAGGCGATATTGGGATCGACGGCAACTCGCCGGCCATGGAGCTGACCGCCCCCCGTTTTGCCGCTGTCTTCGACGACGCCGGAATATTCGTGCCCGAGAACGACCGGCGGAGTCGACCGGGATGTTCCTTCGACGATATGCACATCCGTGCCGCACACACCGCAAACGTCCACCTTTACCAATAACTCCCCCGGCTCCAGCTTGCGGATCGGCTTCAATGTGACCGTAAGTGAATTGGGTCCGTTAAGAAGGGCCGCTTTCATTTGGGATTGAACTCAAGTGCGACAGACTGGGGTTTGTCGGATCCGGCCAGCCGAACCTCATAGCGGATGAGCCCGTCAGGTTCAAAGGACTTCTTGAAGGAAGTCCTCGCTTTCCCGTCCACCAGGAATTTATTCAGAAACAACGGTGTGATAACCGAAGCGGCGATGCGGTGGCCCCTGAACGAAGAAATACTCATGGCAAGTGTTCTCGACTGCGGGGTGTACTCGACGTGATTGAGGATCGCATTGACGCTTTCAAGATACGGAGCTCCGCCCGGTCCGTACACAGCACGGAAGCGGCCAGTGGAGGCGACATCCAGCGGAAAAACGAGCGAAGGGATGCTCCGGCCGCCTGCCGATAACGACTTCAGCCGATCCGCCTTACCCGTGAGCGACCATTCGTGTTTCCCGCCGAACGCGTACGTACAGTTGACCGAATCAAGCGTCAGCGGCAAGCGCCCCGAAAGAGAAAGGTTCCATTCATTGTCGCGGAATCCGCATAATTCATAGAGAACATTCAGATAAAACCCGGCTGCCCAGAGAAACGACGGTTTATCGATCGTCCCGAACCTGGGTGAGTCACTTCCGGAATAGCGGTACTCATACATGGCCGGGAGTCCCCGGGGGCTCCGGGCTATTCCGTCGAGCGTCATGGCATGCCTGACGAAGCTTATTGCGCTGTCGGTTTCGCCGATTGAATTCAACGCCAGCGCGTACCACGCGTTCGCGTGCGGCCAGATTCCCCCGTTTGCATACACGTACGGGTCGCCCGCCTCATTCCCGGCAAACCGGAAGAACGTGCGCATCGAATCGGTGTGAAAATCAGGCGGCGCGACGATCATGATTCCCACCGGGAAGCGAAGGAGCCGGTTTGAAGCGGTCGCAACCAGCCGCGTTGACTTCTGGGGGGAGAGCAGGCCGAAGACCGGTCCCAACAGGGAACCCATGTAAATATGCGAATCCTTCCGGCCCTCATTATAATTGATGAGATAATTCAGGGAATCGTCCCAGAGCCGCACGGCCAGCGATTTCTCCATTTCATCCGCGAGCAGTTCGTATTCAAGGAGTCCCTCGGAGCGGTGGCCCAACACCGTACTTATGTAAACGTAATCGCGCAGCGCGCGGATCGACAGGATGGTAAGATATGACCGTGGGCCCTCCCGGTGGCCGATGTCCCACCAATCCGGCCGGTAGCCGTGCATCAGGTTGTCGGATCGCCGCTGCGAAAGGACCTCGGTCAAACTGCGCGAGAGGAGCGGATAGAGTACCTCCCCCAGGGAATCATCCCCCGAATGGCGGAGATATCTTGCGGCGGCGAGAATAAACCAGAGGTGATTCCAGTTGTCGGGCGTGCAATATTCCGTTTTGAAACCGTCGTCCCGCCAGTAATACGCATGTGGAATGATACTATTATTGGCGTGGTTCGCGACGTAGAGGAGGTTCTCGCGAACGCGGTCGAGATCGAAGTTGACGGCGCCGAGATCAGTGAGCAGCAGGTCGTGCGTGAAGTAAAAATTGTATTCGGCCGGACAGGGCATCGGCACGATTGCGCCATCAAGATAGTGTTGATTGGAGGCGAGAATTCCGCGCGCCCAGATTGCCGATCTGTCAAGCCATTCGTCACTCGTTCTGAACGATGCTTCTTCCTGCGCTTTCCGCCTTACAAAGGTGTCGTACCCCCTCACCTCTCCTCTCCAGCCGCGTTCGAGGCCCGGAACACGTGCCGCGAATTCCTCGCGTTTGCAGGTTCCGATGATCTGTATGATAATCAGTGAATCCTGCGGGGCGATATTCCTTCGATAGATGAATGCGGCGGCAGGGACGGTCCGGCGTGACGAGTTTTGTTGCTGCCTCGCAATCATGGAGGACGAAAGCCAGTTAGAGGTTCCGGTATCGCTGATTGCCAGATCCCGGGCGCTTGCGCTGCCGTCTTCGGGGCGCTCGCCGGCATTTTCAACGAAAACTTCCGCACGGCCTGCATCCGCGTCGTCGAAAGCTGCCGACACAGTGCCCGAGGTGGTGTCGAACGACGCCCACGCAGAATCTTTCCGCGCGTATGTCTGGCACGTCCGGAGTGCGAGCTTGAGGTGTGTATAGACCTCAACGGGAACCGCGCTGGGGGACCGGTTTCGGAGGGTAAGCGTCATGACCATGGCGGGTTCGTTGAGACAAAATTCGTAGGTGAGGGAATAGGAGATGTTCTCCTCCTGGTTCTCAAACGTCACCATATGAGGGCTCAACCGGTAACTCCAAGGCTCCCTCCCGATCCATCTCTTTGCTCCGTCGCCGATTTTCACACCGACGGCCATCGGCCTCGAATCCCCACGCTTCCAGTAGTCCGTGCTCAAGTCGATACTATTGGCGACCGGATAGTAGAAACTGATCCGGGACGGCAGGGGGCGGCTGTCATGAAACTCCGCTCCGACAGATCTTCCTCCGACTTCGACTTGGCCGTAATGCCCGTCAAAATAATACGCGAGCGGATCCTTCTCTCCTCCCGCTGATGCGGCAATCATCATCAGCGCCGGGAGTATCACGAAAAAGTGCATCATCGCTCCTCGACGCGGACTTTCGTAGAGATGCTGAACAACTTCGCCTCGCCTCGCGCGAGCGAGATCGATTCCGATATGATGAAGCCGTCCTGGACGATCGAAATAGTCCCGTCCCCGCCCTCGTCGCTTGCTGCGAAGACGGCGATCTCCTCTGCAATTTTGATTGCGATGCACAGGATGCTGTCGTTGTCGGCAAACGCTTCCACCAGCTCTCCTGTTTTGACGGGCAACGAACTCTTTAGCGCGATGTTCGAATAAATCACTCCCTCGAGCACAAATGCAGAGATCGTCATCCCGTTGTAGGGAAGATTTCTCACGGCGATCCAGTTCCAATTCGGAGGAATGGCGGGGCTCATTATAAGTCCGCCAAGCGATGATCGAACTCCGAACAGGCCTTCAATTGCCAGCCAGACATAAGTCGGCGGCATCCACGGACTCATCGCCATCCCCCGGCTTTCAAATGTTTCGCCGTGGAGCCGTTCGGGAAATTCCCCCGGTACGACATTCACGAAGTCGGCCGGCCTTTCGGGCTCCGAAAGTTTATAGATGTTCAGCATTCCCTCGACAAGCTTCGCCGGATTCTCCTCGCGCACACAGTAGGCGATCCAGGCAGTCAGATTCGGCCAGACGCCGCCAAGGAGTTGACAGCCCAGGTCCGGGTCGTAGTTGGCCTCGTTCTTGCTGACAGTCCGCGCGCCGAATGGGGTCCAGATGTCAGCCTCGGTGAGTTTCTTCAAAATCTTTTTCTTCATCGCCGGTTCTGCCACGCCGAAAAGGACGGGAAAAATCAAGTCACCGGTGATGTCGTGGTGCCGGGTTCCGTCGTCGGCGAGGTTCAGGAGATAAAGGCCGGTCTTCTCGGATACAAGTTTTTCGTTCACTTCATCCCTTAGCCGTTCGGCCGCACGGAGGTAGCGCCGTGACTCTTCGATTTGTCCAACGAGAGCAGCGACATCAGCGGTGCACCGTAGTGCATAGTAGCATTCACAGTTGATTTCGGTGACCGCTCCCGTCAGGTTATACCCGTCGATGATATTGCGCCATCCGCAGATGCCCCACACATTCGTCCCATTCGAATGACAGCGGACAAGCCCGTCCTCCACCTGCGAGAGGATATAATCGCACGCGCGTTTCATCGGAGGGTAGGCAGACTCCGGCGTGTAACTGCTGTTGCCAAGGAGGGCGTGGTGGAAGAGGGCACAGACATAAAGAGGCGTGTCGTCATTGATGTTCAGACCGTAGTCATGCAGCGCGGCGGGCTCTTCGTTTGCACGGATGAATTCGGTCAGCTTTCCGTTCTCGTGGAATGCATGCCGCTCCGCGATGGACAACGTGTTTGCCGAAAATTCGGGAGTGATGTAGTCAGAACCGAAAGCGTACCATGCGAGATCACGAATCACCACGATATCCTGCGGCGGATCGTTCGTGAACGCTTCACCGGTCCGGTACTTGTGCTGGACCCTCACGGCGTTGACCTTCGCCCAGCGCACGCCGCGATTGATCGCGGGATCGGGCGTCAGAATATCGGTTCTCGAAAGGATTTTTTTATACTCGGCGATGCTTTCCTTCGCGATGTCGGTTGCATGCTGACATTGGAGGTAAATTTTATCAGCGGATTCGACTCCGGCGGCCGAATACGCCAGAACGAACGGCGCTTCAACGGTTTCCCCGGGCCCAGCGGGGAGGGAATACTCTATTATAAGCGTCTCATCGCACAACAACTGGTTGCGCAATGGGAGCGGAGATCCGACGATCCGCGCCTCCCCGGGTTTACCCCTAGTGAGTATCTCGAATCGCCCTTCCTTTTCATGTATGTCGACCCGCTTGGCGCACTGGTCGGGGGGCGGTTGTTTGATGAACAGTTCGCTCGGCCGGGCCGGGAAGACCAGCGACTGGCGGATCAAAAGTTGTTTGGCCCCGGCGTTGTTGTTTGTGAATCGGATAATAAAAATTGCCGCTTGCAGGACCGAGGGAAGTTGCTGCGAACGCCTGTCAGTCGAAAACGGAATGAGGAAGCGCTTCCGGACGTCGATGTGCCCTTCACCGTAGCGCGTTTCCTGGGATTCCGGATTAAATTCCGTTGAATGAGCTTCGAGCTTTATCCCATCAATGAAGAGATCGATGTTCCACTCACCGAGATAATATTGATCATCAATGGCACTCCAGAGGCCCTTGAGATCGGTGTCGGCGCTCAACCGCGCGAAGGTATAAAAGTTGCCCAGGCTGGAGCCCACGCGCAGCGAGGAGACGGGATAGGTGTAAGACGGATACTCCATCAGCCCTTTATCCCTGTCGAGGCCATGCTCTCGATGAAGTAGCGCTGGAAAAAGGCGTAGGTGAGCGTAACGGGAAGCGCGAGGAGCGTCGCGGCCGCAAGGAGCGATCCGAGCTGCGTTTCTGCCTCGCCGCCGGTCACAAAGATCGTCACGAGCTGCGGCATTGTCATGAGCGTTCGTTCGCGGATCACGATCAGCGGCCAGAGGACGTCGTTCCAGCTTGCCATGAACGTCAGGATTGCCACCGTGATGATCACGGGGCGTGACATCGGCCAGATGATTCTAAAAAGGATGCGAAGATCCGAGCACCCGTCGATCCTTGCCGCATCGATCAACGCCTGCGGGACACCCGCAAAAAACTGACGAAATAAAACGATGCTGAAGCCGCTCATCATCGCCGGAACGATGAGCGAAAGGTACGTATCCGTCCAGCCAAGTTTCACCATCAGAATATACTGGGGGATGAGCGTGATCTGGAAGGGAATCATCATCGTAAAAAGGATCAGAAGGTAGAGGGCGCCCCTTCCGAGGAACTCAAGTTTTGCGAGCGCATACCCGACCATCGAGCCGAAGACTACCACCGATGCGGTGACCGAGAGCGATACGATCAGGCTGTTTATCAATGCGCGGAGGATCGGAATCTTCGTGAACACAGCGCGGTAGCCGTCGAGAACGATTTTCGACGGCCAGAGCGAGAACCCGTTGATCTCGAGTTCCGGCTTGAATGATCCCGCGATCATCCAAAGAAACGGGTAGGCAAAGACGACCGCACCGAGGATCAACAGCATATATTTAAGCGTGGCTTTCATGCGGTGCGATCGGTCTCGATCACTTTGCGTTGAATCAACACCACGGCCAGGATAATGAGCGCGAACGCGAATCCGAGCGCCGCCGCATATCCCATGTGGCTGAAGTAGAAACCCTGATTATAGATATAGAGCATCCCCGACAACGTGCTCTGCATCGGCCCGCCCCCCGTGAGCACAAACGGCTCTATAAATAAAGAGAAGCCGCCGATCGTCGAAAGAACCACGATCACCATGATCGTCGGGTTGAGCATCGGGAGCGTAATATGGAGAAATTGCTTCCTCCTGCTTGCCCCGTCGATCTGCGACGCTTCATACAATTCTGCGGGGATGTTCTGCAGGCCGACGAGAAACAGCACGATGTAAATTCCAACATTTTTCCAGGTTGCCATGACGGCGATCGATGGCATCGCAAAATCAGGATCGACGAGCCAGGGAATCCTGGGCAAGCCCGCTATGGTGAGGAGCTTGTTGAGGATCCCATAATCAAAAGAGTAGAGCTGCTGCCAGAGGATCGTCACGACGACGCCGGAGACAACCACGGGGAAGAAGTAGAGCGCGCGGAACACTCCCCTGAATCTGACTCTCGAGTGCAAAAGGAGCGAAAATCCCAGGGCGACGACGGCCTGAAGCGGGATGTGAATTGCCAGAAACAGCATCGTATTCCGGAGCGACTTGTAAAACAAGGGGTCGCTGAACAGGCGGAGGAAATTTTTTAACCCCACCCACTCCATCGGCGTGACGATGTTCCAGCGGTTAAACATCAGGACGAACGAGAAGATGAGGGGGTACGCAACGAACGCAAGGAAAAACGCACCGTAGGGGATGATGAAAAAGTAACCGTTGCGGCCCCGAGGGCGCATGCTGTTCCAGAGTCGAGAACCCGTCATTGGTTCCACCGGATTATCACCCTGGTCCGCTCGGCTGCATCGCGGATCCCCTCCGCCGGCGACTTTCTGCCGTAGACGGCGCAGGCTTCGTACTCCTGCGATATCGCATCGAAAATTTCCTGCAGATCGGGGACCGCGTCCATCCCGCGCGTGTAGGGGACCTGGCGCGCAAAGCTTACCATGACGGGATTCTGCGCAAAATATTCGGAAAATATCTGGTTTGTCAGAAGATCGCCCCGCACCGGGATCTGGTTGGCGATCCTGAGGAGGAGAAGGTCATGTCCGGGATTGACGAGAAATTTCACAAATTCCCATGCCTCCCGGGGATGCCGGGTCGTGCTGAATATCGCGATGTTTTTGTAATCACCCGATGTGTACACAGGACCGGTGTGCGAGTCGGGTACGGGGAGCGGTACCACGCCGAATTTTATGTGTGGGGCGAACTTCTGGACTTGAGCAACCTGCCACGGGCCCGCGAAGTTTGTTGCTTTTTTTTCGAGATTGAACGGATCCCCTCCCTGGAAAAATGTCTTCGGAAAGTACCGGCGAGTGTAGCACTCCTGAAAGAAGGCGAACACGTCGATAGCGGCCTGGTTCTCGAAGCCCACCTCGTTGTCCCGGAACAGAGTCGAACCGCCGGACGCGCCGATGAAGAACGGGTAAAAGTCGAACAGCCGCTGCCACCAGATCGGACGAATGTCCCGCTCTCCCATCCAGACGTCGATCTCGCCGTCGCCGTCGATGTCGCGGGTAACCTTCTTCGCCGCCGCGAGATATTCGGAATAGGTTCTCGGGATCGAATCGACCCCGGCTTCGCGGAAAAGCCGCGCGTTGTAGAACATCATGACGGGATTTGTTTTCCAGGGAAGCTGATAATAATGGCTGTCGGATGACTGAAAAGTCGCCAGGAGCTCCCTCGGAGTCCGGGAGTTCACAACGGAGTCGAAATCGGAGAACTGATCCAGGGACACGAGCCCTCCGGCCTGCGTGTAATCATGGAGCGCTCCGGGCCAGATATTCGAACAGACATCCGGCGTAGTTTTGCCCGCGATCGCCGCAAGAAGCACCTCCTCCGTCGATTGACTGACCGGAATCGGCTGCATGCGCACGGGGATTTCCGGATGAAGCTTATTCCATGCGAGCACAAGCGTTTCGGCGAGTTCGATCTCCTGGGTGTTGGGCGCAGGCCAGTAGGTGATTTCGGCGGTCGAACCTGAAACCGCGCCTGCCGGTTGTTCCCGGCTGCATCCGGACGGAAGGATCGTCAATATCATTGAAATGGTCAGGAGGAGACGCACTCTCTTCGCTCAATCATTGTGTGAACGCCTGCCATTCGTAATCAATCGAAGGAAACGCCGGGCGGGGAAACGTCCCCCCCTTTTTCACGCCGTAGATGTCGATCGCTTTCGGATCAAACTCATCCTCAATCGGCAGGCGTTTCAGATCGTCGTCGTGAATGACAATTCTGTATTTTTCTTTCAACCGGAGAAGGCGATGCAGGAGCCGCTTTGTCATCTCGAAGGAATAGTAATCGCGCTGAACTTCTTCCTTCGCCTTCTCGAAGGAAAGGGTGTCGCCCTGCGCGCTGCGGTAATCCCGCCGGTGATCCGCGTAGTAGCTCCGCAGGAGCCCATCGTTCGATCGAATGGAGTCTGAAATCCTCCCGCGAACGAGCTTATAGACAATTTTATCCTGCCACCATTTCACCTGCTTCCTGACATTTTCCCGATTTTGCAAACGTCGGTTGATGGCCCGCGCCGTCAGGAGCCGATCCCGTATCATCCGCCACACCATCTCTTCGAGCGTCATGAAAAATTCCTGAGGTGAGGACGAGTTCAACCGGAGGTTGTATTCCCGGGCGTGATACCAGTCGAGAAACTCTCCCGCTGTAAACTTGCGATCCGATAGTTCCACGAGCGTCTGCTTCCCGAACAGTTTCGGATCGTGGAATTCTGCCGCCCCCCACCGGCCCGACAAACGATCGGCCAGTTTCCAGTCGGAGAACTTCTTCGGGTCGAGCACAAGTTCGGCGAGATGCGTCAGAAGAATATCGAAGGGTTTCCGGATGATGACCGGATGCCGGCCTTCCATCATCCGTTTAATGTAGAGATCGGAAAGCGAATCCGACTTTTGTTCGACGAGCACCCGCTCGACGTCGGAATGAAGCTGTATGTTCTCCGATTCGGTCACGAGGGGATTGATCCAGCGATTTCCGAGCATCACGAGGTAATAACCGTCCGGGGCAGGGACCGGCGATGAGACGGAATGGGGGGACATCGTATCGAGGACAGCGGCAAGGGCCGGATTTCTCCGTTCGATTTTGAATACGGTCGTCTCCATTGAACGGTCATCCGGCTTCACAGAATCGTTCCGCTGCCCGTTGAACAGTGAGTCGAATGAGATGCCCGCCTGGAGCTGCTTAGAGAGAGTGTCGATGCGTTCTCGTCTCCCGGTATAAAGCCACCGGATGGAGAGATGCTCTCGTTCTTTTTTAATACCCCGCTGGATTTCTCTCTCCGGAATTCTGACTTTGCTCCGGATATCGTCTTTATAGAGCTCCTCCGTTGCAAGGTCACCCTCGAATTCGGCCAGCGTTTGTCTGGCTTCCACGGATGTATCGAGATGCCTCTCGTACCCCTCAAGGGCGAGCAGTTTTTCATAGATCATGAAATTCAGGTACCGATGCCGTGAATCTTTCTCGCGTTTAGTGAATGCCGGTCCGAACGCGTAGCTGAACAGGAACTCCGGGGCGAAAATCTGCCTGTTGCCAACGTCGGCTACGACCACGGATTTGTACTTAGGATCTTCAAGGGAGAAAGTTTTCCGTGTATCGCCGCCGGAGTTCGATTGGAGTCCCGCCCGGATGTAACAGAGCGGGACGAGCAGGAGCAGCGAGAGAAGAATAGCCGCGCACGGTAATCGACGCGCGGCGACCGGCCGATCACTTACCATGGGTGGGTTTAGAACTGAGCGCCGATGGAGAAGGTATGCACGCTCTCCAACCTGCCCATGTCCCGATACGCGTAATCAAATTTAACGGCGATCGCACCGATGAGCGAGCTCGACGCAACGCCGATGCCGAGGGAGAGTCCGCCTTCATGGTCGGTCAGGAACAGCGACTGATACCCTCCGCGGAGAAAAAGATAATCCTGAAACGCAATCTCGGTCCCGATATTCACACTTTCATGATCATCGCTCGGATGGAGCGCGTCGGCGGCAACGGTCCATCGCATATTCTCGCTTTTCATGACATCGGTGGAGACGCCGAACTGAAAGAGGAGCGGTAGGCTCCACGATTCCATCTCGATATCGGTGGGTATTTTGTCGTTCGAACCCTGCTTTGACGGATCGATTCTGATGAACGTGCGTGTGTCGCGGCCGTTGAGCGTCATATTGGTCCCGAAATTTGAGAGCGTGGCTCCGATCGTCATGCCGCCGAAGAGGTCGGTCTTGAACGTCGTCCCGGCATCGAGGGCAAGGGCTTCGGCGCTTTCGTGCCAGATCGATTGCCTGATATATTTGCCGGTGAACCCGATGGCAAAGCGGTCGGTCAGTTTCCGCGCATAGCTGATTCCTGCGGCGATATCTCCCGCACTGAAAGACTCGCCGGTCCCTTCGGGCCTCTCGACGGTGCGAACCTTCATATCGTCCATCGAAAGAGACGTGAAACTGAACCCGAGCGTTCCGAATCCCCCCAGGGGGAGCACAAATCCGCCGAAGTCGAATCTTGTCTGTGCGATCCATCCGGTGTGAACCGCCACGAATTGATTCTGCGGAAGTAAGGCGGAACCCGCGGGGTTCCAGTAAAGGGAGGTGGCGTCATTTGCGATGCTCACAAATGCGCCACCCATGCCGATCGCGGATGCTCCGACAGGAATCTCAAGAAACACCGCAGCATTTGTGGCCGTTTTTGACACATCGCTGACAAAACCCTGAGCACGGAGTTCCGCCGTGAGCGCTGCGGCTACCAACAGGAGGAACGGCAGGATTTTTTTCATCACCGGGGGATATTTAATGGGCGCGCTCATCCTTCACTTCATGATGGCGAATTTATCGATGCGCGAGCCGACGCCGGGCGCATCGACGTGGTATGCGTACACGCCGTAGGCGATATTCGCCCCGTCACGAGAAAGCAGGTCCCAGGGCTCCTGGCCGTCGTCAATCGTGCCATTATGATACAGCGTCTGGACGAGGTGTCCGCTGATCGTGTAAATGCGAATTGTGCATTCGCGCGGGAGATGGATGAAATAGATTCTGCGCTCTCCTCTTCCAGAGGTATTCGAAAACGGCTCCCACGATGCGGCGCCTACGTAGGGATTCGGGACGACGGCAATATTCGCCATCTGATTCCGGGCCAAAGAGGCGTCAACCCTCGATCGTTCGGTCGTAAACTCGTAGAATTCTCCCGTGCGGAACGGCTTCGTTGTCATAATCCGAAATACGTCTCCCGGCTGGGGCGGCCGCTGCTGGGATTGTGAAATTGAGGTGTCCTGAAACATGCTAATCGACCAGCTGATCTTTGTGTTCCGAGGCGTTGTCGCTCTCTTGCCCGCCGAGTCTCCACAGACGATAAACACAGCGTCCGTGTCCCCGGGGGGGGCATTAAAGAGCGAGTCGGCATTGTTATCCCGAAATATAAATTGGAAGTGATCGATATTCTCCGTCAGGTCTTTTATAATAATATTTGAAGGATTAGGCGGGCTGCCGGGGTCTTTGGGAATGGCTATGTCGCCGGAGTCCTTTTTCGTGAAGGTGATCTCGAAATCCGCCGGATAGTTGACCCTTCGCGTGCCGTATGCACCTAGATATCGTGAATCGAAGCCGAGCTGTACGATATAGTTGCAGTCGCCCTTCGCCCACCCGCTCTTCCCATGATCAATCTGAACGAGGGAATCGTTTGCGAGGTTGATCGCGATGCCTTCGACGAATGGACTCTGCTGCGGGCTTTTCCTCAACTTCGTGAGGGGAATGACCGTGTCGCCGTTTGACTTATCGACGAGCCGATAATAGGGTTCCGGATTGCTATGAAATGCCGAGGAGTCCTGGAATTCCAGACGGAACGTGTGATCGTTCAGCAGCGAATCCGGATCGAGGATGTCGATCGACACAGATCCCGTCCCGGGGCCTGTGGTGATGAGATTTTTTATAAGAGGATTAATGTAACCGGCCGAGGGAGCCCGGGGTGTGACGATGGCGGTGTTAAGATCCGTTTTCAGTTGGCCGGACGCATCCAGCCTGATGATCGTCGGCGTCTCGGTCGGCGGGATCCCGATGAACTCTCCTGTAATGGTAGTGGCGGTGAATCCCTGGTCGTAGGCGCTCACGGCATAATAATAGGTCTGGCCATTCTGGACATTTGAGTCGATGAAGGAGTGCTGCAGCCCCCTGTCGTCGCCGAGATAAAACGCTGCACCGTTCACGAGGATCGAATGAAACCCCTTCACGCCGTCGGCCAGGTCAAATTGCGCGATCGGTTGGCGATAGGTCGCCTCGCCGAATGCATCGGTAATGACCTTATCTTCAAGAAAATTTCTCTCCGTGCTTCGATAGATTTTATATCCCTCAAAATTGTACTTCTGATAGAAGGCATCGAAGGTTTGTTCAGCACGATTGTCCCAGTAGAGCGTGACCCGCCGATCTCCGGCAATGGCCTTCAAGCGGGGTTTCTCGGGGGGCTTGGCGAAGTTATAGTTGGCATTATAAATCTGCTGAACCGTCTTCTTTCTCCTGAAGAGATCGTCAACATTCAAGCCGAAAATAAGCCCCATCGAGAAGCGTTCGGTCGCTCCGGTCGGTTGGAGTTGGCCGGTTTGCAGACTGTACGTGAGGCGGCCGGGGAGATGGAACAAATAGCTCGAAAAGTAATTGGCAAGATTTACGCCCGCAAGCTGGCCGCCATGCGGGGGCGGGAGAGAAGTGAGAGCCGTCCAATTACGCTCATCGTTATTCAAATCATACGTGTGGACGTTTGCGATGAGGAAGCCGGTAAGTCCGAGCTGATCCGATTCATCTTTATCGAGGAAACCGAAGTTCGGTTCTCCCTGCTCGGGTTTGCCATCGCCTTCGCTGCCATCCCTGTCGGGAGCCGTATATCCCTCATCGAGCGGCCCGATACCGTCTGAGCCGACATCGTCGTTCAGGGGTTCCCCGGGATCCCAGACCCCATTATGGTTCAGGTCGGTGTAAGCTCTCCAGTTGCAGTTTTCATCGGCATCCCAATGAGGCCTCCACGAATAACCATAGAATTGCTTGAATCGTGCGGTATCCTGCTGGACATCCACCAGGAACGGGTCGCGAGTGGGGTCGGCGATGAAAACGCTGGCGTTATTGTCGCGGCGTTCATCGGTCAGTCCGTCGTGGTCGTTGTCGATGTGGTCATAGGAAATCCCGGGGCTTTCCAGAAATGCGTAGCCGGCGTAGCCCACCGGGCTCCAGTGCCCCGGGCTTCCGAATTGGACGGTCGACCAGGCATACGAAAGGTTGAGAAGCTGGTCGTAATCGCCGGCGTTGTTGGAGGAATTGTCGTGCCCCCCGATACCCCAGTCCATGTACTGGGCAAAGAGGGTCTTGTCATAATCGGTGGTCCCCATATTCGTGATCTCATAATACCAGAAGATGACGTCTTCAGCCAGCACCTGTGACCACTGAAATCCCCGCGCATGTACCTGCATGCCGAGACCTCCCCGGGAGGAATCGTCCGCATCGGGGTGGAAGCTATACCGATTAATGTAATCGCGGTCTTCATTATCGTCGAACACAAAGTAGCTTTCGAGATCGGCATTCAGCACTCCTTTCCCGAAGAATCCGTTCCAGTACCCGTCCCAATCATTCGGCCGATCCGGCCAGTGCGGGGGCCATGTGACAGGGTCATTGCTCTGTGCGGGTGTTGTCCGGAACCGAGCATCATATCCGGGGAGGGGCCACCAACCGTAGGTCACACCGTTTACGACGTTCTGACGAGTGTATTCATAATAATTTGTTTCAAGCGGATGAAAGACGTGACCCTGCTGGTCCTGGACTTCCGACTGAACGATGATTGCGACTCCGTCAACGTAGGTATGGTTTGTCCCTTTCGGCCAGACGCCGCTGTGGGTCGGGTCATTGAGCCAATCGGCAATTTCGCCGTGATTGTAATAGATGGTTTCCACGAGGTTCCCATCCATGGATCCCTTTTTCTTCTGAAAGTGGCTCCCCTTATTTTTATCGACAATACGTTGTGCCTGAGCGGACGAGATGGCGAGGCACAAACAGAGGAAGTGAACGATAAGCACTGTCGTGTATTGTAACCGGAGCTGCATGGTGCTCAATAAAGGAATCGGGTTAAAACGAAACCGAAGCGCCGACTATGACCTGCCGCGGCGATGAGTAGAAATCTGGCCTTGTGAAATACTCCTGAAGTGTGTTCACGCCTTTGGGAAGCTCCTGAGCGCGGGTCAATTCCAGTGTGTATCCCGCACGGCCGGTATCGGTGAACACATTCACTTCATTTTCAGTGTCGAACACGTTGTAAATCTTCACGAAAATTGAAAACAAGCGATCGAGAAATCGAACATGCTTTGTCAGGTAAATATCGGTATCGAAGAAGGGCGGCCGGTTGTCGCTGTTCTCAAGCCCTGTCCTCGAGTTCTCGAGCGACGGCGTGTACGGCAGACCGGAGCCGAGCCGAGCAATCACCCCCCCATCATAATTGTCGGGGCTATCCAGTGTCAGCGTAAGATTCAGAGAATGCTTCCGATCCCAATTGAGCGGGACGAGCTGTTTGGGGCTGGACAGCGTGTCCCCTCCCTGGCGCCTTATCAAGTCGGCGTTCGGATCCGAAGCGTCGCCCTGGGCCACCTGGTACGTATAGTCTACATTGGCTCCAAAACCCCTTCCGATGCGTCTCTCAAAGGAGAGCGTGATCCCTTTTACGGCTCCGTAATCCCTGTTTGCGTACTTTCCGAACGTCGTACCCAGTTTCTGAAGGAGCTCGAGTCCGAGCAGGTTGCGGATGTCTTTATAGTATCCGGTCACTGTAATAGCGAGATCCGCGGCAAGCTCCTGCTGGAGGCCAATTTCATAAATGGCTGTCCTCTGGGGCTTCAGATCGGCATTGCCGATCGTATTGCCGACGAATTCGGGGAAGAGGTTCGAACCGGCAATCCTGAAGTTGGGATTCTTGTAAAGGAATTCGAACGGCGGAATCTGAAAGAAATGTCCGTATGAAATGTGGACGGCGCCCTTGTCGCTGATGGGGTAGGAAAGACCGAACCGCGGACTGAGCTGGGACTTCGCGCTGGCCTTCGCAAGGAGATAACCGGGATAGGGGGGCGACAGCGAATCGAGAGCTTCGACATGATCCGGGTCCCGCAGGATATATCCATCGGGTTGGAAGTAATCAAAGCGCAAGCCCATATTCACCACGAGATAATCCAGCTCAATCTTATCCTGCGCGTATGCGGCGAGCTGGTACGGGTGGTTTGTGTACGTGTTATTATCGAAGCTTCCGGGCGGAGAAATGGCGGGACGATAGCCCGACTCCGCTCCCGCATGGATCTGGAAATCCTGATAGCGCAGGGTGTGGTATTTTGCCTCGATTCCGGTCTTGATCTGATGAATGCGCGTTGCCTGATCGGTCAGATCGATTCGCGCCGTATATGTATTCGTATGATGGAGAAAATGCCAATTTTGAGTACCGCCCGTCAAGAAGGTGTTTGGGCCGAGAGCCCTCATGAGTTCAGGGTTCGCGTAACGCGGATCGAACGGGTCTTCGTACACGTATTGCTTGAAATCCGTCTCGAAGAGGGAGATATTGGCATCGAGGAACGCCGCATCGCTGAAGACGTGATTGTAGTTTGTGCTTCCCAGGAAGCTTCGCTGATAGTAATGATAATCTCCGTCGGGGTTCAATCGAAACTGGTGATTGTAAACCCGATAATTCTGGTTCTGGTAGAGACCCTGGAGCGTGAGGCCCTTGGCGCTTCCCAGGTTGATTGAGATTTTCCCCTGCAGAGTATACCGCTCGGTAAAATTCATGGGGACGTATCTTCCGTCGCCCGTTGCGACGACGACCCAAGTCTGTGGGTTGGTACCCGTCGTGTATGAGGAATCCTTCGGATTGAACACTCTCCGGCCGTAGATGTACCCCTCGTCATACAGGTAGCGGCCTGATGCAAAAAACTTCAGGAGGCCGCTTCCCTGGATAACCGGTCCGCTGATGTTACCATCGACGTTATACACACCGAACGCCTTCTGATGGTTTTGGCCCCGGCCGAGAGGAGAGATATAATCGATGTGATTGAAAATGTCGCTGTGCGGGCTGACATAATCGCCGACATAGGTTGAAACGCTGCCGCTGTATTTCTCGCCGGCAATCTTGGTGACCTGATTCACTACGCCTGAGAGCGCCTCGCCGTATTCGGCGTTGAATGTGCCGCTCAGAACCTGAATTTCCTGAATGCTGCTCACTTCCGCCTGGAGCGTGGAATTACCGGAAAACACGTCATTCACCGCTACGCCGTCCACAAGATACTTGACTTCATTGCTGCGGCCCCCCCGGAAGTGACCCTCCACGACGCCGGCCTGCAGGTTGACCGCCGCCTGCACGTCCTCGAGAGGAAGCTTTGAAATCTGGTCGGTCGTGACCGTGGCGGTTGTCGAGGTAAGGTCGCGCTGCACGAGGGGACGGGTCGCTGTTACTTCAACACCCTGAATTTCAATTGCCTCCGGCTGCAAGGTAAAATCAATCCGGGTCGTCTGATCCACGAATACCTTGACGTCATTGACGACTACGGGGGAATAGCCGACCGCAGAAGCTTTCAGTTGAAAGGTGCCAGGCGGGATGTTGTTGATGAAGTAGGTGCCGTCAAGATCGGTCGCGGCGCCCAAGGCGGTTCCAACGATAAGGACATTGACCCCGATCAGCGCTTCCCTGGTCTGCGCATCGGTGATTTTCCCTGAAACCTTCCCTGTCGTCCCCGCAATGCCGGATGCGGTGCCGAACGCCACGGCGAAGCAAACCAGCATCGAGTTACAGAGGGAAGTTGATCGAGACCGAACCATTGGATCCAAGCAGGCAAAAAAAGGGAAGGGGTGTCCCGGTTTCGGGGCACCCCTTCCTCGAGAGATTACTTAATGAACATCATCTTCTTGACGAGAGGGGCTTCTCCCGTCTGAAGCCGGTAGAAATAAACGCCTGATTCCACCTGCTGCCCGCTCTCGTTCCGGCCGTCCCACTCGACCTCGTGATACCCCGCAGAGATCGCCCCGTCGACGAGCGTGCGCACGCGCTGGCCAAGCATATTATAGATCGACATCGAAACGCTTGTCGATCGCGGCACCGCGTAGCGGATCATGGTCGTCGGGTTAAAGGGATTCGGGAAATTGTTCGCCAGCTCAAACGTCTTGGGAATTCCGTTCTTGCCGTCGGCTACGCCTGTCGCAGTGCCGATCACCTGGACGGTGATGTCGTCGTAGTAGACCGTTCCCGTGAACAGGGAATAGACGTGCGGCCTGATCGACAACGCCCTGGTTCCCGGATTGCTCGGGACTGTCACATCCACATAGAACTGCGTCCAGCCGAACGAGGTTGCGTTCGGGAGCATAAAGACATCGTCATGA
>Ga0099793_10000073_pt1 | contig 20366 bp, 17 predicted proteins | sample Rivendell_Oct201_9_FD_77319 | JGI IMG/M metagenome (GOLD analysis project Ga0099793, IMG submission 77319) | Vadose zone soil and rhizosphere microbial communities from the Eel River Critical Zone Observatory, Northern California to study diel... | ecosystem: Environmental > Terrestrial > Soil...
AGCTCAGACGCGGCCTTTTCTCCGCCAGTCTGGGCAGCGTCGCTCCAATACCCGACTCCCTGCAATTTGATCAACAGTATTATTTCACCTTGCAGATTGATGGAGGCCCGGAGCTTTCACCGCGTGTTCCACTGTCGGCCGTCGGCTATAGCTTGAATTCACTGCGAGCTGACAGCGCGAAATTCGTGAAGAACTTACCGCCCGTTCCCCGCCCGTTATCTCCCCCCATTGCAGCCGGTGAAATATCCGATAGTTCGGTGATAAACTCGAAACTCGCCGACTCCTCCGTAACGAGCCGGAAGATTGCGAGAGGTCAGGTTGTGAGAAGTCTCAACGGCTTGAAGGACACAGTGCTGTTGCTTGCCGGGAACAACGTGACGATCACGCCGGGTGGAAATTCTCTGACAATTTCTTCCACGACAGGCGGCGGGGGTGGCCTCACCTTACCATTCAGGGGCGCCATCGCTTCCGATTCCGACGCCTTCTCGGTGACAAACAATGGACTCGGCCGGGCCGGAGTTTTCGAAATGACTGCACTCAATGCATCCGCGGCCGCCCTCTTGGCACGCTCGGCCGGCCCGAACAATGCGATCGACGGCGTGGCGCTTGGAAGCGGCTATGCAGTATCGGGCAGCACAGCGAGTGCGAACGCCTGGCCCGGATACTTTTCGATTACGAATAACAAGAGCGCATCGAGCGCCCTCTTTGCAGTCACCGATGGTAAAGGTGAGGCGGTCTACGGCAGGAATCTTGGTCTGGGAACTGCGGGTAGGTTCGAAGTCAGCAATGCCGCCGATACAAGTAGCGCCCTCTACGGGGGGACGAATGGGGCCGGAAGTGCCCTTTACTCGCAAAACAGCGGTACAGGCACGGCGGCTCAATTCTATGTCTTGAATGGCGCGAGCAACGCGTATGCGGTACAAGCACAAACCGTCGGCCAAGGCGATGCTGGAAACTTTCTTGTCAACAGCGCAACGAGCTCGGGAAATGGGGTATACGGAATTGCTAATGGCACGGGAGCCGGAGTTCGAGGATTCAACGCAGGCAAAGGTTCAGCCGGATGGTTCGAGAACTACGCCGGAGGCGGATTGATCCCAAGTCCCACTGTCATGGTGCTGAGTAACGGAGAGCCGGGGCATGGTATTCTCTGCAAGAAGACCGGCGATGAGGGGAGTGCAGGGTTTTTCTGGAATTCCAAGTCATCGAATCCGAGTCCCGCCTTGCTTGCCGTTACATCGGGAAATGGCGTCGCAGTCAGGGGCGTGGGTGGAGCGATCGGCGGAGGCGCGCGGTTCGATATAGATACGGCTACCAACGGTCAAACAGCCCTTGAAGCTTACACAAGCGGAACAGGGCCGGCGGCAGTATGCAGAATTAACGCGGCGGCGGCAAATATTAATCCTGCCCTTGTTGCTGAAACGAATAGTATTGGAGTTGCTGCGGAGATCCTTAGTACTTCTACCACAAATAACAACAATCCGGGGATGCGGGTTACGTACAGTGGCACACTAAATGCCGCTGAATTCACGGCTGACAACTCGAGTGGTGCCGGGGACGCAATTCTTGCGACCTCCCACGGTACCGGTTCTGCCGTATACGCCGTCGGCGGGAAGGGGCCCGGTCTCACGGCGACAAATGGTGTCATCGCTCCTCGTGCGGCGCAGTTTCTCGCTCAAGGTTCCGGAGGAGGGGACGCGGTCTACGCCCAGAGCGAATCCGGCAATGCCATCACCGCAGAGTCATTCGGCATCGGTTATCTCTTCCACGGCACTCAATACGGTAACAGCAACGGCGTTGTCATCGACATGAATTCTTCCATTTCAAGTTTTAACGCGCTTGCCATTAGTCAAAGCAGCTCGGGAACAGGAATCAACGTCTCCGGAGGCAATTCGATAATAACACGCGCAGTCGGAAAGCCGAATAGGGTCGGAATTCGGTCGTTCGTCGACGATTCAACGGATTGGGCCGGAGATTTCAATGGCAATGTAAACATCAACGGAACCCTCACATCAACGGTCAAGGATTTCAAGATCGATCATCCTCTCGACCCGGCGAACAAATACTTGTCCCATTCAGTGGTCGAGAGTTCCGAAATGATAAACGTGTATTCCGGCAATGCCACACTTGACGCTCAGGGAGGGGCAATAGTGCATTTGGCGGGTTGGTTCGAGGCTGCTAACTACGATTTCCGCTATCAGCTGACCTGTGTGGGAGGGTATGCTCCTGTCTACATCGCGCAAGAAATTTCTGCCAACCAATTCAGGATTGCGGGGGGAAGGGCCGGACTGAAGGTGTCGTGGCAGGTGTCCGGCGTACGACAAGATCCGTATGCGAAGGCTCATCCGCTGCGAGTCGAGGAATATAAACCGCCTGACGAGCGGGGATTTTACCGCCATCCGGAGGTCTACGGATTGCCCGAGGACCGCGGAATAAACTGGGCACATGATCGCGATCTCATGCAAAAAATGAGAGCGAAGAGAGAAGAACACCATTCGGATAACAAGTGAGCGGGTGAAGAGATGAATATCCTCAATTTCAAGACCTGTCTCTCGCTCGGTGCGCTCTGTTTCGTGCTGGCAGCGAATGCGACTGCCCAGAACGACACCACGGGCTGGTTTGCTTTCGATGGAGGATTCGGGACCCCGCGCACCGGCAATTCGGTCGTAAAATCGGGGCTCGGACAACCTTTCATGGGGATTTTGCAGCAAAATAACACGAAGGTCTCGGGAGGATTCTTGTCCCATCCGCTGCTTCGAGGGACGCTCCTTGGCGTAAAGGACCGGGACCGTGTTCCATTTGCGTTCTCTCTTCTTCAGAATTTTCCCAATCCGTTCAACCCATCGACCCGGATTGAGTACGCACTTGCAGAGCCAGCCATGGTTTCATTAAAGATATTCAATTTGCTGGGACAGCAGGTTTCGACACTAGTTGATGAGCTTCAACAGGCGGGAAATCGGTCTGTGGAATTAGACGCGTCGGTATTTCCAAGCGGCGTCTACTTCTATCGTCTCCAGGCAGGCAAGTTCGTGGACGTGAAGAAAATGATACTGATGCGCTGACGATCCTCGGATTCAATGGTCGAGGCCGCCGGATGTGAATTGGAGGCAGTCACGCGAAGGATGGCTCTCCCCGGGTAGCCCTTCCAAAAACACAACAAGTAGCCGGCCCATCTCGCGATCAGGCGGGACGAGCCGGCTTTATTTTTTGGATCTCTCTACCCTAGCCGCCTGCTATGGATGCCAATATAACCAGCGGCTCCGCTCCCGAGATGACCGGGTCTGGCAGCGTCACGTTCGCCGGCTCCAGAGAGAGGTCCTCCTGACAGGCGAAGTACCTTAAGAACGGCCGGCGTTCCTGCGTGACATGATCGCGGATCGTCCCTTTGAGCATCGGATAGCGGGCCTCCAGCGCGTCGAGGACCGAGCCCAGCGTGGCAGGACCCTCGACTGTGAGTTCCACTTCTCCGTCGACGTGAGCCAGCGTTTTGAGGGGATATGGAAGTACTACCCGGATCATGCCAGAGTCTGGACCTCCACGGAGAACACGGGCGGCAGATCACGAACGATCGGGAACCATTTGTCTCCGGAATCGGCCGACGCATACACCTGTCCTCCGGTGGTGCCGAAATACACGCCGCAGGGATCGAGCGAGTCGACCGACATCGAGTCGCGCAGCACATTGACGTAGCAGTCTCGCTGCGGCAGACCGTTCGTGAGCGGTTCCCACTCGTTTCCGCCCGAGCGGCTGCGGTACACGCGCAGTTTCCCCTCGAGAGGAAAATGTTCGGAGTCGCTTTTAATAGGTACGACATAGACTGTTTCCGGCTCGTGCGCGTGAACATCGATGACAAATCCGAAATCGGTCGGCAGATTGCCGCTGACCTCGCGCCAGTTATCGCCCGCGTCGTCTGTGCGCAAGACGTCCCAATGCTTCTGCATGAACAGTGTGTTCGGACGAGACCGGTGCATTGCAATGCGGTGGACACAGTGACCAATCTCGGCATTCGGATCGGGGATGTATTCAGACTTGAGCCCGCGATTGATCGGTTTCCACGACGTGCCGCCGTCATCAGAGCGGAAGGCGCCCGCCGAGGAGATGGCAACGAAAATTCGCTTGGAATTTTTGGGATCCAGAAGGATCGTATGCAGGCACATCCCGCCTGCCCCCGGCGCCCATTTCGGTCCTGTCCCGTGACCGCGCAGTCCTGCCAGTTCCTGCCAGGTTTTTCCACCGTCGGTCGTGCGGAAGATCGCCGCGTCTTCAATGCCGGCGTAGACCGTATTCGGATCGGTAAGGGACGGCTCAAGATGCCAAACGCGCTTAAACTCCCACGGGTGTTGAGTGCCGTCGTACCACTGGTGCGTGGTGAGGGGCTTCCCGCTACCCGGAGAGGTGTCATAAACAAATTTGTTGCTTTCACCCATGGGCATGCCGTCCGGAGTCTTGGTCGGTTCACCCGGCTTTGTACCCGGCTGCTCCCAGGTTTTGCCGCCGTCGCTGGAGCGCTGAATGATCTGACCAAACCAGCCGCTGGTCTGCGAGGCGTACAGCCGGTTCGGATCGGCGGGGGAGCCCTTCATATGATAAATCTCCCAGCCTATGAAATGGGGTCCGCTGACATCCCACTTCTGTCGTTTTCCGTCTGATGTAAGAATAAATGCGCCTTTATGCGTCCCTACCAACACTCGTACCGAGCTCATTTTCTTTCCCCCATCATTGTTTGTTTTCCCGGTGTTTTGTGGCTTCGTTGGTTAGCGGCACCGCCCCCCGTGACTGGTGCGCTTGTGTAATAATATCAAAATACTTCTGCAAAATCAAAAAACGCGCATCGCTTCTCTCAAGGACTTTTCAAATATTTTATTCGTTGGTTCGTCCGCTGATACAGGGAGTTCTTATCTCCGGAAGGGGCACAGAACGCTATCGCCTTCCTGTAGAATTCAAGCGCCTTCGATTTATCCTGAAACAAATTCTCGTAAAGCACTCCGATGTTGAAGTATGTCCGGGAGGATTTCGGGTTCTCACGCAGTGCCAATTGATACGCCTCCAGAGAGGCCCTCTTTGATTTCAATTCGTAGTAGGCAGTGCCGATCCGATCGTACGCGTTCGCTATGAGGTCAGACTTTGAAAAAAGAATGGCGTGTTTTAACGCCTTGATAGCCGCGTCATACTGGTGCAGTTCCACGAGACTCAATCCAAGATTGAAGTAGGCACCCGGATTTGTTGAATCGGCGGCAAGAACAATTCGGAACTTCAACGCGGCCGAGTCGTATTTGCCCAGGTAATAGTAGCATAACCCTTCCTGTTCATAGGCATTTGGTCTGTAGGGGTCTTGCTCCACCTGGAAATAGAGCAACAGCGCTTTCCTGTAATACTTCGATCTAAAATAGCAATTGGCCAGGTTCATCTTAAGACTGGCGTCTCCGGGCTGCATCGCCAGAGCTTGTTGGAACGCTACGGTTGCATAGACTATTGAATCAGCCTCAAGGTAGGCAAACGCAATATCCCTAATACACGGAAAATAGGCGGGATTGAGCTCGAGAGCTTTGTTGTATTCGGCGATGGCGTCAATAATTTTCTTGCTTGAACGATATGCCGACCCGAGCAAATAATGCATCTGTTGAGAGTTTGAATCAATGGTCAAACCCTTTCGCAAGAAGGTGATTGCCGTGTCGTAAAGACCTTCTTGAAGATAGATTTGGGACAGGCTCGACACGGCCCTTGTTTCATTCGGATGCAGTTGAATGAGTCTAAGGTAATAGAATTTGCTCTTATCGAAAAGGCCGCATTGAAAGGATACCTGTGCCGCGTGTGTGATGAGAAGAATGTTGGAGGAGTCGCGCCGAAGCCCGAGGCCAAAGCTACGATCCGCATCCTGGCAATATCCAAGCTCGGACAGAGACAAACCGAGGTAATCGTACGCCCGGACAACCGAAGAATCCCTTCCTAGAGCACGACCGAGTAATTCAATTGCCGAGGAATAATCCCCCCTGTTAAAATTCTGGAGTCCTGCCTCAAGCAACGTAACAGCAACAGAATCAGATTGACCTCGGAGAGAAAAGAAAATCGAGAAGAGAAGAATTGTTTCCGAGATCAGAAAGGATGAAAACCGAATCCTCAGCATGTCGACCTTATCCATCAAGAAATCTGTCTCATGCAAGCGCCGAATTTCAAGCCTCCCTGGCTTCCTCCGCCGATCCATCCTCGACTAAAACATGGATTTCCTTATTTTAGTCTACATAGCCACGTTAAAACAAGAGAATCCATTGTTGAATCGCCCCGCGCTACTTAATCGGAAGAGCCCCGATCCCCGGCTCCTTCATCAGCCGCTCGACGGCGTCGGCATCTCTCGGCAAATCCTTCGTGAGCAGCTCATACCCGCTTTCGGTTACCAGAACATCGTCCTCCAGCCTTACGCCGATATTCCAGTATTTGGGATAGACACCGTCCGAATGAGCGGGAATATAAATGCCCGGCTCCACCGTCCATACCTCCCCCGCCCTTAACACGCCTGTCAGCGAGACATCGTGGACGTCGAGGCCGACCGGATGTCCGACGCCATGCATGAAATACTTCCGGTAGTCCGCCGAATCTTTGATAATCCCCAGTTTCAGCAATCCGTCGCGGACCACCTCGATCGCCTTCTTGTTCACAATTGCGTAGTAATTGATGCCGGGCTTCATGAGGTCCATCGACTTCTCCTGGGCGCTCAGGACGATGTCATAGATTTGCCGCTGAGGCGGAGTGAATTTTCCCCCCACCGGAATCGTGCGCGTGATGTCGGACGCATAATTGTGATACTCTGCGCCGCAATCGGCGACGATCACCTCTCCGGAGCCAAACCGCCGCCGGTTCGACCCATAGTGAAGGATGACCGAGTTCTCGTTGGAACCGACGATGCACGGATAGGCCATATACTCGGCTCCCTGGCTGCCGGTGACGTACTCGAAGACGGCCTGAAGCTGATACTCGTACATCCCCGGCTTACACGATTTCATCATCTGCCGGTGTCCCTCCATCGATATGTCGACAGCCCGCCGGATCAGGCGAAGCTCCTCGGGGCTCTTGACTTCCCGCATCTGGCGGACGAGCGGGATTGGATTGCGGATTCCCACTCTTCCCCCATGCTGAAGCCCGCGTTCGAAATTCCCAACGGTTCGAACGAAGTCCGCGAGCTTTCCCTCCGCCTGGGGCGGCTCCAACGGGAAGTACGCCTGTTTGGCGTTGAAGACAATCTTGCCCAGCGTTTTCTCAACATCTGAATTGGGGAGAGATGACTCGAAGCCGAGCACCCGGATGGCGCCGTATGGACCGAGCTGTCTGCCGGTCCAGGTCTCCCGTGCCGGGTTGCGCTCGTCGACGAACAAGACCTCACGCACATTGTGCTTCCCCGAAGTATCGGACACCTCGAACGGCTTCGACGACAGCAGCAGGAAAGAATTCGGCTGATTACAGCCTGTCAGATAGAAAAAATCGTTATCCTGACGGTACTTGAATTCGGTATCGTTAATGCGGGTGTGCTCCGGCGCGGAATAAAACACAGCAAGGGCCGAATCCCCGATCGCGTGGAGCAATTTCTCCCGGTTCGCCTTGAAGAAAGAAGGAGGCAGGAGATCGGTATCGTACAATCCGTACTCGGCATAGCTCATGCCCTGCGAGAAGGCGGATGAGAGGAAAAAGACGGTCAACAGTGCAGCCAGCGCCGTTCTCACCGTCGCTTCCGGGATCGTGGACCAACGATTTGTCTTCAAGTTGCCCCTCCTTAAAATGAGCTGCATTCTGTGCGGGCGAATTCCCTCTAGTGCCGCTCCACTTCCCGCAAAACCCTCAGGAAATTTTCCCCGAGGATTTTCTTTACGTCCCCTTCAGAATACCCCCGGGCGAGCAGCTCCCGTGTGATGTTCGGCAGGGCGGTGACGTCGTCCATGCCCAGGGGAGTGACGTGGATCCCGTCGAAGTCGGACCCGATTCCCACGTGATCCGCCCCGATGAGCTTCGCGACATAATCGAAATGGTCAATTAGCTTTGCCAGTGCCGGACGGATGGGCTCATACTCCCTGCTTAATTGCTCCGCGGTGAATTGATCCCTGATGAAGTCGTCCCCCCGAATAGTCGCCCGGATGGAATCGATCCGTGCCTTGTTCCTTTCAAGCATCGCACTCTCTTTTGACGCGAACGTGCTGTCGATGAACGCCGGGGCAAAATTGATGAATACCACCCCTCCGTTCCGGGCGACCGCTTTCAATTGATCGTCCTTCAGGTTCCTCCGGTGGTGGCACAACGCCCAGGCGGATGAATGGGAAGCGATGATAGGTTTCCTTGTCACTTTTATCACGTCCCAAAAGGTCTTTTCCCCCACGTGCGAAACGTCGACCATCATCCCGATCTGGTTCATCCGGCGTACGACCTTCCTGCCGAAGGCCGTGAGCCCCTTGTGCGTCAGCTTTGCTTCGGGATCGCTTTCGTCTTTGGCCGATGTCGCCCAGCCGGTGCTGTTATTCCAGGTCAGAGTCATATACCGGACCCCGCGCCGGTAGAAGTGGTCCAGTTTCCGGAGGTCGTTCCCGATCGGATGACCGCCTTCCATTCCCAGCATCGCAACGAACTTCCCCTCCTTCACCAATCGCTTAACATCATCTGCGGTTCGGGCGTATCCGACCTCTTTTGGATTCCGCCGAACGAAACTGTCGATGGAATCAATCTGTTCGTCCGCCTGATCGAAGTAGGAATGGGCCGTCTTTTCCGGAGGTATCCAGATCGAGAACATCTCGACGTCGAGGCCTCCCTCCCGGAAGCGGGGCAAATCGGATTGACCATGACGGGTCCGGATGGAAATGTCCTCCCCCGCCAGGATTCGCTGGACTACGTCGTTGTGCGTGTCGACCACAACGGATTCGAAATGAAGCTTCTTGTAATCTACTCCCGCCCTGAAGCCGAAGGAGAATGCGAGAACTATGAGAACGGTCGTGAGAGCTTTCATTTTGGAGAGTATGGGAAGGCCGGTCAAGCAGTCGACAGGCACCGCAGGCCCGTCAGCGAACCGCCGTGCGGAAGCTGACTTGAACCCGTCATAATAGAAGGACCGGAGGAAGTCAATTCCCCCTCCGGCTCCTTCTCAAGAAACTCGTGAAAACGCTATCAGGAAACCCCGTGCCGGCCTCGGGGGCCGGCCTGAACGGCCCTACATGCTTGGGCCGCCGCCGCCGCCTTCCGATTCCTTGGCCTTTTGCTTGATCTCCTGAATTTCCTTTCGGATCTCCTGGGCCTTCTTTTTCAGCTCGTTCATCTCCTTTCGAACGCGCGTACCGGCGGACTTGTTTCCCTTCTCGTAGAACTTGATGAAGTCCTTCTCGAAGCTATTCAACAAGTCGCGCAGTTCTGAGTATCTGCTCATTGTATCTCTCCATGTTGTGAGTGAATGTTCCCCGCCCGCTGAATCCGGCAGGTCCCCGCCTTCTCGGCGTATGGATTATGCATGTCTGGCTTTTGATCTCCTGTTCTTGAATCTCGTGTATTCCTTGTAGAGTCCCCCCATCAGCGCTTCTCGCTTATCGTAAAGCCGTTTGAGCGGCCGCGGCTTCACCCTGGCAAGGACGTACGATGTGAGGATCGGGAAAGCGATCGTGGAATCGACATATGCCACGACCGCGTCCGGGAGTCTGTCGGGGTCGACTTTTCCCCAGGTCACCGCCTCGGCGGGCGTAGCGCCTGAAAGCCCTCCTGTGTCCGGCCGCGCGTCCGTGATCTGCAAATAGTGATCGTGGCCATTTTCCTTGATCCCAAGGACTTCCTGGATCTGGGGCTCGGTCTGCAGGATGAAGTTCTTGGGGGACCCTCCTCCAAGGATCACGACCCCGCTTTTCCCGCCGCGCTTCTTGGCGTCCAAAACGATTGCGGCCGTTTCATTCACATCCAGAAGGACATCCAACTTGAGCCTGTACCCGGCAAGCGCGACTTCGGCAATATTCATGCCGAGCGAGCTGTCGCCGGGAGACGACGTGTAAACCGGTATTCCGCACCGATAGGCCGTGGCCAAAACGCCGCTGTGTTTTATGCCTAAAACCTTCTCCCGTTCCGCGATATACTTTCCGAGCCTGTAGTGTAGCTCTGCCGTGCCCATCTCTTTCTGGAATTCACGCAGCCGGAAAAGGCGCCTGTAAAACGCGTCTGTTGAGAGCAATACGTCGTAGTCGAAAACGATATCATAAATGCGGATTATTCTCTTTTCGCGAAGCAAACGGTCATTCGCGAACGGCGTCCCACGGTGCAATGAGTGCCCGATGGCAAAATGGGTGTCGTGATAGAGGTTTGCGCCTGTACTGACAAGCCAGTCTATAAAACCCGCTTTCATCAACGGGACGATGCAGGATCCCCCTAGCCCGGCCGGAGTCAGCGCCCCGGTGATGCTCATTCCAACAGTTCCATCAGGGGAGAGGATTTTTTCCGCGTATAGATGGCAGGCCTCACGGAGTCGGCCTGCGTTGTACGCCTGGAAATAATTGTCGACAAGATCGGTCACCGAGGCGTTTTTTGGGATAGGTCTCGGGACGATGGGTTTTCCCTTCAGAAACTTGTGTTTTCGACCCGGCAACAAAACCTCAGATAGTAAAGGAATCTACGCCGATTTGACGGCTAAAATATAGAAAAATTGAATGATTAATCAAGGAAAATCTTTCAAAAATGAAAGATTTTAAGGGGGGGATTTAAAAGGGGCAAAAATGAGCTGTTTCGGCGGGATTCTAGCCGCTTAAAACCGAGCCGCCATTGACACTTAATACCTCTCCAACGACGTGATTTGCCAAATCGGATGCAAGGAACAGAATCGGCCCCGCTATCTCCTCAGGCGATGCTATCTGGCCCCGTGGGATTTCCCTGGAGATTTCATCTGCGTGCCGTGGCTTTCGGAGTGTTTGTTTCACCATATCCGTGCGGACCCACCCCGGCGCGACACAATTTACCCGAATTCCCGACCGTATCAGTTCAACCGCGATCGATTTTGTGAAGGCGTTGATACCGCCCTTCGATGCTGCGTACGAAGAATGATACGGCTCACCCCTCTGTCCGGCCGTACTCGAAATATTGATAATTCTTCCGAAACGCTGGCGTTTCATACGGGGAACAGTCAGGTTGCACATATTGAAAGTTCCGGTAAGATTGATGCCGATCGTTTTTTCCCAATTCCGGGAGGACATGGCACCTATCCTTCCCTCCTCCCATATTCCGGCGCTATTGACCAGAATATCGATCCTCCCGAACTGTTTCAAAATTCTCGAAATCGACCCTTTACATTCGCCATAATCCTCTACCCTGCAGCGGACGGCAATCGCAAATCTCGCGAAATTCTCAATCCGGCGGCACACCTTAAGGGCGGACTCTCGGTCCGACGAGTACAGAACCGCCACGTGAGCGCCTGCCTCTGCGAGCATGGTCGCCGCAGCGGCTCCGATGCCCCGTGACCCGCCGGTGACAACTGCTATCCGCCCATCAATCCCCAGCATTGGAAACTCCTCGAATGGTGAAACAGGGGGGTAGGTTGCAACTTTAATATTAAACTTGCAACTAAAAGCTGCCTCAGGAGCCTGCCCCGCAGGATCCCCCCGGTCAGACGCCAAATATTGACTCGGATGCGCCATTTGTTTATATTTAGACCAATTCCAAACAGCCATCACCCCTTGGACAATTCCGCGGCCAGAGACATCCTGGTGGAGTATCTCAAGCAGAAGAAGCTCCGCCCGACGAAGGAGCGGTTTCTTCTCTTGAACGAGATCATGCGTACCAACGGCCACTTCGATGCGGACAAACTCTTCGCAACGGTCAACGCGAGAGGAAGCAATGTCTCCCGCGCCACGGTGTACAATACACTCGACTTGCTCGTGGACTGCGGCCTGATCTCGCGTTACCGCTTCGGCGAGAACCACTCCCGTTTTGAAAAGGCATTCGGCAGGCCGCGACACGACCATTTGATCTGCCTTGAGTGCGGCGATATCATCGAATTCGTGAACCAGAAGTTGGAAAAGATCCAGCAGGAAGTTTGCTCGGAGCGTAAATTCAAGCCCCACAACTCCACACTGCAAATTTTCGGCGTGTGTGCGAGATGTCAATCGAAGAAAAAACAGGAGTGAATTGAGCGCCTATGATTGAGTCGATGATCATCGCCCTGCGGGAAGGAATCGAGATTTCTCTCGTCGTCGGCATCCTCATCGTTTATCTTAAGAAGATAAACAAGCCGTCGCTGATCACATCAGTCTACGCCGGCCTGGTGCTCGCGGTGCTTGCAAGCATCGGGGGGGCGTTGATTTTGCAGAAACTCTCGATCGACCAGGAATCGCTCGAAGGCTTCTTCATGATCGCCGCGGCCGTCTTCGTGATTTCGATGATCGCGTGGATGTGGGTCACGGCAAAGAAGATTCGCCGCGAAATCGAGGCGAAGGTCAACAGCATCGTCGAGTCCACGACGTCGCGAAAGTCGCAGATCAGCATTCTCTCCTTCACTTTCCTGATGGTCGCACGGGAAGGAATCGAAACCGCGGTCTTCCTGCAGGCCGTTGCGCTCAGCACCGACGCCTGGCGGAGCATTCTCGGCACCGTCATGGGCATCGGGGCCGCGACAATATTCGCGATACTGTTTATTCGCGGCAGCGTCCGGATCGACATCGGCCGCTTCCTCCGCGTCACCGCCATCACGCTGCTCATCTTCACGCTGCAGCTTATCGTGAATGCCTTCCACGAATTCTATGAATACGGAATTCTTCCCGCGAGTCCCAGGATGATGGGCATACTGGGTCCGGTCGTCCAGAACAACATCTTTTTCATCATCGCGATCGTCAGCATCCCGGCGATCATGCTTCTCATCCCGTCCCGAATGGGACGGCGGACACCGGCGCCGGCCGCCGGCAAGGGCAGCTCGGGAGACTCAGGCGTGCAAACTCAGCAGACGAGCCCAGCCAAGGCGCAGGGACGGTGGCAGCTCAGCGCGGGCATCGCCTCGATCTGCATCATCTTTTTCCTCGGCGTCGGGGACATCTTTTCTTCAAATTATGAGATGGATCTGACCGCCGAAGCGATCTCCTCTCCTTCGTCCGGCGTGATCGAAATTCCGGTGGCGCGGATAAGCGATAACAACATCCACCGCTATTCGATTGACGACCGGGGGCTCACGATCCGTTTCTTCGTTCTGCGGACGGGACTGGGGAAATTCGCCACCGCATTCGATGCCTGTTACGCCTGCTATTCCTACGGAAGATATTATCTGAAGAACGGACAGTTAATCTGCTCACAGTGCGACGCGCCGTCCCCCCTCTCCAAACTCCACGCGACGAAAGGCGAGGCGGAGCCCGATGAAAATAACAGCGGATCGATGGAGGGAAACGGCTGCACGCCGATCTACCTTGCCTCCCGGCTGAAGGCGGGCAATATCGAAATCAAGCTCGCCGACCTGGAGTCGAAGCGGAAGTACTTCGATATCAGCGGGGAAGAAAAATAGAAATGCCCCGGGGGACGACGATTTCCTCCGGATCTGTTGCAATCCTGCGGTAAAACCGTTACCTTGCTGTTGAAAGGAACCCAAAATTCATGGAATCAAATCAGCCGGCTCCCGATCAGATAATAACCGAAGCGCAAGTCTACGATGCCCTGAAGGAATGCTATGATCCCGAACTCCCCGTTAACGTGGTCGATCTCGGACTCGTCTACGACGTCAAAATCATCGACGACTGGGTCGGGGTGAAAATGACGCTCACCACGCCGGGCTGCGGTATGGGGGGACAGATCTCGACGAATATCCGGGAACGCCTGCTCGATCTCCCCGGTGTGCACGAGGCGGACGTGCGCATCGTCTGGGACCCGAAGTGGGACCCATCGATGATGTCGGAGGAAGCCCGAAAGCGGCTCGGGATCGGTTAGTAAAAGCAATCAACCAACCTATCCATCACAATTCATAGGGAAACATCGTTATGAAAAGATTCTCGTTGTGCGTCATAGCCGTCCTTGCCGGGCTCATGCTCTTGGGCTCCACGCAAGCTTCCGCCCAGAAGAAGGCGAAAAAGAGTCTGGTCGCCTGGGCTGCTGAAGACATCAAATGGGAACCAATGCAGGGCGGACCTCCGGGCGTTATGAGCGCAATGCTGTGGGGTGACCAGACGAAAGGCGCCTATGGTGCACTGACGAAGTTCCCGGCAGGCTTCAAGGCCCCGCTCCATTACCATACCAATGAGATGAGGGTCGTCGTAGTCAAGGGAGCGTACGTATATAAAGGCAAGCCCTATGGCCCCGGCTCCTACCTCTTTATTCCGGGCGGGGACCAGCACTATAGCGGCGGTCTTGACAGTTCGGAAACCATTTTCTTCATAGAGCAACCGGGCAAATTTGACATTAACCCCATCGAGGCGCCGCCCGCGAAATAGCGGAACCCAAATCGGCCCTGCCGCCGGCATAAAGGGCAGAGGCGCATCGTTCAACACGCCGAACCGGTTCGAGACCCTCCATCTCGAACCGATCGACGTCAATTCTGATCCCGCGAGCGGGTCCGGCGATGGCAGGCCGAAGACAGTCTTCTATAAAGATACCTCGAAGTCGGTACTATCAAAAAACGACAGTCCTGACATCCCCTTCACATACAGCCTGAACCCTTACAGGGGTTGTGAGCACGGATGCATTTATTGCTACGCCCGGCCGAGCCATGAATATCTCGGATTCTCGGCGGGAGTGGACTTCGAATCGAAGATTATGGTGAAGCACGACGCGCCGGGACTCCTGGAAGCTGCATTCAAGAGCTCCAAGTGGGAGCCTCAAATGGTGTCGCTTTCGGGCAACACCGATTGCTACCAGCCTGTTGAAAGAAAGCTCGAGCTCACGCGCCGATGCCTCGAGGTGTTCCTCAAGTTCCGGAATCCCGTCGGCATTGTCACGAAGAATGCCCTCGTCACGCGCGATATCGATATCCTCAAGGAGCTGGCGAGCCTCAATCTCGCCATCGTGAGCGTATCGGTGACGAGCCTCAACGGCGACCTCATAAAACGAATGGAGCCCCGGACTTCTACGCCGTACAAGAGACTCGAGACGATTCAGACCCTCGCCGAAGCCGGAATCCCCGTCAGCGTTATGGTCGCGCCCGTAATACCCGGCTTAACCGATGAGGAAATACCCTCCATCCTCAAGGAAGCGGCCGCCCGCGGCGCATCGTCGGCATCCTATACAATCCTGAGACTGCCGGGGCCAGTCGAGCCGCTCTTCCTCGATTGGCTCGAGCGTGAGCTTCCCGAAAGGTCCTCGCGGGTCATAAATAGAATCCGCGATCTGCGGGGGGGAAAGTTAAGCGAAAGCCGGTGGGGCAAGCGGATGAAGGGGGAAGGAGAGATCGCAAGGGCAATCAAGCAACTCTTCGACGTCAATCGCAGGAAGCTCGGATTAGACACAAGAAAATTCGAGTTCGCGACCAGTCACTTCCGCCGCGAGCCGGAGGGTCAGCTCGGGCTGTTCGATCAGACGTTGAACCGGATAAACATCACGTCGCCGTCTTCGACGACGTAGTCCTTCCCTTCGATGTGCAGCAAACCGCGCTCCTTCACGGCTTGTTCGGATCCCAGGCGGGCGAGGTCATCGTACTTCAGCACCTCCGCCCGTATGAACCCCTTCTCCATGTCGGAGTGAATCTCCCCGGCCGCAGCCGGAGCAGTCGCCCCCTTCCTGATTGTCCACGCTCTCACCTCTTTCGGGCCGCAGGTGAAAAACGTGATGAGTTCGAGCAGGGCATATCCCTCATGAATGACCTGATCGAGACCCGATTCTTTCACCCCCAATTCATGCAGAAAATTCTCGCGTTCGGCGTAAGGCATTGAAGCAATTTCCGCCTCGAGCCTTGTGCATGCGACGACAACCTTCGCTCCTTCTTTTTGAGCGATTTCGCGCACCGGTTTGACGAGACCGTCGGCGGAGACGAGATGCTTTTCGTCGACGTTGGCGATGTACATCACCGGTTTTGCGGTTATTAAATGTAAATCTCTCAACCAGACGGTTTCATCGGCATTCTCCGGACGCTCGTAAAGGGCCAGCCGCCCGGTCAGGAGGTGCTCGCGGATGCGCGCGTAGTACTGGGCCTCCGCGCGGACCTTCTTGTCTCCCCCCTTCCCTCTCTTTTCGGCATCGGCGAGCTTTTTCTCGACAGTCTCGAGATCTTTGAAGATGAGTTCGGCCTCGACGATTTCAATGTCGCCTCTCGGATCGACCTTCCCGTTCACGTGGACGACATTCTCATCCTCGAAGCATCGTACGACGTGGCAGATGGCATCGACTTCCCGGATGTGGGACAGGAACTGATTCCCGAGCCCCTCCCCCTTGCTTGCGCCCTTGACAAGGCCCGCGATATCCACGAATTCGATGGCGGTAGGCGTCACTTTCGGGGGCTTGTAGATCCTCACGAGGGTATCGAGGCGCCGGTCGGGGACCGGAACCACGCCGAGATTCGGTTCGATGGTGCAGAAGGGATAGTTCTCGGCAGCCGCGCCTGCAGCCGTGATGGCATTAAACAGCGTGGACTTCCCGACATTGGGAAGTCCAACGATTCCACAACGAAAACCCATTCTTGCGAGAGTCGGTCTGCTGGAGTGATGTGCCGGTTTCTTGGAGGGAGAATGTAGGGAAAATTGGACACGTTTCCAAGAGATCGGTGCGGAACCAAGCATGGAGGAAAGGCGTTCCAATGAAGTGAATCACACCTGGAGGAATAAAAAAAATGGAAAACCGTCAACTGGGAGTCAAGGGTCCGATCGTCTCGGCGATCGGACTGGGCTGTATGGGTATGTCTGCATTCTACGGATCCCGCGACGACACGGAGTCGATCGCAACGATCCACAGAGCCATCGAGCTCGGGATCAATTTCCTGGACACCGCCGATATGTACGGATGGGGCCACAACGAGGAGCTGGTGGGGAAGGCGATCAAAGACCGGCGTGAAGGGCTCGTTGTCGCCACAAAGTTCGGTAACGTCCGGGCGAATGGGTCCTGGAGAGTCGACGGCCGGCCCGAGTACGTCCGATCGGCGTGCGATCAGAGTCTCCGGCGGCTCGGCGTCGGCGTGATCGATCTTTATTACCAGCATCGCGTCGATCCGGATGTTCCGATCGAGGAAACGGTCGGTGCGATGGCGGATCTTGTGAAGGAGGGTAAAGTCCGCTTCCTCGGTCTATCGGAGGCTGCAGCGGCCACCATTCGACGCGCGGTCGCAGTGCATCCGATCACCGCCCTGCAGACCGAATACTCTCTCTGGACAAGAGACGTGGAGTCGGAGATTCTTCCGACGTGCCGCGAGTTAGGGATTGGATTCGTCGCCTACAGCCCTCTCGGTCGCGGACTTCTCACCGGTGCGATCACGAATCTAGACTCGCTCGAGGAGGGCGATTTCCGGCGCAATCATCCGCGCTTCCAGGGAGAAAACCTTGAACGGAACCTCGCCCTCGTCCGGCGTCTTGAAGAAATCGCTGCGGAGAAAAAGTGCACGCCCGCACAGCTCGCGCTTGCGTGGGTGCTGGCCCAGGGAAAAGATGTCGTTCCGATTCCCGGAACGAAGCGGCGCAAATATCTCGAAGAGAATGTGCGGGCTTTGGAAATCGAGCTTACCGCCGGGGATCTCGAGCGCATCGCCGAGGAAATCCCCTCCGGCGCGGTGGCCGGCATGCGCTACTCCGAAGGCGGCATGCGGACAGTGAACCGTTGATCGGCATGCAGTCCCCATAGAAGAGAGAGAAGAGCCATGAAACGACGATCACTTGTTAGAACCCTTTCACTCTACTGCCTTGCGCTCATTCTGGCAAGTCTTGCCTGGTACGAGATCCTGCTAAGCCAGCAGATGCCGAAGGATTATCAGGATGTTCTCGCCTATCTCGGAAAGAAAGGAGACTTTAAAGAGGGCGTCTTGAAGATAAGTCTGCCGCGTAACGATTTAAAAATCTCGATCGCCGGCGTCGCCACGCCGACGTCGTTTGGATTTGGCGGCTGGTGTGCGATGACAAAAGGCAACAAAGGAATGGACGTCTTGATGGGCGATCTCGTGCTGCTGCAAGAGGAAGTCAACCCGGTCATGTCGGCGATCCTCGACAGCGGTCTGGACGTAACGGCGCTCCATAACCACTTTTTCTGGGATGAACCCCGCGTCTACTATATGCACATCCATGGGCACGGCAAGGCGGCGGATCTCGCGAGAGAGGTGAAACCGGCCCTGGATTTGATCGGGCATCTCTCCGTTCCGGGAGGAGCCCTGAGCGGGAAGGCGTCAGACTCGACCGCCGCAGGGAATGCCGTTCAGATCGCGGAGGGAAAGGTAAATACGGAAAAAATAAATTCCATCATCGGCCGCCAGGGAGAGATGAACGGCCCTGTCTATAGGATCACGATTGGACGCGACGATATTAAAATAAAGGAGATGGGCGCGACCATAAATAGCCGCATGGGGCTGAACACGTGGGCGGCTTTTATCGGCACGGACGATAAAGCAGCCGTGGCTGGAGACATCGCGATGCTCGAGTCCGAAGTAACACCGGTCTTGAAGGCGCTCCGCAAAAACGGGCTTGATGTCGTTGCCATCCACCATCATATGACGCAAGCGCGCCCCCTGGTGATATTCTTGCATTACTGGGGTGTTGGTCCCGCGGAGACTTTGGCCGCGGGAGTCCGGGCCGCAATCGATGAAACACACGTGAGACCATAATCGACAATCTTCCCTCCTGTTGCCTTCGCTTCCGAGGGGGCAGCACGACAGCCGCTTCAGCATGGGCGATTGCCATCGTGCGCCCGCTGTCCAGGGCGTCAAAATGGCACAGGATCTGCATGCCCTGTCTGGTGATGCTGTCTTCCAGCGAATTGTACGCGCGCGGGGCGATCGACTCCACCGTCGTTGTTGCAGCGAGAATTGAGAGGCCTCCGAAGCTCGACAGCATCTTCACGGATTCCATCTGGAATCTGGCAGCCCCAATCACCCACCTTACTCAACGCGAGCTCCACGAAGGTGCGCCTGCGACAGAAAGCACGCAGGTGCGCATTGCCTATGACGACCGCGCGATCTACGTGGGGGTCTGGTGTTTCGACAGCATCCCGCAGGGAATCGTGGCAAATGAAATGCGGCGCGATTTCAATACCGACGTGGAGGATAACTTCAAGATTATCTTCGATACCTATCGGGATAAGCGTAACGGCTTCCTGTTCATCGTTAATCCGAACGGCGCCCGCTATGACGCGCTCGTCACAGACGAAGGCCAGAGAGTGAACTCCGACTGGAATGGGCTTTGGGACGTCCAAGTCATGATCACTGCGCAGGGCTGGTTTGCCGTTATCGAGATCCCGTTTTCTACCCTTCGGTTTGCGGACGATCCAAAACAAGTGTGGGGAATCAACTTCGAGCGTAACATCCGGCGAAAGCGCGAGCAGGATCTCTGGCAGGGATACTCGCGTAACTTCACCATCGAGAAACTCTCACAGGCAGGGATCCTGGCCGGACTGGAGAACATCCATCGGGGCAAGCAGGTCGAGGTCAAGCCCTATGTGCTCGGCGGAGTAGAACGGCAGTATCCGCCCTTCGGTGATGCACGATTGACTCAGACAAAAATGGGCCTGGACGTCAAATATGGCCTGACATCCACTCTCACCCTCGATGTCACGACCAACACCGACTTCGCTCAAGTCGAGGCCGACCGTGTTCGCATTAATCTGACGAGATTTCCACTCTTCTATCCGGAGAAGAGAGAGTTCTTTCTCGAAGGGGCCGGTATTTTTGACTTCCAGTTCGGCGATTCTCCCATTCCATTCTACAGCCGCAGAATTGGGTTGAACGAGCATGGAGAGCTTATACCGATCCTTGGGGGTGTGAGAATGGTCGGCAAAGCGGGACAATACAATCTTGGGGTGCTCTCGATGGAGACAGCAGAGAGCGCGGGCGAGCCGATTACAAACTATACTGTGGCAAGAGTGAAGCGGGACTTCCTGCAGCAATCATATATCGGGTTTATTGCCACAAGTAAGCAATCGTCTGCGAGCTACAATCGTCTCCTGGGTTTTGATGGAGCATGGGTTCGATCTGACGTTTTCGGCACCAACACACTTATCATCGGAGGAGGCATCGCCGGAACCGAAAACCCTGGCGCGACAACCAACAATCTTGCCTACAGACTTTACGCAGATTTCCCCAACGACTTCATCAATCATTTCATCGGCATGCGGGTCGTGCAGCGGAACTTCGATCCACAGGTGGGGTTTCAGGACAGGAGCGATTTTGTGAAGTACTCCTACACGTTCCGCGTCCGCCCCCGGCCACAGGGAATCGGGATGCAGTATATCGAATTCATGCCGGTAGACATGGATTATTACGTCGGAACGAACGGCGC
>Ga0099793_10000074_pt1 | contig 20334 bp, 21 predicted proteins | sample Rivendell_Oct201_9_FD_77319 | JGI IMG/M metagenome (GOLD analysis project Ga0099793, IMG submission 77319) | Vadose zone soil and rhizosphere microbial communities from the Eel River Critical Zone Observatory, Northern California to study diel... | ecosystem: Environmental > Terrestrial > Soil...
CAATCCTTCAGCCGCTCGCCGAGCGCTCTTTCCTGGTGAAAGAAGTTGCTGCCAACTCTCGGGATCTCTCCGCGTTGGGCACCATGGGACTCGCCGCTCTTGACGCCATCGCAAAAGCGCAGCCCGCTTCCGATTTATGGAAGGCGCAGCAACTCACTATCATCGAGCAAGCGAAAAAACCGAAAGCACAGTTGCTCCTGATTCCCGTGCCTGCCGTACAAAAACTCATCGAGGCCGCCGCGACGGGCGCCTGTTCAGCGCCGAAGCCGCAGGCGTGAACTGCGCCTCGTTTAGTGGCCAATTAGTTTGATTCGCTTGGATAGTTGTGGCAGAGGCCGCTGCCGGTATCATGAAACGACTTCCCCTCTTCAGGGATAAATTCCCAGGTGTACTTCCCAGGCGAGAGCGTGAGCTTCAGTACGCCGAAGGTGTCCCAGTCTCGAACTTCGCTGTTCGGAGTGGCAAAGCCGAGAAGATCGTGGCTGCGTCCGCCGGTCCCCGCGACGATTTCGCGGATTCCGTTCGCGGGATCGGCTTTGCCTTCGGGGTCCTGAGGCGCAAATCGTTCGTAGGAATGTTCGTGCCCGGCAAGAACCAAGTCGGCGTGAGCGGCGTATAGGTCTTCCCAGAGCTGCTTCAATTCGGGATGTACGGCGTGCCTCTTGAAGACGCCGCTACTGAAGAGCGCATGATGGCCATACGCAAGGATGCAAGCGTTGGGATGCTTCGCAAGATCCTCTTTCAGCCAAGTCTCTTGTGGTGAGCCCGTGGCGCAGCCTCCCAAGTCCTTCGCGGCGCAATTGGTATTCAGCACGACGATGTGCCAATCGCCAAGGTCGTAACTGTAGTAGCCCTTACCCCGCGGCCCTGCCTTTGCACCCCAATATTGGAAATAGCCGGATGCCGAGCGATCTACGTATTCATGATTTCCTAGAGCCGGTTTAGTGCGGTCCTTGAAGCGGCCCCACGTCGGGTCATAGCAATTCTGGAAGTCTTCCGCGCTCCCCTCCTCGTAGGCCAGGTCGCCTGCGGCAAAAACGGTTCCGGGAATTTGCTCGATCAGCTTGGCTGTTGCCCGGGCGCCCTCCGGATTCTTGCAACTGGCGATGTCGCCCGCACCAACGAGAACAAACGTTCGCTCCGGTGGATGCTTCTCCTTCGCCTTGACTCGAGTTTGATTTGGCCCGCTGCTTGACCGAGACGTTAATATTTGCGCTCTGGCATGCATTGGGGCCAGAACGGTCAGTAGAAACAGCCCGCCGACCCACCGGCTCGCCAACTCTTTTCGCCTTCGGATGTATCTGAGCATCCATCTCCTCCATCAAAAGTCTAGGCTACCATGTTGCGATGCGTAGCTTAGCGAACCGCACTTCAATGCCGACTTTCCGCCATTCGCAGCAAGGGGAGGCTGTTCGGTAGAATTTGATAGCATGTAAGACTATTTTAGTCTTATTATAAGTCACTGCAAATACAGGGGTTGTATCGATAGAAGAAAGGTTTTGAGTTGACATTTGTGAGTCACGGGAATATACTCTAACTGCGACCGAATCAGTCGCATATTCCGGAGCGTACAGAAAGTCTCACGAACGATGTTCAAGCTTTCCAAAAAGGCCGACTACGGCCTGATTGCTGTCAAGCACCTGGCGCTGCATCGCGAGCAGCACGCCTGTAGCGCCAACGAGATCGCCGAGGAATACGGTATTTCCGCGACCCTGATGGCCAAAGTACTGCAGAAGTTGGCGCATCATTCCCTGGTGGCCGCGAAGCATGGTTCCAGCGGGGGCTACCAGTTGGCGAAAGAGCCGGGGCAAATCAGCGCGCTCGATGTGATTTCGGCCATCGATGGTCCGGTGCTGATCACTTCCTGCGTTACGAGCCATGGAAATTGACGCCACGGAGAGGTGCTCGGTCCGCGAACCGCTGCGCCGTGTGAACGAAAGTATTTTGAATGTGCTGAGTACCGTTACGATTTCTCAGATGAGTGAAGAACCCCACGAGCCTGCGCTCGTGGCATTGTCGACCGCTTCGCGGTCGCACATGAGTTCGACTTAGGAGAAGAGGGAATATGGCCGTCAAGCTTCCGATTTACATGGACAATCACGCGACCACGCCGGTCGATCCGCGCGTCGTCGAAGCGATGCTGCCGTACTTCACCGAGAAATTCGGTAACGCCGCGAGCCGCAACCATTCGTTCGGCTGGGCCGGCGAAGAGGCCGTGGAAACCTCGCGCCAGCAGATTGCCTCGCTGATCAACGCTACCGCGAAAGAGATTATCTTCACGAGCGGCGCGACGGAATCCGACAACCTGATGATCAAGGGCATCGCGGAAATGTTCCGCGAAAAGGGCAACCACATCATCACTCAAGCCATCGAGCACAAGGCCGTCTTGGATACCTGCAAGAATCTGGAGAAGCACGGATTTGAAGTTACGTATCTGCCGGTCCAGCGCGACGGCCGCGTTAGCCTCGAGGATCTGAAGGCCGCGATTAAGCCTTCAACGATTCTGATCACCATCATGTACGCCAACAACGAAATCGGCGTGCTCAACCCGATCGCTGAAATCGGCAAAATCGCCAAGGAACACGGCATTTTCTTTGCCGTGGACGGCGTGCAAGCCGTGGGCAAGATTCCGGTCGACGTCCAGAAGGACAACATCGACATGCTGGCCATCAGCGGCCACAAGATTTACGGTCCGAAGGGTGTTGGCGCTTTGTACGTTCGCCGGCGCAATCCCCGCGTGCAGCTTTCCGCCATTATTGACGGCGGCGGTCACGAGCGCGGCATGCGTTCCGGCACGCTAAACGTGCCTGGTATCGTCGGTCTCGGCAAAGCTTGCGAAATTGCGCAGAAAGAGATGCCCGAAGAAGCGGCGCGTTTGCTCGGCTTGCGCGAGCGTCTCCGAAAGGGCCTGGAAGCCAAGCTGGACGAGGTTTTCATCAACGGCTCGATGGAGCATCGCCTTCCGAACAACCTGAACATGAGCTTTGCCTATGTCGAAGGCGAATCGTTGCTTATGGGCATCAACGATATCGCGGTTTCCAGCGGTTCAGCCTGTACTTCGGCAACCCTGGAGCCCAGCTACGTACTCAAAGCATTAGGCGTCGGCGAAGATCTCGCCCACACCTCGATCCGCTTCGGGCTCGGCCGTTTCAACACGCAGGAGGAAGTTGACTACGTCGTGGACAAGATGGTGCAGGTCGTCACCAAACTGCGCGAGCTGTCCCCGCTCTACGAAATGGCCAAAGAGGGGATCGATATCTCTAAAATGAAATGGCAGACAGCCTAAAGGACTGGAACAAAGAACATGGCAAATGAAGGTACAATTCGCATTCATCGCTCCATCGGCGGCACCGGCGCGGCTTTCCGCGTGACGTTTGTGCCCTACGGCGGAGAAGGGGAAGAGGCCGCCGTCGCCGGCGAGCGCTCTTTCCATGAGCTTCAACAGGTCCGCGCCTTTTTGAAAATGCTCGGGCTCGGTGCGGAGTTCATCAAGGACGCTCTTCGTCAGTTGACCGCGGGCCGCTCGGCTTCCGTGCCGAACGTTTCGCTCACGGACAAAGCTGTCAAGAGCGCGGGTTTCGGGAATCTCGTGAATCTCGCAAGGAGCAATGGCTAATGGCATACAGCGATAAAGTGGTTGATCACTACAACAATCCTCGCAACGTCGGCAGCATGCCGAAAGAAGACCCTAACGTCGGCACGGGTCTCGTCGGAGCGCCGGAGTGCGGCGACGTGATGAAGCTGCAGATGAAGATCAATCCCGATACCCAAGTCATTGAAGAAGCCAAGTTCAAGACCTTCGGTTGCGGGTCGGCCATCGCCAGCTCCTCGCTCGCCACCGAGTGGGTCAAGGGCAAGACGGTCGAAGAGGCGCTTTCGATCAAGAACACGGACATCGTGCGCGAGCTTTCGCTCCCGCCGGTCAAGATCCACTGTTCCGTGCTCGCCGAAGACGCTATCAAGGCCGCCATCGGCGACTGGAAGAAAAAGCACGGCGTCGAAGTCCCGGTCCACGAAAAGGCGTCGCACTAAGCTCGAGCCTGTGGCGCTGTCTCAAGTTTGTCATCCTGAACGTCCCGGCAGGGACGTGAAGGATCTCAACTGAACGAGTCGCCGCTGCGATTAGTTGAAGAGGAATTTGCATGGCAACAGAAGTCGCAAGTCCGAACATCGCGAAGATCCACCTCACCGAGCGTGCCGCGCTGAAAATCCGCGAGCTGCTCGAAAAGGATGGCGTTTCGCCCGAACAGGGCGGCTTGCGCGTAGGCGTTCAGGGCGGCGGCTGCTCCGGTCTTTCATATGCCATGCGCCTCGACACCCAAGCACGCGACCGCGACAAAATCTTCGAAGAATTCGGCGCGCGCCTCTTCGTCGACCCGAAAAGTTTTCTGTACCTGAACGGCACGACTCTCGAGTACGAAGAGACGCTGATGCGCCAGGGATTCGTTTTCCAGAATCCCAACGCGGCGCGCAACTGCGGCTGCGGCAGCTCCTTTACGGCCTAGCAGTGTCGAACAATTCCGGCTATTTCGAGCTGTTTGATCTGCCCCGCAAGCTCTGGATCGAGATGGGCGCTCTTGAGCAAAAGTTCCTGCAGCTGAGCTGGAAGTTCCATCCAGACAATTTCGTTAACGCCAGTGAACAAGAGCGCGAGCTTTCTTTGCAGCGCAGTTCGGAATTGAATGACGCTTACCGCGTTCTGCGTGATCCTGTGGCGCGCGTTGAATATCTCCTTGGAATAGAAGGTGCCCGCAAGGAGGGCGAACACAAGCAGCAAGCGCCGCCGGAGCTGCTCGAGGAAGTCTTCGAGCTGAACGAATCGCTCGACGAACTTCGCGAAGCAAAGGCTTCAGGCGGCGATCTGAGCGCCTTGAAAGCGCGCCTAGAGTCCGCCGAGCATGATTTTCAGCAAAAACTCGGCGAAGTCGACGCGCAGTTGCAAGCCGCCGCGCGTGAGTGGGACGCGGCCTTGCAAGCCGACACAGCGACGCGAAAAAAGATCATGGCGCGGCTGAACGAACTCTTGAATCGCCGCTCTTATATCCGGAATCTGGTCACCAACGTCCAAAAGGAGCTTTTGTAGCGGAGGGGCTTTAGCCCCTCCTGCTTTTCATCATGGGCAGAATCGTCGGCATCGATCTTGGCACCACCAACAGTCTCGTCGCCTACCTCGACCCGCAGACGAACCAGCCGAAGTGTATCCCCGGCCCTTATGGCAGCACACTTTGTCCTTCTGTGGTCAGCCTCGATCCCGACGGCAGCATTGTGGTCGGCGAACCCGCGCGGCGCCGCCTGCTCACGCAACCCGAGCGCACCATCTATTCCGTCAAGCGCCTGATGGGCCGCGGCCCCGCTGACGTGCAAGATGAAATCAAGCTATTTCCGTTTCGCATCGATCCATCAAGCAAGAACGTCATCCGTGTAAAACTCGGCGAAAAGGTTTTCACTCCGCCGGAAATTTCCTCTTTCATCCTCCGCGAACTAAAAAATTGGGCCGAAGCCCATTTCGGTGAACCCGTCGATCGCGCCGTCATCACCGTCCCCGCGTATTTCAATGATGCCCAGCGCCAGGCCACCAAGGACGCCGGCAAAATCGCCGGCCTCGAAGTTCTCCGGCTCGTCAACGAACCTACAGCGGCTGCGCTCGCCTACGGCCTCCACGAAAAACAGCGCGGCAAAGTCGCCGTCTACGATCTCGGAGGCGGTACCTTTGACATTTCCGTTCTCAAGCTGATCCCCACGACCGAAGGCGATATCTTCCAGGTTCTTTCCACCAACGGCGACACCCACCTGGGCGGTGACGACATCGACAATCTTCTGCAAGCCTTTGTCCACGAACTGATTCTGCAGCACGATGAAATCGATTTCTCGCCCCATGGCGAGCTCGCGCAGGAGCTTCGCAAAGCGCTGATCGACGTGAAGCATCAGCTCTCTGAATCCGAGACGGCCACTCTTCGTTTTGCATTGCCAAACGGCAAAGTGTTCGTTCACGATTTCACGCGCGGCGCGCTCGATGCCCTCATCCGTCCCGTAGTCGACCGCACGATGGGGCCCGTCAAGCAAGCGCTTGCCGATGCGCAGCTCAAGCCCACCGACATGGACGAAGTCGTTCTCGTCGGCGGCGCCACGCGCACCCCGCTGATTCGCCGCACCGTCCAGGAATTCTTCGGCCGCAAGCCGCACATCGAATTGAACCCCGACGAAGTCGTGGCGCTCGGCGCCGCCGTCCAGGCCAACATTCTCGACCGCGGCGTCAAAACGATGCTGCTGCTGGATGTCACGCCGCTTTCGCTCGGCATCGAGACGTATGGCGGCGCCGTCGCAAAAATTATTCCGCGCAATTCCACCATCCCGGCCAGCGCACAGGAGCAGTACACTACCGGCGTCGACAACCAGACCGGCATCGACATCCACGTTCTTCAAGGCGAACGCGAACTGGCGAAAGATTGCCGCTCGCTCGCGCGTTTCACTCTGCGAGTTCCGCCCGCGCCTGCCGGGCTGCCGCGCATCGAAGTGAAATTCCTGATTGACGCCAACGGCATCCTCCAGGTCGGCGCCAAGGATCTTCGTACCGGCGATCAGCATTCCATCGAGGTCCAGCCCAGTTACGGCATCAACGATTCCGAAATCGAGCGGATGCTCGAGGAATCCATCGAATACGCCGAGCAGGATTTCGCCGAGCGCCAGGTGATCGAAGCGCGCACCGAATCCGAATCGATCTTGTCGGCCACCGCCAAAGCGCTCGCAAATCCGCAATCCTCGGGCTTGTCCGCGGAAGAACGCGCTAAAATTGACGCCAGCGTCGCCGCCTTGCGGGAATACGTAACCGGCAGCGACTACAAACTAATTCGCAAGCGCATCGACGAACTGAATCACGCCACCGAGCACCTTGCAGAACTGCTTATGAATTCCGCGGTATCCACCGCGCTCGAAGGCCGCAAGCTCGCCGAAGTCTGAAGGCTTAGTGGGACAGGCTTCAGCCTGTCCAAACTGTCACGAATCGCGGCCCGATACGTTGCAGGCGGATTTGAGCATCACGAATTGTAGCGGCGGCTTTACGCCGCCATCTTTGGCTTTTTGGGGGAAAATCATGGGCGGCAGCAACCCATACATCGAAGAAGTCAAATACAAACCCGCCACGAAGAAATACAAAGTTACCTTTCTTCCCAGCGGCAAGACCATCGAAGTCGATCCGGAAAAAATTCCCTACGGCCACAACGGCCTCCCGGGCAGCATTCTGGACATCTCCGAAGGCATCAAAGCCGGCCTCGACCACGCTTGCGGAGGCGTCTGCGCCTGCTCGACGTGCCACGTCATCGTGAGGGAAGGCCTCGAATCCTGTAACGAAGCCACCGACGCCGAGCTCGACGAGCTCGACGAAGCCCCCGGCATCACGCCCAAGTCGCGCCTCGGCTGCCAGACCGTTCCCGACGGCACCACCGACATTGTCGTCGAAATTCCCGACTGGAACAAAAACTACGCCAAGGAACTGGATCATTGATTCTGCCCTGCGGGCGGGTTTAGCCCGCGGGTTTTCTGCGCTCTCTGCGGTCGCTGTGTTCTCTGTGTTAAATCTTTTCCTGGAGCGGACATGCCGCCGACATTTGGTTGGGACAATTTCGAAGACATCGCTATCGGCCTGGCCGACAAATTCCCTGACGTCGATCCCCTCACCGTCCGCTTCACGGACATGCATAAATGGATCACCGAGCTCCCCGGCTTCTCCGGCGATCCCGCGGCCTCCAACGAATCTAAGCTCGAAGCCATCCAGATGGCCTGGCACGAAGAATTCCTGGACCGCCAGGCCTAGCGAGCCCCTCCGTCGTCACGTCGCGCAGGCCCTGGCTTGCACGAAGTCATTTGACAACTCTCTATCATTCTGGCAATCCTTATGACAGGTAAAACTGCGAAAGCGCGTCGACCGCGGCGAGTTTCTGCCGCTTTTCTTTTTTCCGTGCTCCCCAGTCGGTCTTCGATCTTGAAGACAACCCAAAACAACCAAAATCGCGTCCTTTAGAATCAATCAGTTATGAAATGCAAATCTTGTAAGCCCTTTCTTTTGACATTCATACAAATTGATGGGGGGTAGGGGGGGGTGCCATCAAGAAATTCGGCGAAGCACGTGTCCCACAAGCTCCTTCAGCGAGTGGAGAGTTTTTCGACGCCGTGCAGTCCGGCCGACAATCACCGTAGTCTGAATTGTATTTGATGCTTTGCAGGTTGAAATCACAACGTCGCCCATCATGCGCCGCGCTTGTTCGCGCGCGCCATTTCCCGTATCCTAGAATCGTTCCGTTTCTCTCCCCCGGTGGCGCTATGGTGCAACGGTTAGCACGTAGCCCTTTCAAGGCTAAAATACGGGTTCGATTCCCGTTAGCGCTACCAAAGATCCCAGGCTGAATTCCTTGCTTTCCTGTTTATCATGGATCTGAACGATTCGGGGTCGTGATCCCTCCAGCACTCGCTGACCCGGCATTGTTTCTGCATTCAAGGAGCCGCCTTGAGCTACGTCGAAAAGCACCTCATTCCCGGTGAAACCATCCAGTATCAGACCAAGCTGCATTGGATTGTGATGCTGGGGCACCTTTTGGCGGCAGTGGTGCTTGAGTTCTTTGCAGTAACCTTTCTCATCGGGGCGCTTTCAAGTTGGCAAGGAGTCGAGGTTGCACCTCCGCGCAGCGCCATGTATTTCTGTGCTCTGTTTTGTTTCGTAATCGGGGCGATTTTCTTCACTATCGGCCTGCTGAAACGCAGTGTCACGGAGATGGCCGTCACCAACAAGAGAGTCATTGTAAAAACCGGCCTCGCGGAACGCCGGACCACTGAAATCCTCCTCTCCAGAATCGAGAGCGTCGTGGTCGATGAACCGGCCATGGGAAGAATCTTGGGCTACGGAACCGTAATCGTGCGCGGCACCGGAGGCACTCCCGAAATATTCCAAAAAATCCAGCATCCCCTGAAATTCAGAGAACAGGTCCAAAGCCAAATCGCTGGCGACCGTAAGGGAAATTGAGCGCCACCAAAGAAACGGCAGCCACTTTTGAACTTAGGTTCAATGCGGCGTAAACTGATATTTGCAATCAAGCAGGGAGACACCAATGGCAAATCTAATGCGCACGTCCAACCCGGCGCTCAATGAGAAGGCCTTCAAAGGCCAGGTCGCTTTCGGCGAAGCGATGACGCTGCAGGGCACCGTCAACAAGTCGGGCTTTCTGCTGCTCTGCGTCGTGGCCACGGCCGCATGGACCTGGGGCTTGTCGCGCTCTCCAGTCCCGGGGGCGGCCGTTCCCTGGATGATGGGTGGCGTTTTCGGCGGCTTCATCGTCGCGCTGGTTACGATCTTTAAGCCGAATTGGGCGACGTTCACCGCGCCCATCTACGCGCTCCTGGAAGGCCTGGCGCTGGGCGGCATTTCCGCCATGTTCGAGCGCACCTACCCAGGCGTCGCGATTCAAGCCGTCGGCCTCACGTTCGGCACGCTCTTCGTCATGCTGCTCGCTTACAAGACCGGCATGATTCGCGCCACGCAGGGCTTCAAGCTCGGCGTGATCGCTGCTACCGGTGGCATCGCGCTTCTTTATCTCGTGGAAATGGTTCTTGGCGGTTTCTTCCACATTCAAGTTCCGGCGATCAACGGCAGCGGCGCCGTGGGAATCGGATTCAGCCTTTTCGTGGTCGTCATCGCGGCGCTGAATCTGGTTCTCGATTTTGACATGATCGAGACTGGCGTCCAGGGCGGAGCGCCGAAGTACATGGAATGGTACGGCGCGTTTGGCCTGATGGTCACGCTGATCTGGTTGTATCTGGAAATCCTCCGCCTGCTTGGCAAGGCGCGCCGCAGATAAGCGAAACAGTTGACTCGCGGACAATCCATCATCGAAAAGCCGGTCCTCACAAATCGTTTTGTGGAGGCGCTTGGGTACGCGGCGGAGCTGCATCTGCACCAGCGCCGCAAAGGTAAAGGGCAGCCGTACGTCGGCCACTTGCTCGGTGTTGCGGCTATCGTCATTCAGCATGGCGGTGGTGAAGACGAAGCCATCGCCGCGCTGCTGCACGACGCCGTCGAAGACCAGGGCGGCCTGCCGCGCCTCGATGAAATCCGCGAAAAATTCGGCGACCGCGTCGCGCGCATCGTCGATGGCTGCACGGATTCTTACGAAGTCTCTGGCGAAAAAAGGGAATGGGGCGAAAGAAAGCGCGCCTACATCGAAAAAGTCGCGCATGAGCCTGAAGATGTCCGTCTCGTTTCCGCTGCGGACAAATTGGCCAATGCCCGCGAAATCCTTTCCGACTATCGCGTGGAAGGCGACGCTGTCTTCAACCGCTTCACGGGCCGCAAGGACGGCACGCTCTGGTACTATCGCACGCTGGTCAACGTATTCCGCAACGCGGGCTCAAACGCACTCATCGACGAACTCGACCGCGTCGTGACCGAGCTCGAGCGCCTCGCGAAGTAAGTTCGTTTACCGCTCCCAGAAGTGCTGCGTTCTTGCGTTTCAAAATGTCAGCCGCAAGCTCGCCGAAACGCTACGCGGTTCGCCCAGCGCGGTCCCGGAAAACAAACTCGCAAAGTTGATCACGTTGAGCCGGTTTGTCAGATTCGCCACCTGAATCTGCAGCGCGGCGCTCCTCGACTCCTTATGATAGATTTCCGCTCCTGCTGCGAGGTCAACAGAGAAATTCGGCCGCACGCGCCCCCGAGCAAAATCCACGCGATCCAAAATCTTTTGGCCGAATGCTGCCAGCAGGTCATTTGGATCGGCGTTGCCAATATCAGCCGGCAACCCACTTCCGTACTGCGCGCCTATGGCTAGCCACGCGTGCCGCGACGCTTGAAAACGAACTCGTGCATGCAGCGAATTTCGCTGATCCTGTGTCACGGCAAACTTGCTCGTGTTGGTCAGCGCATTGGCCGCGTCGCTTCCCAGGAACAACCCGCCGGTGATTGGTCCTTGCCCATAGCCGGACTGATTCGCATAGCTCAGGTACCCGGAAAAGCGTCCCCACTGCGGGACTTCCATGCGGATTTCTTCTCCGAAAATCCGCGCCCTGGCGAACGCAATCGGAAAACTCACGCCTGTATCCAGCAGCACGTCGTCATCGGAATATTGCCGAAAATCGCGCCTGAAAATATTGGCATCCAGCCGCAGCTTGCCGAAGAACGCTTTTGTCATTCCACCTTCATAGAAATTTCCGCGCCCCGGTCTCACTGGCAGTCGAAGCACCGAAGGGCTGATAGCATCTAGAAGCGGCGAGCTCGCAAGAAGCAAGTTCTCGACAGCGGAGGATTGAAAAACGCGATCGTAGGAAGCATGAAGCAGCAGGTTGAGCGCCGGAAGGAATCTCGACACGCCGATTCGCGGGCTCCAAGCCGATTCGTGCACCACAAATCCGTAATGATCGAACCTTAACCCCGCGCTTAGATTCCATCGCCCCAGCCGCATCTGGTCCTGCGCATAAAACGAAGGCTCGATATCCCATTTCTGCTGATAAGAAAAAATAAAGTTCAGCTGTGTCCCGGGATCGAATTGAGTCGCATCGGTAATCGCGTACTGCAATGACTCATGTACTGGACTGAAAATACTGTCCACGCCCGTTTTCCAGCCGTGATGCCCGTGGTGCCCGGCAAGGTCGGCTCGCGCATACCCTTCGCGGTAGCCGCGGTCCTGGGAAACAATCACGGGCGTCGCGAACGAATTCGATGTCAGCGACGCGCTCGAATCCCGCACGCTTCCCGAAAAGCTCAAAAATAGTTCAGGCGAAATCGTATGCTGAAAATAGATCTGGCCGCTCGTCTCCGTGTTCTGAATATCCTGCCGCTGGCCGGCCCGCTGCTGCACAAGCTCGTTCGGCACAAGAAACCGGACCACGTTGTGCGTCATGCTTACACGCAAACGGTCGCTCGCCGAGAAATCCCGTTCGTACGAAGCGGAGAATCCCGCGGCGTTTCCCCGGTTCGTGTAATTCGCCAGCACTGGAGGATCGAGATAGCGCTCCGTATGGAATCCTTCGCCTCTCGCCGAAAACCGGTTCGCCTCCTGCGCGTACGAAATTCCCGCCGCGCCGTTCACGGTGGAGAAACTTCCGCCGCCCGCGTCAAGTCGCCCATGCCATCCCGCCGGAACGTCTTTCTTGGTGGTGACTTCGACAACGCCGCCTAGTTTCCGCCCGTATTCGGCCGGAAAACTTGCTGTCAACACGCGCAAGGACTCGACTTCGCCCGCATCAAACGACGGCGCAAACGCCGGCGAGCGATTCTGCGTCAGCGGCAAACCGTCCACCACAAATTGCACGTCGTATTCCGAGCCGCGCGGATGAAGCACGCCGTTGGCTTCATATAGCCATCCCGGCTGCTCGGAGACCAGGTCCAGCAGCTCGCGTCCCGGCTGCACCGCATCGTGTTCCTCGATCGCTTGCCGCCCGATCGAGTACAGCGTTCCCGTCGAATAGGGATCCACCAGCGTCGCCGAATCATTCACCTGCACCTGTGTTGTCACCGGCGCAACGCCGAGCGTGACGGCGACGCGCACCGGCACCTCGGAGCGAATTTCCACCAAATCGCTCCACGGCGCGAAACCCGCCGCCTGCAAACTCAGACGGTAAACTCCAAACGGAAGATCCTGCGCAACGTAGCGTCCTTCGGGCCCCGCAATGAATGTTCGCCGAACTCCGTTGGCCTCGCTGACCAGCTCGCCGCCGGGCGACACCGCGTTCCCGCTCGGGTCATGCACCTCAAGGCGCAGTTCGCCACGCACGCGCTGCGCTCTCGCACTCAGCGCGCTCAGGAGGAAAAGCGTCGCGACTCCAAGGAGCCGTTCTGTTTTGCTTGCGAACATCTCTATTCATCGATCCAAGAGAGCAGCAATGCCTGGTTCGACCCAATCGCCAAGACACAAGACGGTTCGTGCCGACACCGAAGTCACGCTTTTACGTTAGCATGAGCTTCGTTTTGCTCCACGACTCCACTCCATTCTGCGAACGCAAAATAGCAACACGGTCTCACCATGATTCCGGAAGCCATTTCGCATTTTCGAGCGCTTCGGAATCTAGTCTTGCCGGTTTGTTTCACTAGAAAGTCGTCAAAGCCTGATGCGAAGATAGAGAAAGGGTACGGGCAATCGAATGGTACCGGGAACTCAAGAAACTGTGATGACCCAACGACAGGGAGGAGACCGAGCGCATCACCCGACTGACAAGGCCAAGGTTGCTATCATTTCCTCGGCGGCCGCCACGGGTTCGGGTGTCATTCGGTCCGAAGACGTCGATCGCGCCTTTGGCATGCCTGCCGGCAAACTTCGCAGCCGCGCTGGAATCGAATCTCTTGCTTACGTTGCCGAAGGCGAAAATGAACTGACACTTGCCGCAGCGGCTGGGCAGGAAGCGTTGCGCACCGCCTCGTGCGGCGCGCAAGAGCTCGATTGGATCATCGCTACCAGCGAGACGCATCACGACTATCCTTCTCTTTCCGCTCAACTTCATTCTCGATTGCTGGTCCGCGAAAATTGTGGTGCGCTAGATGTTGGTGGCGCCTGCCTCGGTTTGCTCAATGCACTGGCGATTGCGCGATCGCTGATTGGATCGGGGCAGGCCCAGACGGTTGCCGTATTAACCGCCGACGTCCACAGCCGAATCCTTACTCCCGGCCGCGTCGCCGGTGAATTTGGCGGCCTGTTCGGTGATGGCGCAAGTGCCTTTGTGCTCCGCGGCGCGGCATGTAATGATTCCGGAGAAAGCTATTGCCTTGGTGAATTCCTTTTTGGCTGCGCCGGCCAGTACGCCTCCGCCATACAAGTCAGCGATGGAAAGGATGGCAGCCTCGACGTGCAATTTGACGGCGAAGCCCTTTCTCGCGCGGCGATCACCCGCATGGAAAAAGTGATTGCCGCCGTCGAGTTGCGCAGCGGCATCCCGCGCGGCTCCGTCGGCGGCTTTGCGACGCACCAGCCAAACCCCCGCCTTGTTGCCCTGCTCGCAAAGCAATGTGGCGTTTCGCCGAAAACATTTCCGTCCATCGCGAAAAAGTCCGGCAATCTCGGATCTTCCACTTGCGGCGCGGCTCTGCATGAAGCTTTGCGCAATGCCTCGAAACACCCGCGCGTTGATCGCCGGCCGATTTTTCTCGCCTCACTTGGTCCCGGCCTTCTCTTCGGCGGCGGCTGGCTCACTCCCCACGATTGAGTTGTTTGTTTGGTTCACGATGAGCGCGGAAATCAAAACGCAAGCGCCGCGCTATGAGGATAAGAGCCAAGAGCTAAAGATTAAGAACTGAGAACTAAGAACTAAGAACTAAGAACTAAGAACTAAGAACTGAGAATTCTGCCTTCAGGGTCCGGGCCGCGTCCGAGTCGTGAAGCTGATATCCGCAGCGGGCACCACGCAACCTTGCAGCGGCGGCCAGCCTGCATCGCTCACTGTATTGCGGCATAGCGAAGCAATCGCGTAATCGAACTGCGAAGGATCGACCGCGCCATTCAGCGCTTCCGCATAAACGGTGTAGCTGTGTCCCACTGCCAGACCGTCGATTTCATAGGCGCCATCAAATTGCGCAGGACCTGGAGCCGTGCAACTCCACCCGCCGATCGTCGCTCCGACAACTGCGCCGCTCGCCGCGTCGACGGCCACCACTTGGGCTGCGAAAACGCCCGTCACCCCCGGAGGCGAGGCCGGAAGGGCCAGCGGATTCGCTGGAAGAATGCGTCCGCTGATCGATCCCTGGTCCAAATCATCCCAGTATTCGTCGTGCCATTGACCTGCGCACTCAGCGTCAGGCGATGATTCGCCGCCAGTGTCGCTGTCGAAGGAGAAACGTTCACGCTAACTCCCGGCTGGATCGCCATTGTCGCTTGCGCTTTTTTCGAAGGGTCCGCTTGTGAAGTGACCGTTAACGTAACCGTGTTAGGACTTGGCGCGGTCCCGGGCGCGGTGTACTTCGCCGAATCCGCTACGGAATTTCCGCTCGTCGATTGCGTCGTGACCACGATCAATGTTCCGCAGGAGCTTCCGCTGCAGCCCGGACCGCTTAGCGCCCAAGACAGCGCAGGGCTTGGGTTCGAGCCTGGGACGGGCGTCAAGGTCGCCACAATCGTTGCCGTCCCTCCTGCCGGCACGCTGGATGGCGCAGAGAGTTGCAACGAAAAACTGCTGGTGATGGACACCACGACAGAAATCTGTTTCGAAGGATCGGCCACGCTTTGCGCTGTCAGCGTCGCGCTCGCAGGCGAAGGAAGACTCCGCGGCGCCGTGTAGTTCCCGCTTGTGTCCACTGTGCCGCACCCGCTGGTGCACGCCGGACCCGAGAGGCTCCATCGTATGGAGGTGTCCGGATGCCCGCTGCTCGTTACCGTTGTTTGAAATGTTTGTGTCGCACCGAGTTCCACGCTCGGGGTATTCGGCGTCAAGCTCAGCGTGATGTCGCTCGTAATCGCTAATGTACCGATGCCGGATTTTGTCGAATCGGCATGGCTCGTGGCCGTGATTTGCACCGTCGGCGGCGATGGCAGGTCCGCGGGAGCGGTGTACACGCCGCCAGACGTGATCGTTCCCAGCGTCGCGTTCCCGCCCGGTGCGCCGTTGACGCTCCAACTGACGGCGGTGTCCGTCGTGTTTGTTACTGTCGCGGTGAGAGTCGCGTGGCCCCCGAGCACGACGGATCCGGTCACCGGCTTTACAGTAACTTCTATTGCGGGAGGAGGAGGTGGTGGTGGCGACGCGCCTCCAGCGCCGCAGCCGATTGTCCACGCTCCCTCTGCAATTAGCGCGATGAGCACAGCCGTCGTTGTCCTGGACGTTTTTTCGCTGCTTGGCGAGAGGGACCGCATGCCGTCCCAAAAGCAGGCGAAGGGCCAGCGAATAAGATCGGGAACGGGGATTTCGGAGTAGAGGATAGTTACACTGCGACTTCGTCAAGAAACCGCCCTGAATCAGCATCTTGAAGCATTGTGAAAGCCAGACGTCGCGTGCCTCCGACGCTCCAGATTTGATCGTTGGAAGGGATTTCCGTTCAACTCCGTTCTAAATTGGAACTAGGTCGGAAGATTCTGTTTCGTTTTGGAATCGTCCCCAGGACAAATTCCTGCGTTGACTTCTCCCGCCGAGCCTCCAATAATCCGCCCATGCCTCGCCCCGATGCCGTGCGCCGCGTTAAGAGCTACTCTGCCGCAGACGGTTACGTTTATCAGTACTACTTTTTTGAGGGGAATCGCGCAAAGCGCGGCGGCAGTCCCGGTGGCGAATTCACTTATGTGGTCTCCGCTGACCGGCACTCCGCGTTCCCTTTCAAGATTTTCGTGATGCAATCGGCACTGGACGCCTGGGCAAAACTGAACGGCCGGCCGCTTTCGAGCAGCGAAGAGTATGCCGTCGCCAAGATGCGCCTCTTCCAGGCTTTCGATGAAGGCTCCGTCCAGGCCTCGCCGGAGGGCCAGCCAGCCGGAGGAGTGGTCGTCGACGAATCCAACCTTGAAGAACTGCTCGGACGGCTGGGAATCTAGCCCGGAATATCTGGAGCATTGGAAACGGCCGCCCTGCACTGAACCAATTCTCGGCCCACGGCGTCTGGCTAGGTGTGGAGAAGGCGGGCATTCGAATCTCGCGCAGGATGGCAAATGCAGGAGCTGGTTCTGATCCAACCAGGTGGCACGGCCGACCGCTTTACGGTCGCACACGACAACGGCCGCTTTGCGGTCGCGCATGAGAAGGAGGATGAACTGGCGCGCGAGGCAGCCCCGGCTGACACGAGGCGCGAGTTCGAGGAGCGCCTTGCCGAGTGCGGCCCGCTCGCTTTTCGCGTGGCTCGCGGCGTGTTGCGCAACACCGCCGACGCCGAGGATGTGGCCCAGGAAACTTTGCTGCGCGCTTATCGCCGATTCGATCGCCTGCGCGACCGCAACCGCTTCCGCGCCTGGCTCGTTCGAATCGCGTTTCGACTGGCGCTCGACCGTTTGCGCTCCGGGAAGCGCCGCGAACAGCGGGACACGCTTTGGTCCCAACCAGAGCACCAGCCGCCTACGGCAAATGCCGAAGACCTCGCCGCATGGAGCGAGTTCCAGGCGCACCTCGAAGATGCCCTCGCGGAATTGCCGGAGAAATTGCGCTTAGTCCTTATGCTTGCGGCCATGGAAGGCTACACCACGGATGAAGTCGCAGCGCTAGTCGGTATTCCCGTGGGGACCGTGAAGACCAGAATTTTCCATGCGCGAAGACAGTTAGCGGAGAAATTGCGATGTTATGCGAATGCTATAAAGAGGCGTTGATTGAAGCGGCAGCAAGCAACGCCGAGCTTCGAGGTGAACTGCGCGGGCACCTCGATGGTTGCGCTGCCTGCCGGGCTGCCTTCGCGCAGGAACAAGCCTTCTTTGCCTCGATCGATGGCGGCCTGCGCGTGACGACGAACGCGGAAGTGCCTGCTTCTCTTTTGCCGCGCGTCCGTGCCCGCCTGGACGAAACAGAATCCGTGCCCAACCGGTCTTGGGTCACCAACTGGCTCGTCATGGCGAGTGCCGTGACGGTTTTCGCCGCTTTCTTCGTGGCGCGCGCCGTATGGCGTCCAGTTGCTCGGCAAAATCCGCAGACCAACTACGTGCAAAAAAATCCGCCAGCTCCAGTGGCTCTCCCCGCGCATGAACCCATGCAAACTCCCGAGAGGTCCGGGAAAAGCGATTCGCTTCCGTTCCCTGACGGCTTTAACTCCAAGAGCCCCCGGCAACACGGGGTACAGTCCGCCCGCAATGCCTTCCCGGAAGTGCTGGTCCCCGGGGATCAGGAAGTCCTGCTCAATGAATACGCCGAGCAGTGGCGTGCCCACAAGCACCCTCTGCTTCTAGCTCATGAGTTCGACGCTACAATTTTGGCGCCCTTGCAAGTTGCTCCGATCCAAATTGACGAGCTTGACGTCAAGCTCTTAGCGGAAGAGAAGCTGCAATGACTTCCGTGGAGACAGTTCGCCTTAGACACCGTTCGCATCGCCCAGGAGGAATGCAATGAAGAAATTGGTCTATTTGATTCTGCTCGGCGCACTCTGCCAACCAGTGGTCCAAGTATGCGCCCAGGAAAAGCCCAAGACCGAGGAACGCGCCAAAGTCCCGACTCCCATCAAGGTGCAAATTATTTTTACCGAGTATGACGGCGACAAGAAGATTTCCAGCATGCCGTACACCTTTACGGTGATTAGCGATGAAAAGGTCGGCGGCCATTATTCAACCAGTCTGCGGACGGGCGTCCGCGTTCCCATCGAGACTGAAGGCAAGGACCAGAAGACGACTTATATGGATATCGGCTCAAATATCGATTGTGGCATCCAGTCCGAAGACGAGGGCCGATTTCATCTATATTTGATTTTCGACCGGTCCGCGCTCTATCCCAACAAAACCAGCGAGGGGGAGAGATTGGTTGCTAACCCCGGTGGCCAGCCTGTGGTTCGCCAATTTAGGACCTCCGAAAACCTGATCTTGAAGGACGGCCAAACTTCAGAGAATCTCTTGTCCACGGATCCGCTCAACGGCCACACGTTTCGCGTGTCTGTTACCATCAACGTGCAAAAGTAGGGCAGGACTCTGGCTAGCTTTTTGCAAGAACCGCTGCGAGCGCCGGCTTCAAATCCGCACGCAAAAACCGGTAGCCAAGTTTCTCCAACGCTTGCGGTGCGACGCGCTGGCTGGACAACAGCAGGGCGTCGGCCATTTCGCCAAGTGCGAGACGCAACGCAAACGCCGGAGCAGGGAAGAGCGCCGGGCGGTGGACGGCTTTGGCAAGCACTTTTGTAAATTCCGCGTTTTGCAGCGGTTGCGGCGATACGATATTTATGGCGCCCCTTACGGTCGCGTTCTCTATCGCGAATCGCAAAATCGCGACGACGTCTTCTAGCGTCACCCAGGACATCCATTGTTTGCCGCTGCCAAGGCGGCCACCTACGCCCAGCTTGAACGGCGTCAGCATCTTTGCCAGAGCACCGCCCTCGCGCGCCAAAATAATCCCGAATCGCGCCAACACTACGCGAATCCCCAGCGCCTCGGCCTTCAATGCCTCCGCTTCCCATTCCTTCGCGACGCCTGCCAGAAAATCCGTTCCCGGCTTGCTCTCCTCCGTCAGAGTTTCGTCGCCGCGGTCGCCGTAAATCCCAATCGCCGAAGCTGACACCAGCACGCCTGGCCGCGCATTCATCTTAGCCAGCGCCCCCACTAGCGCGCGTGTGGTGTCGATCCGGCTCGTGCGCAACAGCGGCTTTCGTTCCGCGGTCCAGCGCCCGCCCGAAATGGATGCGCCTGCCAGATTCACAACCGCATCCGCGCCGACTCCTGCGCCGCCCAATTCTCCCGTCACCGGATTCCATGCCACCGCGAACCCTTCTTTTGGCCCCTCGCCTGCCGCGCTCTCTGGTCGAACCAATCGGCACACGGTATGCCCCGCTCCCGCCAGCGCGCCTCCCAGCGCCGTCCCCACCAGCCCCGACGAACCGGCTATCAGAATCTTCATCTTTTTCCTCTGCGCCTGCGTTAAGCAAACACAGCAGCCCTTTGAACGCTACGCAACCTGCACGCAACGGTCAAGCAATCGAACTTTTCAAATCTTACCTCCGGGTGGAGACGTTGAATGCTCCGTCGGATAGCAAGCATCGAAGGAGGGAAGTCCCCCGCATTGCACAGGTTGAAACTGTGTTGCTGGCCCCCTCAAGCTTCACGGGTTACAATTCCCCTGTGCCATCTGTCTCACAAGCGATTCACGTGACGGTCCTCTTTTTTGGCCGCCTCAAGGAACTCACCGGCCATGCCGAGGATACCGCTGAGTTCGCAGACGCCGCGACGATCGAGCAACTTTTTGCTGTTTATGCCGCGCGCTATCCCGAGCTTGCAAAATACCGCTCGTCGGTTGTCGCTTCTCGCAACCAGGAATTCGCCGCCTGGGATACGCCTCTGCGCAGCGGCGACGAAATTGCGTTTCTGCCACCCGTGAGCGGCGGCTGACGCATCCGCATGGCGACACTCTCCAGCGACGACATCTATCAGTTGGTGCGTAAGCCCATCGACATGGCCGCGCTAGCCCAGCACGTCCGCGCTCCTGAAGACGGCGCCATCGTCACGTTCGACGGCTTCGTCCGCAATCAATCTCACGACCGCCCCACTCTTTACCTGGATTACGAAGCTTACGAGTCCATGGCTCTCGCCAAAATGCGCGAAATCGGCGCCCAGCTTCATGAAAAATACCGCATTCATCGCGTCGCCGTGGTCCACCGGCTCGGGCGCCTCGAAATCGGCGAAACCAGCGTATTTATTGCTATCAGCGCGCCGCACCGGGCCGCCGCCTTTGACGCCTGCCGCTTCGCCATCGACACCCTCAAGC
>Ga0099793_10000076_pt1 | contig 20157 bp, 15 predicted proteins | sample Rivendell_Oct201_9_FD_77319 | JGI IMG/M metagenome (GOLD analysis project Ga0099793, IMG submission 77319) | Vadose zone soil and rhizosphere microbial communities from the Eel River Critical Zone Observatory, Northern California to study diel... | ecosystem: Environmental > Terrestrial > Soil...
CAGAAGTAGGGCAACGGACTGTATTTGACGAAGAAGATAGGCGAGACTGGCGTTACCAAAAGGTTAGTGACAGTGACGTTGATGATGGTCGCAGCCCCGATGCTGTCCGGGTCCATCACACCGTTGATCTGTATCGAACTCCTCGGATTCGACGCCTGCGATATGTAAGCACCAGACACTCCGACAAAAGCCACGGTCAGCGCCATCATCACTATCAGTGACGGGGTCAGTTGCTGCCGGAAGATACGCAGGAAGGTCCCAGCATGAGGGCGCCAAGCAATGCTCGGAAGGCTAGTTGCAAACGCGAGCCTGATGTGTGGACCTCCAAGCCTGCACAGTTCAAAGACGAGCGGGAACAGCCAGAAGGCCATGTAGTTCGGGAAGGATCGATAGTAGAAGAAGAAGACAAGAATCGGAAAAGCGAAGACAATGCTGTTCAATCCCTGATAATGTCGCGCGTAAAGGTACAACAGAGCAGACGAGGCTCCTATCATTAGGACCAGGAAGAAGGTAGATGGAAGCGCGATCCCTAAGTCTAGAAGAGCGCTCGAGAGGCCTATTCCTCCAGGAACTTGGGCTGGCGTGTTCGGCAAGAAGGGAGCCACTACATCGGCCCACCAGGAACCTGGAGTGGAGATGATGAATGGAAGATTAGGCAGGAAGAACGCCGCGAGCATCAAGCCAACATTCGTGCCCAGGCTACGCGCTCTCGACTGGGGATTCTCATGCCAGAGACGAATGAGCAGAAATGGAGTAGCAACGATCGCTATTTGTTTCACAGCGATAGCTAGGCCTAGAGATGTCCAGCTTGCCTTAGGGTGACGAGACCAGAGAACCGAGGTGAGGACTAGGAAGAAGGCCCAGACGCTATCAGTCCAGCTGCCCGCGATGACGAAGGGAAAGAGGCCGAATGGGGCCAGGCTCACACTCTTCAGTCGAGCAGGAGCGAGTCCGAATATCAGTAGGATCGACAAGCCGAAGAAGATGAAAACGGTATCTCGCACATCGTGGAGGCCTAAGAAGTAGAAGGGGAGGATCGAAAGGAAGCTAAGTGATGGGTAAGCCAGGTTGAAGTCGTAAGACCCGTTAACACCTGGTGTGTAGAATGAAGGGGAGAACCCGAACTTGTCCAGCAAAGGCTTGATGGAGAAACCGTAGGGACTCTGTAGTTGCAGAACCCTGAGCACGCCCATGTAGGTGCCGACGATAGTGTCGGTCGTGTAGCTGATCATTACGAACCTCGACGCGAACAAATACATTCCAAGCAAGGCGACAGCATAGCCGGCTAACGAGAACTGATTGACGCGGAGAAGGCTCAGCCTGTTTCTGGACGCAGCCAGTAGATTGAATATTCCCATCGCAAACAGTCCGGCTGCGAGGCCTTGCGTCCAGAGCAGGAATGGATCCACAATCAGTACCCAAAGACCCACACCAAGCAGGAAACTCCCCGACAATCCCAACCCAAAACGCGACAATCCGGCCGGTTGAGTTTGGCTAGAGCCAGAGCCGAAAAAGTCGTGTGCCTTGCTCATTAGAGAGAATCTTATGAAGACGGCACGCAAGTTCATTACGCGGATCAGGCTCGGTCCTACATCACTAAGAGTGTCGCCCCTGACAATTAACTCTTAAGAGTTTTGTCAGACAGAACCCGATGATTTGGTCACAGGGCAAAGTATGATTCCATTCAAAGATCTCACCATGTCGGAACTCGATACATCTCAATCTGACTCATCAACTCCGACAACTCTTGCCATCGTCGTGTCATTCCGATGTATCCAAGCTCCTATGCCGCCAGTGACATGCAACATTCGTTCTTCAATAGATACGGGACCCTCTCGATATTGTGGCCTTCACTCTATTGGTTAAATAATCGGCGAACAAGGCAGGCCACAAAACAGTCATTCGGAATAAAATCGGGGACTCAATTGTTGCAAACACTAGCAGAAGCAGAACACGACAACTTCTGGGAAGAGATCATTGACGTCCCAAGGACTCGCAGGATCGATATTTCGCTCATAGTTCCCGTGAGGAACGAAGCTGGCAATCTGCCCGCCGTACTGCCTCTAATCAAGAAGATTCCAGGAGTCTTCGAGATAATAATTGTCGACGGCCACTCCCGTGATGAAAGTATTCGAGTCGCGAGAAAACTTCTGCCCGACGCCAGAATTATTCTGCAAAGAGGATTAGGCAAAGGAGAGGCAATCACCTTCGGTGCTCAGACAGCAAAAGGGAACTATGTAGGAATCTTGGATTCCGACGGCTCCAACGACCCACGAGAGTTGTACCACTACGTAGACCTCGCCAGAAAGGGCTTCGACCTGGTAAAAGGCACGAGATACATGGACGGCGGCCGCAGCGACGACGAGACCGTTTTCAGAAAAATTCTCATCATCGCCGCGCAGAAGGTAGCTAACATTCTCTGGGGAAGCAACTTCAGAGACATCAGCTATGGAATGTTTCTGATGAAACGCGACAAACTGCTCGAACTCGACCTACAATCCCAACGCCACGATGTCGAATGGGAATTGATGGGAGAATCCCACAGAAGAGGGCTGAACATCATCGAAGTCCCATCCGTAGAACGAAAGAGAGTCTACGGCAGATCCAACGTGAAGATAGTCTATGACGGCTTTCTCATCGCAAGAGTTGTTCTCAAAATGTTCTTTCGGCGCATCATGTACCCGCGTTCCCGAGCAGTTCATCCCGGAAATCTTCTGAACGATTTTCCGGCATAGTGCCTATCGAATGGAAAGCAGACGCTTTCGTCAGCTACTCCTCAACAGAGATTCCCTTTCTCTACTAGCAATAGTTCTCCTCGCGGACGCTCTCCTTCTCATCCTGGCTGCCCTAGACTACTATCCGAAAATTGTCAACGTTGACGGACTGTACTCTGCTCAGGTCGCCAAGAATCTTCTCAGCGGCAAAGGCTACGCAACTAATGAAATGACCCTCTACGAGGTAAATCTCTACTTTCAGAAAGGATGGCTACAACTCGGCCCGCCATGGTTCAACTCCGGACGCTTCCCGCTACCGGTACTGATCAGAGCCGCGTTGTTCCTAGTCGTGGGCGACAACTATCTGGTGGCTACATATCTCTACTCGATGTGTTTCCAACTACTTTCGGTGATAATGGTCTTCGTGGTCAGCCTCTACCTATTCCGAGAGAAGCTGACAGCATTCTTTGGGAGTCTCTTCTTCGCAGCGAGCCCGGTCATCTTGTTCTCAGGAATTAACGGGAAAGAGACAACTTCTGACTACGTTCTATTCCTGATCATGATGGGTCTAGTCTATTCATGGCGGAGACAGACCCGCCCCAAGCTCTCAAGGATTTTCATCCTTGGACTAGTCTTGGGCCTAACATATCTCAACCGCTTCAACCTGGGAGGAGTCCTACTCCTATCGCTGATACCTCTAGTAATCAAGGATGCTGTGACTAGGAGAGTTCCTCTGTCGAGATTGTTCCGGATGATTCTCACCTCCGCCGGAGGCTTCGCTCTCATTATTGCACCACTCGCAATCTACAATTCCTACATGTTCGGAAACCCGATCTTCTCCAGCAACGCCCTATTCCAGTTCGTCCAATTCACCCGACCTGTCAAATACATGAATCCGTGGTGGAAGCTCAGCTACCCCTTCGACACGACAAATTCCCTATCCGCCCTGAACATGTTCTCAGGAGACATCATCTCGCGCATACAGTCTACAACGATTGGAACTTTCAACGACTTCCTTTCGATAGGTGGACCCGGAACCGGCTATTCCTGGTTCTGGTGGATCCCTATCGCTTTTTCAGCAATCATGGGACTCCGGCCAAGACTGACCAATGGAACGAGCTTTCCCTACACTACAAACGCTCAGTCGAAGGCTCAAAACCTCATCTGGTATTTCGTAATCTTCAACCTCATCGCAGACCTACCTATCTTAGGCGTTTTCTCAGCGGGAGTCGAATACGTTTGGTACCTCTACTCAGCATTGGCAATCCTCGCTGGATTCGGATTCACACGAATTATTCGGCTCATCCAACAGCAAACGCCCGGCATTGCAGGACAATTGAAGGTTGGAGAAACATGGAACAGATTATCCAAGAGCATGACCAACCATAGAATTGGTCTTGCAATATTTGTCTCAATCCTAACCGCTACAGTGTTCAGCCTTGGCCAACTGCCCACTGTTCCCACCTTGAACCAACCAGAACTTCAGCTTGCCGCGCTGGCGATCGGGACAATCTCAGCATTATTGCTGTTCAGATATCGTCGTGCGATCCTGCCTGCCGTCCTAATCCTCCTAGTGCTGGCCGTCCCCATAGTGCGTTACGGGATAGTTGGTAGTAACGGTTCCCCGGAGATTGTTCCTAGCTGGATAACCGACCAGGACCCGGGAATGCTGCAACTAGTATCGTCTCTAACAACCCAGAACGGAGTAGTTCTATCAGCCGAACCATGGAATATTGCCTGGTGGTCACACAGGGCCTCGGTCGCGTTGTCCGAATTTCCTGACGAAACATACCTGATGATGGCCTCTTACAGGATCAATGTTCAGGCAGTTTACATCGCTGACTTGAACAGCGTCTTCTTTCGCGACATCAATGCCCCATACACGTACGAAGGATACAGGAGAATGGCATTCTACAATTACAGTATGGGAGGGTTCGATCCAGTCAAACAGGGATTCTCCGATGGAGAACCATCGATTCTCCTGCTTCGAAACAATTCGATCGATCCAAGTCTTTTTCTAAACACAAGATCGATCGACTTTGGCAATAGATCTGATTCGAGCCACCTTGTCTGGGGATGGTCACAAATCACCGATTACAACGGAACATCGGGTGCCTGGGCCTATAGACCAGGCGGGCTACCTCTCAATCATGATCCCCGGTTCGGAAGCCTGGATTGCCTCGAAGGCTTCGAGCTTGTCGCCGGACGGTGCCTACCCACAGTGACCTACGTTGCCTCCAGCAAGACTTCGACTGCCGGATATCCTGACGCGGAAACAACTTTCCTTTCGAACAGTACTAGCTCGCGCTCTCTGCAATTGAGAGTTCTCAGCCTTATCACAAACGAGAGACTGAGCATTGTTCTAAACTCTAACTTGGTCTACTTTGGCCAGCCCGGTGTGTTCCTAGGAAACTACACGATTCCAACACAAGGCACCTGGTTCGACCTTACCATCCCAGTGCCAGAGGGAGCAATCAACACGGGGCTGAATATGCTAAGCTTCATCTTCTCCCAAGTCGGGACTTGTCCGAGTCTGGGTCCAGTTGGCCAGTGCGGTCTGCTCGTGAACAAGTTGACCATGAGTTGAGAGGAGTTGGAACGAATCTGCCCCCTTTGTGGCGCAAGTAGTTCAGCCCCGTATTGTGAAAAAAACGGATTCACAATCCTTCGCTGCACCTCATGCGGAGTAGCCTTCGTGAGCGACGAGCCAAACGACGCAGATTTGCGAAAATTCTACCGCGAGTCGTATCTCCCGTATCATCTCCTCTATGGCGACTTTGAAGACAAGGCTCAAAGAAGGTACTCTCTCGTACAGAGCGCGGTCGGAACCCGACCGGGAAGTCTCTTAGATGTGGGTTGCTCGTACGGGTTCTTTCTGAGTGTAGCCCGGACGAACGGTTGGACGGTGAAAGGGGTTGAGATGGGCTCTCGACCCGCAGAATACGCCAGAACCAGATACGGCTTAGAAGTTTTCGAGGGCCCTTTGCAACAAGCGGATTTCGCAGATTCAAGTTTCGACGTTGTTACTATGTTTCACGTAATCGAACACGCTCAGAATCCTCTAGATCTACTCTCAACAATTGGAAGGGTACTGAAAAAGGGAGGCTCCCTGATAATGCTAACGCCAAATATAGAGAGCCTCCATTCGCAGCTATTAGGCAAAGGGTGGACTTGGTTGAGCCCACCGGATCATCTATTCTACTTTTCGAGAAGATCGATGGAGTTCGCACTTAGAAAGTGTGGATTTCGCACAGCATCGTTAAGATCCATCACGGTCGACGCAGACAATCTTCTGGTTCAGCTAGCGTCCACTTTGGTCAAAACACGCCAGACCGCCAAAAAGAGTCAAGTGGCGTTTCGGTTCGCTGGACTGTTTAGACTTGCAAGTCTCATTACCGACGGATTGCTTAGCCCCGAGAGGTTATTTTGCTCGTTCACAAGAAGGGAAGACGAAATCCTCGCGGTGGCGACCAAGATATGATTACTTGCACACCAGGGCGGAACTAATTGTTTTCGGTGGACGAGGCCACCTGGAGCGAATGAAACTCACCATGGTGACAAGAACAAAAATTGAGACTGTCGCAGCCAAAGCCAACTCATCCATTGCGGGAGGATAGGACAAGAGGGGAAGAACATTTGCGGCGTTCTCGGACCCTTGAACTCTTTGGTCAAAGAGAAATTCGACTTGGTCCGTTACCAAGACCCGCCCCTTGAAAAGGAAGGAGGGGGTCGAAATTGTGTTGTCGACCACCAGGTCGTCAACCCATAATGTCATCGAGGTCCCATTGCTGGAGTGTGCTAAGAAAGATATCGATGCCACCGAGTGAAGGTTGACTTCGTCAGTCCCTCCTATTGGCGCGCCGAGACTGATGGAAAATCGTTTGAATTGCGATGTAGGAGGACCGAAATTCCCTCCCGGGTAAAAGAGCCTGGAATTTTTCATCCCATCAACAATGCTCAAGACGATAGTGGAACAAGCAACACACTTCGCCCAAAAGCTGATAGAGTTGTAGCGGCTAAGGTCAACCATTGGAAGCGTCAGCGTTAGTCCCAGGTTTCCAAAACTGTCTCCTGTTCCTTGGACTCTTACGCTCGCGTAGCCTTCCATTTTGAAGACAGTATCACTCTCAGTGGAGGCACTACTTGGAATCGGGGCCCATCCATTCAGCGAGTCTGCGTAATCGTTACCAACAGCCGCGGCCTCCCCGTCCGGCCTCTTTGGCTGAAAATCTAATCCGCTGGGATTCCCTCCCTGTTGGATTCCAAGGAACCTCCAATCCGACGGATGCGATGTGATGTTGTAACTTTCGAAGCCAGCAGACGCGTTCACGATCAGGTAACTGTGAGTAGAGTCCAAGGGGTCTAAGGATGTGTACACTCCACGCAACGCCTCCATTTTGCCATCGCGGGAGATAGTGATGCTTGACGATGTTTCCTGTTGTGGGGGTGGGGACAGGCCTCCAGGAGTCACAACATAGGCTCCATTTCCAATGTAGAACGAGGCTAAGGAGGCAGGCAAGGGTCCGTTGTAAAGGTCAGGGGTGATTAGAACGAGCGGGTGGGACATCAAAGCGATGGAGGACGTGATGTATGAGCCATGACCAAACTCAGTTGGGCCAGAAGACTTACCCGTGAGTTCATCAAGATAGGTCCTTGAAAGGAGAGCCTCCAGACTGTAGGTGTACGGGTCGGTGGAGTTTGGTGCAGTTGGTTTCAGCTGAAGAAGGTTGCCGATGGCCCCATAGTAAGGGAAATGTTCGCCCATCAGAGCGCCAATGTATCCTCTGTAAAGCGAGTCATATCCCGCTGATCCGTCGAAGACAATTACAGGTACTCCTAGGTTTCTGCCTGCCAGATAGTTTGAGGTTAGAAGCATTTTGTTGTAAGCGGTAGCGGAGATGTATGTGTTGAAGTAAGTACCCGACTCCGAAATCGTGAATAAACTGCTGGACAACACGATCGCGATAATCAACATGACCGTTAGTCCATTGGCAATGCCTTTCCAACTAACTCTCTCCATTCGGAACCTTCCTTGTCGAAGAAATCGTGAGATCGCAACCCAGAATAGGAACACACCTAGAGGGACGAGCACGTAACCTGGAACAAGTAGTAGCGCCCTAACCCCGAATTCCGCTTGGAGTCCTGCGAGTCCAATGTATGCGGCGCCGAAGATCGCCATCAATAGCGTACTCCAAACGAAAATGAGGAGACTCAAGGAATCGTTGTTTCTCCTCCACATCGCAAAGGCGTAGGCTATGCCGACGAAGGATATGACGAGGATCAGCACCGACCCGCCCATCCAATAGACTAAGTCTGCAGGACCGAGCACTTGTTTCGGCGTCTGGATCGGGGTTTGAACGGTTTGGACATATGTAAGGAAGTAACTAGGAAATGCAGCGAAAAGCAGGACAACTGGGATAACCACCGCGGGTATCGAGGTGATGATGTTACGTATCTTCCAAGTCAAGAGCGCGGAGATGATCAGAGTCAAGGAAAAAATCAAGAAAGTTTCGAACGAGGTGCCAGCGATAACCGCAGAGACAACGGCGAGGGAAAAATACTCTTTAGCACTATTCTTCTTGGTCCACATTCTTTGAACTAGGAGCATCGCTACCAGGGCTAGAGACAGTGCCATTAGGTTCCGGTCATTTCCCGAAACAAGTTTCAGAAACGATATCGATGTAGCTTGAAGGATTGACGAGACGCCGGCGAGATGTATGTTCGCAGAGAGGTCAAGAACCATCAAGAATACTGCGCAGATGCTCAAGAATCCAAACGCGACAGGTAGGACTCTGTCTACCAACGTTACATTCGCTAAGACGCCTCCAAGTGCAGCCAAAACTTGGACATAGAGTTGGGGATAACTCCAAGTTGCAACCGTCTGAAAAAGTCCATTGCTCGACAATTCGTTAGCTAGTCGAACGTAATTGGGGTTGTCCCATCCAAGCATGTAACCCGATCCAAACACATGGAATTCTTCGCTATGCCAAAGGACTATTGCCAGCAGAATGAAAAATGAGGCTATGAGATAGAGTCGTCCCAGTAATCCTCTATGAGTCGCGCTTTCTGAGGACGACGATGGAATACCGTTGTCTAGCGGCTGCATTTACTCTGCCTGCTAACTACATAGTGATTGAACAAGTTGACACGTAGGAGATGTCCGTGGCTATCGCCGTGCCATTCTGAACTTGCCTGAAAGCAACAGCCGGGCTTCTAAGCTTTCCTTCTTGAAGTGTCTCAAGATTTCTCGATCAGGCACTCGTCGTGTCATCTGAATAATTGCTCGTTTTCTGAAGGTGACACGGAGGTTACGAAGAACATGCAAGTAGGCACGTAATGACGCAGCAACAATGTCTGCTCGCCTATTTGCCGTAAAATATAGGATGCGCGCAGATGATATGACGAACCAACCTGGCATTACTTCTACCAAGGTTGACAAACCATAATTCTTGATCATCGATACGAGTCTGTTTTTCTCCATGAAATGGATTTTTCTCGGGGATGCGCGACCCATTGAAGGGCTGTGAAAATGGAACGCAACGCCACTAGGCTCATAGACTACTTTGTAGCCCTTGAGGAGAATTCTCCAACACAAATCGCTGTCTTCCGCATATGTGAAGGTATCAATGTCCCACCCGCCCGCAGCTATCAACGCATCACGCCTTACGAGAATGACTGCGCCCGTGATGAAACTCACTTGTTCGGCTTCGGAGAATTTACCAGTGTCTAGTTCATCCAACCCTCGGTCCATACCATAGCCGAAAATATCAAGGAAACCTCCGGCTGACACAATCCTTTCTCTATCGCTCAATGACAACAGTCTCGGTCCACACACCCCTATGGAAGGGTCACTGTCCATTCGACAGACAAGAGACCTGATACAATCGGGCTTCAATTCGATGTCAACGTAGAGAAACAAGAGATATTCTGCTTGCTCGACTTGAGCCCCGGCGTTACAGCATGCTGCAAACCCTTTCTCGCGTCCAGCGTTTCGAATCACCACCACCTGAGGGAAATTTTGTGATACAAACTGAGAGCTTCCGTCAGTAGACTCGTCGTCAACAAAGATGGTTTCGAGGTTGGAGTACGACTGTTCTTCGAGGGAGCTGAGACATACTTTCAGGAATCTTTTCCCGTTGTAGTTCCCAAGTACCGCGGAGACAAGAGGATCCGTTGGCTTGGTGGACAAGATCGAGCTTCCAGCAAGGATCGATACTGTTCTAGGCTCCGATCCGCTCGTTTGGGCGCATCGCTCTGATAATCACAGATCCTGGAAAAAGCGTTCTCATGAGAGATTTTACCATGTTCTGGGGTAAAGATGCGAGCAATCTCTCATAGGGATATCTCAATTTGAATCTCGGTCTATATGCTCTCGGTACTATTTTCGCCCCTATGAGTTCTCTATAGGCGGCGGGGAAAACGAGTGGGTCGACGCTGACTGTCATTCCGACTTGACGAAACAACCTACTCCACGAGTCAAAATCGTACATGTCTTCCCTCACTCCTTCATGTGCAACCCTGTAGTGGGCTCCCGTCATGATTCTTACTAGAGGTCTGAGTCTTCGGTATACGACCCCCTCAAGTCCAATGTATTTGCCCCTCGCCTGCAACACTCTTCTGATTTCTGAGCATGCATTGTTGGGTTTTTCTAAGTGATGTAACACTGCTGATCCGAACACAAATCCAAAGCTTTGATCTCGGAAAGGAAGTCTCGTAGAGTCACAACAAACGTAACCGTCCAGAGAGTAATGGAACAGGTCCCGCAGTTTCTTACCTGCACGTAGAGCGTACGTACTGACATCGGTCGCGACCACGAATGATTGATCCTTGCCGCTCGTTTTCATGAGATAGGAGATGTGACAAGTTCCGGCGCCAATCTCGAGCACACGTGCAGCTCTCAGAGCTTCGATCTCATCTAGCAGACGGCCCCTAACGATCCGCATTGTAAGTTGTGTAGATCCAAACCGTAGAATGTCTTTGGGATCTGTCTCCACGATTCCATAAGACCTCCAAGTTTTGTTTTCCTCATTCAAGGGGTTTACCGTCTCACGAACTTGATGAGTTACGTGGCAAGGGCTCAGTAAAGAACGCTTTGAGGATTCTCACCAATCCCTTGCAGCTCTACAGGAGATCGTGAGTCGGTCGATAAACGAGCAATGATCGATTCTTGCGAGTTCACGTTGGATGTTCAGATGTTCGGAACTGAGGCATGCGAATCCTTCGCAAGGTCGTGATAGAATTCCAAGGTCTTTCCCGCTACGACCTGCCACGAGCGAGATGCGCGCATCTCGCGGGCGTTTTCGGAGAACGAGTCTCGAAGGTCTTGTCGTGATAGCATAGTCTCCATCGCCTCGGCCAGCCTCTCAAGGTTGTGCGGTGGAACCAACAGTCCGAACTTCGTTTGGGATAGCTCTTCTCTGAAATAGTCGGTCTCGGAGGCAATGACTGGTCTTCCATGGCCCAAAGCCCAGCTGAGGGCCCCGCTAGCGGAAAGGCTGTAGTAATACGGAAGAACAATGAATGAGGCCTCGTTGAATAGAGCATGGGCGAAATCTCCGCTTACTGGACCGAAGAATCGCGCTCTCCCATTCAAATCGAGCTTTTGTCCTAATTTTTGGAGTTCATTTTTGTAGTCCCGATAATAGGGGGGAGTCGTTCCAGCCAGCCAAAGTTCACAATCATCTCTTCGCTTGGCAACTAGTGCAAAGGCTGCGAGCAGTGTCTCCAACCCCTTCCTCGGCGATATCACTCCGAAGTAGAGGATTGGACGTACACCTGTCTTTCGCTGAGGAATGAAGTCTTGGGATGGCTCGGTCGTCTCGATCCCGTGAGGAATTACACCGACCTTCGACGGGTTGATTCCATATTCCGACACCAATCGTTTCCTAAACACATCCGTGTGAACTATCACTGCGCTGGAAAGTGTGGACACAAGTTTGTAGAAGATAATTAGGAACGCATCTAAGAATCCGATTGGCAAAGGAAAGGTGGAGGGCGATGTATCACGCACTTGGGCAAGCTCTTGGCCCCGGGGGATGATCATATGCAAGGTCACGACTGTTTTTACCCTGAGTAGACGAAGCAACAGGAGGGCGATCGGTAATCCGAATACAGAATAGAGCGGTCCGTATGAGTGGATCCCGTAGAATTCAAACTGTACATGCACGATGCTAGGCCTGTCGGTTAGAACTTTCTTGAATATCTGCAGCGGGAATCTATTCTGACTCCAGACTCTGAGCTCTCCATTGCCCCGGTCTCCAAGCACCTCAGGAGACTTGCTAGCTGGGGATGAAATCGGTCCGTATATCTTACAATCTGCGTGAAGGTCCTTGAATCCCTCGACCAACTTCTGAGAGTAAAGGGAAATGTCATCGACGAGGGCGATCCTCAAATTCGGAGAGCCCAATCTCTCAGTCAAGTTTCAACAGGCTTTGAGGGTTACTTCGTCTTGGTAATCAATATTCTTCTGTATTTTTCATCCTAATCATCGAAGTACTGCGTCCAAACGCTTCTAATGGCCTTGGTGGCTAGCGCAATCTACGGACTCGGCCCCTATTCCTGCCCCGTGATGTGTTCGAGAGTATCTTGATCACTATCTTAGCCCCGTCACTGAGAGGGTTGAGTTTTGTGATTCCGACTCGCGTGTGATACCTTACTGGCATTTCTACTATGCGAGCGCCTCTGCGGGCAGCGGTAGCTAGCATTTCTGTTGCAAATGGCATTCCATTCGAGCAATTTGAGAAATCTTTTGCGAGCGAGCTCCGGAACGCGCGGATTCCGCATTGGCTGTCAGCGACGGGTATGCCTAGAATTGAGCTAACGAGTTTTGAGATGACCATGTTTCCAACCTTGTTGCTCAGAGTCATGGCGCCCTTGTCCATGTCATAGAATCGGTTTCCGATCGCGAAATCAGCCGTTCCATCCAGGATGGGCTGGACTAGCCGGGGCAGGTCTCTAACGTCATAAGTTCCATCAGCATCCATCATCGTAATTATTGGCGCTCTGTGGTTTTCGATTGCGTAGAGGAAACCTGTCTGAAGGGCGTCGCCATAACCGGTGTGCTTTTGAAATAGGACCTCCGCCTTTTTGCCCCGTGCTATCTCCACGGTTCCATCGTTGGATCGTCCATCTACGACTATGGGAATGGATGGAAACTCAAGAGATCTTACGTCATCCAGTACCTTGCCTACGGATTCGCTTTCATTTAGGGCCGGGATTACTATTGCAACTGGGCTAGTAATCTCATCAATTCGCCTCATTGCTGTTATGCTCGGGATGTTGGTCGGACATAGATTTCGCGAGTGAGTTCTCCTGCTGCAGTCTTAACCGCTTCGGCACTCGTCATCGATGACCTCCATCCGAGCTGTTCGATTCTCGTAGTATCCAAGAGCATGTTCTTCACATCTCCTGGCCAGCCTCTTCCGCCATCGATCCCTCCTGTGGGAACGTATTCAACATCATTTAGGTCGAGAGACTTGGCGACGATCCTGGCTATCGACATTACGTCCAGGGTATCGTTTGACCCGACGTTGAGAATCAGAACCTTTGAATTGAAAGCCTGGGCGCCAAGGAGAAGCGCTTTCACAGCATCGCTGACGTGGATGTATGACTTCCTCTGGCTTCCGTCTCCAAGGATTTCAAGTTTGTTCGGACTTCGAGAAAGTTTGGAAACGAAGTCAGGGATTACCCCGTGGCCTGCCTTAGGCCCAACCACGTTTGCTAGTCGAAGAATCACTGCTTCGAGCCCGTAGGAATTGCAATATGCAGTGATCAACGCTTCGCAAGCCAGTTTTGCCGCACCATACAATGAGACTGGAGCAAGCGGCCCGAAGGATTCAGGAGTTGGAAAGACGTCGGTGTCTCCATAAACTGTTGAGGACGAGGAGAATACTATTTTGCTACAGCTCCTCGCCTTTCTCATTGCCTCCAGCACCATTCGCGTGGCTGTGACGTTCTGTTCAAACTTCAGCGTGGGGCTGGTTAGACTCATTCTAACATCTGAGTCGGCGGCAAGATGGAAGACAGTGTCACAATCGTAAACCAGAGTGGTGTCTCCCAGGTGGCAAGCGTCCTTCTTGACGAAATTGAATCGCGAGTTCGTGGTGTAGGGTCTAAGGTTCTCTGCCCTTCCCGAAACCAGGCTGTCTACTACTGTAACCTTCAGATTATTGCCCAAGAGAGCTTCGACAAGGTGGCTTCCGAGGAAGCCCGCTCCGCCTGTGACTAGGACCTCATCCAATCGTCATTTCGCTCCAGTAATCCGTCGAAGTTCGTTGTGCTTCTTTCGTTTGCCTCACCTGAATTGGGCTTTCGGAGCAAGGCTCTCTGGCCTCTTAATTTGTTGAGTGTACCAGTCTACGGTCAGCTTGAGTCCTTGCCGGAGTTTCACTTTAGGTGAATATCCCAATAGGCGCTTCGCCTTTGCTAAGTCGGGACAACGGCGGAGTTGCCCCTCCGGTTTCGTCACGTCGTATCGTACTGGCTTCTGTCTTCCGCTAAGTGTCATAATCAGTTCTGCGAGTTCGCGGATGGACACTTCTTCGTCACTGCCGATGTTGATTGGGTCGGGCTTCGGGTATAGTTCTGGAGAGAGGATTAGACCTTGAACGAGGTCTGAGACGTAGACGAAGGATCGTTTCTGCTGGCCGGTTCCCCACACGACAAGTTCTCCGGGGTCAGAAATTATTTTTCGCACAAGACTCGGGATCACATGGCTTGTCGATTCGTCGAAATGGTCACGAGGACCATAGGTGTTGTATGGCCGGATGATCGAGATTTTCATACCATACTCAGAAGCATAAGACCTGGCTTGAATCTCAGCCAATCTCTTTGCCCAGCCATAACCGAAATTGCTCGGGTCCGGATCTCCCAAGAAGCCGTCCTCCTCGACGGTTGGAACGGCGACGTCCCTCTTGTAGACGCAGGCTGAGCTAAAGACCACGTAGCAATCCACGTCATTCTTCCTCGCCGCCTCTAGCATGTTGAGGTTTACCAGAGCGTTCCGGTGAAACATTTCACCGGAATGGGCAGAATTGTAACTCACGCCTGCTACCTTTGCAGCCGCATTATAGACGACTTCAGCATCCTTGCAGGCTATTTGACAAGACCTCGCGTCAGCGAGATCAATCTTGAGAGAGTCAGCAGTCTTGTTCCACAGATTAGATCCCGACTCGTTCTCAAGGTTATCGGCTACGGTTACTCTCGCTCCGAGCTCCAGAATACGCTGGACAAGGTGGCCGCCAATGAACCCGGCTCCACCTGCTACGAGAACACTGCGATCATTCCAGAAATTACTGCTCTCGCCAGCATCATCTGACATGGACGATGTCGAGCTGGCAATAATAACCACCTTAAAGCCTTCGCTCGAAACTCATACCCGTCATGATATCCTTCGATATCAAGCTACATTCCGTTAAGATTATCCTCAAAACCCTCCAGGAACCGTCCGACGAACACAAATAGCATAAGCCTTAGTGCTGGAAAGGAGTGCCCCGTGCCGGTGAAGATCAGCGCCGTAATCCCCCTCTATAATGAGGAAGAGGTGATCGACGAGTTCTCAACCAGGCTCATCGACGGCCTTGAGGAACTAAAGGCGGATTATGAGGTCATCTTCATTGTCGAAGGAGCTGACTCCACGCTCCAGAAGGTTACTCAACTCTCAAAGGAAAATCCTCGAGTCCGAGTCGAATATAACGAGAAGAGGCTTGGACTAGGAAAAGCCCTCAAAAAGGGGCTTGAGCTCGTCGATTCCAGATCGAACTACGTTCTAACGATGGATTCCGATCTTAACCATGATCCTAAAGAGATTCCAGCTCTGTTGGAGGCGTCGAAGAATGCTGATGTCGTAGTGGGATGTCGATCACGGACCCGGGGGCTCGTCCAAGAGCTTCCATTCTTCAAAAGGATGATCAGCGCCAGCACAAACTGGATTCTGCGGAGAGCGTTCAAGATGAAGTCTAGCGACATTACCTCAGGTTTCAGAATCTACTCAACGAAGACTGTCGAGAGCGTGCGCGAGGAGCTCGTGGCGAAGAACTTCGAAGTTACCGCGGAACTCCTTATCAGAGCCAAGAAGAAAGGATTCTCGATAACAGAAGTCCCTATCAGTTTCAGGCGTAGGCCGAGGGGAACCAGCAAGCTCAGCTTCATCAAAAGCGGGGTTGGATACGTTATCCTGCTTTTTCGTCTAGGCTTCTAGAACGAGACAGTATGAGCTTGGCAGCGTCCACAACGCTTGCTGCTACGAAATCGGCGAGCGAGTACGCCACAGAGTTGCTGTGATGGTCCGTTCTCGAAACAAGAATGGTCTTGGTCCCTGCAGCCCTGCCTGCGCCAACATCGAGATCGCGATCACCCAACGTGTAAGAAGACGATAGGTCGATGTGGAGTTCTGATGCTGCTTTCAGCAGTAGTCCAGGCTTGGGCTTCCGGCACTCGCACTCTTCCTCCGGCGTGTGGGGGCAATAGTAGAGTGCATCGTAATCGGCACCCTTTCGTCGCAATTCGTCGCGGAGTCGATTGTTAACGCGTTCGAGGGTCTCAGTGTCAAAATAGCCCCGTCCTATGCCCGATTGGTTCGTCACAACTATTACTCGATATCCCGCCTTTCTTAGTGATCGAAGTCCTTCGGCTGCGCCGGGAATGAGCTTGACTAGTTCTGGGTCGGCACAATATTTCACATCAACCATCAGCGTATCGTCACGGTCAACGAAAACAGCCGGTGATCTAGCCAAAAAGATCTTCTTCCACCAGCAGGCATAGCAAGTGCCCTATCGAGATGTGCATTTCCTGTATGAGAGATGTTTCATCACTTGGAACTGACAGAAGAATGTCGCAGTAGGGTTTCATCTGGCCCTTCTGCCCGCAGAGACCGATGGTCTTAGCGCGCGACATTCTAGCAGCTTCTAATCCCTTCAGCACGTTCTTCGATCCGCCGCTCGTTGAAATACCGATGACCACGTCGCCTGGCCTTGCAAGAGCCTTCACCTGTCGGGCGAATATCTCCTCGAAAGCGTAATCGTTAGCAATCGCCGTGACCGCGGAAGAGTTTGTTGTCAATGCCTCCGCGGGCAAAGGATCACGGTCTACTCGAAACCTCCCAGTGAACTCTGCAACAATATGCTGAGAATCAGCCGCGCTCCCTCCGTTACCGAAGGCATAGAGTCTCCCCCCATTCCGGAAACTGCTGGATATGGCGTCGGCCGCCCTCTCAATCTCCGGGGTCAGGGAGATAGCCGTCTCTCGGAGCTTCGCGCCCTGTCTGAGATACGCCTCAATCGTATCCGACTTTGAATGAGCAGTCTTCGGCGTCAACAGGATCACCCAGCTCCCACGATAGCTCGACGACTAGGGACGGTCAGCTTATCATATCAATACTTAGGTCAATTGTCAGAGAGCGTACGACGCGGGCTTAGCTTCGCTGATCTGTGGCCTCTGACCGGCACGGTCCCGCTGTTCACGGTCACGGTAACCGACTTTCCATGTCTCCAAGCCAACATCTTCGAATCTCACATTCTCGACTCGAGAGCCGGCCTTTATCATCGCGGAGGAGAGTTGCTTGTGAGAGCCGTCTTCCGCAAAAAGCAGTAGATACCCCCCGCCACCTGCACCAAGGAGTTTTCCACCGATCGCCCCGTTCTCCAGAGCAGTCCTGTAATGTTTGTCCACCTCTTCGTTAGATATCGCAGGATCAAGTTTCTTCTTCAAATCCCACTCGCGACCGAGGAGTTCACCGAATTCCTCGACTCGACCTCGGACGAGCTCATTGTTGAGATCGAGGGTTAGTTTCTTGATCTCATGGAGCGCCTCCAAGACTGTCGGATTTCCTTCGCGGTAAGATCTGATCTGTCTGCCTAAGATGCCGCCCGAGGGACGAGTTGTTCCAGTGGAACAGAGGAGGAGCCTGTATTCCAGCTCATTCCTTACGGCTCCGGAAATAGCTAGAGGCTTCACAGTCACGCCTCCCTTCTCAAACCGAATAAGGTTGAATCCGCCCATGGCTGCTGCATACTGGTCCTGCATTCCGCCTGGGATTCCAACGTCAGATCTTTCTATCAAGTAAGCCATCTCCGCGACTCGTTTCCTCTCCATTGGCTTGGCCGCCCATTCGCAGAGACCCCCGAGGATTGCGACCACGAGCGCCGACGAAGATCCGAGCCCCGAGCCGGGAGGACAGTCGGAACAAGTGTTGACTTCAAGGGGATCAGTTACTCCCATTCTCTTCACGGCCGCCCGCGCAAGTTCTGCATCCCCATTCATGGATTGAGCATGACTCGACTCGGCCGTTATGCCAGTGGTCCAGCCCATGCTGTTCACTTGCAGGCCGTCTTCACTTCGCGGTCGGAGAGAACAGTATGCGTATTTCTTGATGGTAGAGGACAAGACTACGCCACCGTATTTTTCTGTGTACGGTGGAACATCCGTTCCTCCCCCAGAGAAACTAACGCGGAGAGGTGCGCGAGAGCGAATTATCAATTCAGAGATCAGTCCTCGAGGCTCGTCCCAGAATGCCAAAGTTGACGGTCGGCGGAGAACCGGTCTGATACAAACGATGGGCCACTACAACACTCCAGTTTCAGGAGTAGAGGCTTTAATAGCCTTATAGCAAATGTCAACATGTCTGGACCCGGGATTATCGCGACGCCCTCCCAAACATACGACGGTTGTTCCTATGTGCCTGCACTATTCCGAGGCTAGACTAGGAGATTCTTGAGAAACTTTATCATGAAAGCGAATCCGGGGCACGGTTGAGACGGCACACTTGGTTTCGGGTTCACCTGACGAATCTTTCTGGAAAGGAAAGAACGTACTAGTCACTGGGTCCAGTGGCTTCGCTGGTCGTAATCTCACGCACCTACTCTCCTCCTTAGGAGCGAAGGTAGGGTGCTTCGTTCGAACAAAGAAGGACTATTCCAACAACGATCCCGGGACTAGCGTTATTCTCGGCGACGTTGAAGACTATCAGAGCCTCGTAGAAGCCGTGAAAGACGTTAACGTGGTCTTCCATCTCGCCGCTATCACGTTGATCCCAGAGACAAGAGCGAAGACATTCAACACATTCAGCACCAACGCACTCGGAACACTCAACCTCTTGATGGCCGCCAAAGCGCAGAATGTTCCCAAGACAGTCTACGTAAGCACCTGCCATGTTTATGGAAAACAGGAGAAGCTGCCCATCGTTGAGGATTCGACCCCGAGACCCATCGACATCTACTCAGCCAGTAAATTGGCCGGAGAGAGCCTCGCTCTATCATTCGCGGAAATGCATGGGATGGATATTTCCATCAGTCGAGCTTTCAACCATTATGGGCCTCAACAGAGGCCCGACTTCCTAATCCCATCAATCTTGCACAGACTCTTGAAGGGAGAGACTCTCACCATGGGCAACCCTACGCCGACGAGGGACTTCGCCTATGTCGACGACATCGTCAAAGGCTACGCATTACTGGCGGAGAGAGGTCGATCGGCTGAGATCTACCACTTTAGCAGCGGAGTAGAGATGACCGTCAAGGAAATAGTCGAGACGGCAATGAGGGTCAGCGGCGTCAAAACGGAGGTCCACTGGAATCCAGACGCTCGACGCGTCGACATTCCACGTAGCGTAGGTGACTATTCCAAAGCACGCAAAGAGCTGGGCTGGAAACCAACCGTCGACTTCGAGGACGGAATGAAGAAGACGATAGCATGGTACCGATCACAACCTGAACGCTGACAACCAAGAGACAATCAATGTCCCAGACACTAGACAAGATCAGACCTCTCATACGAGACCACTTCAAGAATCAGAAGAAAGAATTCGTCCCGGGAAAAACCCGCATCCCACTAAACATCCCCACCTACAACTCGGAAGAAGTGGAGGAAGCACTAGAGAGTCTACTGTCCACCTGGGTAACGATGGGTAGTAAGGTAAGAAAATTCGAGGAAGCCTACGCCGAGTACAACGGCTCAAAACACGCTGTCATGGTCAACTCTGGCAGTTCAGCGAACCTGCTCGCTCTGTCCGTTCTAACCAATCCTATTCTAAAGGACCCGGTATCAAAAGGTAGCGAGATCATCACTCCTGCGGTTACTTGGGCAACAACTGTCTACCCGATCTCCGATGTAGGGTGCACCCCCGTATTGGTTGATGTGGATCCGAAAACTTTCAACATAATTCCAGACGAGATCGAGAAGGCGATCACCGACAAGACCAGAGCAATCATGCCTGTCCATCTGCTAGGGGGTCCATGCCAGATAGAACGGATCAAGAAGATCGCCGACATTCACGACCTCTACTTGATCGAGGATTCGTGCGAGACGACTGGAGGAGAGGTGCATGGCAAGAAAACCGGAAGCTTCGGCGACCTGGGAACGTTCAGCTTCTTCCTCTCCCACCACATATCAACCATCGAAGGTGGAATAGTAGTCACCGACGACGACCAGCTCTACGAGTATCTCAAAGCGA
>Ga0099793_10000077_pt1 | contig 20074 bp, 13 predicted proteins | sample Rivendell_Oct201_9_FD_77319 | JGI IMG/M metagenome (GOLD analysis project Ga0099793, IMG submission 77319) | Vadose zone soil and rhizosphere microbial communities from the Eel River Critical Zone Observatory, Northern California to study diel... | ecosystem: Environmental > Terrestrial > Soil...
ACGAACGTGGTCGACGTCTATGTCAACCATCTGAGGAGCAAGATCGACGACGGATTCGAGAAGAAACTCCTGTTTACGGTCCGAGGCGTCGGGTACGTCCTGAAGGACGAGTGATATGGCGCGCATCTTCCGCTCGATCCGCGCGCGAATCATCCTCTGGTATTCGCTGGTTCTGCTCGCCACGCTGGTCGCTTTCGGACTGATCGCGTTCATGTATTCCGGCGAGAGGCTCTCGCAGAGCCTCGACCGCTCGTTGAAGACCGAAGTCGTCTGGGTCAAAAATTTCATCGAGGGGAAGAGCTCGAAAGTAAGGGCGAGCAGGAAGTACGGCGCGCAGGTGTCCGTCGTGCCGGCCGGCGACACCACCATTGCCCGTGCGCAGGTGGCGGATACCGGGAGCGGCGACGAGGCAATCTGGAATGAGATCTACGCGCACGCGGTAGCGAATCCCAAGAAAACGCTCGTCGAAGTGACAAACAAATGGGGGGCGATTCCGTTTCGCTCCTTCGGCACCAGCGAGGAGAGCCTCATGGTGAGAGCGGAGGCCTTGATCGGAACCGACATCCCCGTCGATTCCATCGTCATCAAGACGCTGCACGATCCCAAGGGAATGGATTTGCGCGTCGCGGGAACGAAGACCCGCGAAATCGAGATCTATGTGGCCTACCCTCTGGCGGAGATCAGCGAGGCCTTGGGTAATCTTTTCTCGATATTTCTAATCCTCATACCGGCTGCGATGGCCCTCTCGGTGGGCGGCGGCTGGTTTCTGGCGTACAAGTCGCTGAAACCGGTCGACATGGTGACAAAGACGGCCCACGCGATCACGGTCAATAATCTGAAGCAGCAGATTCCGGCGCGCGACGTGGACGATGAGATCGGGCGCCTGATCTCGACGTTCAACAGCATGATCTCCCGTTTGAGCGAGTCGTTCGATCAGATCAGGGAGTTCTCCATCGCCGCCTCCCACGAGCTGCGGACGCCCCTGACGATCATGCGCGGAGAAGTCGAGATCGCACTTAGAAAGGAGAAGGACCCGGCCGAGTATCGCCGGGTGCTCGTGAGCAACTTGGAAGAAATCGTCCGGCTATCATCAATAGTAGAGAGTTTGTCAACGATGTCGAAAGCCGATTTCGAGCAGCAGGAGGTTCAGTATGAGGAAGTCCGGATGAAAGACCTCCTTGAGGAGTTGTACGAAGACAGCGAAATCATAGCGCAGAAGAAGGAGATCGGCGTCGAGCTGCGCAGGAACGAGGATGTGACGATTATCGGCGACCGGATACGCCTGCGTCAGCTTTTCCTGAACCTGATCGACAACGCCATCAAGTATACGCCCGAACATGGGCGGGTCTCGGTTTCATCCGAGCGCCGGGACGGCTTCGTGAAAGTCCAGGTGCAGGATACGGGAGTGGGGATCCCGGAGGCGGAGCTTGCGAAAATCTTCGACCGTTTTTATCGCGTCGACAAGGCGCGCTCACGCGAGATGGGAGGGAGCGGGTTGGGGCTCGCGATCGCAAAGTGGGTCGCAGAGCTTCACCGTGGGCACATCGAGGTGGCGAGCGAGGTGGGGAAGGGGAGCACGTTTACCGTATTTCTGCCGCTGTAGGTTCATCCCGTCCCGCTTTGCGGGACTCGTTGCACTCGCGGGATTAGAGGTCGGCGCCGAGCGAGAAGTAGTATTTCGGCGACGAAAATGCCTGCAGGTTATACGAGTAGGCGACGTCGAGTTTGAGCAAAAAGCCGAGAAAGATCATCCGCACGCCGTAGCCCATCCCGGAGAGCAAGTCCTTCATATAGAGACTTCCCGAAGCGTCCCTGTCGATACCTTTAAAATCCGCTCTTCCGGTCCACGCGCCGCCCATGTCGAGAAAGAACAAGCCGTTGAGGCTCTGGAAAAAGACCGGCAGGGGGCCCGCCGTGACATAGCCGAAGAACGGGAACCGGAACTCCATGTTCATCAGCGAATACTTCGTTCCCATCCGCGCATTATAGTTGTATCCCCTGAGCGGAATCCCCGAAGTCAGAAACACGAAGTCTTCGGCATTCTGAATGGGAATCTGGTCGTTCTCGAACTGGCGATTGATCCAATTGTCGACTCCGCCCACAATGAAGCGCTGGGGATCCTGTCCGAAGCTTCCGCCACCGGCAAGCCGGAGCGCAAACGTGTAGCTTTTCCAAAACTTGAAGTAGTTTCTGTAGTCGGCCGTGACGGTATAGAAACCCAACGATTCGTCGCCGAGCTTCGGGCTGCCCAGGAGGGTGATGTTGTACCGCTCTCCGTTGATGGGCGCGATGAGGCCCCAGAGACTGTTATCGTGGACGTAGCTCATTTCAGTGAGGATCAGGCTTCTCCGCTGGGTCGGGATATAGGTGACATCCAGATTATCCTTCGTGATATTGAACCACGACAGGTTTAACTCAACCCGCTCGAAGTGAGAGATGGGGTAGGAGGCGAGCCCGGTCACGCCGTAGTTCCTGAACCGGTACAAGCTCGCGCCCGTGATCGTATCGGTCAGCTCGAGGAACCGGGCGCTGTGGAACGCCTGGAAACCGTAATCGATCCGCTTCGGGAGGTACAGGTACGCGAGCGCGTAGTCGCTGTTTTTCAGGTCGAACAAAAGATTGGTCAGGATAAAAATCTGATGGTCACCGAGCATGTCGCTGAACGCCATGAGCGTGGATCCCTGAACGCCGTAGAAGGTGTTGTAGCCCGCATTGCCGTAGACGATATCCGGCGAAAAGTTCAGCTTGTATTTGTTGATTTTGTAATTGCCCGCCGAGTCGACGTTGTTCGCGACGAGCATATTTTTAGCCGTATCGACCCTCTTCGGCGCGTCCCTGAAGGCGTCGTTAAACACATAATTCCTCAGATCGATCTTTACATCCTCCCCGTAGAGCCTGGTTGAATCGCGCAATTCGGACCCGATCAGGATGTCCTCCGCCACCTTGAGGCTCTCCTTCCTGGACTCGGCGGCGATAGTCCGCTGAGCGGGCTGGAACCGGCGCTTGAAAAATTCGGTCGGTTCGACGGCCTGAATCTTCAGATTCCGTTCGAGCGGTGCCCGCATGAAAAAGATGTCGAATCCGGCATTGTCCAGGGAACTGAAGGCAAGCCGTTGCCCGTCCTCCGAGAGAGAGAGCTGGTAAACCCCGGTGATCGAATTTGTCAGCGGGCGCACCGTGCCGCTGTCCAGATCCTTCAGGTAGATGTTGTTGATTCCGCTCATATCCGACACAAACAAAAGATGCTTGCCGTCCCGTGCCGCAACCGGTGAGGTCTCATCGCTGTTCGGCTCGTCGGTGATGCGCGTTATTTTCGCGGTCGAGACCTCGATGCGGTAGAGGTCGAGCTGATGGAAATCGTGCTGCTGCATTTTGAACCGGGATGGGACCGCCGACGGGTCGAGATGGTTTTTCCGGTCGGACGAGAAATAGATCGCCGAGCCGTCCGCCGACCACGCGGGGTCCGCGTCCGTGAAGACATCGGACGTCAGATTTCTCAATTCCTTCGTGCCGAGATTATAAGTATAGATGTCGGACCTGCCCTCCTTCGAAGCGGCGAAGGCAATGCGGTCTCCCGGATGGAGCGAATCCGCGGCGGGCGACCAGTCGACGGAGAATATCCCGTCGAGGTCAAACTCGATCTTTTCCTCATGCCCGGTATTTGCGTCGATGATGATGATGGCGTCTTTGTCTCCGCTCTTTGCGGCCAGGGCGAGCCGCTTGCCGTCGTCCGACCACGCCATCCCGGGCGTGATCAGGTGCAGCTCCTCGAAATCGGGAGTGCGCTGGCCCTTCACGAGCTTTTGCTGGATCGATCCGTCGAGGGTGTTCATCACAAAAACATCGAAATAATCGTCCCGGTTGGAAATGAAGGCGATCCGGTCGCCCTGCGGGGAAATGCGCGGGCTCGTATTATAGAAGCCGCCGTCCTTCGTGTGGTCGGTCAGCCGATGGGCGTAATCGGCGGGATCCTCGCGCTTCGCGATATCCGGCCAGTACTGGATCTTCTGCTCCTTCTGCCAGCGCTCCGACAGCTCGTTGACGCTTAAGCCGATGGCGCTGCGAAACCCCGCATCGACGCTGCGCGTCCCCTTGATGCGCGCGAGGATATCCGCGATCTTCTGTTCGCCGTACTTTGTGGCGATGTAGTTCCACACGGACTGGCCGCCCCGGTAGGCAAAGTATCCGTTGAGGTAGTCGATGGGCGCAAGGTACTCGTGGATCGTGGCGTCGCGCATGAACATATCGGAGTTCGTATCCCACTGCAACGCCTCGTACTCGGCGATCCCTTCGTTGAACCAGAGGGGAAGCTGAAGCGTGATGTTGTTTGCGATGATGGATTGGATCGAGCCGCCGTAGAACATATCGTTGATCACCGCGTGAACCAGCTCGTGATGAATGACATGGCGGAACTTCTTGTAGTCGCCCTCGAACGGAATCACGACCCGGTTCTTGAAGAGCTCCGTCACGCCGCCGATGCCCTCCTCGAGGTACGAGTTGACCACGTTCGTTTGCTGGAACTCATTGTGCGAATCGTACACCACGACCGGGATCCGGTTCGTGATCTGGTAGCGAAACGACTTGCTGATGGAGGTATAGGAAGACTCCGCGATGCCGGCGGCGAAATCCGCGAGGTACTCGCCTCCCTGGCTGAAGTAAACGTCGAAGTGGCTCGACTGGACGTAGAACCAGTGAAAGTCCTTATACTGGACCTTGTTCTTTCCGAAGATCGTTTGCTGTGCGGAGGCGGGCAGGCATGCCCCGAGCAGGAAGGCGATTATAAAAATGTATTTCATACTATTCTCACAACACCTAATCCCTTCCTAAAGTGCCGAGCTTGGGTCCCGGCCCGGTCCCGCGGTGCGGGAGATGGAGGGATTTCGTCCCAAAAGAAGGGGCTCAAGAGTTGCCGGGGACGACCTTCGGCAGCACCTCGTTCATCGAGCCGGTGCGATAACCCTGGAGGTCGAGCGTCACGTATGTAAACCCGAGCTGTTTCAGGCGGGCGACGATTCCGGAGCGGAGCTCGTCGCTGAAGAGGCGCGAAAGCTCTGTCGCGCCAACCTCGATCCGGGCGGTCCGCTCATCGTGATGGCGCACCCGGAATTCGCGAAAGCCCGCGTCGCGGAGGAGCGTCTCCGCCTGGTCGATCCGGCCCAGCGCTTCCGGCGTGATCGCAAGCCCGTATGGAAACCGGGAGGAAAGGCATGCGAATGAACCTTTATTCCAGGTGGGCAGCCCCAGGGCCCGGGAGGCCTCTCTCACATCGGATTTCGACATGCCCGCTTCAAGCAGAGGTGAGCGAACGTTCTGCTCGCTTTTCGCCTTCATGCCGGGCCGGAAATCTCCCAGATCGTCTGTGATGGTTCCGTCCGCGATCCAGGGTATCCCGAGCTCTTCTGCAATGGGCCTCAGCTTCGAGAAGAGTTCCGTCTTGCAGTAGTAGCAGCGGTCCTGCGGGTTTTCCCGGAACTTGAGATTGTCGGTTTCTTCGGTCGTGACCTCGAGGCAGCGGGCGCCGATCTGGCCGGCGATCCGGACGGCTTCCTCATACTCGCGCGTCGGGTAGGTGGCCGATCTGCCGATCACCGCGACCGCCCGGTGGGAGAGAACGTCAACCGCCGCTTTTAATAGAAGGGTGCTGTCGACTCCGCCGGAGTAGCCGATGACCACGCTCCCGAGTTCCCGGAGGATCTCCAAAAGCCGATCGTATCGCTGTTGCACATCACCGCGCATAATTTGCAGAGAGAAGTTCTTGTCTCCCGAAGCTGCAGTCGCAGGGGAGAGCGTGGAAGGAAAGGTTGAACTTACTTTTCCAATAAGTTCGTGAATTCTTTGATGGAGTGGACGCCGGGGAACTCCTTTTCGAACAGTTTTTTCTTCTCGGGATCCATCTGGAAGGACAGCCTGAGTGATTCGAGCGCGTCGAGGGTCTTGCGGAGGCGGAACAGCACCTTGGCGCGGCTGTAATACGGGTCGGCCCACTTGGGCTGAATCTCGATGCAGCGATTAAACGCCATCAGCGCCTTCTTAAGGTATCCGTACTCCAACAGCGTTTCTCCGAAGTCGAACCACGCCTCGACGTTCGCGGGGTCGAACCGGACCGTCATCTTGTAGCTGTAGAGCGCTTCCCGCCACCGGCCCAGCGTGTAGGAGACGTCTGCCTTCGCATACCAGAGTTCCGGATAGTTCTTGCAGAGCGTGAGGGCCTTATTGTAATCGTTGTAGGCCTTCTTGTATTGTTCCAGCGAGTCATAACAACTTCCGCGCCCGAAGAAGGATTCGTAGTGCTTCGGGTCGTACTTGATAGCCTGCGTGAAGCACCGGATGGCATCCTTGTACAGGCCGAGCTCTTCATATGCGTTTCCGATATTGTGCCACGCCGGCACGTCCTTCCGGTCGATCCGCAGGGTCTCCTTGTAACATTCGACGGCATCGTAGAGCCGGCCCAGGTTCGCAAACGCGTTCCCTTTATTATACCACGCCGCTGTAAATTCCTCCTTGATCGCAAGGGCCATGTCGTAGCTCTCGATCGCCTTCGTGTACTGCATCATCCTGTTGAGAACGATGCCCCGGTTGTACCACGCGCTGTGGTTGAAGGGATCGAGGTCGATGTGCCGGTCGTAGCACGCGAGGGCATCATCGAGCTTGTCCATGCTGTCAAAGCAAAATCCCAGCTCGTACCAGGCCTCCTTGTGGGAGGCATTATTGCCGAGAATGAACCGGAACAGACGGACGGCGTCCTCAAACCGATCCATCCGTTCGAAGGTGATCGCCTTGCTGAAGAGGGCCTCCTCGTTCGACCCGTCCAGTTCGAGCGCGCGGTCGAAACACTCCAGGGCTTCGTCGTGATGACCGAGATTGTCGAGCGCCAGCCCGCGGCTGATCAGGAGTTCGGTGTCGACGGGATTCAAATTAAGGGCCTTCTCGAAGCACTCCAACGCTTCGTTGTACCGTTGAAGATTATTGAGGATGATCCCTTTCCTCTGCCAGGTATCGGCGCTGAAGGGCAGGTATTCCAGGAGCAGATTGATAAAGTGAAGAGCCTCCTCGTACTTTTCGTTCTCGAAGTAAAAGCTTGTGATTTCCTCCAGGGCCTCGATGTTTGTCGAGCCGCCGCCGTTTTTCAGCCGCTCCTTGAACTTCTTGATCTCATCCTCGAAGTTCTCTTTGCGGGAGCCGGTTTGCTCCGCATCGTCATCCATGTTCTCAAAGTCGAATGTGTCCATGGCCGCTGATGAAATATAAAGAAAAATTAAAGTCGAAGTCAAGTAACAATTGTGATGAGACGGGCCGGATTCATTGATTCTTACCGTCAAATGACCTATATTACGCGTTATAATGCCCGATGATTGCCGAAAACCTCGATACAATCCGCCGGCGGATCGCCTCAACCTGCCTCCGCGCAGGAAGAAAACCGGAAGAAGTCACGCTGATTGCGGTGACGAAGACCTTCGGGAGCGCTCTCATAAGAGAAGCGGTCCGGGCGGGCTGCAGGGATTTTGGTGAAAACTTCGTGCAGGAGCTGCTCAGGAAGCGCGAGGAGCTCGGCGGCGAAGACATCCGGTGGCACTTTATCGGGCATTTGCAGTCGAATAAAGTCAGGCATATTATTGAGTGGATTCACCTCATTCACTCGGTCGATTCCGTGAACCTGGGCAACGAAATCTCGAAGCGGGCCCAAAACGCCGGAAGGACGGTTGAAATCCTCGTCGAAGTGAATTCGACGGCCGAAAAGACCAAGTACGGCGTGCAGCCGGAAGAGGCGGCAGGACTCATCCAGCGTCTCCAGGAGCTGGATCATGTGACGGTGGCAGGCCTGATGACGATCGGCCCGCTGGCGCCGGATCCCGAGGAGTCGCGCCCGGCGTTTCGAACGATGAAAAATCTCATGGATACTCTTAAAATGGGAGGAATCACGCTTCCCCACCTGTCGATGGGGATGACGAACGACTTCGAAGTGGCAATCGAAGAAGGCGCGACGATGATCCGCCTCGGGACGGCGATTTTCGGCCGGCGGGAACGTAGGGAATCACCCAGTCTAGAACAGACAAACTAAGAGGATCTACCAATGAAGACAACAGTGTCCGACATCAGGAATCAGCAATTCAACAAGGCCTTCCGCGGCTACTCTCCCGAGGAGGTGCACATCTTCCTCAACCGGATCGCGGTCGAGTGGGAAGCGGCGGTTGCGGAGAACAAGGCACTCGAACGGAAATCGCTCGATCTGGAAGCCCAGGTGAGGGAGTTCCGCGCCATGGAAACGGGTCTCCAGCAGACCATCCTGCAAACCCAGGAGGCGAGCATCAGGGCGCTTGATTCCGCGAGGAGGGAAGCCCAACTTCTGATCCGTGAAGCGGAAGGGAAAGCATCGGAGCTTCTTGATAAGAGGCGAAACGAACTTCTGGAGATGAAGGAACAATTGGCGATCCTACGGGCGAGAAAGAATTCAATCGCTTCTAGATTTAAGACGCTTCTGAGCTCCGAACTCGAGCTGATCAAGTCTCTCGACGCCGACGAGAAGATGCAGCACGAAACCGGTCCCGAGGAGCGCCAGGAGGTGTCGAGCGAACGGCTGGAGATCGAAGAGATTATCAGAAGTCTTGACCGGTGATCCCGTCAGGTCTGGCCACACGGGACCCCGGCCGAGACGGAGCGATTCACACGACACCGTAATGCAGCTCAGGGAACAGATCGACGAGGCCGTCGGCTATATCCGGAAGCATACCAGGATGCGGCCGGAGATGGGCATCATTCTCGGGACGGGGCTCGGGGGGCTCGTGAAAGAAATCCGCAAGGAGATGGTACTCGACTACGACGAGATCCCGCATTTCCCGATCTCCACCGTCGAGTCTCACCACGGCAAGCTGATCTTCGGGACGCTTGGCGGGAAAAAGATCGTCGCGATGCAGGGGCGATTTCATTACTATGAGGGTTACACGATGCAGCAGGTCACGTTCCCCGTCCGGGTCATGTCGAAGAGAGCCGGCCTCGGCGTGAAGACCCTGCTGATCTCGAACGCGGCGGGGGGCATGAACCCGCAGTTCCGGAGGGGCGATCTGATGATCATCACCGATCATATCAATCTCCAGGGAGATAATCCTCTGATCGGGCCGAACGACGACGAGCTCGGGCCGAGGTTCCCCGATATGTCGGAACCGTACAACCGGAAGCTCGCGAGCATGGCGGAGCAGGTTGCTTCGGATCAGTCCATTCCGCTGCAGCACGGCGTCTTCGTCGCGGTGCAGGGGCCGAATCTGGAGACGCGCGCCGAATACCGCTTCTTGCGGGGAATCGGCGGCGACGCCGTCGGCATGTCGACGGTCCCGGAGGTCATCGTCGCGGTTCACATGGGCATGAAAGTACTCGGGATGTCGATCATAACCGACGAATGTTTTCCCGAGACGCTCGAACCGGTGACGCTCGAAGAAGTGATCGCCGCCGCCGCGAAGGCGGAGCCGAAGCTGACCAGGATCATTAAAGAAGTCGTCAAGAGGATTTGAAGGAGAAATGACGAAGGCGCTGTTCAAAGAGCTCACCGACAAAGTGAACTACCCGCAGCTTGAACTCGACACCTTGAAGTTCTGGAGGGAGAACAAGGTGTTCGAGAAGAGCATTTCGTCCCGCTCGGGCCGGCCCGGCTTTACATTTTATGAAGGGCCCCCGACCGCAAACGGCAGACCGGGAATCCATCATGTCATCAGCCGGACGCTCAAGGACCTCGTCTGCCGGTACAAGACCATGTGCGGCTATCGGGTCAACCGGAAGGCCGGCTGGGACACGCACGGGCTGCCCGTCGAGATTGAAGTCGAGAAAGCCCTGGGATTCAAGCACAAGGACTACATTCTCAAATTTGGCGTGGCGAAATTCAACGAGGAGTGCAGGAAGTCGGTCTGGAAGTATAAATCGGAATGGGAAAACCTCACCGAGCGCATGGGCTACTGGGTCGATCTCGCCCATCCCTACATCACCTTCACGAACGAATACATCGAGTCTGTCTGGTGGTCGCTCAAACGATATTTCGACGGCGGGCTGATTTATAAAGGGTACAAGATTCAACCGTACTGCCCGAGGTGCGAGACGCCCCTCTCCTCGCATGAGGTTTCGCTGGGGTATGAGAACGTGAAGGATCCGAGCGTCTATGTGAAAGTGAGAATGAAGGGGGAGGAGGACTGCTATTTCCTCGTCTGGACGACGACGCCCTGGACCCTCATCTCGAATATTGCGCTCGCCGTCCATCCGGAAGTTGAATACGTCAAGGTACGGAATGCCGGAGTCGCATTGATTCTAGCAGAAGCGCGCCTGCCGGTCCTTGAAGGAGAATACGAGGTCACGGCCCGCATGAAAGGCAAGTCTCTGAAAGGGAAGGAGTACGAGCGGCTCTATAATTACCACCAGACGGGGCAAAAAGCCTTCATCGTCGTCGAAGCCGACTTCGTCACGACCGAGGACGGGACCGGGATCGTCCATATCGCGCCGGCCTACGGCGAAGAGGACTACCAGGTTTCGAAGAAGCACGGTCTGCCGACGATTCATGCCGTTAATAAATCCGGAGAGTTCGGGCCGGAGGTGACCGATTTTGCCGGGATGTTCGTCAAGGACGCCGATCCGCTCATCATTCAGGACCTCAAAGCCCGGCATCTTCTTTATAAAAAGGAGACGATCACGCACAGTTATCCCCATTGCTGGAGGTGCCAGACGCCGCTGCTTTATTACGCGCGCGATTCGTGGTACATCGGCACGACGACCTACGCGGGCCGCATGATGGAGCTCAACAAGACGATCCACTGGTATCCCCCCGAAGTCGGCGAGGGCCGTTTCGGCAACTGGCTCGCGGAGAACAAGGATTGGTCGCTCTCGCGGGATCGGTTCTGGGGAACGCCGCTCCCCATCTGGATCTGCCTGAAGTGCTCCGCGCAGAAATGCGTGGGAAGCATTGACGAACTGAAGCAGGGGTCGGGCGTCCGGGAGCCGCTCGATCTGCACAAGCCCTTCATCGATGAAGTAACGTTTACGTGCGCCTGCGGAGGCGAGATGAGGCGAACCCCCGAGCTCATCGACGTGTGGTTCGACTCCGGAGCCATGCCGTTCGCTCAGTGGCACTACCCGTTCGAAAACAAGGAAACGTTCGCCGCCCAGCATCCCGCGGATTATATCTGCGAAGGAATCGACCAGACCCGCGGATGGTTCTATTCTCTCCACGCGATCAGCGTGTTCCTCTTCGATCGGCCGGCCTCTAAGAACATTTTAGTCAACGAGCTCGTGCTCGACAAGCAGGGGCAGAAAATGTCGAAGTCGAGGGGTAATACGGTCGATCCGTTCCGCATCCTCGATACCTACGGCGCGGACGCGACCCGCTGGTATTCCGTTGCGAGCTCCCCGCCGTGGAGGCCCACGTTGTTCGACGAGGACGGGCTCGGAGAGGTTCAGCGGAAGTTTTTCGGGACGCTGCTTAATACCTACGCGTTCTTTTCGCTCTACGCGAACATCGACCGGTTCGACGGCTCCGCCCCGCCGATTCCCGTGGGCGAGCGGGCGGAAATCGACCGGTGGATTCTCTCCGCGCTTCATTCGCTGATCAAGAAGTACCGTTCCGACATGGATTCGTACGAGGTGACCCGGGCAGCCCGCGCTGTGACCGATTTCACAATCGACCAGCTCTCAAACTGGTATGTTAGGAGGAACCGGCGCCGGTTCTGGAAAAGCGAAATGGGTCCGGACAAAACGGCTGCCTATCAGACGCTTCACGAATGCCTCGTCTCACTGACGAAACTGATGGCCCCCATCGCGCCGTTCATCGCCGAGGAGCTCTTCCGCGACCTGAATGCCGTTGCAAAGAAAACTGTCGAGTCGGTCCATCTTTCCGAAATGCCCGAAGCCGACGACCGAATGATCGATCTCGAGCTTGAATCGAGGATGGACAAAGCGCTGCGTATCGTGTCGCTCGTGAGGGCGATCCGCAACAAATCGAACCTGAAGGTGCGCCAGCCGCTCAAGCGCGTCATCCTCCCCGTCGCCAGCGCCGAGGACCGGCAGGCGGTCTCGCGGGTCGAGCACATGATTCTGGACGAAATCAACGTCAAGAAGATCGAGTACGTGGATGACGACTCCGAGATCGTCCGGAAGTCGGCCAAGCCGAACTTCCGCTCGCTGGGTCCGAAATTCGGAAAGTCCGTCCAGGCGGTCGCGGGCGCGATTCGAAAGCTCACGCCCGAGGAGATCAGGGAGATGGAGAAGAAGGGCTCTCTGACCCTGCATTTCAATAGCACCGAGGCGACGATCACGCGGGAAGACGTCGACATCCTCCAGGAAGAGATCAAGGGCTGGATCGTGGAGTCGCACGACAATCTGACCGTCGCTCTCGACACCGAGCTGACGGAAGATTTGATCGACGAGGGGTACGCGCGGGAATTCGTGAACCGCGTCCAGCATCTGCGCAAAGAGGCGGGATTACTGGTTACAGACCGCATTCGAATCAGCTTTCGGGCCGACGGTTCGTTAAGAAAGGCGCTGGCTGCGCTCGGCGCGTATGTCAAGAGCGAAACGCTGGCGGTTGAGATTGTCGAAGGAGGACCCGCACCGCGGGCCTTCGCCGAAAAAGCCGGCTCAGCGGAGGTCGAGATCAACGGAGCGAAATGCTCGATCGAGATCGAACGCGTAAAAGAGGATCGCCGGAAGTGATCCTGCGAGGAACCGGCGCAAAGAGTTTGTTTGTTCATTGAAGGAAGGAACCGGGTGATATGCCTAAAACCAAAAAATCATCGGCGATGGCCGAAAAGACTCTCAATATTCTAAAGGCGAAATCCAGGGCGAGGAAGGGTGTTGCCCCGGGAGTGAAACCGCCGCCCAGGACCAAAATGGCGAAACCGGAAGCCCCGAAGGCGCCCATCCGGAAGTCGTCCTACAGCAAGCAGGAGCTGGAATACTTCAAGAAAATCATCCTCGAGAAGAAAAAGGAAATTCTTGAGGAGCTCGAGACGCTGAGAGATACGATGATGGACTCAACCACGGGCGAGTATGCGAGCGAGAACTCCACCTACTCCACGCACATGGAGCAGGGGACGGACGCCATGGAGCGTGAAAAGACCTTTCTGTTCGCCTCGCGGGAGGGAAAGTTTCTCAACCATCTGCAGGATGCCCTCTCGCGCATCGAGCGGGGCGAATACGGCCGGTGCTCGGTCTGCGGAAAGCTGATCGAAAAAGAGCGGCTCGAAGCCGTGCCCCACGCCCAGCAATGCCTCGCGTGCAAATTGCAAGCCGCGAAGTGATTCTCCGGGAGCCGTAAGCGTGCGCATACTGAACGTCAGCCTTTTCATCATAATTGCCGACCAGATCACCAAGATCATGGTGAAGGGGATCGATCTCCCCGGCCTCGGCATGCACCTGCGGGGCATACCGATGGGAGCGAGCCGGCCGATCATAGGGGATTTTCTTCGTCTTACGTATATAGAAAACCCGGGCATGGCGTTCGGGATCGACATCGGGGGGAAGTTGTTCTTTTCGATTTTTTCTATTGTTGCCAGCGCGGGCATTCTGATGTACCTGTACCGCGCGAGGAACGAAAGCCTCGCCTTCCGGATCGCTCTGGCGATGATCCTCGGAGGTGCGGTGGGCAATTTGATCGACAGGGTCTTCTACGATGCTTTTTTTAACGACGGCCAGCTCTTCCACGGCCGGGTCGTTGATTTTATCGATGCGGATTTCTTCAACGTCAACTTCCTCGGGTTCAAGCTCTCCCGCTGGCCCGTGTTTAACATCGCCGACGCCTCGGTGACGTGCGGGGTGCTCCTGATGCTGTTCTCGCATCGGAGATCCTACGGAAACCAGGCCGTGGCGCATCCCGAGCAGGAAATTCTGCCGGCGGCCATCGTGACGCCCGAACCATCTCAATCCCAGAGCGGCGGACAACCTCCCCAATCGTGAGGACCATGGAGTCCCGCGAGTTTGAAATCGTCGTCCCTCCCGGGAAGGTGCGGGAGCGATTGGACACCTTTCTGGCCCGTCACGTCGCGAACGCCACCCGCTCCAAGGTTCAGCACGCGGTGAAAGGGGGGAACGTCCTGGTGAACGGAAAAGCGGTGAAATCGAGCCATAAGATCTCTCCGGGCGAGATTATCTCCGTCAGAATCCCGACACCGGCCCCGCCTGAGATTCTGCCCGAAAACATCCCTCTTGACATTGTCTTCGAAGACGACTCCCTGCTCGTGGTGAACAAACCCGCGGGGATGGTAACCCATCCCGCCTACGCCAATTATACGGGAACGCTTGTTCATGCGCTTCTCCATCACTGCCGCGATCAGCTATCGACGCCCGGCGAGCAGGCCCGGCCGGGGATCGTTCATCGGCTCGACAAAGGCACTTCGGGGCTCCTCGTTGTTGCGAAGAACGATTTCGTGCATGCGGCGCTGGCGAAGCAGTTTTTGAACCATACGATCGAGAGGGAGTACTGGGGAGTCGTCTGGGGCCATTTCGAGAAAGGCGCCCGCTCGGGGACCATCAATGCCGCCCTCGGGCGCAGCAAATCGGACCGCAAGAAGATTGCGGTCACTGCTTCGGGCAAAGAGGCGGTGACCGAATACGGGGTCCTGGAGGAGTTCGGTTTTTGCACGCTGATCAGGCTCCGGCTGCACACCGGGAGGACGCACCAGATCCGGGTGCACCTGCATCATGTGGGCCATCCGGTTTTCGGCGACCCGACCTACGGGGGGAGAAGAATTGCCGGGGGACGGCCGGACATAAAGGAAGATGTCCGGTTTCTCATGAGCCTGTTGACACGCCAAGCCCTCCATGCCAAAACGCTCGGATTTATCCATCCCGTCGCCGGGAAACCGATGCGGTTCGACAGCGATCTGCCGGAGGATATGAAGGAGGTGATCGACTATCTCAGGAAGAGAGGAACGTAGGCTGGACGGACTCCGTCCCCGCGGCGCCGGGAGGCGCCCGGCGGCAATACTCTGGCGGTGCTACCTTCTGAATCGTTCGAAGATAACCGAGACCGCCAGCGCGATTACGAGGCCGGCAAAGAAAAAGAGTACGGGCACGATCTTTCCGAAAATTTCTTCAATCATACGGGTGAGCGACGAGCGCTCCGACACGTCAAAGATAGTCGATCCAGGGCCTAGATACAAGGGGGGGTAGGCAATCCTGTGACGTGCGCAACACGTATAGAGCCGGTTATGAGCGCGCTCACTGAAGGATTCCCGCCGCGGAATTTTGCGATTCCGTTCGTATCCGCGCTTCCCGTTAGGGCGAACCGGAAAGCGGAAAGTCCGCATTCCTGCCGTGCGGTCATAGTTCGGCGAGATGTTTCTGAAGTTTTTCCAGGTTCGCCCGGAAGTGTTCGAGCTTCTCCCTCTCCCTGTCGACGACCTCCTTCGGCGCCTTCCCCACAAAATGCTCGTTTCCGAGCTTGTTTTGAATGCTGTCGAGCATCCGCTGCGTGTGCGCTATTTCCTTACGAAGCCGTTCCCTCTCCGCATCGAGGTCGATCACCCCTTCGAGCGGGATGAAGATTTCGCCCCCGTCGACGACCGCGCTCGCGGCATGTGGGGGCTTTTCTCCATTTTTCAACTGCTGGATTTTCGTGACGCGGGCCAGACGCTGAAAATACCCCAAATACTTCTCGATGATCTTCTCCCGCCCGGCGTCGCTGAACCGGATGACAAGCTCGATTTCCTTCGAGGGCGGCACCGAGAGCTCGCCCCGGACGTTTCTGACGCTGTTGATCGCGTGCTGAACGAACGCCATCTCCTCCTCGGTTTTCTTGTCGATCCATCGATCTTCTTTCAAGGGAAACGCGGCGATCATAATCGATTCGCCGTCCGCTCGAGGCGCCAGATGCTGCCATAGTTCCTCGGTGATGAACGGCATGAACGGATGAAGCATGCGAAGGGATTGATCGAAAATGCCGATCGCTCGGTTGAGCACGGCGCGCTTCCCTCCCTCCGGCTCGTCGCCATAGAGCCGCCCCTTGACCATCTCCACGTACCAGTCGCAGAAGTCGTGCCAGAGGAAATCGTAGAGAATCTTCGTCGCCTGGTTGATCTCAAAGCGCTCCAGGGACGAGCTCAATTCGCCGATCGTCGAATGGAGGCGGGAGAGGAGCCAGCGGTCGGCGAGGTCAAGATGATCTTCCGGAATCGCGGGCGATGCCGGATCCTTCGGTGCTGCGGAGGATAGGAGCTGCTCTTTATTCAATAAAAGGAATCTCCCTGCGTTCCATACTTTGTTCGCGAAGTTACGGCCCATCTCACACTTCTCGTTTGAATAATGTACGTCCTGCCCCAATGGAGCGAGATAGAGAATCGTGAAACGGAGCGCGTCGGCGCCGTATTGCGCGATCACGTCGAGCGGGTCGGGGGAATTGCCGAGCGACTTGCTCATCTTCCGCCCCTCGGCGTCGCGGACGATGCTCGTAAAGTAGACGTCCCGGAACGGCACGATATCGCCGACGCCCCTCCGTGGAGATCCGCCGGGAAGCGGAACTTCGCCCATTACCTCGAGTCCCGCCATGATCATTCTGGCAACCCAAAAGAATATAATATCGGGTCCGGTGACCAATGTATCGGTCGGATAAAAATACCTAAGGTCGGGATTATCCTTTGGCCATCCGAGCGTGGAGAAAGGCCAGAGCCATGCGGAGAACCACGTGTCGAGAACATCCTCGTCCTGCCGGAGGTTCGACGAGCCGCAGTGCGGGCAGCGTTCCGGCTTCGTCCGCGAGACGATCGGCTCCTTGCATTCAAGTTTGCAAGCCTCGTCGCCGACGCAGTACCAGACCGGGATGCGGTGTCCCCACCAGAGCTGCCGGGAGATGCACCAATCGCGGATGTTCGTCAGCCAGTTCTCATAGGTCTTCACCCACCGCTCGGGGTGGAAGCGGATGTGTCCGTCCAGAACCGCCCTCAGGGCGGGTCCGGCAAACGGTTTCATCTTCACGAACCACTGGTCGGATAAATACGGCTCGATGACCGTCCCGCACCGATAACACCGCCCGATCGTGTGGATGTGGTTTTCGGTTTTTAATATAAACCCCGCGGCTTCGAGGTCGTGCACGATTGCCTTGCGAGCATCGAGCCGGTCGAGGCCGCGGTATTTGGGGGGCGCATTCTCGTCGATCTGGGCAGTGGGGGTCAGGACATTTATAAAGGGCAGGTTGTGCCTCTTCCCCACCCAATAATCATTGGGGTCGTGCGCGGGCGTTATTTTCACCATCCCCGTGCCGAATTTCGGATCGACGAAGTCGTCAGAGATAATCGGCAGCTCTCTGTTCACGATCGGGAGGATGGCGGTGCGCCCGACAAGATGCCGGTACCGCTCGTCGTTCGGGTGAACTGCGACGGCGGTGTCGCCCAGGATCGTTTCCGGGCGGGTGGTCGCAACGACCGCGTACTCCTTCGAGTTTTTTATCGCGTACCGTATATAGAACAGTTTTCCCTGATGTTCGGTTTGCTCCACCTCGTCGTCGCTGATCGCCGTGAGATCCCTCGGGCACCAATTGACGATGTATTTTCCGCGGTAAATGTAGCCTTTCTTATAGAGCCGGATGAAGATTTCCTGAACGGCCTCGGAGAGGCCCTCATCCATCGTGAAGCGCTCGCGCTCCCAGTCGCAGGAGGCGCCGAGCTTCTTCAACTGCTTGATGATCGTTCCTCCGTATTCCTCCTTCCACTTCCAGACTCTCTTGAGGAATTCTTCTCTGCCGAGGTCGTGCCGGTTCTTGCCCTCTTTGGCGAGTGAGCGCTCGACGACGTTTTGCGTCGCGATGCCCGCATGATCGGTGCCCGGCAGCCAGAGCGCTTCAAAGCCCTGCATCCGCCTCCAGCGGATAAACACGTCCTGGATGGAATTATTAAGCACATGGCCCATCGTCAGAATGCCGGTGATGTTGGGCGGAGGGATCACGATCGTGTAGGGCTTTCGATCGGTCCGCGCCCGGGCGTGAAACAGTCCGCGGGTCTCCCAATACCGATACCACCGTTCCTCGGTATTCACCGGAACGTACGTCGTGGATAACTCACTCATGGAGAGATGCGTGCCTGGTGGAGCAGGTGTTTGTGATAGAGGGAGGGACTGTGCCGCAACAGATCTGTCACCGTGCTTTGAACGTCCGCGAGACCTCCAGGGCGTTTTTCATCCTGTCCTTCATCGTAATCTTCAGTGAATGATTTCCCCGCTGGAGCCGCTCGTCGGACAGGTACGTGACCAGGTGATGCTCACCATCGATCTCGGGGATGACCTGCCGGTCATCAATGTACATTTTTAATTCGTCGGTATCAACGCCCGAAAGGTCGTCGTGGTAGTGAAATCTTACCGAGGCCTTCCTTCCCCTCGCCGACACCTTCAGCCGCCCGATCGTGGGCGGATCGTTATCGGTCAGGACGGCAAGCTCTCCCAGCGTCCGACGCAGCCTCGTCGAGAATGAACCGCCCCCGCTGTCGGGCCGGTCGGTCTGAAGCATCCACCCGCCGTCGGCGCGGAAGAACAAACCCCGGCGGCTTCCGGCGGGATTCGGTCCGGCCGGGACGGAAACGCGAACGCCCCGGTTCAGCAATCGATCCTGCGGATCCAGGATGTAGACGGTCGAGCTGCTGTAGTTCTCGCTCGTGATCTGTACGAAGAGCGGCTTATAGACAGCCGCAGAGTCGTAGGAGAATTTCAGGCCCCATGGCTCCGCGGTGAACGAGCCGCCCGCGTTTGCGGCTATCGGAAAGAGCGAAAACTCGTCGCTCGCGGAAGTCTCCGCGCCGTTGATCCCGGCTTGCACGCTGACCGACCGGGGGCCGGCATAGCCGGAGGACGGAGCATAGGCGCATGAGTATTTATAAAGATCGCTTGCCTCCGCGTCAAGGGCCGTTGTGCGATCCCCCTCCCGCACCGAAACCCGGGGCGCCGACGTGAAGAGTCCGGTCGATGTGAGTGTGAACCGAACGTAATCGGCGAACGCCTCCGTCTTCAGGTTCATCGTCCGGGGAGGTTCGTTCGGCGCGTGGAGGACCGCGAAAATCGGGCGAGTCTGAGATCCCATTTTCGTTTCGGCCCAAATTTTCAGCACGTCGTAGCGCTTGGTGTCGACAGGCAGCTCGATTCCGGTGGAGTCGGCTTCAAAACCGCCCCGGACGATCGTGTGCTGCGACCAGTCCGGACTCGAGAGCTTCCGGCCGGAGACGCAGCATTTTTGGATCAGGTCCAGATCCGAACCGACCAGTACGACGTCTTCCTCGTCGACGCTCTTAATCCGAATGAGCGGGCGGTGATTCACGATCAGGGTGCCTTTCACAGCCGCCTGGTTTCCCGAGAAATCGCGGCACACAAGCCGGTAGTCGTGCTCGCCTTCCCCAAGCGATTCCGTGTTGATGATGCCTGTTCCTTCGGGCATGCGGCCGTAGAAGGGGAGCGTGTTCCCCGTATCGATGTAAAGCTTCTGGAATTTTCCCCATCCCTGGAGTTTCATCGGCAGGTCGTAGTCAAGGTCGATTTCTTTCGTGTCCGCTACCGGCACGCGGTCGAGCTTCATGGCAAACGCCAGACTGTCGTCGATGTACATCTCCAGGCGGTGGATGCCCGACCGGCTCCACGTTCCTTCCGACCGGTCCACCGCATCGACGGCGAAGCCGATCGTCCCGTGCAGGATGAGAGGATGCGCGACAAATCTATCGTGGGCCCTGCCGCGGAACCTTCTGATGATCTTTGGGGAAGAGGAGTTGTCGATCGTCGAATTAAAGGTCAGCGGCGAGATCAGAAGCCGCCTGATGACGGGGGAAATCCTGTCGGTGATGCCGAATTGAGCGCACACCATCGGGTTGACGGGATTCAGCCCCTCGTCTCTGATCTCGAAGTGGAGATGCGGCGGGCCGAATCCGGTGTCGCCCGTGTAGGCGATCAGCTCGCCCCTCCTGACGGGATGGCTGCCGGAATCGGGCATCAGGTCGATCTCATACGTTCCTCTCCGATACTGCTCCTGCCGGGCCATCGCATTGATCGCTGCACTGAAAGTTTTGAGATGGGCGTAGGCGGTCACGTACCCGTCGCCGTGCCTGATATAAAGCATCTTGCCATAACCGTCGGGCGTGAT
>Ga0099793_10000078_pt1 | contig 20059 bp, 17 predicted proteins | sample Rivendell_Oct201_9_FD_77319 | JGI IMG/M metagenome (GOLD analysis project Ga0099793, IMG submission 77319) | Vadose zone soil and rhizosphere microbial communities from the Eel River Critical Zone Observatory, Northern California to study diel... | ecosystem: Environmental > Terrestrial > Soil...
ACGAGCCTCTTCGGCGTCATCGTTTGCCGGGGGAAGTGGTGTCGCCAAACTCCAGGACCTCCAGTCGCACCGGCGCCGTGCCGGTGCCGATCAGTTCGAGCGCTTTCGCCGCTGCGAGCGAAACATCGATGATGCGGTTGTCTTTGAATGGCCCTCGATCGTTGATTCGGACCACGACCGCCTTCCCGGACTGCGTATTGGTGACGCGGACCTTTGTGTTGAACGGGAGTGTCCGGTGCGCAGCGGTGAGTTTATGCATATCATAGATCTCGCCGTTCGACGTATGCCTCCCGTTGAACTCATCCGCGTAGTAGGAAGCCATCCCTTCCTCGATCCCGCTCTGCTGCACATCCGATTCATCGGTTGGCGGCCGCGAGAACGTATACCGGGGCGACGACACGCACCCCGCCAGGAGGAATACGATCGCGCCGTATATACCAATCTGGAAAAGCACTCGCATCAGAGGAAGTCGGTCATTTGCTTGCGCCTGAGGTAGTCGACAATCTCCTTGACATCCTGGGACTCGCCCCGCTTGCAGATGAGAACGGCGTTATCGGCCGCGATGACGATCAGATCTTCGACGCCGATCGTCGCCACGAACTTATCGCCGGCGTGAACGAGCGTGTTTTTCGTATCCTGTAGCAGTGCCTTACCCGTCACGCTGTTACCGTGATCGTCCGTTCCCGAGATTCGGAAGACCTCATCCCAGGACCCGACATCGCTCCAGCCGAAATTTCCCTTGATCACGTATACCTCGCGAGTTTTTTCCATCACCCCGTAATCAATTGAAATCGGGCGAATCGTCCGGTACGCAGTATCAAGCACATGCTCATAATTGTCGGCCCCGATGGCACGATCGACATTTCTCATTTGTGCGTACATCTCGGGGAGCAGTTTCTGGATCTCCTTAAGAATCGAGTCGACGCGCCAGATGAACATACCGCTGTTCCACAGAAAATCTCCACTCTTGATGAACTCTTGTGCTGTCGACTGGTTGGGCTTCTCGGCGAACGTTTTTACACGGAGGACGCCGCGCGAAAAGTAAGTGTTTTTTCGATCGTCTTCATCGATCACCTGGATGTACCCGTATCCGGTTTCGGGCCTCGTCGGCTGAATGCCCACCGTGATCAGCTTTCCCGATTCGTAGGCGACCCAGATCGCGAGGTTGAGGATGCGGCGGAACTCTTCCTCGTCCTGCATCACATGATCGGCCGGAAGTACGACCATCACGGCCTCCGGGTCTAACCGCTGGATGAAGAGGGCGGCCAGCGCGATACAGGGTGCAGTATTTCGCGCAAGAGGTTCCGTGATGATATTTTCGTGCGGGATGTGGGGGAGCTGTTTCGCTACGAGAGGTTTTTGAATCTTATTGGTGACGATGAGCGTGTGCTTCTCATCGATGAAACTACTGATCCTTTTCACGGTGTTTTGAATCATCGTCCCCTTGCTGATAATCTCGAGGAGCTGTTTAGGCGACTTCTCCCTGCTCCGGGGCCAGAACCTCGAACCGACCCCACCCGCCATGATCACCGCATAGACATTCGGCATCGCGATCCGGTCAGTCAGATTCAATGAATGTAAACACGCGGAACTCTCTCTGTCACGCCGGTAAAGACTTCATACGGGACTGTTCCTATTTTCTCTGCGAGGTCCCACGCACTTATTGCCTCGCTTCCGTCCTGCCCGATCAGCGTTACTTCATCGCCGACGTGAACTTCAGCGTCCTCGCCGATATCGACCATTAGTTGGTCCATGCAGATCGTACCCACGACCGGACAGCCCTTACCGTGGATCAGGACATGGGTCTGGTTGCTCAAACGGCGGCTGTACCCGTCACCATAACCAAGAGGCACGGTCGCGATCCGGGTTCTGGATGAGGTGAAGTACGTGCGGCCGTAGCTGATGCTCGTGTTCGCGGACACTTCCTTGATAAAGACGACGGTCGACCTCAGACTGAACACGGCAGAGAGGGGAACGCTCCGGGTGGTTTCAAGTGTCGGATACATGCCGTAGAGCATGATTCCGGGGCGGACCATGGTGTAATACGAGTTGGGAAGATCGAGGATGGCGCCGCTGTTTGCGATGTGCTGCAGAGGGATATTGATTCCGAGCCGGCTGATATTGCGGAGCACCTCGTCGAACCGGCTTAATTGGGTGTGAGCAAAGGATTTGTCGCGATCACCCGATGTGGCAAGGTGGCTGTAAATCCCGACTACGTCGAGAGACTTCAAGCTAGAAACCTCTTGCACGAACTGTGGCGCATGTTCGCTTCGGACCCCGATCCGTTCCATGCCGGTGTCGATCTTGAGATGCACCTTCGCTTTCTTGCCGGATCGCTCGGCGACCGACGAGATCTGACGGGCGATCTCAAGTGACGATACCGTTATCTCAAGGTCCTGGTAGAGGAAATCCTGAATCTGGCTGCCAAGCACCCCACCAAGGACTAGGATCGGCATCCAGATGCCCTGCCGGCGAAGCTCGATCCCCTCTTCGAGGAATCCGACCCCCAGATAATCGACGCCAAATTCGCTCAACGCCTGCGCGACACGAACCATGCCGTGACCATAGCCGTTCGCTTTGACGACTCCCATGACTTTGACGCCCGATCCAACACGCTTTCGGATGCCGTCAAAGTTGTCGCGCAAATTTTTCAAGTCGATCTCGGCCCGGGTCAGTCGCATGCAGAACCTGCGTGGCGGCTCCGTTGCACGACAAAAAATCTACCCTGTCGGGCTGAGAATCTGATAATCAGCCCTTACCGGCCACTCGCAGCCGATTGCGTGCCCGCTCAAGAGCGCCTCGGGCACGGGCAACATCCATCTCTTTTTTCTCTTTAAGACGGTTCCCGGCGCGTTCTCTGGCTGCTTCCGCCCGGGCTCCGTCGATCTCATCGACGCGCTCAACCGTCTCGGCCAGCATGACGACATGGTTTTTCTTCACGTCGACAAATCCGCCGCTCGTCGCGTACCGCCGCTCCTTCCCTTCAGGGTCCACAAGCTTCACCTCGCCGACGCCGATTTCGGAAAGCAGCGGCGCATGATTGAATAGCACCTGAAATCCTCCCATCGTTCCCGGTGCGCTGAAACTGACAACGTCACCGCTGAAGACAACCTTCCGCGGCGTCACAATCTCCAATTTGAATACTTTTTCGGCCACCTACGACGATTCCTTCTTGAACTTCTGCACCACTTCGTCGAGCGTACCGGTCATATAGAAATAGTTTTCGGGTATCTGATCACACTCCCCTTCAATGATCCCCTTGAACCCGCGAATCGTATCCTCGAGTTTCACGTACTTCCCCTCGATGCCTGTAAATTGTTCTGCGACGAAGAAGGGTTGTGAGAGGAACTTTTGAATCTTTCGCGCGCGGGAAACAGTCAATTTGTCTTCGTCGGAGAGCTCATCCATTCCGAGAATATTGATGATGTCCTGAAGGTCCTTGTACGTCTGGAGAATCTCTTTCACGCGCTTTGCGATGGCATAGTGCTCTTCGCCGACAATGCCGGGCTCAAGGATACGGGAGGTTGAGTCGAGCGGATCGACGGCGGGATAGATTCCCAATTCGGCAATCTGCCTGCTCAGAACCGTTGTCGCATCGAGGTGACTGAATGTCGTCGCGGGCGCGGGATCGGTGAGATCGTCGGCCGGTACATAGATCGCCTGCACCGATGTGATAGAACCCTTTTTTGTGGATGTAATCCGCTCCTGCAGTTCACCCATCTCTGTTCCCAGAGTGGGTTGGTACCCGACGGCTGAGGGCATCCGGCCGAGCAACGCCGACACCTCGGAGCCCGCCTGTACGAACCTGAAGATATTGTCGATGAAGAGAAGCACGTCCTTCCCCTCGTCATCCCGGAAATATTCGGCGATGGTGAGCGCCGTCAGTCCAACGCGCTGCCGGGCTCCGGGAGGCTCGTTCATCTGACCGAAGACGAGCGCGGTCTTGTCCAGCACGCCCGTTTCCTTCATCTCGAGCCAGAGGTCATTTCCTTCACGCGTGCGCTCCCCCACCCCTCCGAACACCGAATAGCCGCCGTGATGAATCGCGATATTATGGATTAGCTCCATGATCACGACCGTTTTCCCTACGCCCGCGCCGCCGAACAGACCGGTTTTCCCGCCCTTGGAGTAGGGCTCCAGCAAGTCGACAACCTTGATGCCGGTTTCGAACATCTCCCGCTGGGTGCTGAGGTCTTCGAATCGAGGCGGTGAGCGATGGATCGGGTACTTTTTCTTTCCGTTCAAGGGAGGCAGTTTGTCAATCGCCTTGCCCACGACGTTGATAAGCCGGCCGAGGGTTTCGGGGCCGACGGGCACCTCTATTGGTGAGCCAAGATCGAAGACTTTCATGCCCCTCACCAGACCGTCTGTGGAGTCCATTGCCACAGTGCGAACCCTGTCTTCACCAAGGTGCTGCTGCACTTCGCAGATCAGTTCCTCGTCGACGCCCTCGACGCTCTTCCGGGGGATCCTCACCGCGTTGAGTATCTCGGGAAGTTTTCCGCCCGAGAAATCGACGTCAACCACCGGTCCGATCACCTGTACGATCTTGCCTTCGTTCATCAATCTCCTGTTTGTCGATACGGAATGTCCGCGAGAATCGGCGCTCCGGCGCCGGCAACTTATGCGAATGCGGCGCTAATATAGGGATTTTGGCCGTGAGAAGCAATCTCTCGCGACCTCCCACGACCGTCCTCCCTGGTCGCAAGGAACTGCTCGTGGAAGGGGAGGTCTGGAAATTGAGGGGTCGTGCCAGAGGTTTGAGTCAGAACGGGAGGCTTCGGGCGTTTGTGTCCACACTTCCGTGGTGCCTGTTCATTCCTGCCTTGCGACAAGGAGTAAGTCCGGGTCTTTCCGATAATTCTCGAAGTCCATGGCCGTCTTCAGGTAGGCGGCATCGTACTCCGGATTCATACTTTTCGCGCGCCGGTACCAGGCGAGCATCTGATCTTTTTTACCGAGCGCAGCATAGATCCGCGCAACCTTTATCACCACATCTTCGTTCGTGGAATCAAGGCCGGCGGCTTCGGATGCCTCCGCAATCGCCCTCGAAACATTGCCGAGCCGCGCCGAGAATAAACCTGCAAGGGCGTGGTTATCGGCTACGCCCGGATCCTTCGCAAGGCTCTCTTCGATGAGCTTTAACCCATCCTGGAATGCGCGGAGCGCACCAGACTGTTTTCCCTTAAAGGCATACACCAAACCCAAGTCGTAGTAAAGCTCGGGCTGACTCTGGATGTAGCTAAGTCCGGCGGTGATAACGGATTCCGCCAGAGCGAATTTCTGCGCGGAAAGAAGATTTGAAAAAAGGCCTTCGTACGCGTTGAGAAAACGAGGGTTGTTCCGAAGGGCCCTCTCGTAGTAGAGGATCGCGCTGTCGTTCTCTCCTATCCGCTCACAAACATAGGCGAGGTCGTATGGCGGCGTATCGCGATCCGGATCTAACCGGATCGATTTGTGGAACGATTTTTTTGCTTCCGCATAGTTCTTGAGCTGTGCGTATCCTACGCCCAAATTGGAGTTGACAAGCCAATCCCGGGGCTCGATCTCTTCAAGCTGTTTGAGGTACATCACCCCTTTGGCAGGCTCATTAAGATCCAACAGATACATCTCGCCCAAACTCGTGAGTGCATAATTGTTTTTATGGTCCTTTTCGTATGCCTTGAGAAGGAGACTTATCGCTTTCTGCCGGTCCCCCCGGAGATCGGCGATTGATCCGAGCATCGCAAGCGCGGTAGCCTCTGTGGAGTCGAGCTTCAGGGAAGTTCGGCAGACATCTTCAGCATCCTTCAACGAGCGATCCGATTTGTCCCATCCCCGCTTGTAGCCCTGGATCCGGGCGCCGGCGAGCCCGGTCATTGATGGGACATAGTTGGAGTCTCTCGAAATGGACTCGGCAAAATATGCGATGGCCAACTTGTTGTCTTGCTTGTCCTTTCTCTCGGCCAGGAATAGCCCGTGAAGGTAGGGTTCATAGACATCTGGCTTCGTCTTGAAGGCGAACATGCCCGCCTTGTCGAGGTCAATTGCGAGATGGCTGCCAACGATTTTGATCACCTCATCGCGGATCGCGGGTGCCTCTCCTCTGCTGCGATCATACGATTCGTTCCAGACTTGGCTTCCTGCTTCGGCGTCGAACAGGCTCGCCCCAAGCTTAAGCCTGGCTACGGAGAGTTGGAGCTGGCCTCGCACTATGAAACGAACGCCAAGTTGTGAGGCAATCGAGCTGTCGGTTAATGACAAACCCTCGAATGAGGAGACGCTGTGAGGAGAAATGACAAGCGCCTGGGGCAATTTCGAAAGGGCGTGGGTGAGATCATGCCTGAATCCCTCCGCAAAATAATTGTCCGATGTATCCCCCACATTTACAAAGGGCACCACCGCGAGCGAACGGTTCAATGCGGAGTCCGGGGTAGCGTGATGGATCCTCCAGAAAATGAACAGCGCAACGAGAACAACGAGAGCACCAGACCCAACGATGATCGGGGTCCTGCGCTTGCGCAGGACAGTCTTCACAAGCCGGGAGGCGAGCTGCTTCGAAGTTTCGGTTGCGGTTCCCGCCTCAAGATTTCGCCGGAGCGTTGTAAGATCTTGAATAAGATCATCCATCCGCTGGTATCGATCGCGGCGATTCCTTTTCATCGCCTTCTCGATAATATTCACATAATCAAGCGGCACGTCTTTTCTGGATTCGAGCAAGGACGGCGGGTCCTCGTTCACGATGGAGTAGATCATCGCTGCTTCATACTGTCCCGCGAATGGGAGGCGGCCGCTCAACATCTCATACATGATCACGCCGAGGGACCAGATATCGGTTCCGACATCGACCTCCTCGCCCTGCGCCTGTTCGGGGGACATATAGGCCACCGTACCCACGCTTGTGCCCGATCGGGTCAATTGTTGCCCCGCGCTCACCTTTGCGAGCCCAAAATCGATGATCTTGGCAACCCCGTGTGACGTGATCAGGACGTTTGCGGGTTTCAAATCCCTGTGGACAATTCCGTGCTCATGCGCCTTGGCAAGACCTTGTGCAATCTGACCGGCAAAGTCGAGCGATTGTTCGATTGGGAGCGGTCCCGCCTGGATCTTGCTTTTCAGCGTCTCTCCCTCATAGTATCCCATTGCGATGAAGAACTGCCCGTCGTCGGTCTCATCAATCTCATAGACCGAAGCGATGTTGGGATGATCGATCGAGGATGCAGCTTTCGCCTCCTGAATGAAGCGCGCTTTTTGTTCCTCATCCGCCCCGAATTGAGAAGGTAGGAATTTGAGCGCGACGAAGCGGTCGAGTTTCTGATCTTGAGCCTTATAGACCACACCCATCCCACCTTCGCCGAGTTTTTCGACGATCTTATAGTGGGAGATGGTTTTGCCGATCATACAATGCCAAGTCAGGAATGGAAAGGAGTCTCGAAAGGAAGAATGGTGTCCCCGGGTACCACCGAATATAGCAAAAGGCCCCGGTACATCCAAGGCTCCAATCCCTATTCTTGGACAATTTTGCTCGTTCAGGCCTCTCATCTCGCCTCTGAGGCCGCCAACTCGACTGATTGTAGGGGTTCCAACGGATTGTGACACTTACAAATAATGTCTCCCCCTTGGTACTGTCCTAATTAGGAGGAATTTGTCCTGATTTGATTCTGTTGGAAGTTCAGGGGTCATTTTTGTACCTTTGGAGGCTTCTATGAAACGACCCCTACCAATTTCGAGAGAGCTTGAATCGAAACTTGAGAAGGCCGACCCTGACATTCAGCAATTTATTGACGCACTCTGCTCTGAAATAGCGAAGCTCCAAAAGCGTCTTTTCGCGGTAGAGGCGAACAATGTAAGCCTTCACGCTCAGATCGGCGTGCTTAAAGAAGAGCTTCGGCTTCGTGATGAGCAGATTCGTGAATTTCAGGACAAAATAAAGTCCTTCGATGAGTTTCGGGGGCTTCCGTTGGAAGAACGGTATAAGAAATTCCAGGAGATCATCGAAGAAATCAAGAAACGTGGTTAGAAGTAAAACACCGATATTCATTATTGATCTCCTTAAGATAAAAATCCCTACCGCATTGGTAGGGATCGTGTGAATGATTATATGTGAGTTAGTTTAGGCTGCTTCTTTTTCCTCTCGGTTCCCGCATAACAGTTCCTCCCACGTCCAGATATGCTTTGTAACGCCCGCCTCCATTGCGGGTGTCACTCTCAAGGATTCATGGACACGCGCAAAGTTGTATTGCCAGAAGTGTAACCGCAAGGCCGCTCTTAAATTCTCCCATTTCTTCGAGTACGCATTGGTGAGGCGGGTGAATCGGCGCATCGACATCCTCATGGTCAAATTCTGCCTCTCAACGTAAGACGTGCTGATATGTTTTCGGTCTGGCTCGCCGATCATGCTTCTCTTGGTGGCGTGTATTATCCTACCGGGGGAATAGCGGTGAACCTCTTGCGGCTCGTTCTCATAGCTCTTGTGCAAGACTCCATAGTCCACATCCTCGCCAAACACTCTGTCAACGGCATCATAGTAACCGGGGAAAGCATCGGTTGAAAGCTGGAAGCGCGTCACAATGCGTGTTGAGAGTTCCACCATGATTGACCGCGCATTTTGACTTGTGCGCTTGCCAAGCCTGAAACAGGGGATTAGCTTTGTCTCTGCATCCATCGGGACAAAGACATATTGCTCCCCGATGAACTGATCGTCCATTTCCTCCTGCGTGAGTTCCTTTTGGTGTTTCCCGACATAGCAGTAAATCTCGTCGCATTGGAGTTTACTCACTTTGAGGTTCATCATCCGACTGTCCATAAATTCATGGCATCTTTCGCCCGCAGAGACCATTAGCCGCATGATCGTATCGCGGTGAACCCCAGACATGCGTTCGATAGACCGGATTGAATTGCCCTCGCTCAAGAGGGATAGGACGAGGGTTTTCTTGTCAGATGGGAGGGTGTTCATAAAAAAGCTCCTTTCAGCTATTGACTTTTTGCCGTAAGGAGCATACATTATGACTGGTCGGTCACTCGCTCCAAACAGCGTGTGATTGATTAGGGTTTGCAGGTGCTCAAACACTTGCAAACCCGTTGTTTGAAAGAGTGTAGCGGCCTCAGCCGATCAAAGCGTTGGCCGCCACGACTCTTGACGGTACTCTTAGAACGCCTAACCCGATCACGTCACTATCGAGTTAGGCGTTTTCTTATCTTCTGAGGTGTCATCCTTCTCACCCCCTTTCACCTAATGACATCATGTCATAAGATGTGGGAGTTATATATGCTTGTCACGTAAGATTGCGTGACAGTTTACATGACAGTTTTTCTGCGGTTGTATAATCCGCGCAATTGCCCCGCTGTAAGCCGTTCGCCGAATCTTCCAAGCGATTGTTTTTCAAGATCCCTAAATACTTCATCCCTCGAAAAGCGACCTGTAAAGTACAGTTCTTCGTAAGCCTCGATGATCTTCGGTATGAGCGATTCCAGTTCGATTTTTGTCCTTCGTTTCTTTTTGCTTCCTCTAGACACTTTCCATTTTTTTCTGTTCTTCTGCTCGGTTTCCGCGTATTGTAGCGTCGATCTGAGGACGTTGAGAGTTTGGTCGATGGTTTCGATTCTAAGGGTATCAATCATCTCCTCATTGCGATCTTTGGTGAGCATCTTGCTTTTCTTGGCGAGAGCTAGCGCCTTTTGCGTCTCCCTTCGTATAGCCACCATCCGGCTGATTTTGTCCCTAATAGTCTCAAGAAGCTCACGCCTCTCATCGACATTGGTCAACGAGCGATAAAGGTCGAGGCCGAAATGTTCAATATGAGATTGTATGAATTGTTGTGCGCTGTCAGTCCAGAGGAAATCGTGGGCTATATCGAAGTCATCAACCATTCGTCAAGAAAAGGAAATCCTTCCCGTGCCTTAGAATGGGGTTTTGACCCATCCTCGCCGTCGAAGCAGCGAACGAGAAGGATTCCTATATTCTCACTACGGCACATCTAAGGCGGCGTGCCGGTTTGGATTACCCCTGAATTTACATCATTTCTGCATCTACCTCAAGAAAGGAGTCCCGATGCAACAGACGATATTTGATAGGATTTTGAAGCTCGGTGTGGTGATTCTTGCTATAATCTTCCTCGTGTTCTATTGGCAATCGACAGAGGTGGGGAGGTATCAGATGGTTGGAATCCAAGACCACCAATGGGTTCTTGACACAAAAACGGGAGATGTTTATTGGTCTCCCTTTGGTTCTGCGAAGGCGTGGATACAGATGGCATCGGTTAAGACCGCCATCCCGCACGCGCAAGAGTCAAAATAGGACAAGAGTAGACTGTCACAGATTGGGCATAGGGATTCCGAATGCGAAGCTCATCACCGCCGCGATTAACAGGGACACTGACATTCCTAATAGGCTTGATAACAGTATTAGTAGGAGCGTTATACCTATTGATACCTGACCGTTTTTACGAATATATAGGTTCATTGATAGGTTACAAAGTGTTGCTGACATTATGCTTGACATTATTATTAGCATGGATAGTTCTCCTAATCATATTTGAATTGCAGAAAACAAAAGGGATTGAGCCCACAGGGGAGATACAGACAGAAGCGGAAACGAGGAGCGAGATTGAGAGAAGCCAAACGCAGGTACTTAGCAATCTTTCCCGCGAAGAAAGAGCCTTATTGAAACTATATTTTGCTGGTGAACCTCAAACGAAGTATTTGAATCTCAGCATGTATCATCCGGTGGCAAACGCTTTGGAAAGGCAAGGGATTCTACACCGGACAGGAAATGGCATGATTGATCTAAACGTTTTCTTTCACATCAATCACTGGGCATGGGCGTATCTGAACGAACATCCTGAATTGCTCAAATTATCTTGATTCAACTTAGGATGCGCCCTTACATCTTAGAATCGGAGGAACGATGACTTGGTACTATTGGATGGCCGGAGTACTGTCGATGCTGGTCTTGGCGTATTATGTGGTTGGACAGATCACGAAGAAACTTGATGAAGTGATCAGTGAAATTCAGAATCTGCGGGGTGACGTTGAAACGCTGCATCACGACCTAAGCGACATCGAAAGCAAAATAGGGCAAACCCCGGCTAATTAGGACAGTACCCCTTCATGGGTATTCCTCTGTTGGCATTAGAATTACTAAAAACCCGCTCACGTTGGGTTCGTAGGAATCACGGTTGGTTATCGTTTATGCTGTGGGGAATTCTCCTACTGATAGTTTATTTTTGGGTGTTACCGATGTGGGGGCTTGAACCGAATCCGAGAATTTATGATTGGCTCTGAAAACAGCAAAGGAACTTAGGACAAACCCTTGCTATTTAGGACAGTACCTCCCCCTTGACTATCACTTGAATCCTCACTATCTTTCCCCTGCAATTCGGGGACCGGCAATTTCCTTCCAGGTTTGCATTTCTTTTCAAGAGGGCTAAGCACCAGGTGTGGTGGCTTTGCGTGGTCCGTTCATCACGGGCTCTCCAACCGATTTACAACAAAGGGTAGATATGAAAAAACATTACGTTCTGTTCCTTGGAATTGGCTTGCTTCTCTGCACAACCATTGCCGGGGCTCAATTTCCAAGGATCCAGCTTAGCCTGAATGTCCATGATAACAGCCAGATAAAGTTCTACCGACAGCTCTGCTGGGGTTTGGATCCTAACGCCACGATGGGAAGAGATGCTTCCCTTGCAAACGTGGTTTGCGGTAGCGATACGGGAGAAAAGGAGCATCCGCCCTGGCCTCCGGAAGTACCTGAAGTGCGTTGGGTCGACCCTCCGGGTCACGTCGGGGTTTTGGGGGAAGGTACTTATCTAGACTTGCGACAATTCTACAGCCACACGCAAATCGATACATACAGGGTTCGACTCCAGGATACCCTCGGTGGATTACCAATCACTTTATCCTGGCCGCGCGTTCTTGTCCACGATTACTATGGGTGCTCGGCACGTCTTGTGATGGGGTTCGATTCACCAGAGGTCGATATGAGAGCTCAGGACAGCGTAACGATCACTAATCCTGACATTCAGTATGTATTGCTCATTATGAGTTGCCCGCTTGGCTCAAATTCTATCAGCGGCACAGTATTCCAGGATATGGAGGGCGACGGCCACAAAGGAACGGGTGATCCTCCCCTGTCCGGGTGGAAGGTTCGCCTGAACGGGACGAAGATCGATTCGGTGAATTCGGATGCCTCCGGAAACTACACATTCACGAATTTGCCCAACGGCTCGTACACGGTCTCCGAGGCAGTCCAAACCGGGTGGCTCCAAACGGCTCCCGCCACGGCCAACTACTCGATCTCGCTCGCTGATGGACAAACCGAAACAGGTGACGACTTTGGAAACTTCCAGTACGCTACGCTGGGTGGGATCAAGTTTGATGACATGAATGGCAACGGAAAACGTGACGAAGGAGATACGCTGATTGCGGGCTGGAAGATCATTCTTCAGGGGGTCACTCCGGAAACAACAACAACTAACGGGGTCGATCATTTTAGCTTTACTCACGTGGGCCCTGGGGAGTACACGATTCGCGAACGTCAGGATTCAGATTGGGTGCAAATCAAGCCCGGTTCTCCCGGCTTCTATTCCGTGATCGCGAAGAGCGGGGCAATAGTCGACACCTTCCAATTCGGAAACAAGAGGGCAAACCGCTTCCAGGGAACCTCCGGCGGTTCGTGGTCGGATCCCGGAAACTGGTCCTTCGGTCATGCGCCTGATGCGACAGAGGCCGTAGTGATCCCAACTTCCATTGTGATTGATATCCTCCCCAACACAAGTGTTCTTGCACTTCGTGTGGCGCCGGGTGGTTCCATCACTTACTCATCGAGCGATCGTCTCACCGTTCTGCGTTCGATTCAGATCGATAACGGATCGACGCTCCAGTTTCCTTCATCTCCCATGAAAGCCCACGGGACCGGCGGCATTCTTGGAACTCGGCCTGGACTCATCTGTGAAGGAGATTGGATTGTGAAGGGGACATTCATTCCGGGTACCTCACTCATCTCATTCGTCGGAGACACTAAGAAGTGGATTGAGGAATCCCCATTCTATGATTTGGAGATACAGGGGAAGAACACGGCCACGCGAGGGACGATTGTGGTATCCGATACACTCTATTTGCGAACAGCCTTCGATGTAAGACCGCAGGACACTGTCGTGATCACCAGCCCGGTCCCGGGCGCGATTCAGGATACCGGCACGATTGTTCGTGGGACAGTCACGCGGTCAATTAACTTGACCGAAACCGGGGCGTACCGTTTTAATAGTCCGGACACGTACCTGAAATTTGACGGGATTGGAAACCCCTCGGCCGCTTCGGTCACGGTAATACCGGATTCCCTTCCCCCCTCACGCTTTAAGTGGAAAGACGTCGGCGGCACCGCCGATCCCATCCATCATACCGTGAAGGCCGACGGCATCAGGAGATTCTCGAAATGGGTTATCGGACCGCACGCGTCGGTCGCTCAGCCATTAGACACCCCGGCGGTCGCACGCATCTACACGGTTCATACGGAGGGACTCGGCACGGCGGCGGCGACTCTGCAGCTTTCCTACGATCCTGCTGAGGTTCAGTCCGGGGTCTCGGAATCTTCCTTACACTTGCTCCACGGGCCTATCATAGCGGAGTCAGTCTACACGCAATGGAATATGGTTTCAGTCCCGGTGACGCCGGAATTCTCACAGAAGGATTCCTTATTTCCCGCCGCAAGCTCCGCTGCGGTCGCATACGATCCGAGTGTGGGATACGGCTCACAACCGCTTCTCTCGCCGGGACAAGGGTATTGGATGAGATTCCCTGCGAGCGACTTGGCAGCCATCCTCGGCGACGACATCACGCTTTCGACAATAAATGTTCTCGACGGTTGGAATATGATCGGCTCGATCAGCACGTCTATCAACAAATCGTCGATTACTTCTATTCCGAGCGGAATTATCGCAAGCTCATTCTTCGGTTACAAGGGCGGCTACCATGTGGCACAGACGATCGATCCGATGCGCGGATACTGGGTGAAGGCGAGTGGACGCGGTCAACTTGTACTAAATGCCGCCGCTGCGGTCCCGAAAGGTGCGACAGCAGCGAGCTTGTTCGACGGATTGAACAGAATCACGGTTCGCGACGCCTCGGGTAATGAAGCGACAGCATACTTCGGGTTAATAAATGATGTGAACCCTTCTTTTTATTCGATGCCTCCTCTGCCACCGGAGGGAGTGTTCGACGTCAGATTCGCTACGGGCCGCATGGCGGAATTTACCGATGGTCATACCTTGAAGGCAGTCCCGCTCCGTGTTTCGTCGGCAGTGGGACCACTCACTATACTGTGGGAATGCGCAAACAAGGCGGTGCCCGCTGTGCTTCAAGCAGGGACGAGAACGGTAGCCTTAAAGGGCAGCGGAAAAATATCGCTTTCTGATGCGGGCGTTCGGATGAGCCTGGTATTTCATCCATCCACGGACGCCGAATTACCGGGACAATTCGCGCTTGAGCAGAACTATCCGAATCCGTTTAATCCTTCCACCATCATCGGCTATGAGCTCCCGGTGCCGAGCAAAGTTGTGCTCAAGATCTATGATGTGCTCGGTCGAAACACCGCGACACTCGTTGATGAAATCCAGGATGGTGGATTTAAGTCTGTGGAATGGAACGCTCGCACCCTGGCGAGCGGCATATACTTCTATCGACTGGAAGCCACAAGCCTGAGCGATCCTTCGAAGGCATTCGCCCAGGTGCGGAAGATGATCTTATTAAAGTAAAGGGCTCCTTCCTCCCACATTCCGAAAGAGAAGGCCTCGCTCCTGGAGTCGAGGCCTTTTTTTGACCGTGAGAGCCTTCTAGCGGTGCCGGCTTATCCCCTTCCCTTCAGGGCTGCCACGATTCTTTTCCCATGTTCTCTCCCGTTTTCGATGAACACCTTGTTATTGAACCGGCCACCTACCATTCCCCCCGCGACGAAGAGATTCGGTATGTTGGTTTCCATGGTTTCGGGATCGTGAGCCGGTGCCAGCGAATCTGCGTCGATGTCGATTCCGAATGACTTGAGGAAGCTCACATCGGGCCGGTAGCCAATAAGGACGAAAGCAAAATCGGTTTTGATTTCAGCCCGCTCGTCTTTCAGGCTCCTGACAAGCGTGCATTTGTCCTGAAATGCTTCGACGTTGGCACCGTAGTGAACCTGAATCGACCCTTCAGCCACCCGATTTTCAAAATCCGGGAGGATCCAGTACTTGACGCCGCTGCTCAGGGCCGATCCCCGGTGAACCACGGTCACACGGGCGCCGTGGCGCCAGAGATCGAGCGCGGCCTCAACCGCCGAGTTCTTTCCCCCCACGATCAGGATGTCCTGATGGTAGTAGGGCAATGGGTCACGGTAATAATGGGAGACGTGAGGCAGGTTTTCGCCCGGAACGTTCAGAGGATTGGGCCAACCGTAATACCCGGTTGCGATGGCCATGAAGCGGGATCGGTATTGACTCCCTCGGCCGGTCTTGACCAGAAATTCGCCGTTTTGTCGAGCCGAGGAAACTACGGGCTGATAGAGCGATAGGCTTAACTTGTAGTAATCCGTGACTGTCCGATAGTAGTTCACACAATCGAGCGAGGTCGGACGCATCGTCGAAACGACAAAAGGAACTCCCCCGATCTCCAGCAATTCAGGCGTCGAAAAGAAAAACATATTCCGCTGATATTGCTGAATGCTGCTGACGATCCCTCCCCTATCGAGAACGAGATACTTCATTCCCGCCTTCTGTGCTTCGATCGCGCAGGAGAGCCCGGCCGGGCCGGCTCCGATAATAACGATGTCGTATGTTTCTGTCTGATTCATAACAAAAAATCCTGTCCCAACTATTTTAGAACAGGATGGATAGCGATCTCTTCGTTCCTTTGGAGCTGAAGGTCGGATTTGAACCGACGACCTGCGGTTTACGAAACCGCTGCTCTACCAGCTGAGCTACTTCAGCGCAAACTGTAATCAAGCGTGGAGCTGGGACGAGTCTCTGCCGGTGAGTCAAAAAGCTTTTGGAGCCAACAGCGCCCATCGCCCTGGAGGATGAGCCTCACACCGGGGGCTTCTCTCCGTAGAACACCGTTGGAAAGAATTCTCCCACCTCCGCAGGTGCGCCTTTCATCCAGTCCTTCTCTGGCAGGACGGTGCGCTGGGTCCACTCTTTTGCTATTTCAGGTGCCTTATCAGTATCGACCATCTCAATGGTGTCCCACGGGCAATACTTCACACATAGTTTGCAGCCGATGCAGACGTCCAGATCAATTTCGACAAGCTTCTTATGGACATCGTATTCAGGCCCGGAAATGACGTAAATGCAATCGACCGGGCACACTTCAAGACAGACCTCGCATCCCGTGCATCCCGCTTGGTTTACGACTGCAAGTTCTTTGGGTTTCTTTTTCCGGCCGGGCGCAACAGGTTTGACCGGTGCCTGAGCTTGTGTTTGTTCATCCGCCATCAGCAGTTACCTCAGAGAATCAGCAAATTGTCACTAGTAAAATAAACTAAAAATCCGTCATACATTCAAGTGAACCGTGGTCGACCTCATACACGGTGCTGCTAATGGATCCCCGGCTCCGTCATGCCGCGAAGATCGAACACTTCTTCGAGCTTCTCCTTTGACATCAGTCCTTTCTCGAGGACAATTTGCTTGATCGATTTACCGGAGCGGAGATATTCCTTCGCAATTTCCGCCGCCTTGGCGTAACCGATATGCGGGTTGAGAACGGTGACGATGCTCATACTTCCTTCGGCGTACTCCCGGCAACGTTCACGGTTCGTCGAAATGCCATCGACACAGAATTTCACGAAGGCGTCGACCGCTGTCCGCATGATCTCAAGCTCATGAAGGAGGTTGAACGCCACCACCGGCATCATCACGTTCAATTCCATCTGACCCGCCTGAGCGGAAAGCAGGACAGTCAGATCACATCCGATCACTTGAAAGCAAACCATATTAAGCATTTCAGCCATCACCGGATTCACCTTGCCCGGCATGATCGAAGAACCCGGCTGCACCGCCGGGAGCGAGATCTCGGCAAGGCCCGTCTTCGGGCCCGAACTGAAGAGGCGCAGGTCATTTGCGATTCGAATCAGGTCCTGGGCTAGATTGCGGAGGGCGCCGGAGAGTTCCGTGAACGTACGAAGGCTTTGCATTGCCTCGAAATAATCGTCCGCCATCCTAAAATTGATCTTCAACTCCTGACTCAGCTCCTTGACCATCATGGGTCGATATTTCGGATGGGCATTGAGCCCTGTTCCCACGGCCGTACCTCCGATGCCGAGTTCCTTGTTGCTGTCCGCCGCCTTTTGCACCCCCTCGCGATGCTTGCGGACATTCAGCGCATAAGCGCCGAACTCCTGACCGAGGCGAATGGGGACCGCATCCTGCAAGTGCGTGCGGCCTGACTTAATAATATCGTCGAATTCTTTGGCTTTTGCGGCAAAGCCTTGCTCCAGCCGGATGAGTGATGGCAGCAGCTCATCCGAAAGACGCACCGCAGCAATACGGATTGCTGTTGGGCAAACGTCGTTGGTCGACTGGGCCATGTTAACGTGGTCGTTTGGATGGATGAGCGAGTAGTCACCTTTTTCCCCTCCGAGAAGCTCAATCGCCCGGTTCGCGATAACCTCATTCACGTTCATGTTATGGGAGGTTCCTGCACCGGCCTGGTAGACATCTACGACGAACCACTCGCGTAATTTACCCCCCAAGATTTCATCGGCTGCCCCAATGATCGCATCCGCCTTCTTTTGATCTAGCAAGCCGAGAGCCTTATTCACCTTCGCGGCCGCCCTCTTGATGTGGACGGTCGCTTCGACGTAGGCGGGTTTCGGTTTTAGGCCGCTAATAGGAAAATTCTCGAGCGCGCGGTGGGTTTGGACACCATAGTAGGCATCAGCGGGGATGCTGCGCTCACCGAGGGAGTCTTTCTCAATCCGGACGTTCATGGGGAAATCAAGCGTCGTGAGTCGATGTGTTTACAATGTCAACGCGAATGATACATCACATTCGGGAATCAATATACAAAAGGAAGGATGGACATACAACCCGATAGCGGGGAATTGCCGCGGAATTTCAGTCTATCGGGAATGTTCTTATAGGAGGGACAGAACCCGGTGGTCGGGGAATCAGCGGAGGCGTTTGCCTTTGTTATTCGACTTGCGGATCCAGCCATGCTTTTGCAAATCGATCTTCCCGGCCTTGAAGACGATTCCTTCTTTTTCGAGCAGTCTCTTCTGTCTCTGATAGCTGCCATCGTCTTTGGGGAGGGAGATCCTTCCTTCAGCATTGACAACCCGATGCCAGGGAAGGCGCATCCCGGGGGGCGCGCAGCGAAGGGCGTATCCAACGCGGCGAGCCTGTCCGAAGAGGCCGCTCACTCGTGCGATCTCTCCGTAGGAGGCCACCTTGCCGCGTGGGATGTGGCTCACGGTGGACCAGATTTCGGCGTAGCTGGAAGAATGTGATACTGCTCGAGCCATGGGAGATCCTTTTGTGTGCTCCGAGGTTATGACTGGTCGCCACCCCGGGACTTTCAGGAGGCTAAATGAATAACGGAGCGAGGACGAGCGTAATCGTGGACAATAGCTTGATCAGTACGTGGAGTGAGGGGCCGGCTGTATCCTTGAACGGATCCCCAACGGTATCGCCGACCACGGCCGCCTTGTGAGGCTCCGACTTCTTGCCGCCCAAAGCGCCAGTCTCGATGTATTTCTTGGCATTATCCCACGCCCCCCCGCCGTTATTAAGAAAAAGCGCCATAAGGATACCGGTAATCGTTCCCACCATCAGAAAACCCCCGATCACTTCGGCGCCGCTCGCACCGTTGGCCGGTTGGCCACTGGCATAATAAATCAGCCGGAACACGACCCCGACCCCCACGGTCATTCCCACGACGAGAAGTCCGGGCAGAACCATTTTCCCCAGGGCGGCTTTCGTAGCGATGTCGACGCACTGTCCGTAATCCGGCTTGACCGTCCCTTCCATGATGCCGGGATTATTCTTGAATTGCTCGCGGACATTATTGATGATCGCGTAGGCCGCCTTGCCGACTGCCTTGATCGCCAGCGAAGAGAAGAGGTAAACCAGGACGGCTCCCAGCATGGCGCCGACGAATACTTCGGGTTTGTTCAAATTGATCACGGGCTGGAATGACGGCATATAGTTCCGGACCTCGTCGATATACGCGCCGAACAGGAGGAATGCGGCTAGCGCCGCCGAACCGACCGCATACCCTTTCGTAAGGGCTTTCGTCGTGTTGCCCACGGAGTCGAGCCGGTCTGTGCGCTCACGAACCTCATGCGGCTGCTGGCTCATCTCGACGATACCGCCTGCGTTATCGGTAATGGGCCCGAACGTGTCCATCGCGAGGATATAGGCGGCGGTCCCGAGCATGCCCATCGTCGCGACTGCGGTTCCAAATAATCCTGCATCGGCCAGGCCGGAATGCGACCCGAGCGTGTAGGCGCCCACGATAGCGGATGCTATCACTAAAATGGGATAACCGGTGGACTCCATTCCGACCGCGACACCGGCGATGATATTGGTAGCAGGCCCGGTCTGAGAGGCTTCGGCGATTGATTTCACAGGCCGATAGCGGTATTCCGTATAATATTGGGTGATGTAAACAAAGGCCACCGACGTGAGAACTCCGATGACGCCGCAGAGAAAGAAGTTGAAATAATATTCGGTCCCGAGGAGCCATCGCGACGCAATAAAAAACCCGGCCATGGCAATGACTGCGGTGATGAAATACCCCCGATTGAGCGCGTGCATAGGGTCTTCGTTTTCCTTCGCCTTGACTGTCATAATACCAATGATTGAAGCGATAATGCCAAATGCGCGTGCCACGAGCGGGAAGAGAATGACGCCAAGAAGGGAAAGCTGATTGGACATGAAGTAGGCCGTGTTGGCGCGGTAAAGGCCGGCCGCGAGGATCATGGCGCCGATATTCTCCGCCGCGGTCGATTCGAAAAGATCGGCACCTCGCCCCGCGCAATCTCCCACATTGTCGCCCACGAGGTCGGCGATCACCGCGGGATTTCGCGGGTCGTCTTCGGGTATTCCGGCTTCGA
>Ga0099793_10000081_pt1 | contig 19636 bp, 22 predicted proteins | sample Rivendell_Oct201_9_FD_77319 | JGI IMG/M metagenome (GOLD analysis project Ga0099793, IMG submission 77319) | Vadose zone soil and rhizosphere microbial communities from the Eel River Critical Zone Observatory, Northern California to study diel... | ecosystem: Environmental > Terrestrial > Soil...
CCTTGGAATGACATTATCCTCGTTGTACCTCGTCTATGGCCGCGAAGCAGAATCATTCAACGAAGCCCTCCAGGAACCGGTGCAACTACTTTCCGGAGTATACTTCCCCGTTTACTCCCCAGTTATCCCGTTGGCCGTTCAGGCGGTTGCCTCCGTTATCCCTCTAACTATAGGCATGGATGCCCTTAGGAGAACACTCTTCTTGAACAACCCTGCCGACGTGAACCTCGTCTACACAGAACTCCTGGTACTCGGAATCATGGCCGCAATCCTACTAGTAGTGTCCTCAAAGTCGCTTAAGGCCCTTGAAGAAAGAGGTCGAAGAGTCGGGTCTATCGCGGTGAGAATGAGATGAGTACAACTCTCCGCGCATTAGCAGCCGCTATCTGGGCGGGCTGGTACCGGGATTTTGGATGGATAAATCCTCTGGCCGGATTATTCCTGAGAACGATACCTCCAATCGCCAGCGTGTTATCGCTCGTCTTGATCTATGGAGTTGCAAAGCCAAACGCATCCCTCGATCCTAACTTTGGATCACAGATCGCATTTCTATTGGTGGGTGGGGCACTTTATGCTCACATCGCGGCATATTCATGGGTCGCGACGCTTGCAGTTGCGGAAGGCAAATGGACCTACGTCTTCCAATCCGTCTACATTTCACCAAAGTCAGCCACTCCATATCTTGCCGGCCGCACAATCGCTTCTTTCATAACATCCGCAACAACCTCGATCATTGCTCTAACCGTTGGATTCTTTGTTGCGGGGGCCTTATTCCCCGCGAATCAGATTCCATTCAACATTACATTCGTTACTGTTCCATTGTTTGTTCTCGCCCTGGTTGTCAATATTTTCGCTTCGATGGGGCTTGGCTTCCTTCTCGGTGCCTACTCTATTTATTCAACGAAGTTCGAATGGGCCTTGCCAACATACATCTCAGGAGTCCTGATGATATTCTCTGAAGCTCTCTTTCCTACCTCGATCCTACCGGCACCATTGCGTGACTTTGCCAATATCCTACCATTCACTAATTTCATCAGAGCATCGAGACAAGCCTTGCTTCCTCCGCCTCTATACGGTTCGATGTCCCTGTACTTGTCAGACCTAGGACTTTGCTTTCTAGGCGGAATCGTGTTCCTAGCGGTCGGACTAGGTGCTTTCAGGCTCGCGGAGAATCATGGCCGTCGGAAGGGCGTGCTCGACCGCAAGGCAGTCTGAGCTTGTATTCTCTTCACTGCGTTAGTATCGCTGGGAAACCGGAGCCTCTGCCTAGGTCATCAGCAATCCGGTTTCAAAGCGAGGCGTTGATCAGCCCGCCCGTGTCGTTCTTCACTGCGCCGGCTGAAACAGCGCTCCGATCACGGTTTTGTGCGGAAACTCATCATCTAACTCCGTGAGATCTTTTGTCGGTTATTAAGCCGACCTCAGTGCGGGTGGTCAGCCCATTGGCTCGATTGTCACCTTGAGAAAATAGCAAGGAGTCTCCCCCGTGGGTTATGGGGAGAGTCAAAGACAGGGACCGATTCGCAGTCTTAGCGAAGGCGATACTGGAGATTCCGGACAGCCGCCAAAAAAGAGAAGGCGGTCTACGAGTTATTCGTTGCTAGTCGTGGGAATGCTCGTATCCAGGGGTTGGGTGAGGAAGGTATGGAAAGGTGGATAGGAACGAGCTATTGTTAGGTGCTTGGATAGGGTTAGAGTCAACACCGTCCGCCAAGAGCCCGGCTGCGCCGTCCGCTGTAAAACTTGGATCGACTAATGGGATTGTCACGCCGGCGACTACGCGCAATTCAATATCAATGACGTCATCGGCTACCCTACGCCCGTTCGGGAACCCGGCCACATCTCCCCCTAAGAGTCCCAAAGGACTTGGTTCGTTGGTCCTTGGTGGGATTGCCATGTTCAGCCGTAGATAGTCGGCCTGTACGGTTCCTGTGAAGTTCTGGAACCCTGGGACGACGCCGGAAGGTACCCCAGTAAGCAGAATAGCGACCAGGTCCGCTCGAGCCTTGCTATATCCTGCCAGGTTGGGAAAGACGCCTGGGTAGAGCACAGGAAGGAGTTTCTGAAGTTCTGGGGACTGGTAGTACTGGAGGAACTGGGAATCGAAGCGGGGATGCACTGTGTTCCAAACGTCCTTCTTTCCTAGAGGAATTATCACTTCATTTATCAGAGGCATTCCAAGCCGTGACACCTGTGTGAAAGGTCCAGTCTGAAATCCATGGGAAGATGCGTCTTCCTCGTTGTCCTCGTCGTCATCGTCCTCATGACTATGCAGGATCGCGGCCTTCCTCCGACTAGCAGATGCCCATATTCCAACCACAGAGTCCTTGCTAGATGAGTCATCTGGGTTAGAACCGTTGCGACTAAGAAGTTTCTTAGGCACCTGCAAAGCGATGGTGTGAACGCTGAATCCCTTTGTGGTGTCAACTCCGGCTGCTTTCGGTGTTGGTATGAGGTGAAGGTTTTCGAACGGTCTGAGTGTGGCCAAATCGAAGATCGATCCTAGGTCGACAAAGAAGGCCTCGTCCCTTTGGCCAGCGAACACCTTAGAGCCATCGTCAAGCGTCTTCACCGCAGAATTCGCCAGGTCCGGATAACCCGGAGTCGATCTAGGCCCAATATTCACCGGTGGAGTGGGCAGGTCCTCGGCGAGAAGTGTTGCTTTGCCTTTTCGTCTAGCTCCCTGAACTCTTGTGATTCTGTAGATCTGCTTCATATTCCAGGCCGGGTCGTCTAGGGATTTTATCTGGCCGGTGTTATACAGAAAAGTATCAGGGTTGCCAATCTTAGTCGAGAACGTAAACTGGTAGGTTACATCTTCAATTCCATCGCCGTCGTTATCAACCATTATTTCGTACAATACATCGTCCCCGAATGTGTTGAAGTTGGGGCCGCCAGCAGGCTCCTCTAACGGTATGTAATTCGCGAGTATTGTTACAGTATCAGGAGAGTCTGGACTGACGAAAGCATACAAATCAGTGTTATCAGCAACTGGGTCCTTAGATATTTTCGGAGCTTCCCTATGTGAGGTCATTTTTTCTAATTTCCCGCCTCGAGTCTTCCGGCAATGAGTGCGGCAAGTACTGGATCCCTAACCTTGACCGAATCCTGTCCATTCATCACTGTAACCTGATCACCTCTAACCGTAGCAACAATAGGCTCCGAGCTATTGCGTGGAGCAACTGGTTGCGACGGGGGCTGTACCACGGACAGGGGCAACTTCCCCATGAATGCAGCGGCGCTGGCGGTTACTGCTGCGGCTCCGACGCCAAACTTGATAAAATCTCTCCGGGAAATTTTGGTCGATGCCTCTTCACTCGTGACAGGTTTTGCCTTCTTCTCCATCTTCAATAACAATCGATTTTTCATTCACGTCGTGAGTTTGTTCTTAACAGTTGTTCCAAATCTTTCCGGAATTGGGCCCACATATATCCACAGATAGATCCGGAATCTGTTCCAACTCCGTTCCTTGGCCAATACTCTTCCATCGTTTCTCGCGCCCGGGAGTTGGACCGTACGGGCAGCGTCCGCTATTTCCAAGTCACACGAAGCAGATTTGCAAGTGCCAGTGTTTCACCGAGATTCACGACTAGCATGTAGGAGGAAGCTTGGTCTACGAAGGATGCTGCGGAGGCCACGTTCTGGAATAGAAACAACCAGAACACGATTATCGCCAAGTTCAACATGACGAAGAAGGCTCCGAACAGTACGAGGCCCATAGTGAAAGAAGACTTGGTCTTTTTGTACGTGTCCAGGTAAATGGCCAGGAGAACGAAGGTCAGGGCGATGTTTGCGAAGGCGACGACCGCAGAGGCCCAGAGTGCAAACGCCACGAGTCCTCGCCCTCAGTCCTTCTCAATAGTGCTTATCTTTCTTCTTCCAATTCTACTCCAAATCTCGTCCAGGATTGGAAGTGCCTCCTCCATCTTTGGTGTGAGTAAGAGAACGGCCCCGTAGGCCCCCTTTTTCGATGAGACTACGAGTCCGTTCTCATCTAGAATCCTAACATGATGTTGTATCGTCTTGTAATCCACTCGAAGGGCTTCCGAAAGCTGGTGAGCATTGCAAGGTCGCTGCTGGAGAGTCTTGATAATTTCCGCTCTCATCGGTCCGCCTCGCGTACCACCGAGAAGATACCAAAGAAGGCGTCTCAGATGCCTCTCGCCATAGAGAGGACCGGAATGTGGACCAATTGGGTCGGTTGCGAGACTTTTTCGCAGAGGAAGAGGGAATCTGTCTAACAAGGCGCTACCGACCAGCTTTGCTAGACTGCCATCTTCTAAATGGAACAATCCCCGACTTCCTACATTCTTCACGATATAAGATTCTTGATGTAGGATATATCTCGAGGAATCTGTGATTCGTGTCTCCAGAAACTGTTCAGATCTACATTATCCAGGGGTCCGATTTTCAAAGCCTTGACCGACCGCAACGACCGCAAAATACTCCTCCCGCATCTATGGGACCATTGCAAAATGCACACTTCAGGAAGTCTACCCCAAGCCTTTGGCTCTCCGCCGGTTGTTGCTTATCGTATCTCCTCGCTACAAGCAAAGCTCCTTCCATCAAGAGGATTATGGGCGTGAATAATAGGATGTCCGAAACCGGGTTCCCATCCGGTGTAACAACCCCAGTGAGTACGTAGACAGCGATATAGAGATAGAGCCTATTCTTCGTGAAGAGCTTCGTACTGACAATGTTGAACTTGACAAGCAGGACTAGGAAAACTGGCAAGGTGAATGCCAGACCTGATGCTACTGTCGTGAAGAATACTAGGTTGTAAAAATCGTCGATCCTTATCAGCGAGATCGCACCAGTGAATCCGAAGAAGTATAGAGAACTCCAGACAACCAAGGGTGTCATCACAAAGAATCCAAACAGGGTGCCCGCCAAGAATAGCATTGAGAATCCCAATACGAAAGGTGAAGCAGACCTTCTCTCACTATGGGTTAGGGCTGGATTCACAAACTTGTAGACCTCGTAAGCCAAAACGGGGACCGTCACAATGAATCCGAAGACGGCAGATGCGACAAAATAGAGCATTATCGGCGCCGTGAAACTTCCAGCAATTAGCTGGACATTTGGAGGGAGTATTCGAGTCCTAATTGCTTGAAGAACGTCTGAAATGAATGGTCGGTACAAGCCAAGCGGGTTGGCAAGGAATGACGTGTCGCCGGGAGCCATGAGGAAGAAGGTTGTAGCAATAATGAACGCTGTGACCCATACTCTGACCCTCCTAGAAAGTTCGGCTATGTGATCCCATAAGGGGACGGCTTGCTTTTCCTGCAAAGGCGGGCAGAGTCTTTGACGAGACTAGTTCTTTGGTTGGGCGGCCTTGACTATGTCGTCCTGAATCTCTTGTCTAGTCTTTCCCTGAGTGTTTATGCCTAGCCGCTGCGCAACGTCAAGCAGGGGGTCCGAGGATGCAACATCTGTTCTGCCTGCGGTAGGAGGTCGGGTGAATCCTCTTGATGCCTCGTCAAACTCTCTTCTTGCCGAGCCAAGAGATCTGGCGAGGTCCGGAATCTTCTGTGGACCCCAGATTAGTACGACTACCAGCACGCCTACAGCCAGAATGGTTGTCCAGTCCAAGGGTAAATCCAGCACTCTCGACAGCCTTCCTTCAGTATAATCTTTTTCCCAAATTCCTTCTCGTGGAACCCGCCCAATATTCGAGGAAACCTTATTCATCGGCCCGTTTTTCGCGAAAGAGTCAGGGCACAGGAAACTGAAGATAGTCGTATGCATCCGTCGCGTCCCAGACACCGCTACACGGATCAAGATCGCCCCCGACAACAAGTCGATCGAGATGACGGATGTCGAATACGTCATCAATCCATACGAAGAATACGCGCTAGAGCAAGGCGTCCAATTGAAGGAAAAGTACGGTGGCGAAGTAACGGTGCTTACGCTTGGACCCGAAAAGTCGACTCAGATGATCCAGAAAGCCCTGGCATTGGGGGCTGACAACGCCATTCATCTCAAGACTGCCAGTTTTCCGGAAGATCCAAGCGCCGTCGCCAGAGCACTCGCAGCAGAACTGAAGGATCGCCAGTTCGACGTGCTGCTGTTTGGAAAGAAGGGTGTCGATGATGACAATCACCAAGTCGGCGAAATGGTGTCCGAACTACTCGGAATCCCCTGCGCTACCCAAATTGTCAAGCTCGATATCAAAGATGGTAATGCCGTTGCGGTCCGTGAAGTCGAGGGCGGTTCAATTACCATAGAGACTAGCCTGCCCGCTGCCTTTACCGGCGAAAAGGATCTCACAGTTCCAAGATACGCGTCCCTGCGAGAACTTGTGGCGGCACGGAAGAAACCTATCACGGTTAAAGAACCAAAATCATTTCCCGCCCTTCTCGAAACGGTCTCGATGCAATATCCTCCACCTAGACCCCAGGGTCGGATAATCGGCAAGGGTCCTGGGGCGGTACCTGAATTGATCAGGGTGTTGCATGAAGAGGCCAAGGTGATCTAGGCACCATGATCCGAAGTCCGGTCCTTGTGTTCTCAGAAACATTCGGACAAGATTTCCGGAGGGCATCCCTCGAAGCAGTGACTGAAGGAAAAAGGATCGCAGGACTGCTCAGCACAAGCCTCGTAGCCGTGGCAATTGGCTATGGAATCAAAGAAAAAGCAAGCCACTTGGGAAAGTACGGCGCCGACAAGGTACTAGTTGTCGATAATCCCGATCTCAAGACTTACCATCCAGACTATTATCGAGCGATTGGGCTGGAAGCCGTTCGCAAAACCAATCCGGGCATCGTCCTCATGCCCGCCACCTCATCCGGCAAAGACCTCGCTCCAAGGCTCGCAATTCAGTTGAACACTGTTGTTGCTACTGAATCAACCAAACTAGACATCGAGGGCGACAGAGTCGTCGCGACGAGACCAGTCTACGCGGGCAAGGCGTTTCTACGCGTCACAATGAATAGTATCCCGTTCATGGCTACACTTAGGCCAAACGCATTCAATGCCAAAGAGGCCCCCTCTCAGAAAACCCCACAGGTCGAAGAACTGCAATTCAACAAGCCACAGTCCCGAATGACGATACACGAATATCATGCACATGCTGGAAAAAAGATGGATCTGACCGAGGCAAGTGTAATCGTCTCAGGAGGGAGAGGGATGGGCGGACCGGAGAATTACAAGATCCTCGAGGAGCTTGCCGAGACATTGGGTGGCGTTGTTGGTGCATCCAGGGCCTCGGTGGATGCGGGATGGCGTCCCCATTCCGATCAAGTGGGACAGACAGGACGGACGGTCTCACCTACTCTCTATATCGCGTGTGGAATATCCGGCGCTATCCAGCATCGAGTGGGAATGATCAACTCGAAGGTCATCGTGGCAATCAACAAGGACCCGGATGCACCCATCTTCGGCTTCGCGGATTATGGAGTCGTAGGGGACGTCTTCCAGGTTGTGCCTGCCTTGATGAACGAGCTCAAGAAATATCTCGGGAAATAGCAATGAAGAATTCTCGATATCGCATATCAGTCTTAAATCCCAGTAGTTCCGATCCCGATTTGCACCTTTGATCGTCAAACGCGTTGCTGAGGTAGTCCCCGAGAAAGTTGGAGACTTCAAGCGTTGGCATCTCTCCCGAGCTGAATCTGGCCACCAATTAGCAGTAAGATACGTTGAATGCACGGGGATCGTCCCACCTCATGAGCATGCAGTGGAGGAGACGTTGTACTATATTTCCGGCAGAGGGCTTGCCCGGATAGACGATCGACAAGTTGCTGTCGCACCCGGAACAATGCTGGTTATCCCACCAGGTGCCGTTCACAGCTCGATACGAGAGGGCATCGAGCCCCTGCGGTACCTGGCAATATTCATAGGCAATCCAGACTTCCGGTTGTAAAATGAGCAACAACCCCCCTGCATACCATAGGCCCGTACTTCTTCTGGACGAGGGACTGCCCTATGGCTTGGATCGATTTCTGAAAGATGAAGGCTGGGATACGGAGAAGGTCCCACCAGGGACTGATGATACAGAGATATTGAAGCTCGCTAAGGAACGAGGGTTAGTTGTAATAACTCAGGATAAACAGCTAGTGAGCAGATTGAGATTCCAAAGAGTAAAGTGTGTCGGGATCGGAGTCGAAGACATTCTACCGGTCGTGCTCGAGAGACTAAGGGACATCAAATAAATCAGATGGTCCAATTGACAGACAACGAAGAATCAAACGGGGAATACCGAGCATACTTGGAAGAAGCCTGCTTCCATCTACACAAGAAAGGTCTCAGCTTCGAGGAACTCTCGACGAAACTAGAGTTACAACCTGGTGAGGCTGAACAACTCTACCGATCCTACGAGAACAAGCTGAAAAACGGATCAGTTGTCGAGGACGTTATTGACAGCAGATTATGGTCCGACGTGCACGACGATGCGACCGGGAATGAGAAGATCACTTTTGCAAGAGACAATGGATTCTATCACTGCAAAAGGTCGGATCTCGAAGAGATGGACAGTACAGCGCTAATGTCAATCTTTGAGACGAGCAAGAAATTCCTCGACTATGACATTTACAAACGCTATTTGAACAGTAAACCACCAGTTGGATACGACCCCATGGCGCTTCAGAGACAAGTAAGCCGAGCAACGACACTCATTGAAGAGATTCTCAGGCAGAGATACGATCGAGAAAAGAACTCCAAGAAAGAGTCCTGATCTGATCATTAAAGCTGAATAATCCATCATCCTCCGATGACAACGAGCAGAAACTAGATGTCCATGGAAGGGTTCGAGGTAGCAGTCGTTGGAGCCGGGCCAGCCGGCAGCGCGGCCGCCTTAACCCTCGCGAAGGAAGGCGTACAAGTCCTTCTTCTCGAACGAGGGAGTTTTCCCGGGTCGAAGAACGTCTTTGGGGGCAGAATCTACACCTACGCTTTGAAGCGCCTGCTGGGTGATCGTTGGAAACAGGCTCCGATAGAACGGTTCATCAGGAAGGAAGGCATCACCTTCATGACGAACGAGAACAGCTTTACCGTCGAGTTCGAATCTAAAGAGACCCAAACAAGCTTCACAGCGATACGGGCCAGGTTCGACAAGTGGTTGGCCGAGGAGGCAGAGAAAGCCGGGGCTTCTCTGATCAATGATGTCCGAGTAGACGATCTAATGATGGACAATGGCCAAGTCAAAGGCATCGTCGCCGGTCAGGACAAGATCCCGGCGGAGGCCGTTATAGCATGTGATGGGACGACAACAAACCTGGCTCGCAAGGCGGGTCTGATCACAATGCTGAATCCCGAGGAGATATCGATTGGCATGAAGGACGTCACGGAACTCCCGGCTGAGACGATAGAGGAGCGTTTGGGATTGGAGTCGGGTGAAGGGATGGCCCATGTCTATGCCGGCTACCCAACCAAGGGGCTCCGAGGTGGAGGATTCCTGTACACCAACAAGAATAGCCTAGCCTTAGGATTGGTGGTCGGTGGAGATGACGTCTCTCTTAAGGCAATACCCTCACATACATTGATGAACACGTTTCGGGAACATGCGCGTATCAAGAGGCTTGTTCGCGGCGGAAAAACGCTGGAATATGATGCTCACATGATCCCAGAAGCCGGACCTGGAATGATTAATCGACCGTTTACGGGAGGAATGTTGGTAGCAGGCGATGCTGCTGGTCACCTGTTGAATAATGGCTACACGTTCAGAGGCGTCGATATGGCGATCATGGCAGGAATAGCAGCCGCAGAAACCATTATCGAGGCACGCAAGAAGAAAGACTATTCCGCAAACTCGCTCCGTTCTTACGCGAAGAGACTGAAGAGTGAGCCTTCATTGAAGGACATGTACACATTCAGCAAGGTTCCAAACTATTTGCGAAACAGACGGTTATACTCCGTCTATCCTGAACTTGTCTGTTCAGCGGCAGAAGCGGTTTATCGTGTGGATAGTAAGGGCAAGAGGAAGATATACAAAGAGTTGAGAGCTCAAACGAAGGGTAGAGTCTCGACTCTAACTCTGATACGTGATCTCTTGCGCGGAGCCAGGACGTTCTAATAATGACTGAATCCGAGGAAAAATTATCTCTGGACAAACGACTAGGCACCCTATCTTTCAACAAGGATCCTGAACCCTTTATCACGGTGGACACTGAGACTTGTTTCAAGTGTGAAAAGAAGCCATGCCTCTACATCTGCCCGGCCCAAGTGTATGTCTGGGAGGAGAAGCTAGTCTACAATACCGAGGGCTGCATGGAGACCGGCGCCTGTCTGATCGTCTGTCACAAACTCGGCGCCAAGGCGATACACTGGAAGTATCCATCCGGCGGGCACGGAGTAACTTTCACACAAGGCTAGGATCACCTTTAACATGTCGGGTCAGTTGGAAACACTATTAACCCCAATCCGGCCCCGGAACGTACCAGTTCTGGAAATAGAAGGAATGAGTTGAGAGATTTGGTGCAGATTGTTCATGAACCGTTGAAACGGATAGTTGTCCGGGAACTTATCAAATATGATAACGCCCAGCAGCTCGTCACCGCTTTTACCTTTCTGATGAAAATGGGTCAACCGATCCTCCTAACATGGTCCGAAGGGGTAGTTTTCGTCACCCAGCCCATCCCGCCACCCGAAATGCCTGATGATTACGCTCGTGGAGACTTGTACGTGGCCTCGATAAGTTACGCTCCCATGCCAGAGTATAGCCAGAACGTTCGGGTTGGAAATGTTGAGATGGGTGTCATCGACCTCTCTAGGAGTCCGGTGAGCGTGGAACTCGGTAAGTTCCTGAAATCGAAACTCCACACCTCAAGCTAAAGCCAGGATTCCAGTATCACAGAAAAAATATTCGCACTAAAAAAAAAGTTTTCACACCCATTTTTTGAAAAATACCCTAAGAATTGTTATTGGTCCCCACCCCCCATTATTTTTCTCCAGCCATATAGACGAATAGTTTCACTTACCCAGCCTCACTGCCCTCACGATTCCAGAGAACCCCACCGTAAGCGAGCGGCTCAGAATTCTCGACACTGAGCCCTCACGAATCCCGCCAAGACTCCCGCATGGAGCAGAGCGGTCAAAAGCCCGAATCCGAACGAATCCTAGCTATCCCTCGTGAGAGAGAACAACTCCTAGAACTCTCAACAGGTCGTTCACAGCAGGGAGCAAAACTCTCCCCTCAGCCAGTCTATCTTTTGAAATACCGTTTACACTTGCGACAGTGGAACCTATCCTCGCCCACCATTCGCAACGACGAATTACAGAACGGACAAACATCCATAACCATAACTCCACTATTCGTTACCAGCTCCTTCTGAGCCAATGCCACACGCACTTCTCCCGCAGTCTTCCTCTCAGGCATCGCCTCATCCATTCCATTTCGTCCCAGCCCCAGATAATACGAGATTCCGCCCACAATCACTAAGGCAGCAACAGCTGCAGGAGCCACCCACCAATTCACAGCCCAAAAACTCGCAACATAATCCTGAAGATACACATTGTTAGCATACTCCTCAAGCATCCAGAACCCGAGGAAAAGAATCACAGCAGCTTCCGTAAGCATCACTAGCCTGACCTTACTCAATTGCAACGTCTCCATTCTAAACGTCCCTCAAATCTCCGGACTTACTGCTGTATCCTATCAGTCCACGGAGAGATAAGTCTACCCGCCAAGGATTGAAAGTCCAATCTAGAATAACATGGAAAAACCATGGATTCCCGAAAACCGGTCAACTGGCCCCGCAAGACTCTACTTGTAAGCTACTTGTAAGCTTCGAACCCTGGACCCAACAATCCCACTGCTATCTTCTGCACCATAATCTCATCAGTCCCCTCATAGATGCGGCACACTCTAGTATCCACCAAGTGCCTAGGTGCCCGAGTCTCAAAACTATACCCGCTTGACCCAAAGATCTGCACAGTCCTATCCGCCGCATCAAAAGACGCATTCGACGCAAAAAGCTTCGACTTGGCAATCATGATATCCGCCTGATCACGAAGTTCCACGTTCCGAGGCTCTTCATCAGATCGCTGCTTCAACAACGCCGCCTTGTAAGTCAAATTCCGCGCCGCCTCCAAATTCGTGGCCATCAATCCAATATGTCGCTGGACCAGCTGATGCTTCCCAATCGGCTTCCCATGCTGAACACGCTGACGAGCATAAGCAACAGCCTCATCAATACAATCCTCTATGACTCCCAAACAACCCGCCGCAACACTCAACCTTCCACTCATCAAACCAGAATATGCTACACTCAGCCCCTTCCCGATCGGACCTAAGAGATTCTCTTTCGGAACCCTACAATTATCAAAGAACAACGACCCGGTATCCGATGTGGGCATGCCAAGCTTATGCTTCTGCTGCTGACTCGAATAACCCTCAAAACCCTTCTCTACAACAAAAGCGCACATTCCCTCCTGCTTCCCCTTGGGATATGCAAACACAACCGCAACATCGGCAATACTACCGTTAGAGATCCAAGCCTTACTGCCATTCACATAATAGAAACCACCACGATCCTCAAAACTGGTCCTCAATCCCGCAGGATCACTGCCCGCGGTTGGTTCAGTCAGACCAAAACACATCACCTTCTCGCCTCTAGTCGCAGGCGGCAGAAACCTCTCCTTCTGTTGCTCCGATCCCCACTTCTGCACTGTCAGCTGTCCTAGGGAGACATGGCCCGAAAGAAACGTCCGCACTCCAGTGCCCTCCCTACCAATCCTCTCCAACGCCAAAGCATATGTTAGAATGTCCGCGCCCTGACCATTACCATACCTTCTCGAAACAGGCAGACCAAGTAACTGCGCCTTGCTGAAGATAGGCACCAGATGATCGTTGAACCTGCTACTGAGATAGGCTCGATCCTCGAACGGTCTCAACTCTTTACATGCTCTATCAACCTCGTCAAGGATCAGCTTCTGTTCCTCGGAGACCTCAAAACTCATTTTTGAAAGGTCTTCAATCCCCGAATCGACAACCGACTTCAACACCCGTCCTTCCTACAGTCGTCTTGAGATAGTCTGTTGTTAATCTGGGTTTTGTCAATCCCCAGGGATGTCGCGAGAAGATGTGTTCGATTTCAAAACATTATATCTCCCTCTCCTTCACGCCATCGCTCGGTCAAAACAATAATGCCCATCCAAGTAGACGAAGAGGACATCCCATTCTTCGCTGAGGTCATAGCCGGCGGAAGAATAACCATCCCGGAAGAAATTCGGAAAGTCTTTGGAGTCAAAGACGGAGACCACGTAATGTGCCGAGTCCGACTAGTTCGCAAAGCCGAAGAAGTCCGTTGAACACCAACATTCCAGACAAATTCTGATCGAGTCCTACGCCCGCACAGAGGGCCGTGCGATACCGATCGATTTCCGCACTTTCTGCTGAACAGCCTTAAATATCGTGGAGCCACGCTTCCTCAAATTAGAGCGATAATTGAGCAGGGCCGTCCCCGAATCCCTCAAAACGATTGACGGCTTCCGAAACCGCTCCGTTCTAGTAATCGGCGACTTCATGATCGACCGTTACGTGAACTGTCAGGGACGAAAGCTCTCACGAGAGGCACCGGTTCCAGTTGCAGATTACATTTCAGAAGAACTTGTCCTCGGTGGAGCAGGCAACTTGGCAAACAATCTCCTTGCCCTCGGGGCGAACGTAAAAGCCTTAGGAGTTGCTGGAAAAGATGAGGCTGGCAAATGGCTCAGAGATGAACTTGAAAAGAAAGGAGCTGATCTGACTGGCCTCGTCGTGTCCGAGCGTCCCACATCGCTCAAAACCCGGTTCATTCTGAACCATCGCCAGTATCTTCGGATCGACAAAGAAATCCGATCCGACATTGACTCAGCAGCCACAAAACAATTCCTCGACAATCTACATGACCTTATTCAAGGATCAGATGTCGTCGTATTCTCTGACTATGACAAGGGCGTCATAACTCCAGTACTCATCAGCAATGTCGTGGAAGAGTGCCGTATCCAAGGTCGGACTGTCTTGGCCCAACCCAAAGTTAGGCACTATCTCGACTACATTGGAGTAACAATGGTAAAGTCCAACGTCAGAGAAGCCACTATAGCCACCGGGGTTTCGATGGTGAATGACACTTCCTTACGCAACATGGGCCATAATCTGATGTCAAGATTGGAATGTGAGAGTCTACTGTTGACCCGAAGCGAGCAGGGAATGATTCTATTCGAGAAGAAGAACATCACGAGCTTCCCAGCTCTAAAAGGACCAAAACCAGGCTTCAATGCTGTAGGGGTACGAGATTGCATGACTGCTGTCCTCGCTATGTCGCTAGCTAGCGGCGCAAAGATGCGCGATGCTGTTCTATTATCCGGCCTCGCCGCTGCACAGCAGGCGGATAAGATAGGCACCGTCGTTGTCGACCTGAACGACCTACGCTCACAGGCGGACACAACCGTCAGCCTTGCCGAAGGCATAGTTCAGGTCCCGGTCTATTGAAATGGAACAAACCCATCTCCCCATGGGAATGCTGCTCCAGAAAGCAACCAGCATTCGCGCACATATACTTGAGATGGTGTCGGAAGCCAAATCCGGTCATCCAGGCGGGAGCCTCTCCGCGGTCGAAATACTCGTGTCCTTGTTCTTCTACAAGATGCGTCACGACCCGAAAAACCCCAACTGGCCCGATAGGGACCGATTCGTTCTCTCAAAGGGACACGCAGCCCCAGTACTCTACTCAACCCTGGCTGAGGCCGGTTACTTACCTCTGGACGAATTGAAGACGTTGCGCAAGATCAACAGTCGCCTTCAGGGACACCCGGATCGTAAGGTTCCAGGCGTCGAATATGCCGGCGGCTCCCTCGGAATAGGACTGTCCGCCGCGATTGGAATGGCCTTGGCAGCAAAGATGGACAAGCGGAAGAATCGCGTATACGCGTTGCTAGGCGACGGTGAACTCGATGAGGGACAGGTCTGGGAGGCGGCGATGGCCGGCGCGAAATTCAAGCTCGACAATCTCACGGCGATAATCGATAGGAACGGGATACAACAGGATGGGCTGACGGAGCAAATAATGCCCAAAGAACCGTTGGCGTACAAGTGGAAAGCGTTCAACTGGCACGTTTTGGAAGTGGACGGCTTCGACTTCCGGCAACTGATAGATGCGTTGGAAAAAGCGGAGAATATGCGGAACAGACCCACAGTCATCATAGCCCATACGGTCAAAGGGAAGGGCGTTTCGTTCATGGAATGGGACCCAGCCTATCACGGCAAGGCACCTGACAAAGAGACTGTGAGGAAGCTCTTGGAGACTATGGGACGTTGAAGGTAAAGATCGCTCCGTCAATTCTAGCAGCAGATCAGGCTGATCTCAAGAACGAGGTTGCCAGAGTCGAAGTAGCGGGGGCCGATATGATCCATGTTGACGTTTCCGACGGGCACTTTGCGCCCAATATCAGCATGGGGCCGGACACAGTGAAATCATTACGAAATGTGACTCGATTGCCGCTGGACGTTCACCTTATGATTGAAGAACCAGAAAAGTTCCTCGCCCGATTCCTTGATGCAGGCAGCGACATAGTGACAGTGCACGCAGAAGTTGTCGATGAAAATAGACTGCGTGATTTTTCCCGGACAGTCCATTCGGCTGGCAAGAAGTTGGGAATTGCCCTGAAACCATCGACTACGCTTCCATCGTGGTTTCAAGCCCGTCTCGAGAACATTGATCTGCTTCTCATCCTCTCGGTAAATCCTGGATTTGCTGGTCAACAGTTCATGCCCTCCGTCCTGCCGAAGCTAGCCGAGTCCATAGAACTGGTTGGAGACAGACAATTGGAGTTCGAAGTCGACGGAGGAGTGGACCAGAGAAATGCGGCGCAGATTGTCAAGGCGGGTGCGACGGTTCTGGTCGCAGGCGCTTCGATCTTCCGAAAAGGAGACGTTAAGTCCGCCCTTCAAGAGATTAGGAACGTGACTGAGAGGACGATCAGAGAGGTTCCAGCATAGTGCTCGTTCAGATCGCTTCAATGCGAACAGCGCTCGCGGAGGCTTTGCTCGAACTTGGATCGAAGGATCCTAGGATAGTGGTTCTCGGTGCTGACACTTCCGTCTCGATTAAGACTAACCTTTTCGGAGACCGCTACCCGGAACGATTCTTCAACGTTGGCATAGCCGAGGCGAACATGATCGGTATTGCAGCCGGGCTCGCGCTCTCCGGGAAGATCCCATTCGTAAGTACATACTCAGCATTCGTCCCTGGCAAATGTCTCGATCAAATACGCAACGCGATCGCGTATCCCAGGCTTGACGTGAAAATCGTTTCTTCACATGGCGGGTTAAGCGTCGGTCCGGATGGAGCATCCCATCAAACCGTTGAGGATCTAGCTGCGATGAGGGCAGTGCCAAACATGCACGTCATCGTGCCATCGGACGGGCCCTCCACAAGGGCACTAATCATACAAGCATCAGTGAGAAGCGGTCCATTCTATTTTCGACTCGCTAGGCCCGACGTTCCCACCATACACACAGCTACTTCCGACCTGCGGATCGGTAGAGCCACTCTCCTCCGGGCTGGCAAGGATGTTTCATTGATTGCGTGCGGATTGTTAGTGAATGAAGCCCTGGAAGCTGCGGAGACATTGTCTAAGGAGAATATTTCGGCCGAAGTCATCGATTCTCACACACTCAAGCCACTCGATACCGAGACCATTCTGAAGTCTGCTACGAAGACGGGAGCGATCATCACATCCGAAGAACACAACATAATCGGCGGGTTGGGCGGGGCAGTCGCTGAGACAGTGACCGATTCATATCCGGTCCCGGTGGCAAGGATCGGGATACGTGATACTTTTGGCGAATCGGGGGAGCATCCTGAACTAATGAAGAAATATGGGCTGACGTCGAAGGAGATAATTGAGACCGCTAGAAGGATTGTTCGGACCAGGTGATTGTTAGATGAAAATATTTCTTGACTCCGCCAACGTTGCGTCGATCAAGACATTCGCTGATATGGGAATCCTTGACGGCGTTACAACGAATCCTACCCTCATTGCGAAGGAGAACCGGGGATTCTTGGAGCTAGTGGGGGAGATACTCCGAACCGTATCCGGACCGGTGAACTTGGAAGTTGTGAGCCAGAATACTGAAGGGATGCTTCATGAAGCTCATGACTTGGCTGCGCTCGCGCCGAATGTGGTCGTGAAGGTTCCGATGACCTCGGAGGGGCTCGTTGCGGTTCGGAAGTTGCACAAGGAGGGGATCAAAACTAACGTGACTCTGGTCTTCTCTCCGAACCAGGCCTTGCTTGCCGCGAAGGCTGGTGCTGGTTACGTGAGTCCCTTCATCGGACGATTAGATGATGCAGGGCATGTTGGAATGAGTGTGGTGGAGGAGATTTTGCAGATTTATCGGAACTACGATATTGAGACTCAAGTGCTTGTCGCAAGTATTCGCCACCCTGTCCATGTAGTGGAAGCTGCTAAGCTAGGGGCTCACGTTGCGACAATGCCTCCTGATGTTTTGGAGAAAATGGTCAAGCATCCGTTGACTGACATCGGTCTGAAGAGGTTCCTTGACGATTGGTCGAAGGCAGGACTAAAGTTGCCTGAGCGTCGGACACTCGAGGCCAAGACTCGTGGCCTAGCAGGAAACTGATCAGAGATCCATTCCTAGTAATGTCCGGTTGGCCCTGCCTATTGGGTCATGAGGGATTCCGTAGACGGTTCCTTGAGCGTTAGATTTTTGAACCTGTCTCCCATCCTTCCGATGTTACCCTTTGGCGAAGTTCGTATTCGTCACCGGCGGCGTCATGTCGGGAATTGGAAAGGGAGTTATCGCCGCAAGCATCGGTAAGATAGGTCAGGTCCGCGGTCTTCGAGTCACATCAGTCAAAATAGATCCATACCTCAATTATGACGCAGGCACCATGAACCCTTACGTTCACGGTGAGGTCTTCGTTACTGAGGATGGTGGAGAGACTGACATGGACATTGGAACCTATGAGAGGTTCTTGGACATCAATGTCCCCAAGAGCCACAACATCACCACAGGCCAAGTGTACTCATCAGTTATCGAGCGTGAGCGCCGTGGCGACTTCCTAGGGAAATGTGTCCAGATTATTCCTCACATTACTGACGAGATCAAGGATCGTCTTAGGACGATCGTCCATGACGAACCAGTCGATCTCGTAATCGTTGAGGTAGGTGGGACAGTTGGGGACATCGAGTCGCTCCCGTATCTCGAAGCGGCGAGAGAGTTCCGGCTAGAGGAGGGAGCCGTCAATGTTGTGAACGTTCACGTCACACTTGTCCCAGTCCTTGATGTAGTGGGCGAGCAGAAGACCAAACCGACGCAACACAGCGTGCAAGAACTCCGGCGCATCGGTGTGCAGCCGGACATTATCGTTGCTAGAACGAAGGCACCGTTGAAGCTTGAGGTAAGACGGAAGATCGCACTCTTCTGCAACGTGGAGGAGTCAGCGGTTTTCACCAGTCAAGACATGCAAAGCATCTACCAATCTCCAACTTTGCTGGATGAGCAGGGTATGGGCGATTATCTTGCCCGAAGGTTCCAACTGAATGGACGGATGCCTCGTTGGGATGAATGGCGAAGGACTCTAGAAGAATCGTTGCATTCAGAGAGCGAGGTGAATATCGCGATATGTGGAAAGTACGCTGGTCTAGCAGATTCCTATGTTAGCGTGAACGAGGCTTTGAAGCATGCAGGGGCCACTTCGAATGCTCATGTGAACTTGGAATGGATCGAGACGGATGGCTTCGAGAACGAGCCAGAGAAGCTCAATGTCCTTTCACGATTCGATGGTGTTTTGGTCCCAGGCGGATTTGGGTCCAGGGGTGCCGAGGGCAAGATCAGGGCAATACAATACGCGAGATCTCATGATATGCCGTTCCTTGGGATTTGTTTCGGTTTCCAGCTCGCAGTTGCAGAGTACGCGCGTCACCTTGGGATTCAGGATGCAACGAGTTCAGAGTTTGACTCGGAGGCGAAGGATCGTGTCATTGATCTAATGCCGGAACAGAATAGCGTCGCGACTAAGGGTGGGACAATGAGGTTAGGCGCCCATGAGATCATGATCAAGGACAAGACAATGGCCCACGATCTTTATGGCCGGGGGAAGGCATTGGAACGCCATCGCCATCGATATGAGGTGAATCCGAAGTACATTGCAGAGTTCGAAACGAAGGGCCTTGTGTTCTCAGGCAGCAGTGACAACAACCGTCGAATGGAGATTCTTGAGCTCCCAACTAATCGATTCCACTTGGCAACCCAATATCATGCCGAGTTCAAGTCTAGATTAAACCGGCCGTCGCCGCCATACCTTGGCTTCGTCAGGGCCGCTCTGAGAAGACGGCCCCAATCGATCAAGACGCCGTTGGCCTCGATCAGCAAGAGTGGCGAGCATGGGAGGAGTCTGAGATGAGCAAGACGGAGATGAACGCTAAAGTATCCGCGGAAAAGAAGAGTCCCACGGTTACTGTCACCATTACTGCGGTCATGGTTGCCTTCGTCTTTGTCGTAACGTATTTCCTTAGCGCGCCCATCCCCAATCTGGGTGGTCAGGCTGTCTTCGATGCGGGAGACATTGCCGTCTTCATATCCTCTCTGACATTCGGTCCGATCGTCGGCGGGATTTCCGGAGGAGTCGGTTCAGCGCTCTCAGACGCGGCCTACGGCAGCTATTACGCTCCCTTCACCTTAGTGGTCAAG